>SAMEA104315425__coassemble_1240_pt1 | contig 14215 bp, 8 predicted proteins | sample SAMEA104315425__metabat2_high_PE_033 | metagenome-assembled genome bin SAMEA104315425 (sample SAMEA104315425) | gut metagenome | biome: Monkey gut; feature: monkey-associated habitat; material: faeces | place: China | collected 2013 | reverse complement strand
TGTGGCGGTCTCAGTCAGCGCCTCGGCAGAAGTGCCGTAGAAGAAACCAACCGTATAGGCCGACGCGGCTTGCGTCTGGAGGCCATCCACGGTGCCTTTGAGAACCGCCGACGTGGCCGTCACGTCGCTAGAGCCAGTCACGACGGACTGGACAAGAGTGCCAGTTGCTGGCGAATAGTCATCTTCGTCGTCGCAAGACACGGCGCAGAAGCCGAGGGCGAGAGACAAGATGCCCGCTAATATTTTCGTTTTCATATTACAATTCGTCTTGAAACATCCTCTCCCTCGGCGGCAGGGCGGAGAGCCACCCCGCCGCCTTGGAAAAAGGACTTTGTGTCTTACTCAATCGTTATAGAGACCTCGCCAGTTATGGCAGGGTTGCCATCATCGTCAAGCGCCACCTCACAGAGGTTGTGGTTGGCCGAGTTTTCAGAGTCGAGCTGCACGCAAACCTGCAGTGAGCCGGCAGAGAAGTCAGCCGCAGAAGCTGTGTTATTGGTGAGCGCGATGGTGGTCTCGCCAGTCAGATTGAGATCCACCGCGTCAGCCTCATTGAAACCGAACCAGTCGGAACCTGCGCCCAGGCCATCGACATTGTGGCGAAGGATGGCCTTAGGAGCCGCGCCCTCATTCCATGTGATGCCGCTGGTGATCTTGAACGTGACCTTCATGGTCTTGCCCTTCTTGAGCTTGAGCTGCGAGGCGTCTACGGCAGCCGTGCCGGTCCAAGCGTTGAAGATGGTGATGCGCAGAGCCTTGCCGCCCGTGTCGCCATAGCCCCAATCAACCTTTGTCTGATCGACCTTGAGAACCTTAGGGCCTGTCGCGGCGCCGCCGATGGACTTTTGCTTGAGGTTTGCGAAGATATATTTGCTCGTCGCGCCCTTGGCGTCCTTCTCGGCCTCCACGGCAAAGTAGAACTCATTGTTGGTGGGATCGGCCTTCACGACAGTGATCTCGGAGGCGTTCACGCTTACGCTGTCTGCCGTGATGAACTCGATAGGCTCGCTGAGGCTCAGCAGGTTGCCATTGATGGTGAAGGTGCCCTCAACGCCAGAGGCATCCTCAGAGAACTTGTAAACAGGGTTGCCATCGTCATCCTTACCGACGGAGAGGGTGAGCAGGAAGTCACCCGTGGCGTTTGTGGCAACCGAGTACCATGCCTTCTTGCCATAATCCTCCGCGCTGCTAGCCTCCCAAGCTGCGGCACCGCCATTCCACCAATAGTAGCCGTAGGGCTGATCATCATTGATGAGGTAGGAGACGGAAGAGGCGTTGTAGGTGACACCGTCATTGTCTATTAAGAAGAGCGAGCTAGCCAAGTTGAGGTCGGCAATGGGCTCTACATCCTTGGCATCGACGGGCTGCTCCTCAACGGGGATCTCCACGACTCCGTTCTTGACGTCCTCAGCCACGAAGTTCCAGATGAGCCACCACGCGCCCTCGCTGTTGGTACGCATCGTGGCGAGCTGGAGCATGTAAGGGGTAAGCTCAACGATCTGGATGGCCTGCGTGTAGTTGCTGCAAACCTCATCGTAGCCCGCGTTGTGAAGCGCGAACGTGCCGCCGTTGAAAGAGATGGTGGGGTGAGTGGCGTCGTCGAGCGAAAGGCTGAACGAGCCATTGCACTCCTTGCCGTCATCGCCACGGAACATCTTGAGCGTACAACCCTTAGCCGCATCGAGGCCGAACTCCATATAAGAGTCCATATAGGGGCTAGAGGCCGGGATGAGCCAATCTTGGAAGCCCGGATCCCAGTTGGGGGCGAAGGCCTCGAAGGCCAGGTTGGAAGAGGCGGAGCCGTCATTCAAGACATCTTCCGGGTTGCAGTACATGACAGGCCCGGTGCACTTGCCCACGCCATAGTCCTTGTCGACGGGGACCCACCTCTTGGTCTTGCCCACGCCGCCGGCCAGGTAGCTCCAGAGCGGGTTGTCCAGCATGGTGAAGTCATTGCCTGTCACCGTGAACTTATACGGCTCGCCATATATGACGCCAGCCTCTGTCGTGACACCGAAAGTGACGGAATATTCGCCGGCAAAGGGCAAGTTGAGGTCGAGAGAAGACTTCTGGCTCGTTGCGCCATCGGTCAGAATCCACGACGGGATGACGCCCTTGACGTCGGTCGAGAGGTGGATGATGTTAGGATTCTGCGCGTCGGGAGTGACGCTGTAATTGATACCCTGCTGAAGGTCGTCGGGCGTATAGGCCGCGCCGCCGAGGCTATACTCATCGGGCTGGCAGCTCACCAGGCCAAAGAGGGAGGCCGAGAGGGCTACACTTAAATATTTCAGTTTCATTGCTCTATTCATTTAAGAATTAGAAGTGTGGGCTGTGATTTACCAACCTGCGTTCTGAGAAAGGACATTGCCAGAGAGCGTGATCTCAGTGTTAGGCACCTGCATGAGGCCAGCCTTGCCCGTGAGATTGCTCGGGTCAAACGTCTCAGTGTAGTCCACGCCACCATTCTTGACGGTGACGCCGGCCTGCATCTTCTGGATTTGCTCAGCGGCGTAGGAGCCGCCCTTGCCGTAGCGGAGCAGATCCCAGTAACGGATGCCCTCGAAAGCCAGCTCCTGCGCGCGCTCTGTGCGGAGAGCCTCCTCGGAGTAGGCGGTGGCGAGCTTGCCAGCGCGCTCCTGAACCGCATTGAGGCCAGCGGCGTCGCCCGTCAGCTCGCTCTGCATGAGGAGCACATCAGCGTAGCGGACAATGGTGTAGTCGATGTAGTACGTGATGTTCATGTGCTTCTCGCCAAGCTCGAAGGCTGCCGCCTCGCGCTTACCGTCAGAGAATGCGAGAGGGGCGTACTTCTTGATACCGTAGCCGGTGTACTCGTAGGTGTCATTGAGGCACTTGGAGGCGAAGTCGGACTGCGCCTCGAAGCCAGTGGCAGCATAGTCCACCACGCTGCTCTTCATGCGAGGGTTGTCAAACGTCTGGACGAAACGAGGGTTGGGCACACAGATGCCCCAGCCGGTGGCGTAGGGAGCCTTGAAGGCGTTGCGGCTGCCCAGGAAAACCTGGAAAGTGTTGCCGCCCGTGCTGCCGTTGTAGTCCTGAGTGGTGTTGCACTTGAGGTTGAGGACGAACTCGTTCTGTCCATTGGCGGCGGCGCCGGCCGTCCAGCCACTGCCGTCATAATACTTGCCGGCGTAGGAAGACTTCCAAGCGTAGGGGGAGAGTCCGGCCTCCTCGGTGCAGGCGGGCATCCAAAGATCCTCGAAATTGTCAACGAGCTGGTAGCCACCATTCTCGACCACATCGTTAATGGCCTCGATAGCCTCCTGCTTGGTGCAGTTGGGATGCTCCTCACCATAGTAGCCGGTGTAGAAGAGATATGCGCGGGCCAAGAGAGCCTCGGCGGCATATTTTGACATACGTCCGTCTGTAGTGGCATAGGTGCTACCATTGTAGACCGCGCCTGGGATGTTGGCGGCGGCGAACTTCAGGTCATCAAAGATGAGGCCATAGACGTCTTTCACGGGCGTGCGGGCCACATTGTCGCTCGTGGGCTCGGTGAGCATAGGCACGTCGCCAAAGAGGCGCACGAGGTCGAAATAGAGCAAGCCGCGGAGACCGCGAGCCTCACCAAGGATTCGGCCACGGGTGGTCTCGTCACCTTCCCAATCGATGTTGGCATCGTTGACCAACAGAGAGTTGCAGCGGAAAATGGCCTGATAGTAATTCTTCCAGTCGGTCTGCCAAAGGTCGTAGTAGCCCGCGGCGGCTCCCATATCGAAACGGTCGATGATGGAGTAGTTGCGAGCGTCGCCAACGCCACCGCCGGCAAAGCACTCGTCGGAAGCTATCTCAGACGTGAGGTACATGCCAATGCCTGCGTCGCCGAGCGTGCGCTGCCAGCCGTTATAGCAGCCCACGAGGGCCATTTCTGCCGTCTCGGCATTGCGGTAGGCCGTCTCGGAGTTCTGCTTGGTCTTAGAAGACGTCTCAAAGAAATCGTCGGAGCAGGAGGCGCATGCCATTGCCATAAGGGCGATGATGGCTCCCGTATATAGATGTTTCTGCTTCATGATAGAATCCTCCCAAAATTAGAATTTGAGGTTAAGACCGACGAGGAAAGTGCGGGGGTGCGGGTAGTAGCCCATGTCGACACCCGACACCCAAGCGTCGGAAGAGTTGCCGTCGTTGCCGTTGTAGGAGCCGATCTCTGGATCCATGCCGTCATATTTGGTGAAAGTGGCAAGGTTCTGAACCTGGACGTAGAGGCGGCACTGGCTGAGGTACTTCCAATTGATGAGCTGCTTGAAGTCGTAGCCCAAGGTGACGTTCTGGATGCGGAAGTAGTCGCCATCCTGGATGTAGAGGTCGGAGAAGTTGCTCCAGTTGCCGTTGTCGCCGTAGAGGACGCGCGGGATCTTGTTGCTGGTGCCCTCTCCGGTCCAGCGGTCGAGGATGCGCGTGGTGTAGTTGTTCTGCGCGCCAGACGGAGAGCGGTAGCTCTGAACGATCTGGAAGTCGGCGGCGCCGGAGCCTACAGCGCTAAGATCCCAACCCTTGTAGCTTACGCTGAGGTTGACACCGTAGGTGTATTTGGGGATGCCGCAGCCGAGATCGACCTTGTCGGCGTCGGTGATGACGCCATCGTGGTTCACATCGACAAACTTGACATCGCCGGGCGCCACATTGGCCTGAGCCACGCCATTGCCTGCGGCGATCCAATCGTTGATCTCCTGCTGGTTCTGGAAGATGCCCGCGGTCTTGAGGCCCCAGAAGTAGCCAATCTCGTGGCCATTCTCGGCGCGATAGAACTCAGGCGAGCTGTCGTAGAGCTGCTGCGTCTGGCCGTGGATGAGGCCGTCCTCGGTGGGGATGGAACCTACCTCGTTCTTGTTGTATGCCATATTGGCGCCGACGGAGTACTTGATGCCGTTGGAGAGCTCATCGTTCCAATTGAGTGCGACCTCGATACCGGTGTTGGTCACATCGCCACCGTTGATGAACGGCGCGCCAGTGCCTGCCGTGGAGAGGATCGGGGCCTGGACGAGCCAATCCTTAGTCTTCTTCTGATACCAGTCGATGGTGGCGCTCAAGCGGCTCTGGAAGAGGCGAGCGTCAAGACCGATGTTGAGCTGCTCAGAGGTCTCCCACTTTACGTCGGCGTTGGCAAGACGCTCAATGTAGGCGCCGGTGGTCCAGGCGTCCTGGCCGCCACCTACGCCGAAGTTGTAGTTGGTATTCGACGTTGTGACAGGGGCGAGATACTGATAACAATTGATGTTGGCGTTACCGACCTGACCCCAGCTGGCGCGGAGCTTAGCGAAGTCGAGCACGGAGCGGGTTGCCTCCATAAAGCTCTCCTCGGAGAAAGTCCAACCAGCAGAGACAGAGGGGAAGTAGCCGAAGCGTGTGTCCTTGTCGAACTTGCTGCTGCCATCGGCGCGGAAGGTGGCGTTGACCATATATTTCTCCTGCCAGTTCCAGCCAAGGCGCGCGAAGTAGCTTGCTCCGCGGGTGCTGTCATAAGGGGAACCTTTGACCTTCTTATTGGCTGTGCCATCGGTGTTGTCGAGGTAGGCGTGGCCCCAATCGTCAAAACCGGTGATGAGGTCGGTATTGTCGCCGCCCGTGCTGCCGCCGTCATATTTGCTCATCTCAGTGCCGATGAGGACGTTGAACTGATGGTCGTCGGCGATGGTGAAGTCATAGCTTGCGGTGTTCTGCCAAACCTGGCTGATGCCGCTGCCCTGGCTCTGCGAGACTTTGGTGCTGGGGTTCTCAGACGTTGCTGTGAACTTGTACTTCGGGGTGAAGCTGCGATACTCGCTGCCGCCGTAGCTGATGCCGTAGACCGTCTTGATCTTGAGGTTCTTGATGGGCTCGATCTGAGCATAGATGTTGGCATCGACGCTCATGTTCTTAGTGCGGTTGTAGCGGTTCATCATCATGTTGCCGAGAGGGTTGCCGTCATTGGTGTTCCAGCTCTCGTTGGCGGTGTTGAAGTAGTCGCCGTTCTCGTCATATACCGGAGAGAGAGGCGAGGTGACGTATGCGCCACGGAGGTTGTTGTTGTAGATGTTGCCCGTGGCCATGCCGCGCTGCTCCTTCCAGACGAGGCCGACGTGCTCACCTATGGTCAGGAAACCGTCATAGAGCTTAGCCTCGGAGTTGACGCGGAAGTTGTAACGGTCATAGTTAGACACCTGAGAGCCGCCAATGACGCCCTCCTGATTCATGTATCCTAGCGAGATGGCGTAGTTGCCGGTCTTGGTGCCGCCAGTGATGGAGATGTTGTGGCTCTGGGTGACAGCGTTGTCATTGATGACCTCGTCAAGCCAGTCGGTGTTGTTCTTCGGGGTGCCGTCCTCATTGATGAGGTCAGGGAACTCCTTGGCCCAATTGAACGCGGCGGCGCCGCTGTTGATGCGCGCCTCGTCCATAATGGTCATGTACTCGCGTGCGTCGAGGACCTCGTTGCGGCGATATACGCGCTGGATGCCGTAGTAACCGTCATAGGAGACGATGCCCTTGCCCTCCTTGCCGCTCTTGGTGGTGACGAGGACGACACCGTTGGCGGCCTGCGCACCATAGATGGCGGCCGAGGCGGCGTCTTTGAGGACGTCGATGCTCTCAATGTCGGCGGGGTTGAGGGTGGTGATGTCACCGCCAATGCCGTCGATGAGGTAGAGAGGCTGGCTGTTGCCCACGGTGCCAAGGCCGCGGATGGAGACGTTCATGGCGGAGCCAGGCTGGCCGGAGGTGGACTGGATGTTCACGCCAGGAGTCTGACCCTGAAGAGCCTGAAGGGCGTTGTTGGTGTTGAGCTTCTGCACGTCGTCACCCTTCACCTGGACTGTGGCGCCAGTGACGAGCTTCTTCTTCTGGACGCCGTAGCCCACAACCACCACGTCCTCGAGGTCGGTAGACTCCTCCTCGAGTGAAACGTTGATGGGCTGGCCGGCAAAGACGACCTCCTGGTTCTTGAAACCCAAGAACGAGAAGACGAGCGTCTGGCCATTGTCGACAGACAAAGAGTAGTTGCCGTCGAAATCTGTGATGGTGCCAGCGGTCGTACCTTTCACAACCACATTTACACCAGGCAGGGGCTGGCCGTCCGACTTGGAGACGACATTACCTCTGGCAGTCTGCGACTGCGCGAGGCAGTCAGAGGCCACCACGCCTTGCACACACAAGAGCAAGGCCAGCAGCCACGCCATAAGCGCAAATCTGCTGCTTGATTTGATTCTCTGATTGTTTATCATAAGACGTTTTATTGATTTGTAATCAATGTCCGTCTGACGAAGCAGGTTCGCCCTGTTCGTCAAACAGGCAAGGACAAAATTAAGGTTCTTTTAGAAAGACAAACACACGCTAATGATAAATTTTGAGGTATGATTTGTTTCTCGCAAGCCTGCAACACAATAGCCACACCGCCTTATAAAATATTGATTCTCTGTCAAATAAACAAAACACTCCCCTTACAGGTCTCCGCATCCTCACGGTGACTAGCGGCCTTATCACCTCGAAAAAATAAAGACATTTTCAGAAAAAATAGAGTTGCCAACAAAAGACAGAGAGTGAGCCGCGCCCCACCCGACGCACTTTTAGCCCCACGCTGGCGGCCATACGCGCCTTTGTTTTCGACAGAATGACTATTTTTGCGTAAGAACACTATAAATTAACACGACGCGGCAAAGGAGGCCATTGCCGGCAGCAATGGCGCCGCGCTGACACACTATACTCACACCAAAATGGATCAAAAGAAGGAAAAGATAATCCTGACCGGCGACCGTCCGACGGGCCGCCTGCACCTGGGGCATTACGTAGGGTCGCTCCGCCGGCGCGTGGAGTTGCAGAACTCTGGCGAGTTTGACAAGATCTTCATCATGATAGCCGACGCCCAGGCCCTGACCGACAACGCCGACAACCCAGACAAAATCCGTCAGAACATCATAGAAGTGGCGTTAGACTACCTCTCCGTGGGCCTCGACCCCGGCAAGAGCACCCTCTTCATCCAGAGCTACGTGACAGAGCTGACGGAGCTGGCGTTCTATTATATGAACCTCGTCACCGTCTCGCGCTTGCAGCGCAACCCGACCGTCAAGACAGAGATCCAGCTGCGCAACTTCGAGACCTCCATCCCCGTGGGCTTCTTCACCTACCCCATCAGCCAGGCCTCAGACATCACCGCGTTCCGCGCCACCACGGTGCCCGCCGGTGAAGACCAGGAACCCATGATTGAGCAGGCCCGCGAGATTGTGCGCCGCTTCAACCAGACCTACGGCGAGACGCTCGTGGAGCCTGAGATTCTCCTGCCGTCCAACGCGGCCTGCCTCCGCCTCCCCGGCACCGACGGCAAAGCCAAGATGAGCAAGAGCCTCGGAAACTGCATATACCTGTCAGACTCTGAGGCCGAGGTGAAGAAAAAGGTGAAAGTGATGTATACCGACCCCGCCCACCTGCGCGTGGAAGACCCAGGCCACGTTGAGGGCAACGCCGTCTTCACATATCTCGACGCCTTCTGCCGCCCGGAGCATTTCGCTGCCTACTGGCCGGAATATGCCAACCTGGACGAGCTGAAAGACCATTACCGCCGCGGCGGGCTCGGCGACGTCAAAGTGAAAAAGTTCCTCACCGCAATATTGGAAGAGGAGCTCAAGCCCATCCGCGCCCGCAGGGCGGAATATGAAAAGGACATACCCGAGGTATATAACATCTTGAAGCGAGGTTGCGACAAGGCGCGCGAGGCTGCGGCGCAGACCCTGGCCGACGTGCGCAAGGCCATGCGCATCAACTACTTTGATGACGCCGCGCTCATAGCGGAGCAGGCCAAGGCATTTGCGGAGAAGAACAAAAAATAGGCCTCAGAACAGACCGTTGAGCCATGCACATCGAGCAGAGCCTCATAGGCGCCAGCCTTGCCGCCGCCATAGTCACCAGCCTCACCGCGTGCGGCGGCGAGTTTAGCCACCCCGACACCAGCGGACACGCGATCAGCCTCAGCGTCAGGCCTTTTTACAAAGACTTGATGCACAGCGGCTCAATGAGCGCAGACAGCCTGGCAGCCAACTTGGAGCGCAAATATGGCAGCTACTTCGACACGTTTTGCGCAGGCGAGTTGCGCATAGGGCTGCGTGGCGACCCTGGCTTCTCCGCCGAACTGGAGCGTTTTTTGAGCGCGGAAGAAAATGGCGAGGTGATGGCGGCGTGCGACAGCGTATATGACCGGCTGGATGCCGACAGCGACATATCCGACGCGTTCAGCTGCTTCGCCACGCTCTTTCCCGGCAAGCCAGCCCCCTCTGACGTGTATTGCCACTTTTCCGGCTTCAACGACCGCATGTTCGTGGACTCCACATACATATCATTCGGCATAGAGCATTACCTTGGGTCCAAGTGCCGCTTCTACGAGTGGCTCCAGATCCCCGTCTACGCGCGCCAAACGCGAGACATCCACTGGCTGGTCAGCGACCTGGTGAAAGCGTGGATCTACTCCACCATGCCAGACGCCTCGGACAAAGACGACGTCTTGACGGCTCTCATATATCAAGGTAAGGCCCTCTACGTCACCCACCGCTGCATCCCGGACATTGACGAGCCGACGCTGCTTGGCATGACCGGGGGGCAGGTGGAATGGTGCAAAGCCAACGAGGCGAAGATGTGGGCCTACTTGGCGGAGCACAAGTTGCTGTATAGCACCTCGATGCAAGAGAAATGCAAGATTGTGAACGAAGGGCCGTTCACGTCATATTTCGGAAACGGATCGCCAGGCCGCGCGGCCACGTATTGCGCATATAACATTGTGCGCGGCTACGTCAGGCGCCACCCCGACGTCTCGCTCAGCCAACTGATGGCGATGCCGGATGCGCAGGAGATTTTGCAGGGCAGCGGGTATAACCCGTAACCACAAGCGAGGCAGAAACGATGCGAGGGGGACATACACGAAATGTATGTCCCCCTCGCCTTTTTGCCAGTATCCGCACAACCGAGTCAAGGCTCATTTTGTTGCGAAGAGTTTGCCGCGTAGCCAAGCCCTTACGGGGAGGTCATAGACCTTGAGCGACGCATAGGCCACCAATACGGCCAAAACTAGCAACCCGACAGCCACAATGACGTGTGTGGCCACAGGCAAGTCTTGATGGCTCTCAGCCCAAGACATTTGCATATATACAAACGGATAGTGGGTGATATACAGTGGATAAGACACCTCACCCAAGAATTTGTTCAAGGCCGCGGTCTTGCCCCCCACGCTGCTTCCAGCCCCAATCATGATGATGACGGGGAAGCCGACAAGTATGCAAAGCGCCTCATAGAGACCATTGGTCCACCGTCCATCACCGCTTGGCGAGAGCCCCATCCACGGCATGGCCAGAAGCGCCACCACAAGCAGCGCGCACACGCCAAAGCCACGGCGCACGCCGAGCCTCCACCCCATGCGCGATATGAGCAGACCGCAGAAGAAAGGATAGAGCAGTCGCGTAAGGCCCACCTGCAACTGGTCTGGAGTGGTGCACCACCCTCCGACAACCGTGTAGGCGGCATAGGAACGCGCGGCAAGGAAACCCGTGACGTCAATGTCCAAGCACAAGATGACAGTGAGGCACGCAAAAACAGCCACGCAAACGCCAAGTGCCGCCTTAGAGAGGCGGCGAACGAAAAGGGCGTAGAGCGCATTGGCCAGATATTCCCATTGGAGTGACCACACAGGGCCATTGAGAGGGTTGGTCTCCGCCCAGCCGCGAATGTCCATACCCGCAGGGAGAGGAACCATGGTGAACGTCCATAACATGATGAGCAGCAGCACATACCATGGCGTCCCGTTTATGAGCGGGAACGTGGAGCAATCTCCGAAATAAAAAAGAGCCGCGCCAATCACAGACCCCAAGATCACCATCGGGTGCAGACGAATAAGTCGTCTTTTTGCAAAATCGAGCAAGGACATACGCCCCCAGCGGTCATCATAGGCATATCCAATGACGAAACCAGAAAGGGCGAAAAAGAAATCCACAGCCAAGTAGCCATGATTGAGCGGCTGCCCCGGCCCTCCGTGAAAATACGTCTCCAAAAGGTGGTAGGCCACCACCATGAGCGCGGCCACGCCCCTCAAACCGTCCAATATTTCATAGCGCGGCTTAGAGGCCAGGTAAATGTCATTCTTCATATTCTATTTTACGCAAACGTCTGCAAAGATATTCAAAAACCGCAACGAGACTGTCAAACGCATCGCGCTAGTTCCCGCGCGTCTCACGCCTAATGCACAGCCGCCTAGGCGTTCAGCGCGAACAGGGCATAACGCCTTCTTTGGGGACATTTATGCCTTTGAATCATCTTTTCCCAATGACTTTTTTGCTACTTTCGCGGGCGCGGAGCCAACAACAGTTCGCCCACGGCGGACGGCGCGGCCCAGCGCAACCAATAATTAAGACAAGGCATAGCAATGCAACCTCAATCATCCGTCAAAATCTTCTCGGGCTCGGCAACAAAATACCTGGCCGAGAAAATTGCCGCCTCTTTTGGGCAGGAACTTGGCAAAGTCAACAAACTGCTCTTCTCTGACGGCGAGTACACGACGATGTACAACGAGACCATCCGCGGCTCTCACGTGTTCTTGATCCAGAGCACGTTTCAGCCCTCGGACAACCTCTTCGAGCTCCTCATGATGATCGACGCTGCCAAGCGCGCGTCCGCGGCGAGCATCAACGCCGTGATTCCTTACTTCGGCTTCGCCCGCCAAGACCGTAAGGATCAGCCACGCGTCGCCATTGGCGCGAAGCTCGTGGCCGACCTTCTGACGGCGGCCGGCGTGGACCGCGTCATCACCATGGACCTCCATGCCGACCAGATCCAGGGCTTCTTCAACATCCCTGTTGATCACCTCTACTCGTCCACCATCTTTGTGCCTTACATCGAGCAGCTGGGCCTTTCTGACATGGTCATGGCCTCGCCCGACGCTGGTGGCTCCAAGAGGGCAAACAGCTATGCCAAGTATTTCGACGTGCCAATGGTAATATGCCACAAGCACCGCCCGCGACCCAACGTGGTGGGCGAGATGCGCGTCATTGGCGACGTCAAGGGCAAGAACGTCATCTTGCTAGACGACATGATCGACACCGCCGGCACCCTCTGCGCAGCCGCGGACAAGATGATGGAGCAGGGCGCGCTGAGCGTCAGGGCCTTCGCCTCGCACGGCGTACTCTCCGGACCAGCATTTGACAACATTGAGCGCTCGCAGGTGCAAGAAGTCATAATAACGGACTCTATCCCCCTGCGCCAACAGAGCCACAAGATCAAGGTGCTGTCCGTGGCCGATATGTTTGCCGAGACCATAGCCTGCGTATACAACAACGAGACCATAACCAAGCACTTCCTCTTCCGCAAGTAAGGGAGAGCGTGTGACTGGCCTCACATAATGGAATATGGCCCGCCTTGCGCCAAAGTCGCAGGGCGGGCTTTTTTGCGCATTTTTGAGGAAGTGGAGCAACCACACGCCACACGTGACACACTTCCTCCTATCGCATTGGGAATGGTGCCTAATTGAGGCTTGCCAGCCAAAAATCAGAGAGAAAAAGAAGAAATGGAGCCAATGGCGAGATAACGGGGGGCAAACAAAGAAGAAAAGTAGTAACTTTGCAGCGCATTAAGATGCAAAGTGTGATGGGAGATTAAGCTTATCATGCAGTGCAGAGAGTGCACCAAGACTTAATTTTGAGTAACACAACAATTTAACAACGCGTAATGCAAACTTTTGACATCAAAGGTACGAAGCGTGAGTGCGGCGGCAAGAAAGCTGCCAAGGAGCTCCGCCGCAATGGCAACATCCCCTGCATCGTTTACGGTGGCGAGGAGGAGATTGCGTTCTCCGTTCCCGAGGCTGACTTCCGCGGCCTCATCTACACCCCTAACGTATACATCGTCAACCTCACTGTTGACGGCAAGGAGATGAAAGCAATCTTGAAGGACATCCAGTTCCACCCCATCTCGGAGCGCATCCTTCACGTTGACTTCCTTCAGATTAGCGATGACAAGCCCGTCACCATCGGCGTGCCCCTCAACATCGTGGGTCACAGTGAGGGTGTCAAGGCCGGCGGTAAGCTCCAGGTCGAGATGCGCAAGCTCAACGTCAAGGGTCTGGTAGCTAACCTGCCCGACGTCCTTGACGTGGACATCACGAACCTCGGCCTCGGCCACGTGATCAAGGTCGGTGACCTTCACTACGACAACCTCGACATCCTCAACGCCAAGAGCGCAATCGTGGCAGCCGTCAAGTCTACCCGCGCAGCCGTTGCCGCAGCAGCAGCCGCAGCGGCCGACGCAGCAGCCAAGAAGTAGTCTAAAGGCTCTCTCTGTCGGCCACGAAGCGTCCGCAACATGGCCGGCAACGCCAGAGTAAGAGAAAATCCCTCGGTCGTAGGCAGGCTCGTCTTGCCACTTCGGCCGAGGGATTATATTTTACCCGACACGCCCCCGCCCACGGGAGAATCATCAGCACTAACACCATGAAAAACAACATTATAAGCCGATGCCGCGAATTCATAGAGACTGGGCTTTGGCGGCAAGACTCCACAGAGCTTGGCCGCCTGACTCGCTCAGCCTATGGAGTGCTAAAGATCGTGGTCATGACAATCCGCGAGTTTGTAGAGCAGAAAGCCACAGTGCGCGCCTCGGCCCTTACATATTACACCCTGCTGTCTCTTGTGCCGGCCATAGCGTTGGCATTCGCCATAGCCAAGGGCTTTGGCTTGGAGAGCCTCCTGACGAGCTATTTGCGCCAAAACCTGAACTCCGATGAGCTGACAAACTATGTTATGGGCTTCGCCACGGGAGCGCTGGAAAACACCAAGGGCGGAATCATTGCCGGAGTGGGTGTCGTCATGCTGCTATACTCTGTCTTCAAGTTGCTTAACAACATAGAGGAGGCGTTCAACGTCATGTGGTGCGTGCGCTCATCGCGCTCAATGGTGAGGAAACTGACAGACTACGTCTGCATCATGCTCTTCACCCCCATATTGCTCATCATGGCCCTCAGCGCCAACATAGTGCTCCGCTCTTCTCTTAAAGAATATCTCAACGGCTCGCTCACGCCACTGCAAGACCTGCTGCTAGGCTTCGCCCCCTACGTCATGCTGTGGCTCGTCTTCTCACTTCTCTACCTGGTCTTGCCCAACACCAAGGTTCAGGTCAAGGCCGCCGTGGTGTCCGGAATCATCACCGGCACGGCGTTCCAGCTTGTCCAATGGGCCTACATCACGTTCCA
>SAMEA104315425__coassemble_1215_pt1 | contig 14536 bp, 6 predicted proteins | sample SAMEA104315425__metabat2_high_PE_033 | metagenome-assembled genome bin SAMEA104315425 (sample SAMEA104315425) | gut metagenome | biome: Monkey gut; feature: monkey-associated habitat; material: faeces | place: China | collected 2013 | reverse complement strand
CCTAAGACCGTGGCGGCTGAAGGCGAACTCGTCTTTGGGCCAATCAAGGAGGTCTTGACAAGCACTGTGACAAAGCAAGACTCTGTCTCCATCAACGACAGCGGAATATGTTATGGTGAGGGTGTCTACTCCGTCCTCGTTCGAAACGATGAGACTTCTTGTGAGTCTACCGTAGGTAACCTCACGTTCGTGGCGGAGGATCTCGTGGCATATAACGTCCAGATCTACCTCAACAAGAACGAGATGGCCCGCACCATCGACCTCGTGCCGAGATATGATGCTGCGTCCGACATATGCTACAAGGGCAACCATATGTACATTGACTGGAGCTCAAAGATTGATAAAGTATATCGTCCTGTCGTCATCACAGGCAATGACGGCTACTATGTCAATGACAAGACCTCCACGGAGGCCCTCAACGAGACGGAGAACCCAAGCTACTTCTCGCACGGCTACTCCAACATAAGAGGTAGTTACAATGAGACTGAGCACAAGTACAAAGGCGTCAAGGGTGCATCCAATGTCTGGTTCAACATTGTCAATGACCCCGACAAGAAGGTGTCCGGCACCTATGGCTTCATAAATGTCGATTATATCCAGGGTGGTGACACCTCTGTGATCCAGATGTCAACGCCCACGGGCTACTTCTACTACATGAAGCAACCTTCTTTCTACGGTCGTGAGGAGATTGAGTACTTTATTGAGAACCGCCAGATGCCTGGCCGCGTCTCCAATACAGCCAAGATCACCATCCTCTGCGGTAACGAGGAGACAGGCGATAGCGTCTCCGTCTTCCTCATCCCGAACGCCTTCTCGCCCAATGGCGACGGTCTGAATGACTACTTCAAGATCATCATCCCTGACCAATATCAGGATAATTCGGAGTCTAAGTTGGAAGTCTTCAACCGTTGGGGCACCTTGGTCTATCGCTCTAAGGGTCTGCGCTATGGCGAGGACGAAGACTGGTGGGACGGCTCTTCTTCCACCTCCAATATGGTGACCCTTGGCGAGAAGTTGCCATCTGGCACTTACTACTACGTGTTCTCCATAACGTTCATCGACAAGCAGCATGCCACAAGGTCGGAACGCAAGATGCACGGATATGTTGAACTTCGTAGATAACATTCTGAATCCTACAACCATGAGCTACATGAGGACTATACGTAGATATATCTTGGCTGTGGCCGCCAGTCTGGCTCTTGCGCAAGGATCCCTTGCGCAAGATCAGGCGGTGTTCAACAACTACATAGCCAACCAAGGTATCTTGAACCCTGCCTACAATGGTTCGCGAGACGTAATCAGTGCGCTTGGTATCTTCAGGTCGCAATGGACAGGTTTCGAGGGCGCCCCGTTTACGGGCGCGCTGAATGTTCACGGCCAGGTGGACAAGATGAAGCTGCTCGGCATCGGCGTCACCATTCTCAATGACCATGCGGGTTTCACAAATAACCTCGAGTTCTTTGCCGCGGGTTCTTACAAGCTGCAAATTGACAAGAGGAATGAGGTCCGGCTCGGATTGCAGGTCGGCTTCAAGAATGTGATATACAATGCCAATAAGGCTGTTACCGTCGACTATGGCGATCCTGTCTTCGATGGCCGCATAAGCAAATTCGGCTTCAACTTTGGCTTTGGAGCGTTGTTCATGTCCACCAAGGGAAACTATTTTGCTGGTCTGAGCATCCCCAGGTTCTTCGCTAACCGGTATGACACGGACAAGCAGGAGATCAAAAACATTGTCTCGTTCAAAGACCTGCACACCTACATTTACGGTGGTTACGTCTTTTCTGTCGATGACTACAAGATCAAGCCTACCGCGCTCGTTCGCCTTGTCCCGGGTGCGCCATTGGAGGTCGATATATCCTGCTCCATGCTTTTTGCCGACAGACTGTGGCTTGGCCTGTCTTATCGGACTGTCACGGACATCGTCTTCTTTGCCGATTACCAGATCAACCAGTCGTGGGCTCTCACCTACTCGTTCGATTTCCCGCTCAACGACATAAAGAAATACACGGTGGCCGGGTCGCATGAGATAGGAATTCGTTACGACTTCCAGTTGAAGCGTCGCCCTGGCATGAGATCTATACGATACTTCTAAAGGAGGCCTGTCGGCGCGCGGCCTAAGTTTTTAGCTCAAGGCAGTATTTTGGCTTTTTAAAATATTACCTTTGTAAAGATGTATTTAGTGTTGACCTTGCGCGCCGATTTTGGTTTGCTCTAGTGTCCCATAAAACAATAAATAGACATTTGTTTTTGATATGAGGTGTGTTCTGCCAGCAATGATTCTGTTGGGTCTCTGCTTCTCCACGGTGGCTTTGGGTCAGCGCAAGGAGATTCGCAAGGCCAAAGCGGCGTTTGATGACGAGGACTGGTATCATTGTACCGTCTATTATGATCAGGCGGTCGAAAAGGGTGCTACTCTGGGGCTTGATGACAGAAAGAAGGTCGCGAGGTGTCGTTTTGAACTTAATCAGGTAGCTAGGGCATATGAGCTTTATAGCGATATGGAGGACAACCTGAGCGACGACGACATATACATCTACGCTAAGACCCTCCACCGCTTTGGCTTGTATGAGCAGGCCATTGAGTGGTATGATAAAGCCAAGAAGGCTGGCGCCGTCGGTGGCAAGGTGATGCAGGTCAATGATATGATCGCCTCTTGCCGATGGGCTCTCGCCAATGAGTTCAGCACTGTCCAAGGAGTCGTGGTGAACCCCGATCTCTCCTTCCTCAATGTCAGCCAGTCTTTCGGCATTCAGATCTATAAGGACAAGGTTGTCTATTCCTACGCTCCCGAAAATAGTGACAAGGTCGACAAGAACGGCAATGCCTTCCTCAATCTCTATACCCAGGATTTCATTGACGGCAAGGTTCAAGAGGGCACGCCTAAGATATTCTCGCAGAATTTGCGCTCTGAATATCACGTGGGCGCAATCGCCTTCACTAGTGACAAGAAACATATCTTCCTCACCAAGACTGTCTATGTGAACAAGGAGCCGCGAATCAAGATCTTCGTGGCAGACTATGATGGACGTGATTGGGTCAACGAGAGGCTCGTGGAGTTTGATAGCGATGATTATGACCTTGCTCACCCCGCCGTATCGCCAGACGATAAGTACCTCTATTTCGTCTCCAATATGGCCGACCATACCAAAATTTATGGTAAGGATGTAAAGAACTATGGTGGTAAGGACATATACCGCGCCGAGTTCTCTTCTGACGTCAATCATTTCAGCAAGGTCGAAAACCTCGGCACTGAGGTCAATACCTATGGTGACGAAGTCTATCCCGTTGTAAACCCTGACGGAAAGCTATATTTCAGCTCAGACACACGTAACGGTTTCGGAGGCTTGGACATCTTCTGCTCCGAATATGTCGACGGCAAATGGCAGAACACCCGCAATATGCTCAAACAGTATAATGGCGCGGGAGATGATTTCTACTATCTGATGTTCGCTGCCGACAAGCCAGACGGTTTTATATCCCGATATGACTTCGACAACAACCGAGACATGTTTATGGACGTCAAGACCTTTGAGGTCTCCAATAATGACATATCTGAGTTGCCGCCTGTCTTTGGCGCCGACGGCCTAGTGTTGCCTCCGCCCGAGCTTGCGCCAACCAATACGCCAGCGGCAGAAAAGGCGGACAACATGGACTTTGTCGTTAAGATTACCAGCACATACAATAATGAGATTGTCCCTGGAGCTAGGCTTGTAATGTCGGCTGAGGAAGACGAAAAGCAGTTTGCTAGCGGGCTCTCTGGGGCCGACGGTGTGGTCTCTGTTTCCGTTCCTGTCGCTAGTCTGGCGAATGGCCGTGAGGTATTGATCGTCGTCTCGAAAGATGGCTTCAATGAGAAGACGATTCAGGCGACAGAGGAAGAGCTTGTCGACATTGCCAAAGAGGGCATAAAGCTTACCCCGATCTTCAACGACGAGGTCCTTGACGACATCTCCGGCATGTCTATCCCATACGAGAATGACCTTGACGCCAACGCCAAGTCTACGCTCGACAAGTTGGCTGCCTATCTCATCAAGGCTCCTGGTGTCACTGTCAAGCTGAATGCGCACACCGAGGCAAAAGGCAATAAGTATGGCAATCTTGAGATCTCTCAGAAAATGGCGGATGCCGCAAAGGAGTATCTTGTGGCCAAGGGCGTCAGCGCAAGCCAACTCCTGCCACGAGGCTACGGTGAGCGTTACTTGAAGAATCGTTGCCATCGCGGTGTATATTGCGACGCCTCCAAGCACAAGGAGAACAGGCGAATTGAGGTCGTCGTATGGCACGTGGCCAAATAGTTGTCACACATGGTCTTGAATTCAACGATAATGAAAAGCTCTATTTTGGCTCTGGTCTTCCTCTCGCTCCCTTTTGCCGCATCTTTTGCGCAGAGCGATGTGGATGATTTGAGGACCTCTAAGCAGATCGTCACTTGGTCCGACGCGGACCTGCCAAGCTACTCTATCCAGATATCTGCGGCCAAGAAGGCACCGTCTGATGCCTCTTTCGTCAAGGGTCTTGACGTGGTGTTTGAGTATGAGGCTCCTGATGGTCTCGTCAAATATTATTATGGCAAATATTCGACCTACATTGAGGCCAATAAGGCCTTGAAGTCGGTGCGAGAGTCGGGCTTTAAGGAGGCTTTCATAGTCAATCTTCGAGGTGGAGGTGACAAGGTTCCTGCGGCCAACGTCAGTGGGAAGATTGTGACTACGGGCGGCAAAGCCATAAGCATTGACCCAGACAAAGATTATGTGATTCAGGTAGGCGCTTTTCGCTATCCGCTTTACATCTCTTTCTTCGAGAATGTGGGGGATGTGTATGAGTATCGTCTCAATGACAAAATTTTCAGATACACCACAAAACCCATTAAGGGCTCGCAGGTGGCATCTGAGCTTGCAAGGGTGCGCTCTTTGGGCTACGCAGCGGCTTTTGTGGTGGAATATGCCGCCTATCAGCCATATCGCATAGAGTAAGAGTGATTAAATATGATGCAGCAGGACGGTCTATCGCTGGCCGCTTAGGCGGCGAGAGGAAAGTCCGGGCAATGCAGAGCGTCGCGCTTCCTAATTAGAAGAACTGCCGCGAGGTGTTGCTGCCGTAACAGAAAATTACCGCCGAAAGGTAAGGGTGAAAAGGCGGGGTAAGAGCCCACCGCGCCATTGGTGACAATGACGGCTCTACGGCACCGCGAATTGTAAGGCCATGTATACTCAATTTGACATTTGTCACAGGGGCTGCTCGCTCTTGGTCCGAGAGGCGGTTGAGGGGGGAGGCTGCTTGAGCCGCGCGGTGACGCGCGGTCTAGATAAATGATAGACGTCCGCACTTGTGCGGATACAGAACTCGGCTTATAGTCCTGCTGCAATTCTTATGAGGCCGTCCGGTGCTGGGCGGCCTTTTTTGTTGCGCGTCATGCTTGCCAATAGCTTCACTCTTTTCTTCCTGTTTTGTTGAGCTGTTAGTTTTGTTGCGCTGCGTCGGCCCACACTTGAGGCGGCGGATTTGCTGAACGATGCTCTCTTTCGTATTTTTGTGTTGGTCTTACCTACGTCTTTATGCAAGTTTGTATCGCGGAGAAGCCGTCCGTAGCGGCAGAGATTGCCAAGGTGCTTGGCGCAAAAAACCGACAGAATGGATATTATTCTGGCAATGGCTATTGCGTCACGTGGACCTTTGGCCACCTTTGCGAGCTGAAGGAGCCTCAAGACTACGACCCCGCGCTCAAAAGGTGGGACTTTCAGCTTTTGCCTATAATGCCGCAAAGGTTCAGCATAAAACTGAAGTCTGATGACGGCGTCAAAAAGCAGTTTGGGATAATTGCGAGTCTATTCGCAAAGGCTGACAGCATTGTAAATTGTGGTGATGCCGGCCAGGAGGGTGAGCTTATCCAACGGTGGGTCATGCAGTTGGCCAAGGTCAAATGCCCAGTCTACCGTTTGTGGATTTCGTCTTTGACCGAGGAGGCCATCAAAGAGGGCTTTGACCATTTGAAGAGCGGTCAGGAGTTTGACTCGCTCTATGCCGCTGGCAGTGCGAGAGCCATTGGCGATTGGCTCCTTGGCATGAACGCCACACGCGCCTACACGCTCCGCTACGCTGCCAAGGGCATGGTGCTCTCCATCGGTCGCGTACAGACGCCTACGCTTGCGCTCATTGTCCAGAGGTATAAGGAAATAGCGAACTTTAAGCCTGAGAAATATTGGGAGCTAAAGACCAAGTATCGCAACGTGCTTTTCTCTGCCACAGCTGGCAAATTCTCCACTCTTGAGGAAGGCCAAAAAGCTTTAGATAGGGTCAAGGACCAGCCTTTCCGTGTAGATGATGTCAAGAGCAAGCAGGGCAAGGAGGCTCCACCTGCTCTTTTTGACCTTACTTCTCTTCAGGTCGAGTGCAACAACAAGCTCAGCCTCTCGGCCGATGAGACTTTGCGCATAGCCCAGTCGCTCTATGAGGGAAAGTTCACCACATACCCCCGCGTGGATACCAAGTTCCTCACCGACGACATTTATGCCAAAGTACCGTCTATCCTACGCGGGCTTACGCCCTACGCCCAGCTCACGGCGCCGCTCTTGGCGATGAAGAAGCTCCCCAAGTCCAAAAAGGTGTTTAACAACCTCAAGGTCACTGACCACCACGCCATAATCCCCACTGGAGTCACCCCACCGCCGTCTCTATCCTACAACGAGAAGCGCGTCTTCGACATGATAGCTAGGCGTTTTATGGCAAACTTCTACCCAGACAGCACTGTCTCGCTGACAACAGTCTTGGGTAGCTCCGCAAATGTGCAATTTAAGGTCAATGGCAAGAGGATTGTGGAGCCGGGATGGCGTGCTGTCTATGGCAATCAGAAGATTGATGATGACAAGGACGACGCGCAGGGTGGCGTCTTACCCGAATTCTCGGTAGGCGAGGAGGGCACGCACGAGCCAACCTTGCAGGAGAAACAGACGCAGCCGCCAAAGCCATATACTGAAGCCACGCTCTTGCGAGCCATGGAGACGGCTGGCAAGCAGGTCGAGGATGGTGAGCTCCGGGAACTTATGAAAGAAAATGGTATAGGGCGGCCTTCAACGCGCGCGGCCATCATTGAGACGCTTTTCCGCCGGAAGTATATCACCAAAGAGCGCAAAAATCTGCAGCCCACAATCAACGGCATCCGCCTGATAGATACCATAAGCATCCCTATCCTCAAATCTGTCGAACTGACAGGGCAATGGGAGAAAAAGTTGAGGCAGATTGAGGCCGGGCAATTCACCACACAGCAGTTCATTGGCGATATGCGCGCCATGGTCTCTGATGTGGTCACGCTCGTCAGGAGCGACAGCAGCTCTAGCCGCTTCCTCGCACATGATGAGCCGCGCCCCTCGGCCAAGTCTGCCAAGGCCAAGCCTGTGGCGAAGGCGGAGGGTAAGCCCAATGCTGAGGTGACGATGCCGCCGTGCCCCAAGTGCGGACGTCCCATGCTGAAGGGCAAGTCCGCATGGGGGTGTTCGGGATATAAGGACGGATGCCGTGTCGTCGTGCCTTTCTCTGTCTTTGGCAAGCGACTGACAGACAAGCAGGCCTCCACGCTACTCTCTAAGGGCGAGGTGGCGGTCAAAGGCGTTAGCGATGGCGACGCGAAGGCCGATGGCAAGTTCGCCTTTGACCAGGATTTTAATGTGGTGTTCCGCAAGGCAGACGAGCCAAAGGCTGTCGATGTCTCCAAACTGCGTTGCCCGCTGTGCGGAGGCCGTGTCTTGGCCGGGCGTCAAGCATGGGGCTGTGAGGGCTACAAGACTGGTTGCTCTTTCAAGGTCCCCTATGTCTTCATGTGCAAAAAACTCACCCCTACTCACCTGAGTGTCCTCATAAATAAGCGACAGACTGGCGTAATCCGTGATTTTGTCGATGTTAACGGCGTCAAGCGAGAAGGCAGGCTCGTGCTCACGGAGGGTGGAGATGTGGCTTTGCGGGAAACGGCCCGCTGAGGCCGCCAGTTACGATTCTGTGCCGTGAACGCCATCAAGTTGTCATTTTGCATACCTTTTAGTCTTGTCGCTTAGCATTTTCACCCCATAATTATAACAGCAAGATGGGCCGACATAACAAATCGTCCGTTCCCATTTTACGCTTTTATATTCAGTTCGCCGTTAAAGAAATTAACTTTGCATAACGATAAAAGATTGCAAACAAGTTAATCTCTGCAAACATGATATTGAAGTCTATTTTCGAGAGAGCTGCGCGCTGGCAGGCTGGCGCGTTGTCTTTCTCCGCTCTGGCGCTCCTTGTGGCTTGCCAGGGTGGGCCATCAGCCAAAGACGGTGTCGTGCTGACGCTTGACGGAGGCCAAAAGGTCCGCCTGCAGGTTGTCAACGACAACATTGTTCGCGTATCCGCCACCCTCGGCGGCGAGTTCGATCGCGACTCTAGTCTCATGGTAGTGCCGCAGGCCCAGTTCACAGCCTACACCACTTCCGAGACCGACACCACTTTCGTCGTCGAGACCAAGGCCTTGAAAGCCGTCGTGTGCAAGAAGAGTGGAGACGTCTCGTTCCTCAATCCCGATGGAACGCCCATCTTGCGAGAAGACGGCCGAGTTCTCCGCGACACCGTCATTGAGGGCACCCATGGCCTCGTCTTCCGCCAGAAATGGATTCCGGGAGCGTCCGACGCCATCTACGGCCTCGGCCAGCATCAGGCTGAGGAGTTTAACTACCGAGGCAAAAATGAGGAGCTCTACCAATACAACACCAAAGTCTCCGTCCCCTTCTTTGTCTCCAACGCCGGCTACGGCATCCTGTGGGACAACAACTCTCTCACTCGTTTTGGCGACAGCCGAGACTATCTCCAGCTCAACGAGGCCTTCAAGGTCTATGACAAGGACGGCAACGAGGGCGGCCTCACCTCTACGTGGACTCCCGCCCCAGGTTCCAACGTCAAGCCTCTCGTTCGCACCGAGCCGAAGCTCTATTTTGACAACATCATCGTCAACAAGGAGTTGATGCCTGCCGGCTATCCACAACTGGGCGCCGATGTCGACTTCGATGGCTATCTTGAGCCTGCCGAGACCGGCACATACCGCTTCCTCATCTATTATGCTGGCTACACCCGTGTCTTCGTGGACGACAAAGAGCTCTTCCCCGAGATCTGGCGCACGGCTTGGAACCCCAACAGCCGTAAGTTCCAGCTCAACCTCGAGAAGGGCAAGAAGGTCAAGATCCATATCGACTGGAAGCCCGATGGCGGCGAGAGCTACTGCTCTCTCCGCGCCCTCACCCCCGTGCCAGACGAGGAGCAGATGAAGCTCGCCCTCTGGAGCGAGATCGGCGACCAGGAGGATTACTATTTCATCAAGGGTGGCAATATGGACGACGTCATCAGCGGCTATCGCACACTCACCGGCAAGAGCCAGATTATGGCCAAGTGGGCCATGGGCTTCTGGCAGAGCCGTGAGAGGTATAAGACGCAAGATGAGATCCTCTCTGTCGTCAAGTATTTCCGCGACCACCACATCCCGATGGACAATATCGTCCAGGACTGGTCCTACTGGCCAGAAGACGGGTGGGGCAGCCACGAGTTCGACTCCGCAAGGTTCGAGAACCCCAAAGCGATGCTCGACTCCATCCACGCCATGCACACGCACTACATGATCTCTGTGTGGCCAAAGTTCTACCCCGAGACCGAAAACTACAAGGAGCTCGACCGTAACGGTTGGATGTACCACCGTTCCATTCAAGACAGCCTCGTCGACTGGATTGGCAAGGGCTACCACTACTCTTTCTACGATGCCTACGCCGCCGGGGCCCGCAAACTCTTCTGGGATCAGATGAACAAGAGCCTCTACAGCCTCGGTGTAGACGCATGGTGGATGGACGCCTCGGAGCCCAATGTCCGCGATTGCACACCTATCCAATATCGTAAGGACCTCTGCGGCCCAACGGCCCTCGGCCCCTCCGCAAAGTACTTCAACGCCTACTCCATCGTCAACGCCGACGCCATCTACACGGGCCAGCGCTCCGTCAACGACACCAGCCGCGTCTTCCTCCTCACACGTTCCGGCTTCGCTGGCCTCCAAAGGTACAGCACCGCCACCTGGAGCGGCGACATCGCCTCCCGTTGGGAGGATATGAGGGCGCAAATCTCCGCCGGCCTCAACTTCGCAGTCTCAGGCGTCCCCTACTGGACCATGGACATTGGCGGCTTCTGCGTCGAGAAGCGCCATGAGCGCGCGCAAGACGAGTTCAACAAGACCGGAAAAGTCAATGAGGATCTCAAGGATTGGCGCGAGCTCCAGACCCGTTGGTATCAGTTCGGCGCTTTCTGCCCTCTCTACCGCGCCCATGGCCAATATCCGCTCCGCGAGCCTTGGAACATCGCGCCGGAGGGCGACCCCGCCTTCCAGTCCATCCTCTACTACACCAAGCTGCGCTACCGTCTCATGCCCTACGTCTATAGCCTCGCGGGCATGACGCACTATGACGATTACACCATCATGCGCCCGCTCGTCATGGACTTCACGGCCGACTCCAAGGTCAACAACATTGCTGACCAATTCCTCTTCGGCCCCGCCATCATGGTTAACCCCGTCACCCAATACCTCGCCCGCACCCGCGAGGTCTACCTCCCGGCGGGAGCCAAGTGGTATGATTTCTACACTGGCAAGGCATATGACGGTGGCCAGACCATCGACGCCGCGGCTCCCTATGAGCGCATCCCACTCTTCGTGCCGGCCGGATCCATCATTCTCACGGGCCCAGACATGGAATGGGCCGATCAGAAAAAGGCGGACAACATCACGGTCTACGTCTTCGCCGGCCGAAATGGCAAGTTCTCTCTCTACGAGGATGAGGGCACTAACTACAATTATGAGAAAGGCGAGGCCGCTTTCATAGACTTCAGCTATGACGACGCCTCCAAGACTCTCACCATCGGCCAGAGGCGCGGCTCTTTCAAGGGCATGCTCGAGAAACGCAACTTCAACGTCGTCCTCGTCTCGCCACAGACTCCCGCGGCTGTCGACACCGACACTCAGGGCAAGGCCGTAGCCTATGACGGCGCCGAGGTCAAGGTGGCCCTTTAGCAACACATTCAGCGCGCTGAATAGCGCATTGTTCACACATTCCGCCCGGGGACTCTCCCGGGCGGTTTCATAAGATTAGTGTATGAGATACTCTCTGATTTCTCTCACGGCTCTCGCCGCCGTGGCTTGCTGCCCGCAGGGGCAGACCGACCCTATGGCGGATCAGTGGACCGATGCCGAGATTGAGGCCAAGATAAACGAGCTGCTGCCGCAGCTTACTTTGGAGGAGAAAGTGGCCCTCTGCCATGCGCAGTCCAAGTTCAGCACACCGGGAGTGCCGCACCTCGGCATCCCTGAGCTTTGGTATTCCGACGGCCCTCACGGCGTCCGCGCCGAGGTCAACTGGGACGACTGGGGATATGCCGGCTGGACCAACGACTCCTGCACCGCGTTCCCGGCCCTCACGGCTCTCGCCGCCTCTTTCAACCCCTCTCTGTCCGAGGCCTACGGCAAAGCTGTGGCCGAGGAGGCGCTCTACCGCCGCAAAGACATGATGCTCGGCCCTGGCGTGGAGATCTACCGCACGCCGCTAGGAGGCCGCAACTTTGAGTATATGGGTGAAGACCCCTTCCTGGCCTCCAAGATGGTGGTCCCCTATGTCAAGGGCATGCAGTCGCAAACCGTGGCCGTGTGTGTCAAGCACTTCGCTCTCAACAACCAGGAGCAGTGGCGAACGCTTGTCGATGTTCACGTCTCAGACCGCGCCCTGCGCGAGATCCACCTCCCGGCCTACGAGGCCGCCGTCAAGGAGGGTGGGGCGTGGGCTGTCATGGGCTCTTATAACCTCTATGACGGCCAACATTGCTGCCACAACAAGAAGCTCAACGACATCCTCCGAGGCGAATGGGGCTTCGACGGATGCGTCGTCACCGACTGGGGCGGCGCCACCGACACCAAGGAGGCCGCAGAGAATGGTCTCGACATTGAGATGGGAACCTACACCAACGGCTTCACCGAGAGTGCCAAGTTCGCCTATGACGACTACTACCTCGCCAAGCCATATCTCAAAGCTCTCAAAGAAGGCTCCATCGCCATGTCCACGCTCGACGCCAAGGTGCGCAACATCCTCCGCCTCATGTATCGCACCACCATGGCCAAGCACCGCCCTCGCGGCTGCAAGGGCAACGCGGAGCATTTCCAGACGGCCCTCAACGTGGCGCGTGAGGGCATCACGCTCCTAAAGAACGATGGCGCCATTCTGCCCATCGACCCGCAAACCACCAAGACCATTGCCGTCATTGGCGAGAACGCCACACGCTCCATGCTCGGTGGAGGCAGCTCCGAGCTCAAGGGGCTGTTCGAGATCTCACCACTCGATGGCGTCCGCAGGGCCTTCCCTAAGGCCAATGTCATCTGGGCCATGGGCTACGGCAGCGGCCCGGAGGCCTATGGCCGAGTGGCCCCATCTCCTTACAATGCCGATAGTCTCGCCACTGCGGCCGTGGCTGCGGCTGCCAAGGCAGACGTCGTCCTCTATTTCGGTGGCTTGGCAAAAGCCTTTGAGCAAGACATGGAGGGGGGAGACCGTGTGCAGTTCGGCTTGCCTTTCGGGCAAGATGAACTCATTGGCAAACTTCTGGATGTCAATAAGAACATTGTCGCCGTCATGATCAGCGGCAACGCCGTCGCCATGCCTTGGGTCGACCGCGTCCCGGCCATCGTCCAAGGTTGGTATCTGGGCTCTGAGGCTGGCGAGGCTCTCGCCGATGTCATCTCGGGCAAAGTTAACCCGTCCGGCAAATTGCCGTTCACTTTCCCTGTGCGCCTAGAGGACAACGCGGCCCACAGCTTCGGCGAGGCTGTCGTATATCCAGGCGTCGAGAGCGACTCTTACCGCGAGGAGTACAAAGAGGGCATCTTTGTCGGCTACCGTTGGCACGAGGCCAAAGGCATCAAGCCTCTCTTCCCGTTTGGCTTTGGCCTCAGCTACACCACGTTCGAGGTGGCCGATGCCAAGATTTCTTCTGATAACCTCGCTGCCGACGGGACGCTCACTGTCAGCGCGACTGTCAAGAACACAGGCTCGCGAGACGGCAAGGAGGTCGTTCAGCTCTACGTCGGCAAGGTAGACTCCCGTGTGGAGCGTGCGCCGAAAGAGCTCAAAGGCTTCGCAAAAGTCGAAGTCCCTGCGGGGCAGTCGAAGCAAGTCACCATCAGCGTTCCTGTCCAGAAACTCGCCTTCTATGACGAGGCCGCGCAGAAATGGGAGGTTGAGAAGGGTGCCTATAAGGCCTTCGTCGGCAATGCCTCAGACAACATAACGGCCGAGATCCCATTTAACGTAAAGTAAAGATTAATAGAGAGTAAGATAAGCCCAGTCAATGGCATAGCGCCCGTTCTCTGTCAGCAGTCGAAACTTGATATTAGTTTGTTTGGTTGCAGGCTCGGTCTCCATCAGGAGGCCGAGCCTGTGTTTTTTATAGTCCCTTCCGTCTTGCCCCCCCCACACATGTAGAGACGGGTCGTGACCCATCATCCATCCAAGCTCCGCAAATCACCTCACGCGCAAAAAAACATACTGCCTCAAGAAAAACATCTCGTTTTCCTTGCATCTTCGAAAAATGTGCCTAACTTTGCACCGTCAAACAAAGACATCTTGGCCGATTCGTCTAACGGTTAGGACATCAGATTCTCAATCTGGCAATAAGAGTTCGATTCTCTTATCGGCTACGAATAAGCTACCTCGCAAAGGTGGCTTTTTTTGTTTAACAACACAGCAAGACCAGCTTTCAATGTCAGACAACAGCCGTCGCGTCAGAGTGCGTTTCGCGCCAAGCCCAACGGGCGCACTGCATATCGGTGGTGTTCGCACCGCTCTCTACAACTATCTCTTCGCCCGCCAGCATGGCGGCGACTTCATCCTCCGTATTGAGGACACCGACAGCCAGCGTTTCGTGCCGGGTGCCGAGGCCTATATCATTGAGAGCCTGAAGTGGTGCGGCATCAAGACCGATGAGGGCGTTGAGCAGGGCGGCCCGCACGCACCCTATCGCCAGAGTGAGCGCAAGGCCATTTACCTCAAATATGCGCAGCAACTCGTTGAGAGCGGCGATGCCTACTACGCGTTCGACTCTGCCGAGGAGCTCGACCGTCTCCGCAAAGAGGCCGAGGCGCAGGGAAAGACTTTCGCCTACGATGCCACAGTCCGAGGTGGCCTCCAGACCTCACTGGCACTCTCTGAGGACGACGTCAAGGAAAGGATAGCGCGCGGAGACAAGTGGGTCATCCGCTTCAAGATGCCCGAAAATGAGGACGTGGAGATGGACGACATCATCCGCGGGCATATCGTCATCAACACTTCCACTCTCGACGATAAAGTTCTCTACAAGAGCGCCGATGAGCTGCCCACTTACCATCTGGCCAACATTGTCGATGACCACCTTATGGAGATTAGCCACGTCATCCGTGGTGAGGAGTGGCTCCCCTCTCTCCCGCTCCACTACCTTCTCTACCGGGCTTTCGGTTGGGAGG
>SAMEA104315425__coassemble_1200_pt1 | contig 14760 bp, 15 predicted proteins | sample SAMEA104315425__metabat2_high_PE_033 | metagenome-assembled genome bin SAMEA104315425 (sample SAMEA104315425) | gut metagenome | biome: Monkey gut; feature: monkey-associated habitat; material: faeces | place: China | collected 2013 | reverse complement strand
AGTCCCGTTGGCGGCCGGCCTTGACGTATGCGGAGGCCGCGCTGATTATTTCTTGCCTATCTTCTTCAGGTCCTTCTCCAAGAGTGCGTCTGGCTGCTTGGCTGAGATCATATGATAGTCAAAATAGTACACTTGGGCGTCATCGGCCCCCATGAGCATCTTGTAGCAACGCGTCTTGCGGTTTTTCTCAGGCCCCACCTTGTGGAGGATGACCACGTCCTTTCGCCTCTCCTCCAAGGCCTCTCGCACCTCGCTCTCGTTGACGAGGCGGAAGTTGTAGGGGTAGACCTTGCGGATGGCGCCATCTGTGCGGATGCTCGGCTCCAGGTCGCTCTTGACGAGGTAGAGGGTCTTGGATGCCAACGACTGGCTGTTTTTGTTATACATGAGCAAGGGGGTCTCGCTTATGAGCTTCGGGTTGGCCCTCATCGCCTCGACATGGTTGACAATGAACCTGATGAAGGCCGGCATCTTGTAGACCCACGCCTGGTCGGTGGCGGAGAGGTAGGCCAGCGGCACCGAGATGAGATCGGGCATGTCCTTGAGCTTCACCTTGGGCTTGCCCATGAGGAGGCTGAGGTAGACATATTTGTCTTTGAGCTTATCCTCAGGATAGGTGACCGTGGTGGTGAGCAGGAACGAGAGCGTTGGGTCTTTGCGCTTCTCCTCAAACTCGCGGCGTGAGATGTAGCCCACCTCGGTGAGGTGCCAGTTGGCCTCCATGTCGGCCTTTATGGCCATATTGAAATCGCTGAACATGTTGTCATCCAGCACCACGAGGGTCTTCGATTTCATAAAATTCTCATAGTCGGCTGGCGCCGGGGTGCAGTTTTGCGCCCTGATGGCGACACTGACGAGCATGAGCGTCAGCGCCAATATTAGCTTCTTCATCTTGAAACGGACAGATTTATTGGTTACACTTGTTGCGTTTACGCACAAAGAGGCCGCAAGGTTCACTCTCCGGCCGTCTCTTGCGCCGCGGCTTTGCGGGCGTAGCGTCGGCGGAAAATCTTGCGCCAATATTTTTGGAAGAGCTCGCGGAAAGAATTGAAATCTTCCTGAAAGGAGACTCCGACACCTTGAGTTGTTGGCGAGGTCTCATAGATGACGTCGTTGTTGGAGTGCGTGTAGGCCTTGGCCCTTATGTTGCCCTGCCTGTTGAGCTTGACCTCAACGTCGAAGTCTCCGATGAGCGAGCCGTCGTCAGACGAAGACGAGCCGGAGGCGTCTCGGCCGTAGCCAATGTTGCCGCTGAGGAGAATCTTGTTGTCAAGCACCTGAGTGGACAGCGCGACCTCATACTCCTCATTGGTCACCTCGTCGCCAGGGCGGTAGTTGACCCCCACGCCGATGTTATGGTCGTTTTGGCTGAAGAGGCTGCTGAGCTGATTGCTGAGCAGCTCCGAGGCCGTGGTGCCGAGGTAGCTGGACCCCTGGTTTCCTTGGCCGCCCTGTTCTTGCACGGCGTAGAACTTATTGGCCATCAGAAGTGAGAAGACCTGTCGGTTCATCTCCTCCTGGGTGTTGACATACTGGTCGAAGGCGTATTGATTGAAATTTTGCGAAGACGGTATCTCAATGTCGAACTTGATGTCCGGATTTGTCAGTTTATTGGAAAGCAGAATGTTGCAATTGACAGGCACTCGGCGTTTGAGGTCGGCGTTGGCCTCCTCCCCGCTACCCTGCACAAGGTCATAGAGCGAGGCCTTGAGCTTATATGTGGCCACTATGTCCACCATGGCGTCATAAGGCCCGCCATCCCACGTGATGTGGCCGCCCTTGTTGATGGCGAACTGCTTGTTTATTATGTTCTCGAAAGAGAAATTGTACATTCCGCTCTCAATCTCATAGTCGCCAAACATGGTCAGCTCGCCGCCCCTGTCCACATTGACCTGAATTTGCCCAGAGCCGCGCCCCGTGAGTTTATTTCCCGTCTGCTGGTTTATGACGACCGACATCTCGGCGTCGGGCGTAATCTGGAGGTTGAGTCCCGCCGAGACGCCAGCGCCTATTTGCTCCGTCTGCGTCATGACCACCTCATTGGGTTTCTTGAAGAGGATGTAGTCATGGCTGCCCACGTCAGACTTGGCCGACGGCGCCACCATAAACTTGGAGTTTCGCTCCGTGCGGGCGTCAATGTCAATCCTGACGGCCTTGGTGGGGCCCGAGATCCTCATCCGGCCTGAGCCGTAGACGGTGCCGTAGTATGACGGGCTTTGGCTCGGCGTGGTTTGGAGGAGCAGCAGGTCGTCAACGTCAAAGACGAGGCCCAGCTGGAGGTCGGAGAACATATTGTGCGCTATGCTGCCGCCAAAGACGCCATGCTTACCCCGGCCGTCCGCGAAGCGGATGTTGAGAAAATCCATGCTATGTGGTGATAGGACGAGCGAGTCTTGCATATCGATGTGATATGTGACATTGGTCTGCATGACACGGAAATAGTTGTCATCATTCATCTTGAGGCGGGAGTCCAGCGCAATGTCGTCAAGAGGGCCATGAAGTCGCAACCATCCTGACGTAGTCCCCCTCCAGGAGTCTATGCAATTGTCAAGATAGAAATTGAGGAAGCCGGTGGAGAGGCTGTCAATGTCGAAACGCAAGTCCATGGCGGAGCCGCGCGTGTCGATAAAACCCGTGGCCACGGCCCTTGGCACGCCGCCCGTGACGATGTCGAGCCCAATGTCAAGTTTGTCAGCCTCGGGAGACCATGCCGTCGTCAGGTCCATGTGCTCCAGCATGTCGCCGTTCACCTTGAGCCTGTCTATGCTCGCCATGGCCGTCATGCGCGCGTCTCCCAGAATCGCGGACATTTCGGCATCGGCATAAAGGTCGCCCTCTAACGAGAATTTCGACGTCGCGTCGGTCTTCAATATCTTCTCCAGCACAATCTTGCTGAGAGCCAGGCGCAACGTGTCGTCTGGGCTGGCCGACACCGCCTTGCGCCCTTATGGAGTGGTCGGCATTGGAGAGCAGGAAATGGCTCACACCCAGACGCCCGGCGCTGGCGTCGAAGCGACAAGAGTCCAACGTCCAGACGTCGCCCCCCACAGTCAGCTGCGACTGATCCACCCCAATGAGGGCTTTCACCCCGCCCGCCGCATTGTCCCTGACAAAGCGGGCGTCTACGTTGAGCGCGCCGCCCTGCCGCTCGCCATCGGCCAAGAGCCACGCCACATCGGCCGTCAGCCCGTCCGCCTCGGCCTCGGCGGCGACACGGAAATTTTTGATGTCGCCCACAAGAGGCGCCGACACGGCCTCGGCCCTCACGCCCACCCCCACGACACCGTCACTGCTGGCCACGGCGGCCTCAAGACCCGACGCCGAACCCGATGCCGCGCTGACGGAGCCGACGGCCATGCGCATCCAGGCGGTGTGGGTGCGCGAGTCGACACTGCCCCGCGCCTCGAGAGTGTCAGACACGCTCACGGAGGGCCAAAACATCGAGGCCAGCCTCCGCGCTTGATACAGGTAGAGCTCAAACTCCGCCTTCTGGCCATTTCGCGCTTTGGCCGTCGGCCTGGCCAGCAACGGCATAGCCGCCGCATATTGGCGCGCCAGCTCATCGGCCAGCCCCCTGACGTCAAAGTTCCCTACGGCGTAGCCCGACAACGCGTCAGACTGCAAGGACAAGACGCGACGGCCAAGGACGTCAGTATCCAATGAGGCCAGCAAATTGTTGACGACCAAGGTGTCTGCCCTGTTGCAAAGAGCGAAGTCGGCCAAATGGACATCCGACACGGAGGAGCGCGGATCGAGCCCAGTGGTCTCAGCCCTCATGCGGAAAGAAGTCCATGCGTTTGGAGTGAAAGCGGAGGGGCACAGCGCCCCAAGGCGGACGGAATCTGCCAAGACGGCCAGGGAGGCGTAGGGCGCGACATTGGCCCCGTCCATCTCACCGACGACCGTCAGATGGCCATGCCGAGGGTCATTGACCTCTACGAGGCCATTGGCTTTCTTGCTGTCCGCCACGCCATTGAAAGACAGTCCCGTAAAGGTCACGCCCGCCACGTCGGCCCTCGTCACATCGCCGCGGAGCATGGCGTAGCGCAAGTCGGTCCCGCTGACGCGCCCCTGGGCAGAGAGAGAGCCCGCCACCCTGGCGACGACGCCACGCGTCAGGCGGCTAAGGTCGGCATCGGCAGAGAGGGAGGATGAGAAAGAGGCTGTGCGCCATCCGTCATCGGAGTGCGCGGTGGCATAGACTTCGGTGGAGATGGGCTCAGAGGACAGCCGCACATTGGCCGAGGCCTCGCCACCGGAATAATCAATCAATACGCTGCCCCCCACGGCCACAGTGCGGAAGTCGGCCCGCGCCGGCGAGTCGCCCCCAGCGTCGGCCAAATCGGCGACATCGGCCAGGCACGTGCGCCCCTCGACAGCGAGCTTGGCCCACGACAGCCCCACGCCCCCGGCCGCGCGGTCCAGCTGCCCGAGGCCAGAAAGGGTGACGAAAGAGGCGTCGGCGAAAGAGAGACGCAGGCGGCGCACGTCCACCACGCCGCCATCCAGCCGCGCGCTAAGGCTCATCCCGACATCTGGCAACCTCCGATCCGCCAAGGCGGAGAGCGTGGCAGCCCCCACCCTCACCGACGGGATCTCAACCCGCGCATGGCGCACACCGGCCGAATCGGCCACGACGACGGCCGAATCGACACGCAAGACGCCCGACCCTAGCGAGACGGAGGCGTCGTGGAGGCTCAGCGTGTCACCTCTCACCGCCAGGCGGCCGCTCATGGCGGCTCTGAGAGAGAGGCTGGGCAAAAAGAAAGACACGCCGGAGACAGAGACTCCGCCGCGGCCCACGTCAAAGAGGATGTCGTCTAGGGCAATGGAGACGTCTTGAAGGTGTAGCGGCTCGCGCCCCAAGCCCTCATAGGCCACGTGGCACTCAGCCGCCCTCAAGGCCCGCACCCTCACGCTTGGCGCCCCACTGCCCGAGGCCACGCTGTCTGGCCCCGCCAAGGCCATGATATTGAGCCTGCCATCGGCCCCCTGGCGCACCGCCACATCGAGGCTGTCAACATCTATCACATTGAGGGACAGACCGCCAGACACCAGAGTGGCGGCCGAGATGTCGGCCTTGACGCGCCGTAGGGAAATCATGGGGAGAGAGTCGGGCCCCGCTATGCTGACGCGAGAGACCTCGACCGACGAGAACGGGAAGAAACGCAGCGAGCCAACCGACGCGGGCAGCCCCGTGGAGGACGTTATGGCATCGGCTATGGCGCGGCCCGCCCACCTTTGGACGGGCGGGAACTGGGTGAGGCCAAAAGCCAGCAGCAACAAAAACATCACCACCAGCAAGAAAACCCACAAGGCCGACACTATCTTGCGCAAATATCCCATGACATCAGAAGCGCGCGCCCATGTGGCGCGCCATGCAAAAATAGCCATAAGGCGGCATATTATGCGGAGTTTTGTATATTTGCCCATTGGTTTTGGCGCTTAGCGCGCCAAACGCGAGGCCGGACACGGCAAAAGAGCCGCCGGCGACAACAAACAAGCAGAAATCAGATGTCTACACTCATATTGGGCATAGAGTCGTCATGTGACGACACATCGGCGGCGGTGCTGGAAGACGGCCGCGTACTCTCAAACGTCACAGCCAGCCAAGCTGTGCACTTGCGCTACGGCGGCGTGGTGCCCGAGCTCGCGTCAAGAGCCCATGAGCAGAACATAATCCCCGTGGTGGACAAGGCCTTGGCCGACGCCGGCGTCAAGGCGGACGACCTTAGCGCGGTGGCGTTCACGCGAGGCCCGGGCCTCATGGGGTCGCTGCTGGTGGGTGTGTCTTTCGCCAAGGGCTTCGCCCTGGCGCTGGGCAAGCCCATCATTGAGGTCAACCACCTGCAGGCCCACGTCTCCGCCCACTTCATTGTGGAGGAGGGCAAGGAGCAGCCGCAATTTCCGTTTCTCTGCCTCCTGGTGTCTGGCGGCAACAGCCAGATTCTCTTGGTGAAGGACTATATGGACATGGAGATCATAGGCCAGACGATAGACGACGCCGCGGGCGAGGCTTTTGACAAGTGCGCGAAAGTGATGGGGCTGGGCTACCCGGGCGGCCCCGTCATCAACAAACTGGCCAACGAGGGCAACCCCAAGGCGTTCAGTTTCGCCAGGCCACACGCAGGCGGTTATGACTACAGCTTCAGCGGCCTGAAGACGTCATTCCTCTACACACTGCGCGACGCCCTGAAAGAGGACCCCGACTTTGTGGAGAAGAACAAGGCGGACCTCTGCGCCTCGCTGCAAAGCACGGTCATAGACATATTGATGAAAAACCTGACGCGCGCGGCCAAAGACTTGGGCATAAGCACAGTGGCCGTGGCCGGCGGCGTGTCGGCAAACAGCGGGTTGCGCGACGCTTTCGAAAAACTGCACACTAGCCGCGGGTGGAAGGTTTTCGTGCCCAAATTCTCATACACCACAGACAACGCTGCCATGGTGGCCTCGGCCGGCTTCCGCAAGTTCCAGCGCGGGATGTTCGCCACAATGGATTTGGCCCCATACTCCCGCACGATTGTGTAACGCGCAGGCAAAAAAGACGACTTCGCATGAGAGACAGCAAAGACAAGAGATACAGAGTCCTCCCCACCTTCGTCATGACAAGGATGGCAGAGGAGGCCGTCATGGCCCCAATATGCGACTCCACAGTGGAGATGGGCAAGCTATTGTCTCTCAACCCGACGGGAGCCGACATAATGGACGGCCTACGCAAGGGGCTGAGCGCTGGCGACATTGCGCGCCACATCCTCGACACATATGACGGCTGCGACGCCACGGTCGTGGAGAGAGACGTGGATGACTTCATCAGAGAGATGGAGAGGCGCGGCTTCGTGGAAGAGGTCAAAGACAATGACGCCCCGTCTCCCCAAGAGGCAGGAGGCCAGTAGCCTTGACGCCTCAGAAGCAGAAATGGCTCAACCGACCTAATTGCAGCGACAAAATCCAACTACTGAAAAACCAAACGCACATCGTGATGAAAGAACAACATGAAGAGAGCGTCAGCGTCAGCGTGGCCGGGCTGCAAATAGAGATAAGAGCCGTAGGCTGCCGCCTGACCGACGCCAGTTTCCGCGGCTTTGGCACGCCAAGGCCCTCCCGCTCGTGGATGCCCCCCCCGACAGACATCATTGTGGTGACGCTCACGCAGTGGAGCAGCATAGGCCAAGGGACCAAAGCCAAGGCGCTCTTCTCATCGCCCAAAAATGACATGGACGGATGCGAATGGACGCTCCAAAGCAACGATGACGGCACCGAGACAATAACGGCGCGCTATGACGACGGCCCCCTCATGGCGGCCCAGGTGACCTACACGACCAGCAGCGCGCAACTGCGCGTGGAGCCGAGAGAGAAGAACCCCGCCACGATAGACCCCTACGTATTCCCAGTCTTCAACATATTCCTTTCCCGCCAGCTCCTGCGCCGCGGCGGTTTCCTTATCCACTCATCCGTAGTCTGCACCGGCATTGGCAAGGGGATGCTGTTCACTGCCCCCTCCGGCACAGGCAAGAGCACCATAGCCGAGCTGTTTCGCAAAAACAGAGCCGTGGTCATAAATGACGACATGGTGGCCATCCGCCCGCCAGAGGCCGAGGGCGGCGAGCCGAGGGCCTACTCCATCCCCATGATGCACTACAAGCAAAAGCCGTCGTCCACCACACTGCGCGGCGTATTCCTGCTTCATCAGGCCACAGAAAACACGCTGACAAAGATCAAGAGCAAAGCCGAGGCCGCGGCCGCCATCATGGCCAATGTGATCCAACAGCCCCTCAACGAGGAGAGCGTGAGCCAACTGGCGTCAAACATATTCCTATGTTTCAGCAATGTGGACACATACCACTTGGGGTTCGAGCCTAGCGGGGCGGTGGTGCAGATGCTACGCGACACCATGTCGGCGCGCTCAAAAAAGGGAGGGAAACCGCTGACATGACCACCGCGGCAGCGCAAAAAATTCAGCTAGAGCCACTCAAAAAAGGGCTAAAGGTGCGCCTGCGCGTGCGAGGGCTGAGCATGGTGCCAACCATCTGGCCAGGCGAGACCGTGACAGTGCGCCCCGCCACAAGCCCCAAAGTGGGAGACATTGCCTACATGGGGCCGCTGGAGGGGCCCGGCGGGCCCTATTTCATGGTCCACCGCATAATTGAGGCCACGCCAGACCATGTGACCACGCAAGGAGACTCCAACACAGAGCCCGACAGGCCCATGCCGTGGAGCCTGGCCGCGGGCATTGTGGAGAGCCGCCGGCGGCTATGTGTGACAACGCGCATGAGCGAAGGGCCATGGCGCCACTGGATTACCTCACACCCCCGCGCGGCGCACAAGATAAACCGCGCCTTGGCCCGCGTCTTCGGCGCATTGATAAGGACCGCGCAAAGAGTCAAGAGCCTATGAGCGGGAGCGCGCTGGCGCAGGCGTTGCGCCTGGTATGGGGGGCCTCTCCCCGCGGCGCCGTGGCGTGCGCCGTGTGCGTGGCCATGCGCTCGGCGTTGCCGCTCGTCTTGCTGTGGGCCATGGGGCGCATGGTCGACGCCACCCTGGCCTCATTTGAGGCCCTGCGAGCCGACCCTGTGGAGGGGCTGCGCCGCATAGCGTGGCCCGTGGCCGCGTTCGGAGCCGCCATGCTGGCCGCTCACGCGGCGCGGATCGCGGCCGACCTGAAGACAGAAGAGCTTGGCGAGCGGCTTCGAGCCCACGTGGCTTCGCTCACACAGAGGCAGATGGAGCGCATTGACTACCAGACGCTCCAAAGCCCGCAATTTCAGACCGAGGCCTTCCGGGCCATCTCGGGCTCAACAGAGCGCCCCGCGCGCATTTTCGCCACCTTCATGGGCCTGGCGCAATCGGCCATAATTTTTTGCGCCTTGAGCTGCTGGATGTTCGCCATAGGGTGGTGGCTGCCTCTTCTGACGTTGGCCGCCGGCGCGCCCGTGGTTCTCGCGCGCGTCGTGGCGTCGCGCAAGTCGTTCGACTTATACAGACGGCAAGCGGATGACGAGCGCAAGATGGCCTATTACAACGGCGTGCTGACGCAGCCCCAGTATGCGCCCGAAGTGCGGATGTTTGGGTTGTGGGGACACTTTCGGTCGGCGTTCGAGCTGGTGAGGCAGAGGCTCTCGTCATCGAGGCTCAGACTGGCTCGCCAGTCCGCCAAGCGGCAGGGCCTGGCGGCGTTGGCGTCAACGGCCATCATTGTGGGCGTGTTTGTCTGCGTCATTGCGCGGTGCGCGTCAGGCGGCCTCAGCGTGGGCGCCCTGGCCATGTTCTTGATGACCATCCGGCGCGCGGAGTCGGCCGTGGCGGAAGTGGCCCACCTCGGCGTCTCACTCCACAGCCAGGGGCTGTACGTCAGCTCGCTCCTCGCCTTCCTTCGGCAAGAGAGTGGCGGAGAGCGCACGGGGCGCTTCCCCACCCCTTTCAGGCTATTGGAGATCCGCGACGTCTCATTTCGTTATCCTGGCTCCAGCCGCCAGGCGCTCAGCGGGGTGTCATTTCGCGTTGGCCGCGGCGAGGTGGTGGGCATAGCGGGGCGCAACGGCAGCGGCAAGTCCACTCTCGTTAAGCTCATTTGCGGGCTGCTGCGCCCCGACACCGGCAGCGTCAGGATAGACGGCACAGACGTGACGGACATCGCGCCGGCCGAGTTGACGGCCCATATGACGGCCGTTTTCCAAGACTTCCGTCTCTACTGCGCCACGGCCAGAGACAATATCCACTTTGGCGACATGGCCACCGCCGCCGATGAGGTCCGGATGCGCGCGGCCGCCACGCAAGCCGGCATAAACCAGCTGATAGGTGCGCTGCCGCACGGCTACGCCACAGAGATTGGCAACCAGTTTCCCGGCTCCGAGATGTTCAGCCGCGGCGAGTGGCAACGGCTGGCCTTGGCCCGCGCCCTATATTCGCGGGCCGACATAATAATATTGGACGAGGCGTCCAGCGCGCTGGACAAAGTGGCGCGGGCGGGTCTCCACTCCATAATAGACGGCTTGCGCAAGGCTGGCAAGACGGTGATAGTGGTCTCGCACTCCGCCGAGACGCTCAGCTTGGCCGACCGCGTGTATGAGATGTAGTCCGTCAGGCGTCGCCCTGATGCCCGGAGAAGCCAAACGGCACGGTGAGCGTGCCGGGCTGCCGCTCCTCAATCTCGCCATACTGCCTCTCATAGTTCCCGACATTTTCCTGCAACGCGGCCAAAAATTTCTTCGCATTGTCCGGCGTCATGATGACGCGCGACTTCACCGTCGGCTGCGGCACTCCCGGCATAGAGCGGACAAAGTCGATGACAAACTCTGAAGGCGAATGCGCGATGATGGCCAAATTGGCATACACCCCCTGCGCCACGTCGGGAGGCAGGGCCACGCTCACTTTTTTCTGCTGATCTTCCATTTGAACATAATGTTTTTTGACTGCGTAAAGATATAAAAATGCAGCTTGGGCGCAATCCGCAGCCATTGATGGCCGCAAGGAGATGGTTTTGGAGCCAAAGCTCTATCAAACAAAGACATAAGACACGCAACCACCGGAGACGGCCAAAAAAGATTCATTTTTATTTCGCCATATCAACGGAAAGACCTATTTTTAACAAGTCTAAAAAGTTGCGACTTAACAGAACAACATGGAAAAGAAGGATATTCGAGAGACGGTCAAAGAGCTGTTCACCAGATATTTAGAGACTCAAGGACACAGAAAGACCCCTGAGCGTTTTGCCATATTGGACGAGATATACAGCCGAAAAGGCCACTTCGACATAGAGGAGCTGTACTCCTTTATGAAAGAGAAGAACTATCGCGTGAGCCGCGCCACACTATACAACACCATAGACTTGCTGCTGGAGTGCCGCCTAGTGTTCAAGCACCAGTTTGGCAAAAACCAGGCCCAATATGAGCGGGCCTATGACGCCAAGCCACACGACCACCTCATCTGCCTGGCTTGCGGAACGGTGTCTGAAGTCCAAGACACTCAGATATCCGGCCTCATAGAGCGCGCGGCCGAGCAAGCTGAGTTCCAGGTGTCGCACCACTCGCTCTACATCTACGGCCTGTGCCGCAAATGCGCAATGAACAACAAGAGGCTCAGCGAGCTGCCCGAGCCTCCGGCAGCGCCAGGCAACTAGGCCGGCCACAATAAGATACCCTCACGGGGGCGCGCAGAGAGAGTCTCTGCGCGCCCCCGTCGCGTCATTAGGGGTCGCCTCAAGCAAAAGAGGTCGCGCCCGCTTGGCAAAATTCGGCGGAATGACTTATTTTTGCGATACGCGCCATATCTCACCCGCAAAAGCCATGCGGAGCCCGCGCGGACAACAAGGGAAAAAATCAAAAAAACAAGATGATACAGGAAATGGGCCAAGAGGCCGAAGTGCTGACCGACGCGGCCGGCGAAGTTGTGGAGCAGCAGACGCTCAACGTGATAGACCTCTTCTTGCAAGGCGGTTGGATAATGTGGGTGCTGCTGGCCATGTCGGTCTATGCCGTCTACATATTCTGCGAGCGATACGCCGCCCTGCGCAACGCCTTGAAGGAAGACAAGAACTTCATGAGCAAGATTAAGGACTACATCCACAGCGGCAACATAGACAACGCCAGGTCGTTGTGCGAACAGACCGACAACCCCGTGGCTCGCCTCGTTGGCAAAGGCATCAGCCGAATAGGCAGGCCTCTCAACGACATCCAGACGGCCGTGGAGAACGCAGGCAACATCGAGGTGGCAAGGCTTGAGAAAGGCCTGGCCAGCCTGGCGTCGATATCTGGCGGCGCGCCGATGATCGGCTTCCTGGGCACCGTGACGGGCATGGTGGAGGCGTTCTTCCAGATGGCCAGCGCGGGCAACAACATAGAGGTCAGCTCATTGGCCGGTGGCATATACACGGCTCTCGTCACCACGGTGGGCGGCCTCATCGTGGGCATCATAGCCTACTTCGCATACAACTATCTGGTCAGCCGAGTGGACAGGGTCGTGGCCACGCTTGAGACGCGCACCATGGAGTTCATGGACATGCTCAACGACCCCACAGCATAGGAAAGGAGCTGCAATAATGGCACTAAAGAAAGGACAGAAGATAAGCTCGGCCTTCAGCATGTCTTCGATGACGGACATCATTTTCCTGCTCCTCATCTTCTTCATGCTGACCTCCACGCTCGTTCACCCCAACGCCTTGAAGCTGGTGCTGCCGCAGAGCAAGAACCAGACGTCGGCCAAGCCGCAGACGTCGGTCTCCATCACGGCCGACTTGCGCTACTATGTAGAGACAAAACGAGTGGCATTTGACGAGCTGGAGCCCACGCTCCAGGCCAAACTGGGAGCGCAGCCAGAGACCTACATAGCCCTCCACGTGGACGAGACAGTGCCCATGCGCGAGGTGGTGAAGGTGATGAACATAGCCAAGAAGAATAAATATAAGCTCATCTTGGCCACGAGAGCCAAATAATGGAAAACAGCTCAGAAAAAAGATATAGGGGCCGCGGGCTCATTGGCACCATAGTGTTCCACGCCATTCTCATCGCGCTGTGCTTCACCACTCACCTGACGGCGCAGCGAGAGGAGGAGGAGGGGTTGCTGCTCAACTACGGCTACACCGAAGACGGCAGCGGCGAAGAGGAGCCGGCGCCAGCGCCAAGCGAGCCGCAACCCGAACCAGAACCCGAACCGGCGCCTGCGCCAAGCGAACCGGCGGAACCCAGTGAGCCGGCAGAAGCCAAGGCCGACGGCCAGACCGCGACGACCCAAGATTTTGAAGAGGCCGCCGCACTAGAGGAGGCAAAACGCAAAGCTGAGGCCGAGGCAAAAGCCAGAGCCGAGGCCGAGGCTAAGAAGAAAGCGGAAGCCGAGGCTAAGGCAGAAGCCGAGGCAAAAGCTAAAGCAAAGGCGGAGGCTGAGGCCAAGAAGAGAGCCGAGGCAGAAGCAAAGGCCAAAGCAGAAGCCGAGGCAAAGGCCAAAGCGAAAGCCGAGGCCGAAGCGAAGGCCAGAGCTGAAGCGGAAGCTAAAGCCAGAGCCGAAGCCGAGGCCAAACGCAGGGCCGCCGCCGCGGCCGCTCGCAACGCCGTGAGCAAAGGTTTTTCTGGCGCAGGCTCAGGCACTAGCGGCAGCCAAGGCAACGGCAAGGGGGCCGGCAACCAAGGGAGCCTGACAGGGCGGCAGGGGCCGCCACAGGCGGCGGGTCAGGCCACGGCTCCAGCTTCTCACTAGAGGGGCGCTCACTGATTGGCGCACTGCCAAAACCATCTGTCAAGGTGCAAAGCCCTGGCAAGGTGGTGGTGGCGATAGTGGTGGACAAGAACGGCAACGTGGTGAGCGCCAACGTGCAGATGAGCGGCACAACCATCCAAAACGAGCGCGTGTGGGAGGCCGACGTGGCCGCAGCCAAGAAGGCCAAGTTCAACGCCGACCCGTCAAAGCCCGTGACGCAGCGCGGCACGATAACGTATAACCACATTGTCAACTGATGGGCGCGGCCCTGACTGTGGCATACTGCTTGGCCGCGCCACTGCTGGTGATGTGGCTCACGTGGCGATGGCCTATGCTGCGCAAGGCTGGCGAGATCTTGCTGGCCTATGCCGTGGGCTGCGCCACAGGGTTGAGCGGCATCTTGCCTCGAGGGGCCGACGGCACACTCACCGCCGTGGCCACGGCCGCGATACCGCTGGCCATCCCTCTCATGCTCCTCTCGGCCGACGTGAGGGCCTGGCGGCACATGGCTCCAAAGTTCGCCAAATCCATGGCGTGCGGCGTGGCGGGCTGCGTGATGGCCGTGACGGCGGGCTTTCTGCTCTTCGGGCAAGACGACCCTGAGACGAACGCCAAAGTGGGCGGGATGCTCACGGGGCTATACACAGGCGGCACGGCCAACCAGGCGTCATTGAAAGTGGCGCTGGGGGTGACTGACGGAGTTTATCTGCTGAGCCACACATACTCCATCGTGGTGAGCGCGGCCTATCTGGTCATAGTCATCTTCTTCGGTCGCAGGCTGCTGCTCCACATCTTGCCACCATTTGATGGGGATGGACGCGGAGATGGCTCAGGAGACGCCCTGGCGGACCACTCCGGCGAGTTGTTCTTTGGGCTGTTTCGCCGGCGAAACCTGCCAGACCTGTGCCGGGCCATGGGCCTGACGGTGGGCATCGTGGCAGCCGGGGCGGCGTTAGCGGCCTCATGTCAGTGGGCGGTGAGAGCCAGCGGCGGCACGGCGGACGTGTTTCAGTCCGTCTTCATCCTGGCCATCTCGCTCATCGCCGTCGTGGCGGCCTCGCGAGAGGGCGTGCGCAGGATAAGCCGCACCTATGAGGCCGGCACGTTTTTCATCCTCATCTTCAGCGTGGCGGTGTCATCGCAAGTGAGCACCAGCATGTTGGAGAATGTCGATGGCTCTTTTTTTGGTTTCATCACGGTGGCGACGCTCGGCTCTTTGCTCCTCCACGTGGCTCTCAATGCGGCGTTTCGCATAGACGCGGACACGACACTGGTGAGCTCCATAGCCCTGATATGCTCCCCGCCGTTTGTGCCGGTGATGGCTGGCGCCCTAGGCAACAAAGCGGCCGTAGGCCCCGGCATAGCAGTGGGGCTGATGGGCTACGCCATCGGCACATACCTAGGCTTCGGCGTGGCTCACATGCTGATGGCCTTGGCCTAACAACATCCTGCTAATGCCACAGAAAAAGGCCCCGACCAGGCTAACGCTACAAGGCTCTCACTTAGACTTGCCGCTGCGCAAAGAGCCGCTCTGCCACCTGACGGAGGCAGAGCGCGCGAGGCTGCGCGACGCAT
>SAMEA104315425__coassemble_1196_pt1 | contig 14793 bp, 6 predicted proteins | sample SAMEA104315425__metabat2_high_PE_033 | metagenome-assembled genome bin SAMEA104315425 (sample SAMEA104315425) | gut metagenome | biome: Monkey gut; feature: monkey-associated habitat; material: faeces | place: China | collected 2013 | reverse complement strand
CGCCGAGCCGCTGTTCTGTCCGAGCCGCCGCGGCCCCCGCGCGTGGGGGTGCCAGGGCTTTGGGGCTAGGTCGCTAATATTCGTCCCAGCTCTTTATGGGCACCTCGTCCGCGCCCATGCGGCAGAACGCTTTGATGAACGCGCTGGCGAGCCGGGCGTTGGTGATGAGAGGCACGTTGAAGTCTATGGCGTCGCGACGAATCTTGTATCCATTGGCCAGCTCGTTGTGCGTGAGGTCTTTCGGGATGTTCACGACCAGGTCTATCTTCTTGTCGCGAATGTAGTCCACCACGTTGGGCTGCTGGTTCTCGTCGGGCCAATAGAGCAGTGTGCTGTCCACTCCGTTCTCTTGGAGATATTTCTGTGTGCCGTGCGTGGCGAAGAGGTTATAGCCTTTGCTTTTGAGCAGGCGGGCTGCCTCGAGCAGCTCCAGCTTGGCCCTGGCGCCGCCGGAGGAGATGAGGATGTTCTTCTTGGGGATGCGGTAGCCCACGGAGAGCATCGACTCCAAAATGGCGTCATCGAACGTGTTGCCGATGCAGCCCACCTCGCCGGTGGAAGACATGTCGACACCCAAGACCGGGTCGGCCTTCTGGAGGCGGGCGAAGGAGAACTGGGGAGCCTTGATGCCCACATAGTCAATGTCGAAGAGGCTCTTTGACGGCTTCTCCACAGGCAGGCCGAGCATGACGCGCGTGGCAAGCTCGATGAGGTTGACCTTGAGCACTTTGCTTACGAACGGGAATGAGCGTGAGGCGCGCAGGTTGACCTCGATGACCATGATCTCGTTGTTCTTGGCCATTAGCTGCATATTGAACGGGCCGCTGATCTCCAACGCTTTGGCAATCTTGCGGGCCACTTTCTTGATGCGCTTCACGGTCTCGACGTAGAGCTTCTGGGGCGGGAAGACGATGGTGGCGTCGCCGGAGTGCACGCCGGCGAACTCCACGTGCTCCGAGATGGCGTAGGCGATCACCTCGCCGCCTTGCGCCACGGCGTCGAACTCAATCTCCTTGGCTTGCTCAATGAATTGGGAGACGACGACGGGGAACTCTTTGGAGACGTTGGCGGCGAGGTTGAGGAAATACTCCAGCTCCTCGCGGTTCGAGACCACGTTCATGGCGGCGCCGGAGAGCACGTAGCTCGGGCGCACCAAGACGGGGAACCCCACCTCGTCCACGAACTTATATATGTCGTCTATCGTGGTCAGCTCGCTCCAGCGGGGCTGGTCAATGTGCAGCTCGTCAAGGAGGCTTGAGAACTTGGATCGGTTCTCGGCCCTGTCAATGTTGATGGGCGACGTGCCGAGGATGGGCACATTGCGGCGGTAGAGCTTCATGGCCAGGTTGTTCGGTATCTGGCCTCCCACGGAGACTATCACGCCCTTGGGGTTCTCTAGCTCAATGATGTCAAGCACCCTCTCTTCCGTCAGCTCATCGAAGTAGAGGCGGTCGCACACGTCATAGTCCGTCGAGACGGTCTCGGGGTTATAGTTGATCATGACGGAGCGCAGGCCCTGGCTCTTGATGGTGTTGATGGCGTTCACCGAGCACCAGTCGAACTCCACCGAGGAGCCTATGCGGTAGGCGCCCGAGCCAAGCACGATGACGGAGCGGTGGTCGCCCACGTAGCGCACGTCGTTCTCCGTGCCGGAGTAGGTGAGGTAGAGGTAGTTGATCTGGGCGGGGAACTCGCCGGCCATGGTGTCTATCTGCTTGACCACGGGCACTATGCCGCGGCTCTTGCGGTAGGTGCGGACCTCGAGCTGCTGGTCTTCCATCTTGCGGCTGCTGTCTTTGCCCACCAGCCTGGCAATCTGGAAGTCGCTGAATCCGCATTTCTTCGCCTCGCGGAGCAGGTCGTCCGTGACGTCTTGCACCTTGTTGGCCTCTGTGAGCTTGCGGCGAATCTGGTCGAGGTGCTGCAGCTTGTAGAGGAACCATTTGTCAATCTTGGTGATGTCGTGTATCTCGTCCACCGTCATGCCGCCGGCCATGGCCTCGCTTATGGCGAAGACGCGCTTGTCGGTCGGGTTCTCCAGCTCTTGGCGGATGTCTATGCCCTTGAGCGGCTGATTGGCGCAGAAGCCGTGCATGCCCTGACCCACCATGCGGAGGCCTTTCTGTATCACCTCCTCAAAGCAGCGGCCGATGGCCATGATCTCGCCCACCGACTTCATGCTTGAGCCAATCTGCTTGGAGACGCCGGCGAACTTGCCAAGGTCCCAACGCGGGATTTTGCACACGATGTAGTCCAGCGCCGGCTCGAAAAACGCCGGAGTGGTCTTGGTGACGGAGTTCTTCAGCTCCCAGAGGCCGTAGCCCAAGCCCAGCTTGGCCGCCACGAAGGCAAGCGGGTAGCCCGTGGCCTTGGAGGCCAGGGCCGACGAGCGGCTCAGGCGGGCGTTGATCTCGATGACGCGATAGTCTTCCGAGAACGGGTCTAGGGCGTACTGCACGTTGCACTCGCCCACGATGCCCACGTGGCGCACAATCTTTATGGCAAGCTCGCGCAGCTTATGATACTCGCTGTTGGAGAGCGTCTGAGACGGGGCCACCACGATGCTCTCGCCGGTGTGGATGCCGAGCGGGTCGAAGTTCTCCATGTTGCAGACGGTGATGCAGTTGTCATAGGCGTCGCGCACCACCTCATACTCCACCTCTTTCCAGCCCTTGAGGCTCTCCTCCACCAAGATCTGGTTGGAGTATGACAGGGCGTTCTCCGCCAGCTGGATCAGCTCCTCGCGGTTGGAGCAGAAGCCGGAGCCCATGCCGCCGAGAGTGTAGGCCGCGCGGACTATGATGGGGAAGCCGATCTTGTCCGACGCCGCCAGGGCCTCCTCAACGGTGTTGACGGCTATGCTGTGCGGGGTCTTGACGTCGATGCTCTTCAGCATGTTGGCGAAGATCTCGCGGTCCTCGGTGTCGATGATGGCCTCGACGGGAGTGCCGAGCACGCGCACGCCATATTGCTTCAGCACGCCGCTCTTGAAGAGGGCCACGCCGCAGTTGAGGGCCGTCTGGCCGCCGAAGGAGAGCAAGATGCCGTCTGGCTTCTCCTTCTTGATGACTTGCTCGACGAAGTAAGGGGTCACGGGCAGGAAGTAGATCTTGTCCGCGATGTTCTCCGACGTCTGGATTGTCGCGATGTTTGGGTTGATGAGAACGGTCCTGACGCCCTCCTCCTTGAGCGCCTTGAGGGCCTGCGACCCCGAATAGTCAAACTCGCCGGCCTCGCCTATCTTGAGGGCGCCGGAGCCAAGGATGACCACTTTCCTTACTTCGTGTACCATTTATATTAAGATGAAATCTTTGTGTTATTCTCGCCGTGCCGCCATCGTCTACGGCCGCAGCCGATGCCTGAAGCGCACATTACGGCAAAAGTACTCATTTTTCTGTCATGCGCCCTTGCGAGCCCGCGGCATTATAACTCTTTGTGAAATAATGAGGGATGACCGGCGTTTTGTCAGATGGTTGTCGTAACTTTGCCATCTGTTTCTTGGCCTTTTGGGCCTTCTTGGCCACCTGTGGGGTGGCCGGCGCCGCTCTCCTTCCCCATCTCCTGTTTTTTTTATATTTTGTGCTGGAGGCTCGCCAGGGGGCAGGCCGGCCCGCCACTCGTCGTCTCTTCACCGCCCGGGAATCGCCGCCCCGAGAATGCCGATGAGAATGGACATGTCGCGCCAGATTTTCTCCAAGGGTCAATTTTATAAAATTTCTAATGTTAAAATTAGCCCAGAATGTTGCGAGATGTGTATTTGTATGCTAATTTAGCGACTGCGAACAGAGCAGAATGGAGAGTGAGCAGGAAAAAGAGCTTTGCGTCAGTTCTCCCGCTTTGGCTCCGTAATATATTGAAAAACTATCCTTGATGAGCATTGCCGTCTTCATATTATCGCATAGCCGCCATTTCGCATGGCGTGGGGTGAAGCCTCAGGCAAGCCGTGCGCCCATTTAGCCTTCGTTTTTTGTTTGTTAAATATTAGATAAGGCAACTGTATGTTTAATTAACGAATAGGGCATAACGGTAAGAAAATCCAGCAACCAACAAACAAACTAATACAAGAAGTAAGAAGATCATGACAAAAGAGAGATTTGCCAGAATTGGCGAAGCCTGCCGCGCCGCGGCTCGGAGCGGCAGGATCGACGAAACGGGACGCCGCGCCGGCGCGCTGGGCGGAAAGGCGGGCGGCTCGGAAATGTGTATCACTAATCGTTAACTGAAAAAGAAACGTAGAAATGAGAAGATTTTCAAGCAACTTAGCCGCCGGCCTCGTCGCGCTGCTGATGCTCTTGCTAGGGCAGGAGGCATGGGCGCAAGGGGCGCGCACCATCAGCGGCACAATCTTGGACGGCCATGGCCAGCCCGTGGTGGGCGCGGCCGTGGTGGAGGACGGGACGACAAACGGAACGGTGGCCGACATTGACGGCAAGTTCCAGCTGCGCATCAACGCCAACAAGATCAAGGTCAGTTTCATCGGCTATGAGAACCAAGAGATTGACGTGACGGGCAAGACGACGGTGGACGTGGTGATGAAAGAAGACAATGTGGAGCTTGACGACATCGTCGTCGTGGGCTACGGCGCCATGAAGCGCTCTGACATGACTGGCTCCGTCGTCTCGGTGGGAGACGACGCCATCAAGAAGTCTGTCGTGACGTCTGTCGACCAGGTGCTCCAGGGCCGCGCGGCCGGCGTCTCCATTCAGGCCAACTCGGGTCAGCCTGGCGCCTCGACCTCCATCAGAATCCGCGGCACGAACTCGCTCAACGCGTCGAACCAGCCTATCTTCGTCATTGACGGCGTGGTCATCGACGCCGCCACGAGCGACGCTAACAGCAACCCGCTCTCCAGCATCAACCCGTCAGACATCGTGTCGATGGACGTGCTCAAGGACGCGTCCGCCACGGCCATCTACGGTTCCCGCGCCTCGAACGGCGTCATCATGATCACCACAAAGAAAGGCAAGAGCGGCGAGAGCACCATCACCTATGACGGCTACGCCGGATGGCAGGAGATGCCCGTGCAGCTCGACATGCTCAACCTCCGCGAATATGCCGAGCACCACAACGCGCGCGCCGAGAAGGCGACGGGCGTGGACGCCAGCTCCGCCTTCGTGCGCCCCGACCTGCTTGGCAAGGGCACCAATTGGCAAGACGAGCTGTTCCGCAAGGCCATCATGCAGAGCCACAACCTCTCCATGACCGGTGGCAGCGACAAGACCACCTACGCCCTCAGCGGCGGCTACCTCGACCAGGAGGGTATCGCCGAGGGCTCCAGCTTCAAGCGCGTCTCGTTCCGCGGCTCCGTTGACTCCGAGGTCAAGAAGTTCTTGCGCGCCGGCGCCAACTTCAACTTCTCCGAGAGCAAGCAGGAGGTGGGCGTCGACAACGGCGTCATCATGAGCGCGCTCATGCAGCAGCCAACGGTGGCCGTCACCAGCCCCGACGGATCTTTTGACGGCCCTGACGACGTCTGGATGCCGCTCAACCCCCTCGGCCTGGCCAAGCTCAAGACCAACTATAACAGGAAGATCAATTTCCGCTTCGGAGCATATGTGGAGGCCGACATAATTAACGGCCTCAAACTCAAGAGCGAGGTCTCCGCTGACTATAACTTTAACAGGGACTACTACTATTGCCCAGACTACAAGTTCGGCGTCCTTACCCAAGACATCCGAACCAGCGAATGGACCAAGACCAACACGCGCTACTGGAGCTGGAGGAACACGCTGACCTATGACAAGGTGTTCGCCGAAATCCACAACCTCAACGTCATGGTGGGCCAGGAGATGAACCACAGCAACTATGAGTATCAGTTCGCCTCCGTCAACGGCTTCTCTTCCAACACCACGCCAGACATCTCGGCCGGCGACGCCAGCACCAGCAGCGCCAAGGGCTATAAGAACGACAGCTCCATCTCGTCTCTCTTCGGCCGCGTCTTCTACTCGTTCAACGACCGCTACCTGCTCACGGCCACAATCCGCCGAGACGGATCCAGCAAGTTCTCTGAAGACAACCGTTGGGGCTGGTTCCCCTCCGCGGCTTTGGCTTGGAAGGTCTCCAACGAGAACTTCTTCCCCGAGCAGGAGGTCTTGACTAACACCAAGCTCCGCCTCGGCTGGGGCCAGACGGGTAACCAGAACGTCTCCGACTGGGCATACCTGTCAATCCTCTCTTACAAGACCACGCCATGGGGCACGGGCGTCCTGACGGGCAACACCGCCAACCCCGACCTGGAGTGGGAGACCACAGACTCCTACAACGTGGGCCTCGACCTCTCGTTCCTCTCCAACCGCATTGAGCTGATCGCCGACGCCTACTACAAGAAGACGCGCAACCTGCTGCTTCAGCTCCCGCTGCCGGCGTTCCTCGGCTCTGAGGGCTACGGCGCCGCCTCCAACCCGTGGGGCAACGTTGGCTCGCTGGAGAACAAGGGCTTGGAGCTGACGCTCAACACGGTCAACATCGACAAGCACGGCTTCTCGTGGCGCACCAACCTGGTCTTCTCGCTCAACCGCAACAAGGTCAAGGAGTTGGACTCCTCTAGCTCCACTATTGACAAGACATATCAGATAGGCTCGTCTAAATATACTGTCACGCGCACCGTGGCCGGCAAGCCCATAGGCCAGTTCTGGGGATACAAGGTCATAGGCAGGTTTGACAAGCCCGAAGACTTCTTCTACACCGACAACGAAGGCAACGTCCGCCAAGTGGCTCTCCCTGAGGGCAACATAATTGACAAGAACGGCACCTTTATCGGTGACTATCGCTTCGCCGACCTCAATGGCGACGGCAAGATCAACAATGAGGACTGCACATTCATCGGCAATCCTGAGCCCAAGTTCACCTACGGCATCGGCAACAGCTTCTCTTGGAAGGGCATAGACCTCACGGTCTTCTTCTCCGGCAGCTATGGCAACGACGCCATGAACTTCACCCGCAGCCGAATCGAGGATCCGCGCGTCAACAGCAACATCCTCAAGCATGCGCTCAACTACGCCAGGGTGGAGAAAATCGACCCCAACGGCTCTGACGACGACTACCGTAACCTCCACGTGGTGGGTGGCGACAGCAAGATGGCCGCCCTGCAGGTGTCTGACGCCAACGCCAACTACACCCGCGCCTCCGACCTCTTCGTGGAAGACGCGTCTTACATCCGCCTGCAGAACGTGTCGCTCAGCTACACCTTCCCAAGCAGCTGGAAGTGGATGAGCGCGGCGCGCTTCTCCAACATCCGCGTCTACGCCAACGTGCAAAACGTCTACACCTGGACCAAGTACAAGGGCATGGACCCCGAGATTGGCGCCATGTATGGCGACGCCCTCATGACGGGCTTCGACTATGGCCGCTACCCGTCGCCGCGCATCTTCACTTTCGGCCTCTCGGCTAGCTTCTAAGTTGTTGGCATTGATAACTTAACACTAAATTGACAATGAGAAACGACATATTCATAGGCGCTTTGGCTCTCGGGTCGCTCTCCCTCGCCGGTTGCGACGACTTCCTGACGAGCGAGAACACCTATCAGGCCAATGAGGACTCCTATTTCGTTGGAGAGGAGTCCGTCGAGAGCGCCATATACCCTCTCTACAACTATGTGTGGGCGGGTTTCAACGAGAAATTCTACTACAGCATTGGCGACGGGCGCGCAAATAACATCACCGCGCGCTGGTCAGACTACATCTACCCCTACACCAACTTCACCGAGACCAGTCTTAGCCCTGGCCTCAGCGACGCGTGGGGATCCTTCTACAGCGTGGTGGCTCAGAGCAACAACGCCATAAACAACATCCGCGACAAGGCGACGGGCATCTCTGACGAGTTCCGAGCCGGGTCCGTGGCCGAGTGCCGGTTCATGCGCGGCGTGGCATATTGGTACATTGCCTCTGTCTGGGGCAAGGCCATAATATATGAGAACACCGCAGCCATGGTGAACAACACCGTCGTGCCGGCCAACCGCCGCACCGACGCCATGGAGTTCGCCATCCGAGACCTGGAGTATGCCGCGAAATACCTGCCCGCCACCGAGCGCGGCGAGGGACGTGTGAACAAATATGCCGCCTACGGCATGCTCAGCCGCCTCTACCTCTCCATGGCCGGACTCACGACCGAGGGACAGTATGACGGCTCCAACATCGCCACCGACTTCAACCGAGGCCAGAGGAACCCCTATTATCTCGACCTCGCACGCAAGGCTGCGAAGAAGTGCATCGAGGAAGGCCCCTACGCGCTCGTCAGCAACTATGGCGACCTCTTCAGCGTGGCCGGCACCAACAACAACTCAGAGAGCATCTTCCAGCTCCAGTGGCTCAAGGGCTCCACTTCCGCCATCGGCGGCTGCGCCAACCCCATGCCGGCATTCTTCAGCTGGAGCACCATGGTGGGTGAGGTCAACTGGGGAGGCGCCACCTACGCCAGCTACGACCTGGTCCGCACCTACGACCCGCAAGACAGGATCCGCCGCCACTACACCATCGCCACGGTGGGTGAGTTCTACCCCAATCTCAACAAGAAAAACGGTGGATACACCTACAACGAGACTGAGACGGGCTATGACAACAAGTGTGGTGTGGTAAAATATGTCATCGGCAAGATGGACGACAACGGGCAGAGCTACCAGCAAAGCTCCGGCCTCAACACCTACATGATGCGCCTCCCCGAGGTCTACTTCAACTATGCCGAGGCATGCATGGGCAACAACGAGTTCCTCAAAGACGCCGAGCCGCTCAGCTACCTCAACAAGGTGCGCCAGCGCGCCGGCATGCCAGACATCACCAGGCTCGACTATGAGACCCTCGCCTACGAGCGCCGCATTGAGCTGGCTTTCGAGGGTCAGTACTGGTATGACCTGCTGCGCCGCTCCTACTATAAGGAGAGCGAGGTGGTCAACTACCTCAACAGCCAGGAGCGCAACGCCGGCTACGAGTGGAACGAGGCCGAGGCATGCCAATATGAGAAGACGGCCGACGGCACCGGCGTCTCTGTGGCCACCGAGGCGCGCCTCCTGCTGCCCATCTCTGACGTCGACGCCGGCCGTGACCCGCTCTTGAACCAGGAGCCCGTGGCATACAACTTCGGCGAGCGCGAGGTGGACGAGGCCACTCTCTTTGATTAACGGGCGCCCGCCCTGTCCTACTTTGGCTTTTTAACCAGAAAAACAAGAAACAATGAAAGCGTTAAAATATATCTGCCTGTCGGGTCTCATGATCTCCGCGGCGGCCTTCACGGGCTGCGAGGAGGATGACGACTACTTCGACTCCGACGCCCAGAAGAAGAGCATCGTGGTGGAGAAGGTCTACCTGGAGGATGCCGAGAGCGAGACCCCGGACCGCGACATAACCGGCACCTTTGCCCGCGTGGGGCAGCTGATCCGCCTTGAGGGTTCCGGACTTTACGGCATGAAGAAAGTCTACATCAACGGCTACGACACCTACTTCAACCGAGCCTATGTGTCAGACAACTCCATGCTCATCACCATCAACAAGAACACCCCAATCGTAAGCGCCGACCCGGCCGAACGAAACAAGATCCGACTTGTCAAGGACAAGGCCGAGTTCACGTTTGACAACCTGGTCATCCGCGCCGCGAGCCCATCGGTAGAGAAACTCAGCTGCACCATGCCGCAGCCTGGCGAGAAGGTGACGGTCTACGGGGCCAACCTTCAGGAGACGTCAAAGGTCACGCTGCCCGGCGGCGTCGAGGTCTCTGAGGGCATAGAGTCTGACAATGAAGACGGCGAGTGGTTCACCTTCGTGATGCCCGACGGCGTCACCGAGGGAGGCGCCCTATCCTTTGAGTGCGCCAACGGCATGGGCAAGACTCCCGCCTACTTCAACTACACCAAGGGCCTCATCCTCAACTTCGACGGAGTGGGTGTGCAAGGCTCATGGGGAGGCAAGGACGACGATGGCAACATCAAGGGCGGCGCGTCAATGGTCTTCGCCACCGACCTTGTCGAAGACCCTGCTGGCTCAGGACGTGGCCTCTGCCTGCCCCTCATCCCGCAGCGACTGCTTGACGAGGGCGGAATTGCCTCCGGCAAGCCCAGGGCCACAGAGTGCTGGACGGCCGGCAATGACGAGCCGACCGACGACTGGATCCGATTCTTCGACATCATCCCGGCCGAGACGTCGACCAACGACATCGCCATCCAGTTCGACATATATTGCCCGCAGGAGTGGACGGGAACGGGCTTCATTGAGCTCTGCCTCATCAATAACTTCAACTTCGCCGGCATAGGCTCTGACGATGACAACAAGGCGAGCATGGCCGCCTACTGCGTGCCCTGGATAAAGGACGGCGAGGTTGCGCCATTCAAAAACGATGGTTGGCAGACGGTGACAGTGCCGTTCTCCAGCATCTTGGCCGACGGCAAGCGCCCGTCTGAGTCCAACACCTTCGGCGGTTTCTTCGAGAAGACTTTCCAAGACGTGGTTGACGCCCGCAACAGCGCGTCGTACCGCAACTTCGGCATGGGCTTCGTCAACACAGATTTCACTTACGATGGCGTGGATGTCGTCTCGGAAAAGTTCACAGGCCCCAGCGTCTTCGTGGACAACTGGCGCATCGTGCCCATCAAGGCGGACAAGGTGTCTGACTACCCTGAGGGCGACGAGGACTGACAAGCAAAAGAGGCCACGGGCGGCTCATCGCCGCGCCGCAAGCCTCAAAACAAAATTTTAGACTGACATTCTTATGAAACGCAACAAGATAATCTTCCCTCTCGCGGCTTTGGCTGTCCTCTGCGCGGCCTGCGATGACGACAAGATGGATTGGGGAACGCCCGAAGGCCAAAACCCAATCTCCGGAGCCGATGCCATACCGCTCTCGGTCAAGGAGCAGATCAACAACTACGACTACATCAAGAACTACGTCGAGGCCTATCGAAGCCGAGTGGGGTCGCAATTTGTCCTAGGCTTGGGAATGGGCGCCGCCAGCTATCTCGATGACGACACCTATAGGCGCGTGGCCAACGAGAACTTCCAGATGTACACCCTCGGCAACGCCATGAAGCAGGGCGTGATGGTCAAGAATGACGGGTCGATAGACTTCGCCACCGTCGACAGGTTCCTGGCCACGCTGCCGGCCGACGGCAAAGTCTACGGCCACAACTTCATCTGGCACACTCAGCAAAACCAGTCATACCTCAAGAGCCTCATTGCCCCAGAGATGGTCATTGAGGCCGATGGAGACGTTGCCAACATGCTGGCCGGAGACGCCTCCGACTTCAACTGCGGCACCACCGGTGGGTGGGGCAGCTGGGGCAGCGGAAAGGAGTCGGCAGACGTGGTTGACGGCGGCGTGGACGACTCCAAGTGCCTCAACCTCGTCAACAAAGGAGACGGCAACGCTTGGGAGGCGCAGTGCGCCTACACCTTTGGCGAGATGCTCAAGAAAGACGTGACCTACGTCATCAAGTTCCAGGCTCGCGTCGAGGCGGGCGCAGGCGAGCTCCAGTTCCAATATCAAAACAGCTCGACCTATAAAAGCCAGGGCGGCTACAACACCTTTGCCGTAGGGAGCGACTGGACCACGTGCCAATATGAGTTCACCATAACCGAATATGACGACGTGGATCGCATAATCCTCAACTTCGGCAAGGTCGGCGGCTCATATTTCATTGACAACATCGAGTTTGGCGAGAAGCAGGAAGACCCGATGACCAACGTGCTGGCGGGCGATGACAGCAACTTCGACGGCGGCACGAAGGGCAAATGGGGCAGCTGGGGCAACGACTCCTCTTCTGACGTGAGCGAGAGCGGCGCAGGCCACTCCGGAGACTACTGCATGGTCCTGACCAACCCCAAAGACGGCTCAGACTACTATGTGGCGCAGGCCGCCTACACCTTCGACGAGCCTTTCGTGGTGGGCGAGACCTACCTCATGCAGTTCTACGCCAAGGCCGAAATGGCCGGCGCCTCCATACAGTTCTGCGTGCAGAACTCCTCAGACCACTCTGGCGAGGGCTACAAGAGCTACGACCTCGGCACCGACTGGACGCTCATTGAGCACGAATACACATGCTCAAAAGAGGGCATGAACCGCATCCTCATCAACTTCGGCAAGTTCGCCACCAAGTTCTACATTGACGACGTCAAGTGGGGCGTGAAGAAAGCCACCAACAAGTCGCTCAAAGCCACGAAGATATATTACGTGCTCAAGACGCCAGAGCAGAAATATGAGGCTCTGGACAACGCCATGGAGGCTTGGATCAAGGGCATGTTTGAGCATATCAAAGGCGACCAGCGATTCGTGGCGTGGGATGTCATCAACGAGGCCATCAACGACGGTGGCGGCAGGCGAGGCATCAACGGCGTCTTCGGCGGCAGCTGGACGGAAGATGACGTGACATATTATGACGAGGAGCCAACCGAGACGGAGCAAGACGGCCTCAGCCTCAACTGGTCCACAGGCACCGGAAATCAGCACTTCTACTGGGGCTACTACATGGGCATGGACTATGCCGTCAAGGCATTCCAATACGCCCGCAAGTATGCCGATGAGAACGGCCTCTCAGGTCTCAAGCTCTTCTACAACGACTATAACCTGGAGACCAACCCCACCAAGCTGGCCGAGGCCATATCTTTCGTCAACGACATTGACGCCGCCAACGGCGCCCCCATCGTCGACGGCATCGGCACTCAGATGCACGTCCAGAGCGGCATTGCGCGCGCTGACATAGACAATATGTTCAAGACGCTGGCCGCCACGGGCAAGCTGATCCGCGTGACCGAGCTAGACGTGGCCACGGGCAGCTCAGCGCCAAGCTCTGCGCAGCTGGAGGCTCAGGCCAAGACTTATCAAGACATCTTCGAGAGCTACATTGAGAACGTGCCCGAGGCGCAGCGAAGCGGCATCACCATCTGGACGCTCTCCGACGCCGAGGAGGAGCATGAGTATTGGCTCAAGGGTGACGCGCCCAACCTCTTCGACGCCAACCTGGCGCGCAAGTGGGCATACAAGGGCGTGTGTGACGCCATAGCGGGCGAAGACATCGGCGCTAAGCTCTCTGGCGAAAAGTGGAAAGACAAAAACTACTCCGACCGCACAGACAGCGAGGAGGAGGAAGAAGACAAAGAGTAGCCCAGAGAACTCAAGTTAAACAATAGTTAACGGCCGCCCTGTCATAATTTGGCGGGGCGGCCTTATTTGTATCACGTTTACTTCTTTGGCTTTCAGTCTTGTTAGCCTGAGTCTGTACTGCGAGGAGCAAAATAATTATTTGAATGTAGTGGTTATATTTCTTTGCAGAAATTAATTATCTTTGGTCTATAAAGCGAACAGAACAGAACGGATAATATGAAAATCACACTCATTGCCGCGCTAGCCGCTTCTTTGTGGCTGCTGTCCGCCGATGCCGTGTCGCAATGCCGCATCGTCGGGAGTGGGGCGGATCGCCAACTCCTGGTAGATGGCAAGCCATATGTCATCTTGGGCGGAGAGTTGGGAAATTCCACGGCGTCATCCGAGGCCGACGTCGAGCGTTTTTTCCCAAAGCTCGCTAGCATGGGGCTCAACACCGTGCTCGTCCCCGCCTATTGGGATTTGCTTCAGCCGTCTGAAGACGCGTTCGACTTCTCCCTCACCGACGCCGCCATCCGTGAGGCGCGGGCCAACGGGTTGAAGGTTGTCTTCTTGTGGTTCGGGGCTTGGAAAAACTCCATGAGCTGCTACGCCCCCGAGTGGTTCAAGCGAGACGTGCGCAAATATCCGCGCGCCCAGACGCGCTCGGGCAAACCGCTCGAGATTGCCAGCGCATTCTCCGAGGCCGTCTTCAAGGCAGACAGCCGAGCCTTCGACGCCCTTGTGGCCCACATTGTCGAGACCGACACGGCCCACACCGTCATAATGCTCCAGATCGAGAACGAGATTGGCATGCTCGAAGACGCCCGCGACTTCTCGCCCGCCGCCTCGCGCCTCTATGGCAAGGAGGTGCCGAGGAAGCTCATTGACCACCTGCTGACCCACAAGGCCGACTTGCAGCCGGGGCTTTTGGAACTGTGGCGGGCCAACGGGGCCAAGACATCCGGCACGTGGGCGGAGGTCTTCGGCGCAGACGCCTATGGGCAGGAAGTCTTCATGGCATATCACTACGCCTCCTATGTAGGCCGCATGGCCGAGGTGGCGCGACGGCGGACCGACATGCCGCTCTATGTCAACGCGGCGCTCAACAGCAGGGGGCGCAGGCCGGGCCAATACCCGTCGGCAGGGCCGCTAGCGCACCTTATGGACGTGTGGCGGTGCGCCGCCCCTCTGGTCGACTTCTTCTCGCCAGACATATATGACGCCGGCTTCACCTCTTGGGTAGACAGCTACGCCACGGGCGGCAACGCGCTCTTCAGCCCCGAGATGCGCCTCTGCGAAGATAACGGGGCGCAAGCCTTCTACGCCATCGGCCAGCACAAAGCCTTGGGCGTGAGCCCTTTCTCCATTGAGAACGGGCGCGAGGGCGGCAAGCTGGGCAAAGCCTACGCGGCCCTCTCCTCTCTCGTGCCTCTCTTGGCGCGGGGCGGCGAGCGGCGGGGCCTATATTTTGAGAAGGCCGAAGACGAGGCTCGCTGGCAGGCCGATGGCGTCGACGTCACGGCGCGGCATTTCTTCACCCTGCCGTGGGACTCCCGAGCCACCGATGGCTCCACATGGCCGGCGGCAGGAGCCCTGGTGCTGAGGCTCGCGCCGATGGAGTATGTGGTGGCGGGCTCTGGCGTGGTGCTGACGTTTGCCGGGCTAATTCTGGACGCGAATCTAAGCATACAGCCGGCGGGCTTTCTATGCCTGCGCGTGTTGCTTCCGATG
>SAMEA104315425__coassemble_1162_pt1 | contig 15172 bp, 15 predicted proteins | sample SAMEA104315425__metabat2_high_PE_033 | metagenome-assembled genome bin SAMEA104315425 (sample SAMEA104315425) | gut metagenome | biome: Monkey gut; feature: monkey-associated habitat; material: faeces | place: China | collected 2013 | reverse complement strand
GTGGGTCGCATTGCCCGCGACATTGCCGAGCGTTTTGGCGTGGACCCCAAGCGCTCCGCCAGCATATTGGACACCGTGGCGTGCTGCGTGCAGGGGCTGCTGCCCTATGGCGTGCAGATGCTGCTGGCGGCCAAGCTGGCGGGCTGCTCTCCGCTAGACATTTTGCCATGCATGTACTACCCCGCCCTGCTGGGCGCGTGCGCCGCCGTGGCCGCATGGCGAGACAAGGGTGCGAAGACCGAAGACAAAAAACAACTTCAATGATATGGAATATGTGCTTGTGGGCGTAGGCCTCCTGACGGCGGCCCTCATCTTCGCCCTGGCGCGGATGAGAAGACGCGACAACACCGCCGCGCAAGCGGCCGAAAGCGGAGAGCATGGCAAAGGGGCGAGCCACGTGCCACCCGTCACGTGCTGCGGGGCGCACGAGGTGTGTGAGGCAGAGACTCTGCTGGCCCTCTCAGACAAGGTGATATATTATGATGACGAGGAGCTAGACCGCTTCCGCGGGACGCAGCCCGACGACTATGACGACGCCGCCATAGACGAGTTTCGCGAGGTGCTGCTGACGCTCCAGACCCACGAGGTGGCGGGCTGGCTGCGCAGCCTGACGCTCAGGCGAGTAGAGCCGCCCACCGAGATAAGAGACGAGGCGCTGATGATCGTGAGCGAGTTCCGCTCCGAGCGCAGAGCCGCGGCAAACGGACAAGACAAAGAGACAGAGACACATGGAAAATAACGGCGCGACGCTCGGCTCCAACCAGGAGCGACTGGGCAAGGCCCCCCTGGGCAAACTGCTGACGGAGTACGCCCTCCCCGCCATCGTGGCCATGACGGCCACATCGCTCTATAACATGGTGGACAGCATCTTCATCGGCCAGCAAGAGGGCCCCCTTGGCTTGGCGGGCCTCACGGTGACATTCCCTCTCATGAACCTCTCCGGGGCCTTTGGCGCCATGGTGGGCGTGGGCGCCGGCGCGCTCATTGCCATGAAGATTGGGCAGCGCGACATTGACGGAGCGGAGCACACGCTGGGCAATGTGGTGCTGCTCAACGTGGTCATTGGCACACTGTTCGCCATCATCTCACTAGCCTTTCTCGACCCCATACTGACGTTTTTCGGGGCGTCGGCCATGTCGCTTCCCTACGCCCGCTCCTACATGGAGGTGCTGCTCCTGGGCAACGTCTTGACCCACCTATACTTGGGTCTCAACGACGTGGTGCGCTCGTCGGGCTACCCCCGCAAGGCCATGCTGGCCACGCTCACGGCCGTGGGCGTCAACGTGGTGTTTGACTACGTTTTCATCGTAGCCTTCGGGTGGGGCATCCGCGGCGCGGCCTTCGCCACTCTCCTGGCCCAGTTCATGGCGTTTTGCGTCGTGGCGCGCCACCTCAGCCGCCCGTCATCGTTCATCCGCTTCAAGCGCGGCATCTTCCGTTGGCGCCCTCGCGTGGCGCGCGCCATCGTGGGCATTGGCAGCGCTCCCTTTTTCACCAACTGCTGCGCCTGCATGGTGGTGCTGCTCATCAACAACAGCTTGCAGGAGTGTGGCGGAGACAACTACATAAGCGCCTATGGCATAGCCAACCGCGTGGCCTTCATCTTCGTGATGGTGAGCCAGGGCATCTGCCAGGGCATGCAGCCCATAGCGGGCTTCAACTACGGTGCCGGGCAGACGGCGCGCTCCATCAAGGTGTATAAGTATGCGGCAATTGGCGGCGTGATGGTCATGACGACCGGCTTCTTGCTGGGCGAGCTGGCCCCGGGCTTCATCTCGCGGTGGTTCACCACCGACGGCGAGCTCGCGGGCATCACGCGCCGCGCGCTGCGCATCATGTTCGCCACGTTCCCGCTCGTGGGCTTCCAGATTGTCACCGTGGGCTTCCTCCTGGCCCTGGGGCAGGCTCGCAAGGCCATATTGCTCAGCCTCTCGCGGCAGCTGCTGTGCCTGGTGCCGCTGCTCATCATCTTGCCTCCTCGGCTTGGGGCGGACGGCGTGTGGGTGTCAATGCCCATTGCCGACACGGTGTCACTCATTGCCGCGGCCCTTATGGCGGCTCACCAATTGAGGGGGCTCAAGCGCGGCGCGGCGGCAGCTAATTAGTTATATTTGCGAGCAAACCATTAAAACAAGATAGGCATGATATTCACCATCGGACGTCAGGTGGGCAGCGGAGGCCGCCTGGTGGGCAAGATAATAGCCCAACGGCTTGGGCTGGAGTTCTATGACCGCAAAATCCTCCAGATGGCGGCCAAAGAGAGCGGCATAAAAGACGAGTTCTTTGAGAAGAGCGACGAGCGCAACTCACTGTGGGGCAGGTTCACGAGCTTCTTCATGTCAGACCACCTCCTGCCGGCCGATAACTGCCTCTCGCCACAGTCGCTCTTCAAGTTCCAGTCCGACGCCATCCGCCAGGCGGCCCAGGAGGGCAAAGGCGCCGTCTTCGTGGGCCGATGCTCTGACTACATCCTCCGCGACGTGGCGGACCGCGTGGATGTCTTCATCTCGGCCGATATGGACAGCCGCGTCAAGAGGGCCGCGGAATATTACAGCGTGAGCGAGGCCGAGGCCGCCAAGAAGATAGCCGACATGGAGGAGGCGAGGGCCGACTATTATAACTTCTACACCGAGAAGACGTGGGGGCAGGCGGACAGCTACCACCTATGCATCGACTCCACCGACCTGACGATGGAGCAGGTGGCCGACATGATAATAGAGTACGCCCGCCTCTCGGGCAAGCTCAAATAGGCGCGATGGCGTATTACATACTCCTCGGCGGCAATGAGGGCGACGTGGACCAGACCATGGCGCGCGCCCTGGCCCGCATGGGCGAGGTGGGAAGGGTGTCGGCAGTGTCTGACATCGTGGAGAGCGAGGCGTGGGGCTACGCGTCGGCCCTGCCGTTTCACAACGCGGTGGCGCGCCTGGAGACCGACATGAGGGCGTCCGCCCTGCTGACTTTCCTCAAAGGGTTGGAGCGCGAGCTGGGCCGGCGGGGCAAGACTAAGGCCGGCTATGAGGACCGACCCATTGACCTGGACATCTTGCTGTGGGATCAAAACGTGGTGGAGACAGACACCCTGACCATCCCACACCCGCGGATGCACTTGCGCCGCTTCACTCTCGCGCCGCTTGCGCAGATTGCCCCGGACGTCATGCACCCCACCCTGCGCAAAACCATCTCGCAGCTGCTCCGAGAGTGCGAAGACACTGGTGCGGTGAGACGCACTGGCCATCTTCGCACACAAGACTACCCGGCGGAATAGGACCTCCACCGCCCAGAACGAAAACACCACACGAAGAGGGCTGAGCGCACCACCCAGTCCGTCACCATGGCCAGCCACGTGCCCTCGGCCCCATACTCTGGCGGCCAACCCATAAAATCAATAAGCCCCAGAGTGCCGGTGGCCGCGAAGACGTAGCTAAGCCCGACGCGCACCACCCACATGGTGACGATGGACGTGACCATGGTGAACGCCGCCTGCCCCGCCGCGCGGAGGGCGTTGGGCAGCGTGAAAGAGAGCGGCCAAATGAGCATGCCGCCGATGCCATGGGTCAAGACCATGACCCACGCCAAGTCGCTCACCCGCTGCGAAAGGCCGTAGACGGATATGACGTCGCGGGCGAAAAAGAGCAGCGGGACGTTGACAATCCACACCCCGGCATAGGCCACAAACATGAGGCGGCGGACATATCGCGCGGCCTCATCGGGCCGGCCGGCCCCCACGCAACGGCCCACGACGGTGAGCATGGCCAAGCCCACCGACGCGCCAGGCAAAACCTCAAAAGAGGCTATGGTGTTGGTGACGGCGTTGGCGGCCACGGCCACGGTGCCATAGCTGGCAATGAGCGAGAGCACTATTATCTTGCCCACCTGAAACATTGAGTTCTCCACGCCACTGGGCACACCCACGGCCAAAATCTTCTTGACGATGGGCCAATCGAAAGAGAAAGAGCGCAAACCACGGGCGTCGACCAAGGCGCCCGGCCTGGCGCTGGCCTGTCGCAGCCTGAGCATGAGGATGACGGCGCCCAGCGTGCGCGACACCACCGTGGGCACGGCCACGCCCTCCACGCCCCATCCCAAGCCAAAGAGCAGCAAGGCGTTGCCCGCCACATTGACGGCGTTGGCCACCAAGGCCGTGCGCATGCTCACGCCAGAGTCTCCCTGGGCGCGGAAGAGCGCGGCCGCGGCATTATAGACCGCTATGCCCGGCAGGGCGAAGAGCGTGACGAGGAAATAGCGCTGGCTCTGCTCCATGACCTGAGGCGTGACAGCCCCAAAGACCGCCGAGAGGAGCGGGCCGCGGCAGACCAGCCCCACAACCATCAGCAAGAGGCTGAGCCCCACGCTCACATAGAGCAGCTGACGGGCCGAGACAGAGGCCTTGCCCGCATTGCGCGCCCCGATGAACTGCGAGCAGACCACGGCGCCGCCCGCCGCCAACGCAGCGAAGAGCTGCGCCAAGAGGATGTTTATCTGATCCACCAGCGAGACTCCGCTCACGGCATCCTCGCCAAGCGACGAGACCATGACAATGTCCGCCATGCCCACCGTGATCTGAAGCAACTGCTCCACAAGCAGAGGCCAGATGAGCCGCCAGAGGTCGGCAGAGCTGAAGATGTGAGAAACCTTACTGTCCATCAATACAAGATATGAGCGACCGACGGCGCGAAGATATGAGTTTCCGCGCTATATTTGCCGCCGCATGGGCGGCTCGCGCCGCGCCTGGCAAGGACATAGAACACACACAATAAGAAACAGAGTAACAAGATGAAATACAACAGAGTTCTCTTGAAGTTGAGCGGCGAGTCGCTCATGGGCCGCCAGGGCTACGGCATCGACGTGGACCGCCTGACGGAATATGCCCAGCAGATTGCCATGGTGGCGCGCGAGGGCGTGAAAGTGGGCATAGTCATTGGCGGCGGCAACATCTTCCGCGGGTTGCAGGGCGCGGCCAAGGGCTTCGACCGCTATAAGGGCGACCAGATGGGCATGCTGGCCACCACCATCAACTCCCTGGCCCTCCAGCAGGCCATAGCGCAGCAGGGCGTCAAGGCGCGCGTCTTGACGGCCATCGGCATGCAGCCCATTGGCGAGCCATATAGCAAGCCCCGAGCCATGGAGCTGCTTGACGAGGGCGAGGTGGTCATCATGGCCTGCGGCACGGGCAACCCCTACTTCACCACCGACACGGGCTCTTCTCTCCGAGCCATTGAGATGGAGGCCGAGGTGATGCTCAAAGGCACGCGCGTGGATGGCGTGTATACCGCCGACCCCGAGAAAGACAAGACGGCCACGCGTTTTGAGGATATAACGTATGACGAGGTGTACAACCGCGGCCTGAAGGTGATGGACCTGACGGCGACGGCCATGTGCAAAGAGAATAAGATGCCTATCATAGTCTTCAACATGGACGTGTTTGGCAACCTGGCCAAGGTGCTGGCGGGAGACACGACCGTCGGCACACTCGTGCACAATTAGACGGGCCTGTCATGGGGAAAAAGGGCCGCGCCAGCGTCATGATGACGCTGGCGCGGCTCTTTTATTTTCACAAATGTTGAAGCCTACTTGCGGCTCAGAATCTCATCGAACCTCTTGATGATGTCCAGAGGGTCTTCGTAGAACTTGTCAGAATCCATGTTTTCAACCTCTTCGGCCATCTCGGGAAAATCCTTGAAGACGAGCTTGAGCACAGCCTTGGCCCCGACGGAGTTGTTGAGCGCATAGGCGCGGCACACGTCCTCGCCCTTCACCAAGAAGTAGAGCATGAAACTGCCACCCTGAATCTGGTATTGCTGCGTGACGGTCATTGTGGAGATGAGATGCTTGTATGCCGAGACGCGCTTGCCCTCGTAGAGCGGGATCATGAAGACGGGGTTTCTGTACGGTTTCGGATTCCGAAACAACAATGAGGGCATGGACCTCTGCGCCTTGAGCGGCACAGCCGTGATCCACTCCCCCGACTCCTCGTCATAGAGCTTGACGCTCGTCAGTTCCTCAGACGTGAAGTCCTGCTTCTTTCCGCTCTCCTCATCCTTGACGCGGAGCTCGTGAAAATGGTCGAAGAGGAAGAGTCCGTTAGACGTGCCTTTCACCACCTCGCCGCCGTGCGTCGTCACCTCAATCGGCATCTGGGCCGCCCCAAGCGCGCAAGGCAAGAGGGCGAGGAGAAGGAGCATAAGTTTTTTCATGGTCATAGTGTTTAGTGTTTTACGTTCGACCACAAATTTACGCCCCCCCCCGGAAAATCAAGCAATTCGCTCCGTTTTCACCGCACTTTTTCACGAGGCTACGCCTAAGCCCGCATGCTGAGCCATTCATTGGCCATGGCCTGCACCTCGTTCACCTCGCGGGTGTTGACGGTCATGTCTTGGTTGAGGAGCCTGACGGAGCAGAGCTTGTGCAAGACATTGACAAGCAGCACAGTGTTCTCAACAACCATCTGCTCGTCTCTGGAGAGGGAGAACCAATCAACAGAGCCATCGGGCTGCCTGCCACGCTCATAGGCATCTGCATAGGCTTCGCTGAGCTTCTTCATCTGCAAGGCATAGTTCCAATCCAACTCTCGGACTAATTGCAAGTGTTTGTTCGCTGCGTAGCGTATTTGTTCCCACTTCTCGCACATTCGCTTAGTCGTTGCCTCATTCTTGATGACTTCAGACATTGCCTTCTTCGCTTCTTCAAGATATTCGGTTGCTGCCTTTTTATTTAGGTAGCCTTCAATAAATGTGCCAGCGCCTATTTCCACTGTATCACCAACAGATTTCCTAACTGTAGCAGCAGCCTGCTCTTTTTTATTGGCCACTCCGCTCTGACCAATATTTTCTGAGCTGACATTTGGATTCCACCATTTGTCGAGAACCTTCTGGGCTCCAAATTTGGAAAGCTTCGCAGTCCCCTTTCCCACAATTTTAGACCCCACGTCACTTATTAACCTGTTAGCAGCGACACAATCATCGAAGCAAACCTTAGGGTCAAAAGACGCAACAGCGGCATTCCCGTTGACGCCAAAGGTGGTCGGGCGATTCCTAAACCTCTCAAGAATATCTAGAAACCGCTTGAAACCCGCGACCGATTCCAACTCCTTCCTGCCAAGAGCAGCCATCGTCTCATCAGCTTGTTTGTACTTCTGCTCTGCAAACTTTACGTTCTGCTCATTCCTTTTTCTTGCCTCAGCCTCAAGATCCTTTGCTTCATTGTTGATGTTATCAGCCTGATGATCTTGAACAAGACCAGCAACATAGGCTGCAATACCCAGCCCACCCAATATTAATGGTAATGGCATAATGAAATGGTTTTAGTGAATATGATTATGTTTCTTTTGCTTGAGGGCCTCACACGCCTTGGCGTTCAACTCATAGAACTCGTCTTTTGTCATCGTCGGCGCGAAAAAGGCTGCGTAGGCGTCGTCCACCCTGCATTTTAGCGGCCTAGTCTCGTAGATGGAGCAAAGGTCGCCGCGCAGATGTCGGCAGACGCCGTCGCCGCGGTCAAGATCGGCATAGAGAGCCACGCCGCCAATGTTGCGGCAACACTCGCCACACTTGTCGCACCGGAATGTCATCAAAACTGAAACCTAAAGTTGGGGTCTCGCATGGCCTCGTCTAGAGATGAGTAGCCGCCAAAGGGCAGGCTCCATCCGTTCCGCGCATAGGCGGCGCGGAGGACTGCGTTGACCTCCTGCTGGCTCGTCGCGCGGGAGAGCTGGGCGGAGAGGCCGCGGAAGCAGTCCAGCTCCCTGTCGTAGGTGGCCACGTCAATCTGCATCAGCTTGGCGGCGTACTCCTCAAAATATCTGGCCTCCTGCTTCAGTTGCGACACGAACTTCTCCAGTGTCGGCACCTTGTTGAGCCACTCCACCACGGCGTTGAAAAAAGGGTTATGGTCAATGGCGTAGAGGAACGTGCAAGAGAGGATGGCTGAGACGATGGCGCCAAGGGCGGTCTGGATGACATCTCCAAGCACCGGGATAAAGGATACATATTTGCCCACGGCCTCCGCGACCCAATAGCCGGCCACGACGCTCGCCCCGGTGGCCAAAATCTTGGCGGCGGCCTTGAACCGCTCGCCAAAGAGCAGGCCGTCGGGGTTGATGATGAGTATCTTGGCGGCCTCGGTTAGGCTGGCCCACGACTGGCGAATGATGCGGACCACGCTCTTGGCCGTGGAGAAGAACATGTTGCACAGCGTGGTGGTGACAGAAGAAAGGAAACCTGCCAGCGCGCCCTCGATGAATTTGTCCCACAGCTCGCGCCACTTGGCCTTGGCGTTGCTCAGCCCCTTTTTTATCCCGTTGGCAATCTTGGTGAACTTGGAAGACAGGTCTCCGGCCCCGGAGCGGAGCTCATCCCTCACGGCATACCAAATCTCCGCCAAGACGAGGCCAATGGCCTGGCGCGCCCCCATCTGCGCGCCCCTTTTGAGAGCCGCACCTCCGGCCTCGCGGATGAAATAGTCGCTTGAGTAGTAGTTTCGCTCCAGCTTCTTGTCATAGGCACGGTGCGCCGCGGCGTCTTTCTCCAGCATCCTCCGCTTTGTCTCCTCTGGCAGCTCGGGGTGGCGCGCCACATATTCGCGAATGGGCATCTTGCCCATTGACTGGTTGAGCGGGCCGTTGGTCCACGCCATGTTCTCTGGCGACTCTGAGATCTCGCGGCGGAACTTGGCCTTTTCGGGGTCGTCAGACACCCAGTTGTCAAAGCCTTTGCTGCCTCGCGTGTCTCGCCCTCGCAGCTGGGTGAGGGCGTAGGTCCTGTCATCCCACATCTCTTTGGTGGAGATGACGTGATCCACTTGCGGGTTGTCTTTTAGTGTCAGCGGCTTGCCCGTATACTCATCAACGGACCAGCTGCCGGCCCGGCCGCGATAGTCTGAGCTGCCGCCGCCCACGGCCTTTTTGACATACTCGTTATATCGCATGCGGTTCTCATAGCCAAACTCATTGGCCGTGTCCTTATAGCGCATGCGAGGGTCTTGGCCAATCTGGCGGACGTTGTGTATGGTGTCGACGTCGCCGCCATGCTGGTCTTTTATGAAGAGGTCGAGGCCAAAAGAGGTTATGAGGCTCTGGACCACCGCTTGCTCGTATTGTGAGAAGAGGGAGTCATTGGCAGAGAGGCGGCTGTCGGGCTCGGACATCCCGACTTGTTTGACAAAACTGTCCATTTCGCTGCGTGTCAGTTTTTTATGATGGAGACATCCTTAAAGGGTGAGGCGAGCGGCGGCGGAGCCTCCGCTTGCCCAGAACAAATGTGTGAAAAAAAAACAGCGTCAAAGTTTTTCGCACGTTTTCTCCGTCAAAGACAAGCAGGGGGGGAAGTCAGCAGGATTTTTGGGGTGCAGGGGCGTCGCCCATGACGGAGGGGGGGGAAGGCGGTGGGTATCGTTTCCTTCTTTGAAGGAAACGATTTTGCGCTTTGTTTCCTTATAGGAAGGAAACAAAGCGTTATTTTTGTCCTTATGAAAAGGAAAGACATCATAAAGTCGCTGATTGCGATGAAGCAAGATGAGATACCGTTCAACGTAATTCAGCGAGATATGGAACTGCCGCTGGACAGCGGGCAAATAATAACCGTGCCTGGCGTGAGGCGATGCGGGAAGTCGTCTCTGATGATGTTGGCCATCAACAGGCTAGTGAGCCAAGGTGTGGACAAGAGCCGCATATTATGGATTGGGTTTGATGACGAACGGCTGTATGGCATGGGGACAGAGGGATTGGACGACATCCTATCGGCCTACATGGAAGTTTTCCCCACCGTGCCTCTCAAAGATGTCTATATGTTTTTCGATGAGATTCAATTGGTTGAAAAGTGGGAGCTGTTCATATTGCGTGTTTATAAGAGCTACTGCAAAAATATCTTTGTCTCGGGCAGCAATGCGCAAATGCTGTCTGGCGAGCTGTCATCCGCCTTGCGCGGCTGGCCTCTTGAATATGAGGCTTACCCTTTGTCTTTTAATGAGTTTTGCAGGTTTAATAAGATTGACACTAGCGGGGTAAAAGAGAGCGATTCGGCCAGATTGCGTCATGCGTTTGCCGACTTCAACAGTTCCAGCGCATTCCCGGAGATTGTCCTCACGCCAGACAGGGCCATTCGCGACCGCAAGCTGCAAGGTTATTTCAACACTATGCTGTTTCGTGACCTTATTGAACATTACGAACTCACGAACCATGAAGTGGTCCGATATTTCTTAAAACGCCTTCTTGCCAACATTTCAAAGCCCACATCTGTCAACAGCATATATAAAGACATCAAGTCGCAAGGGAAGAAAATAAGCAAAGACAAGCTATACGAACTGGCCGACTACGTATGCGAGATTTTCTTATTTCACCGCATAGGGCAATACAGCAAATCCATTGTAAAAGAGAGCAACGCCCCATGCAAATATTATTGCATAGACAACGGGCTACGCAACGCCGTGCTGATGCCCCAAAGCGGCGATGAGGGCAAGCTGCTGGAAAATACAGTCTTGCTACATCTGCTCAGGAATGGCGACACTTCTGTGAAAGTGTCCTTCTTCCGCAATGATAAAGAATGTGACTTCGTTTTGCAGAGAGGGGACACCGTTTCGGAACTGATGCAAGTGACATGGGACATGACAGCTCCTGAGACTCGCAAGCGTGAGATTGAAGGGCTTTTGGAGGCTTCTCGTTACACGGGGTGCGACATGCTGACCATCATAACGGCCGATGAGGCGGACATCATTGAGGCCGAGGGCAAGACGATAACCGTCTGGCCTGCCTGGAAATGGCTGCTACACAGCCGCCCCGCCTAACCCCCGCTGGCACTCACGCAAACGCGCCGACGCCACTCCCCGCGACTGGAGAAGTGGCGTCGGCGCGCTTATTATTTCTTGGTCAGAGACTCCCTACTCGGCCTCTATGTCTCCGCGGTCAATGAGCATCCGCCTTGCGGGAGACGGGTAGCCTGGGCGTCGCACTCTCTGTCCCAGCCCCTCGGGAGTGAGGAGGAAGGACCCGTCTGGCGCCTGCGGCTTGACGGCCATGTCGTTATGCTTGACAATGAGGAGGATGGCCAACTCGTTCCAGCGTTGCATCATCTGCTGCGCCGCGGCTATGGAGTAGTCGTTGAGAAACTCGGCGGCCTTGTCTTTGGTCATGGCCGCGGCTTGGGCCTCCACGGCGGCCTGACGGGCCAGGAACTGCGCCTCGAGGCTGTCGCGCGCGGCCTCCAGGTCGGGGAAGAGGGCCGAGTAGCGTGGATAGACCATGTTGCTGACCCAGTTGCAGACCCAGAAGGCGCTGGCGAAAGAGAACGTCACGGGGCCGGCGTCTGGCGCGTTGTAGCACAAGGGGCGGCGCGTCATGGAGCAGTAGACGGGGGTGTAGGCAATCATGTTGGCGTCATCATTACCAAACCAGAGGACGCCGCCGATGTGATCGGGCAAGGAGGCCCTCATCTGGCTCACGAAGGTGAAAGCCGTCTGCTGCGTGCTTGTAGGGCGCTCCACAAAATATGTCTTGCCATCGTCGGCCTTGAAGGTCAGGGGCGTTGGCCGATAGGGCATGAGCCAAGGGCCTCCGGCCAGGCTGGTGGTGTCTGCCAGGCTGAGGGGCGTGCCCTCATAGTGGTCGCGCATGTCCATCATGACGTCGTGGAGCGAGAGCTTCTTGTCGGGGCGCACCCAGAGGGGCATGTCGGCCGCCGCGGCGTCGCGCCCCAGGGCCCAGGGCTCATAGGCGCTCACGTCGGCATGGTGGCGGAAGAAGCTCCACACGCGGGCGTCGCAGAATCTGCGGCCCTCCATGTCGGGGCGTGCGTAGGCGTCTTTCCACGAGAAGTCGGCGTCGGGGCCGGCGTACCAGCCCATCTGACGGGCGTAGCGCACCACGTCTTTCGAGGCTCTCACGTGCCCCTTGGGCAAGCCGAGCTTGTAGAACTGGCCAATGCGGCTCTGGTTGGCGTGGGCGCATATCATGCCGTCCGGCACCCTCACGGCCACCCACACCACGCCATGCGAGCCGGGGCCTCGGCCCATCATCTCCATAATCCACGCCTCACGCGGGTCGCAGATGGAGAATGTCTCGCCCTCGGAGCTGTAGCCGTAGGTCTCGGCCAGCTCTGTCATGACGGTTATGGCCTCGGAGGCCGTGCGGGCCCTCTGGAGCGTGAGGTAGATGAGGCTGCCATAGTCTAGCAGGCCGGCCGTGTCCACCATCTCCTGGCGGCCGCCATAGGTGGTCTCGCCAATGGTGAGCTGGTGCTCGTTGATGTTGCCTATGACGCTATATGTTCGCTCGGCCTCGGGAATTTGCCCGGCCCATTTGTGCGAGTCCCAGTTGACAATGTCGCGCATAGCGCCGCGGGCGTTGACGGTGGCCGGGTAGTAGCAGAGGCCGGCGAACATGCCATAGTCGTCGGCGTTATATGTGCAGATGGTGCTGCCGTCGGCGCTGGCCCCGGGCGTGACAATGAAATTGGTGCAGGCCATGGCTGGCGCGGAGGCCAGCGCCGCGGCCGCTATTATGCCGCTCTTGATGTCCATAAACATATTTGTTTTGACGGGTGATGAGGAGAGTCTCGTCTCAGCCCCTGGGCATGACGAGGCAGAGGATGAGGTAGACCAGCACTCCGGAGAAGGCCGTGAAGATGGTGGCGAGGGCGTAGACGAGCCTCACAATGGTCTTGTCCACGTCAAAATATTCGGCAATGCCGCCGCAGACGCCCGCTATGACCTTGTCATTCGAGCGGCGAAGAGATTTACCCATTATTCTGTTGTCCTGATTTTTCGTCATTGTCCGCCACCAGCGCCGCTGGCTTCTCATCATCGGCCAGTTGGCGGAGAATCTCGCCGGCAATCATGAGTCCGAAGATGGCCGTGACGTGCGCCACGGTGCCGTTGATCTGCGCCTTGGAGGAGCACCACTCGTGGTTGACGAGCGACGGGTCTCCCGGTCCATGCTCCCCCTTGGGACACACGCACTTGTCCGTGCCGCAAGAGGTCTCGCGCCCCTTGTTGGCCAGCAGCTCGGGGCTGAAGACGCACTTGAACTTACGGGCCGGCCTCACGCCGTCGCGCTTGAACTTCTTGCGCAAGGCGCGGGCCAGGGGGCAGCCCTTGGCGTCCCAAAACTCCACCATGCGGATTTGTGACGCGTCCATCTTGAGTGCCGCGCCCATCGATGATATGAAACGCGCCTTGCTCCGGCACGCGCGGAGGATGAGCAGGGCCTTGTCTTTGAGGCTGTCTATGGCGTCGACCACAAAGTCGTAGGCGTCGAGGTCGAAGTCGTCGGCCGTCTCCGCCGTATATATTTTCTGCACGGGCGTCACGCGGGCGCGGGGGTTGATGGTGAGCAGCCTGTCTCGCAAGGCGCACACCTTGACCTGCCCCACGGTCTGGAGCGTGGCCATGAGCTGCCTGTTGACGTTGGTGACGCACACGCGGTCCGAGTCGACCAGCGTGATGTCCCTCACGCCGCTGCGCACCAGGCTCTCGGCGCACCACGAGCCCACGCCCCCCACGCCGAAAATAATCACCCTGGCGCGAGCCAATCGGCCCATGGCCTCGGGGCCCAAGAGAAGCTCCGTCCTGCGGAGCGCGCTGTCGGCAATGTCCACTTTATGATTCTGGTGTTAGGTTACTATATGCCGCAAAGTTACTACAAAAAGAGAAAGCGGAGGCGAGCCGAAGCCCTCCTCCGCTTCTGGCGGCTCTGCCATGCCCGCGGCGTTAGAACCTCACCGCGGCGGCACGCCGCCACAATCAACAAAAAACCATTTTTTCGCCCGCTGGGCAAGGCCAGGCAGGCGCGACACGACGGCAGCCTCGCGGCCGACCGGCGCACCGCTCAAAAAACCAAAGAACGATACATGGCACGCGCAATCGCTGCGCTTCTGCCCCGCTGCCCCGTTGGGCGCGAGAGACTTTTATTGTTGTCATGTCGTGGCACCGACTTTCAACATTGCAAAGGTAAGGCCGCGCGGTCGGGTGCGCAATACCCACAGATGATTATTTTGACTTATTCTTAAAATAAACGCCATCCTGCTACAGCCAATATTTACTTCGTTGTGTTTCAATCACTAAGAGCAAAAGACGCGGGCGTAAGAGCCATAGTCAGACCCTTGCGCCCGCATCTTTTATAAGTATTCCTCGCGGCCACCTACCTCTCCTGCGCCATCAGGAAGAGAGCCTCGGCCCGCGCGCCCGTCCACCTGGCCGCGCCCAGCTTCTTCACCACCACCTGGCCGCGGCTGTTCACCACGATTGACGACGGCACGCTCATGAGCATCTGCGCCACCATGCCGTCGGCCCCATCGGCCAAGCCCTCGGCGGAGGGCGGGGTGAAGAGCGCGCGCAGGGCCGAATAGCCGCGGCGGCGTAAGTAGGCCGACACGTCGGCAGGCTCATCGGCCGAGATGAAGAAGAAATCCACCTTGCCCCGCAGCCTCTCGGCAGCCGAGGCCAAAGACCTCAGCTCCGCGCGGCTCTGCGCGCTCCATACGCTGCCCACGTTGACCAAGACGGGCCTCGGGGGCGGGAAAGAGAGCAGCGTGTCACGCCCGTCGGGCGTGAGGAGCGGCGCGGCGTCGGCCTGGCCCAAGAAGACAATCTTGTCGTAGGGCTGCGGCTGCACCAGCGTCACGCGCAGCGCGCAGGTCATGACGCCGCGGCGCAACGGCGGCGCCGCCACCACAATGACCACGGCGAGGAAGAGGAAGTCAAGCGCCACGCCGCGGGCGGACTTGCGCGCCCTGTATCGGGCCCACGCCGCGCGAAAGTGAGACAAGAAGCCCACGCCGCGTCTCCTAGGCGGTCTTGAACTTGACGGGCCTCGGCAGCGTGGAGTGCATGCGCCCGTTGGCCATGAGGCTCAAGCTTATGGCCTTGGCCTTGCAGAGCTCAATGTTGGCCGAGATGAGGCCCGTGAGGTTGATTTGCGCCTCGTAGGTCGTCTTGGGCTGGAGCGAGATGGGCAGCGACGGCACGCCGGCGCGGAAACGCCGCACCTGCGAGGGGCCCATGACGAAATTGACCTGGGCGCGGTCAAGCTCCACCACCTTGCGCGACCGGTTTCGCACTCTGATGGAGAAGACGAGCTGCCCCTGCGCGTTTTGAGCCAAGCGGCCGCGGAAGCTCAGCCCGACAGGGAATATGGCGTTGACCCACATATAGGCCGCCGCGCCGACGACCGAGGCCGCGGCCA
>SAMEA104315425__coassemble_1154_pt1 | contig 15308 bp, 10 predicted proteins | sample SAMEA104315425__metabat2_high_PE_033 | metagenome-assembled genome bin SAMEA104315425 (sample SAMEA104315425) | gut metagenome | biome: Monkey gut; feature: monkey-associated habitat; material: faeces | place: China | collected 2013 | reverse complement strand
TCGGCCGCCGCTTTCGCCATCACGGGCGGGTGGGGGCTCTCTTTGGCCATCAACTCAGTGGTGTGCTTTGGCCTGCCGGGCTTGGTGGCCATGCGGTGTGTCGTTGGCGTGAGGCGCCCAGCAGAGGTGCCAATCCCCGGAGCGTCGATCGTCATCATCTTGGGCATATTGGCTCTCGTCTGCCAGCCCCTGGTGCAGTGGGCGGCCTATCTTGACCGAGTCTTCTACGAGGCCGTGTGGGGCGGGGGGCAGTCCATGGCTTCGCAGTCCGCCGCCATCATGGCTGGCGTGTGCCGGTTCGACGGCGTGTGGCACTGGGCGGAGACTGTCGCGCTGCTGGCCCTGCTGCCCGCCGTGTGCGAAGAGCTCTTTTTCCGTGGCGCGCTGTTGCCGCTCGTGCGCCGCGCCACGGGCAGTTGGCACGTGGCTGTCATCGTCTCCGCGCTCGTTTTCAGCTTGGCGCATTTTGACGCCACCGCCTTCTTGGCGCGTGCCGTTTTGGGTTGTCTTCTTGGCGTGGTCTTTGTCCAGACGAGGTCGCTCCTGGCCTCCATGCTGCTCCACTTCTGCAACAACCTGCTCGTCGTCATGGCCCTCTCGGAGGCCGATGACGTGGTGAAGGCTCTCACCGCGCCTGCCGAGCTGCCGTCTCTCAAACTGTCGCTCCTGTCTCTGGCTTTCGTTCTCTTCGAAGTCTATTACATCTCCGCAATAACCAAAATGAGGGTCTTCCTCCGCAGGGGTCAGAAGTAAAAACAGGCGTCAGATAGGCGCCACGCTCTGCCGTATTGTCATGATTAAATGACAATACGGCTTCTTTTTGCCAAAATGTCAGGAATGGTAAATTAGACAATTTTCTTAACAAACGAAGTTAAAGCGCTGATTAGGCGCATGTTGGCCACCTGAGTAAGCATTCAACTTGCGGAGTGTGGCACACGCCTTGCAATATGATGTGTCGAACGCCGATGAGGCACGGGAGACCGGGCCGCGGAGGGGTTCGAAAGACAAACAATAAAGAACTAAAAAGAAAAAACGGAGGTAACTACTATGGTACCGATGAACAACAATAACAACGCAAGGCGCGCCAACAGTTGGCTGCCTGATGTATTCAACGATTTCTTTGGCGATGATTGGAATTGGCTCACAACCAGCTCCAAAGCCACGCCGGCAATTAACGTGGCCGAGTCTGACAAAGAGTACAAGGTCGAGGTGGCAGTCCCGGGCATCACGAAGGAGGATTGCAAGATCCGTCTGAACGATGACGTGATGACCATCGCCGTGGAGAAGGAAAAGAAAGGCCACGAGGGCGACTCCAAGCGATATCTGCGTAAGGAGTTCTCCTACACCAAGTTCGAACAGAGCTTCACGCTCCCGGAGAACGTGGATCAGAAAGCCGTCCATGCCGAGGTCAAGGACGGCGTCCTCTACATCGACCTGCCAAAGCACGAGGTGAAGAAAGAGGATGAGAAGTGGCAGACTGTTGAAATTCAGTAAGCTAGACACTCCAGCGTGGCCCGAGCTTCATAAAAAGTGCGGCGAAGGTTTGCGCGGTAAGTAAAAAGTCGTAACTTTGCACTCGCAATCGGGAAGCAATCCCTGGTTGCGAGTGCTTTTTTGTTGGTACCATAGCTCAGTTGGTAGAGCAACGGACTGAAAATCCGTGTGTCCCCGGTTCGATTCCTGGTGGTACCACTCAGTGCTTCGACCCTGGTTTCCTTTTCATGGGAAATCGGGGTTTCTTTTTTTTCTCGCTAGCTATGGGCTCGGCGCCAAGGTGCCCGAAGGCGCGGCAAAACCGAGGCCGACGGCCAGAGAGGAAGCGACGGGAGAAAACAAAAAGTGCGGGGCGTTTCACAACGCCCCGCACCCGTGAAATTAATCACCAAACACACTTATCAACTAATCAACGAAAAACTATTCTCTGTTTCTGTCCTCTATTACGGGGGCGTAGCCGCCAAGGTTGCAAAAATCTTTATTTCGCGCTATCTTGCGATGGCCTAGAACCCCTTTTACCCCATTAAAATATGCAGCAGACGGTCTTCCTTGTCGATGCCTATGCCATGATATACCGCGCGTATTTCGCGTTTATGCGCTCGCCGCGGATCAATTCCAAAGGTGTCAACACATCCGCCATCTTTGGTTTCGTCTCTTCGTTCACCGACCTGGTGCTCAAGCGCAGGCCCACTCACGCGGCTGTGGCTTTCGATCTCAGCGGGCCCACTTTCCGCCATGGCCTCTACCCCGAATACAAGGCAAACCGTCAGGCACAGCCTGAAGACATTGGCGTGGCCGTGCCTTTCGTCCATCGTTTCGTCCGTGCCTTGGGCATTGCGGAGGCCTCGTGCGAGGGCTATGAGGCGGATGACGTCGTGGGCACACTCTCGCGCCGCTTCGCCGCCGACGGCTGCGACGTGGTCATGGTCACGCCAGATAAGGACTACGCCCAGCTCCTGGCCCCGCGCGTGTCCATGTTGCGCCCGCACGCGGGTGCGGCCCCGCAGACCATAACAGAGGCCGACATCATGGAGTGCTTCGGGGTGGCCTCCCCAGCACAAGTCATTGACTTGCTCGGCCTTTGGGGAGACGCCTCGGACAACATCCCAGGCTGCCCCGGCGTGGGAGAGAAAAGGGCCAAGGAGCTGCTCGCGGCCTATGGCTCGATAGACGGCATATATGACCACTTGGCCGACATCAAGGGAAAGATGCGCGAGCGCCTTGAAGAAAACCGCGACACCGTCATGCTCTCGCGCAAGCTGGCCACCATTGCCACCGACGCCCCGTTGGCCATGACTATGGCCGACGTGGCCATGCCCGCGCCAGACTGGCAGGAGCTCGAAGCCCTGTTTCGCGAGCTGGAGATCCGCGGCATGACGGACAGGATACGCTCTGCCCTCGGCGTGGCGGCGCCATCGGCCCAGCCCACGCTTTTTGACGCGCCACAGCCCACAGGGACAGAACCGGCCAAAGAACCCGACTGTGCCACGGCCGCCACCACGCCACACACATACCACCTCCTGAAGACCGAGGACCAGATAGCCGCCTTGCGAGACATCTTGCTCAGCGCCAATGCCTTTTGTTTCGACACCGAGACCACGTCACTCAACGCCATCGACGCCTCTATAGTGGGATTCTCTGTCGCGGTGGAGCCGGCCGAGGCCTGGTTCGTGCGCCTCCCGGCCGACGAGGCCGAGGCCTGCCGACTGCTGGCCGTGGTGGCTCCGGCCTTCGCCAACGAGAGAATCTTGAAGATCGGGCAAAACATGAAGTTCGACATCATGATCCTCGCCCGCTACGGGGTGGAGGTCCGAGGCCCCCGCTTCGACACCATGATAGCCCACTTCCTGCTCCACCCCGCGGGCCGCCACGGCATGGACGCCATGGCGCAGGAGCTGCTGCGCTACAAGCCCATTGCCATTGAGGAGCTCATAGGCTCCGGAGCCAGGCAAAAGACCATGGACACCGTGGCCGATGACAAGCTCGCCGAATATGCGGCGGAAGACGCCGACGTCACATTGCGCCTCCACAGGGCACTGGCCCCGCAGATTGAGGCCGACGCCGAACTGCTTAACATCTTCAACACCATGGAGATGCCCCTTGTCGAGGTCTTGGCGCGGATGGAGATGGACGGCGTGGCCATAGACAGCGACGCGCTAGGCCGCTACGCCGACTTCCTCCGAGGACGAATCGCAGAGAGCGAGCGAAAGATATTCAGCCTCGCGGGCTTCAACTTCAACGTCTCCAGCCCCAAACAGGTGGGAGACGCGCTCTTTGACAAGCTCAAGATCGACCCAAACGCCCGCAAGACCAAGAGCGGCGGCTACGCCACCAACGAGGAGACGCTCCAGAAACTGGCGCACGCCAACCCCATCGTGGCCGAGATATTGACCTATCGCGGGCTCTGCAAGCTCCTCGGCACATACGCCGAGGCCTTGCCGAGACTCGTGTGCCGACGGACGGGGAGAATCCACACCTCGTTCAACCAGACGGTCGTCGTCACCGGACGCCTGAGCAGCTCCAACCCCAACCTGCAAAACATCCCGGTGCGCGATGAGGATGGACGAAGGGTAAGGGAGTGCTTCGTGGCGAAGCCAGGGTGTAAGATTCTGTCAGCCGACTATTCGCAAGTCGAACTTCGCATAATGGCGCACTTCAGCCAAGACGAGCACCTCCTTTCCGCCTTCCGCAACGGCGAGGACGTCCACACCGCCACGGCGGCCAAAGTCTTCGGTGTGGCCGCGGCCGACGTGACGCCAGACATGCGACGAAAGGCCAAGACCGCCAACTTCGGCATCATATACGGCATCTCCGCCTTCGGCCTGGCCGAGAGGCTGGACATCCCCCGTAAAGAGGCCAAAGACCTCATTGACGGATATTTCTCCAACTTCCCAGGCGTGAAGGCCTATATGGACAGGTGCGTCGAGCAGGCCCGCGAGACGGGTGTGGTCAAGACACTCTTCGGACGCCGGCGCGAACTGCCAGACATCAACTCCCGAAACGCCACCGTCCGAGGCGTGGCTGAGCGCAACGCCATCAACGCCCCCATACAGGGCACGGCGGCAGACATCATCAAGCTGGCCATGATCGCCGTCCACGACGCGCTGCGACAAGGAGGATATGAGGCGCGCATGATCCTCCAGGTGCATGACGAGCTTGTCTTGGAGGTGCCGCTGGCTGAGCTGGAGGCGGTGTCTGCCCTCGTAAAAGAGAAGATGGAGGCGGCGTGCGCCCTCGACGCGCCGCTCATTGCCGAAGTCGGAGTGGGAGACAATTGGCTCCAGGCTCACTGAGCCGACGCGCTTTTTAGTGCTATATTTGCAAGACACATACCCTTTCAACAACACATTCGCTTTGCTAGACAACGCAAACCAAGACAAGGACCTGGAGAGGGTGGTACTCTTCTCCGTCCGCACGCCCATGACAAGCCTGCAGCAGGTGGGAGACTACCTCGACGAGCTGGCCTTCCTGGCCGAGACGGCTGGCGCCGAGACCATAGGGCGTTTCACGCAAAACCTGCCCATGCCCGACTCGCGGACCTATCTCGGCTCCGGCAAAATCCAGGAGATCCGCGCTTTCGTGGAGGAGAACGAGGTCGAGACCGCCATATGCGATGACGAGCTTAGCCCGTCGCAGCAGAAAAACCTCGAAGAGGGACTCGGCATAGCCGTGCTCGACCGCACATCGCTCATCCTCGACATCTTCGCCCGACGCGCCCGAACGGCGCATGCCAAGACGCAGGTCGAACTGGCACAATATCAATACCTCTTGCCCAGACTCACCAGGCTCTGGACACACCTGGAGAGGCAGAAGGGAGGAATTGGCATGAGAGGCCCGGGCGAGAAGCAGATCGAGACCGACCGCCGAATCGTCTTGGACCGCATCTCGCTCCTCAAAGAGGAGCTGAGACACATCGACCGCCAGATGAACACCCAAAGGCAAAACCGAGGCAAACTCGTGAGGGTGGCGCTCGTGGGCTATACCAACGTGGGGAAAAGCACCCTCATGAACGCCCTCTCGAAGAGCAACGTCTTCGCCGAGAACAAGCTCTTCGCCACCCTTGACACCACGGTGCGAAAGGTGGTCATTGACAACCTGCCCTTCCTTGTGGCAGACACTGTCGGCTTCATCCGCAAGTTGCCAACACACCTCGTGGAGAGCTTCAAATCCACACTAGACGAGGTCCGTGAGGCTGACATCCTGCTCCATGTGGTAGACATCTCCCACCCAGCCTTTGAGCAGCAGATCGAGGTGGTCGACAAGACGCTCGAGGAACTCGGATGCTCCACCAAGACCTCTGTCATTGTCTTCAACAAGGTGGACGCCTTCTCTTACACACCCAAAGACGAGGACGACCTCACACCAGCGAGAAGGGAGAACGTCTCTCTAGACGACCTGAAGAAGACGTGGATGGCCAAGCAGCGCAAGTGCGTCTTCATCTCGGCCAAGGAGAAGACCAACTTCGACGAACTGAGGCAAGTGGTATATGACGAGGTGAGGAAAGTGCACACACAGCGATTCCCCTACAACGACTTCCTCTACGACACCTACGATGAAGAGGCGCAGCCGCAGTAAGGACCGAAAAATTTTGCGCACCGCCACGCTTTGACAAGACTTGTCAAAACAGCGGCGTACCTTTGCCTTCGTTAAAGGAAAAGGAAACAGAAAAAACACATACACAAGATATGGCAGACAACGCTGAAGAGCTGAAGGCCAAGAAGCTGGCGGCCCTCAAGCTCACAATGGATAAGATTGACAAGGCCTACGGCAAGGGCACCATCATGCGCATGGGCGACCGTCAGGTCGAGAAGGTGCCGGTCATACCCACCGGCTCCCTCGGCCTAGACATGGCTCTGGGCGTGGGGGGATACCCGCGCGGGAGAATCATCGAGATCTTCGGCCCCGAGTCGTCCGGTAAGACCACGCTGGCCATTCACGCCATAGCCGAGGCGCAAAAGGCCGGTGGCATCGCCGCCTTCATCGACGCCGAGCACGCCTTCGACCCCACCTACGCCGAGAAGCTGGGAGTGGACATGAACTCGCTCTACATGAGCCAGCCCGACAATGGTGAGCAGGCCCTCGAGGTGGCCGAGCAGCTCATTCGCTCTTCGGCCATAGACATCATCGTCATCGACTCCGTGGCCGCCCTCACGCCCAAGGCCGAGATTGAGGGAGAGATGGGCGAGGCCAAGATGGGCCTCCACGCCCGACTCATGAGCCAAGCCCTGCGCAAGCTCACTGGCGCGCTCTCCAAGACCAACACCACCTGCATCTTCATCAATCAGCTCCGCGAGAAGATCGGCGTCATGTTCGGCAACCCCGAGACCACCACGGGCGGCAACGCCCTCAAGTTCTACGCCTCCATCCGCATCGACGTCCGCAAGGTCAGCCCCATCAAGGCCGGTGACGAGGTGCTTGGCTCGCTCACCCGCGCCAAGGTGGTCAAGAACAAGGTGGCGCCACCATTCCGCAAGACTGAGTTCGAGATCCGCTTCGGCGAGGGCATATCCAAGGTGGGCGAGATCCTCGACCAGGCCACCAACCTTGACATTGTCAAGAAGAGCGGCTCTTGGTTCAGCTACGCCGGCACCAAGCTCGCCCAAGGACGAGAGGGCGCCCTCCGGGTGCTGAAAGACAATCCTGAGCTGCAGGAGGAGATTGAGGCCAAGGTGCGAGCGGCGTTCTCGCAAGGCCAAGAACCCGAAGACTCCATCGGTGAGCCGGAGAACGACCCGGAGGAGGACATTGAGCCAGAGGCCGGCTTGGAGTGATATGTGCGTGATGTCTTCAAAACTAGCATAATTGCATTGAAAGCTCTACCGCCATAGGCTTTTTGCTGGAGGAGTTTATCGTCTCAAAACTTGAGATGTATAAATTAATAAGAGACATTCCTGCTCTTGAATGATATGGCAGGTGGGCGCATCGGCATTTTGCCAATGCGCCTATTTGCTTTTAAATGTGTTTTGAGCAGTCATATATTGGAGGTTAAATACAATAAGGGTGAAAACTCTAAAAGCCGCCTCTCCCCGCATAGATACATCACAAAATATTTTAGAGAAAAACATTGCCATTGTTTCATATTGTTTATATTTGCGTAAAGTCATAAAGATTAAATCCCGCTTTAAAACATATATAGTGAAGTAGCGAACACCAAGTTTCCATCACCTCAAAAAGATATGGCCAACTGAAGAGCCTGACGTGCCGACAAGGTCGGAACGCTGAGGCCGAGACATAAAATTCTTCCGTCATCTAACCAAAAACAATTAGCCTATGAAGAGAGTTTTTCTTTTGTTGATGTCCTTATGGACTGCCGTTTCGTTTTGCCGTGCGCAAGACGACTATGGCATATTCTATAAGGGCGAGCGCGTCTCGGAGTTCGCTATCTCTGCGTCGTCGCTGGGCGAGACGGTTACCGCCGTTTTGCCTCAAATTTCCGGCATGCAAGTGTCGTGGCTTGCCGTGGGGGGCATTGAGATTGTGAGCCAGACGAGTACGCAAGCAGTAATCAAGTCCAAAGCGGGAAAAACCTATGAGTCTAGCTACGCTAGTTATGCAAAGGGTTTTTTGAGAGTCAAGGTAATATTTCCAAACGACCTGCCCGAGGGTTGTGATGATTGCATTATCGCGCAATATTACCGAACCAGGCCGATATACTACGATGTGAATGTGTACAAGACTTACCCCTTGGATGGCAATGCCATAGTAGGCCCATCGTGTGTGGTTCCTGGCGATAGTGTCACTCTGTCTGTCGCTCCTTGGGCATCTATGTTGCGGGGGGACTACTCTTCTGACGAATATTATTGGGACATCCCATCATCGTTGGTGGCCAGTAACCTTTATTATTCGGCAGATCACAGTTCTGTCACATTTGTGGCAAGTTCAGACGTTGATGGCCAGGTGGTCAAGGTGAACATTGGTAAATATAACGTGCAAGGAGGAGACAGTCAGACTCCTCTTGAACTGCGTATTTCAGATGAAGCCAAAGACCCGCTAATATCTGGTATGGCAACAGACAATTCCTATTGTCTGCCGCTTGGCGCAAAGGAGGCTACCTTTGTTGTGACCAATGCCTCGCCAAGGGCGCGATACGATTGGGATTTGTATAATTGGCGGATTACAAGGCAAAGTGCTAATGGAGACACCATCACATTCATTCCAAAGTCGGGGGCTCAGAACATAAAGTTGGATGTCGTAAGCGGATGTTCAACCAAAACTTTTCGCTATGACGTAAGCAGGTCTCTGACTGGCAACAATGAAATTTTGGTGGATGGTGGAGTAGACAAGTGCCTTTCCCAGGAAGCGGAATACGATTTGACTGTCAAAGGTTCTCCTGACGATGTGGAGCTCGTATGGAATGTCGCTGGTGCTGGTTGGAAAGTCAAGAGTGATGATGGTGATAAGCTGAGCGTTGTTTCTGGAACGGAGAGAGGCGTAATTAGGGTTTTTAGTGAGCGTTGTCCCTCGTTCGTTGTTGTAGACACGATTAACCTTATTCCCAAGATGCCAGGAACTATCCATGGTAATGATTGCCTGAACCCGTCTGCTCCAGGACAGCAAACTTACTATATTGATGAGGTTAAGAATGCTGACGGTTACAGATGGACCATCCCGAGCGGATGGGTCGCAAACACGGGACTCTCGTCAAACACAATCACAGTCTCTGTCCCCGCGCAAACGCCAGGTCGTCTTAGTGTAAAGGCGTTGGGCTGCAAGTCCTCGTCATCAAGGACAAAAGATGTGTCTATGGCCTTCCCCGCGCCGGAAGGAATAACGGAAGATGATTGCGTGACCGTAGGTGAGGCAGGGACTGCCAAGTTCTCGGTGAAGAATCCTAATTCTGCTGTGGCATATGTATGGACTTATCCATACGGCTTTGCTAGATCCATTTCCCCCATCACGAGCAATTCTAGTCAAGTGATGCTTGCTACTACAGGAAGAGCTGGATATTCTGACACCATAAAGGTAAGGCGGAAAGGTGGGTGCGGCAACCAAGCATTTGCAACACTTGTTGTAGAGAAAACAAATCCTATTCGTCTGAATATTAACCACACGGCAAGACGCACTGAAGTATCGCTTAATGACGATGTGGTCAGTGATGATAATGTTGTTACTTGGTCGTGGTTTCTCGGGTCACGAGATAACGCACTCTCCGATATGCAAGACGTAGAGTCTGTATCATTCAACAAGACTAATGAGTATTTCTACGAGGGCAAGATTTGGATTGAGGTGACTTATGCAGATGGCTGCAAGGCTGTTCTTGATACTTTGTGGAGTTTTCCGCAGAATAAATCAGGAAGTCTTTTGCCGTCCAACGATGCTGATCTCGAATATCACTTCAACAATGCGTCAGCCGATGGTTCGCAGGTATTGGATGTGACAGGATATTCCTCTATGCCAGTGCTTCATATTTACGATGTTAGTGGGGCGTTGGTCTATAACAGCAACTCTGCAATAGGGCATTTTGAAATTCGGCCCGCTGAGTTGGGTCGAGGACTTTTCCTCTTCGTAATATCAGACAATAACAATTCAGTTTCATTCAAAAAGCTTATACGATGAAAAGGATTTTATTAGTACTCATCATGAGTTTGCTGTGCATCTTCTCATACGCGGGAAATGTAAAGAAGGCAGGAGTTGTGACGTTACAGACCGAAGCTTACGCGCTCTACGAAGGCAACTTCAAGGAGAGCGATTTGAGCCTGCTGATCAATCGTGTATACTATGTCTCTGTTATGATGGAATTAAAGAAAGGGGACTTGGTGATATTGTCTAATTTTTTGTCTGATAGCGCATTCCAGGCAAAAGGAGATGGAACTTTAGATTCTCCTGACGGCCAGGTGACTTTCTTTGTTGCGGGTCTTTCAAAAGAGTCGCTAAGTTTAGCAAAAAGATATGAGACGAAAGATGAAATCGATCCTAAGAAGTTAACGAGGGGAGAAGACGATGATGAGCATTATATTGGTGATAGTATCGTTATTTCCAATACAAATTGTGCGGCGGCTATTCAAGCTCCCCTAGATATGGCTATTGTAATTACGGCCAGGACAACAGCTGAGAATGAAGATTTCTCTTTCTCTGTGGAGCGCATCGGCTCTATCAAAGACCTGCGCCTGCGCACAGCTTCCTGCTCTTCGCCCGACGATGTCTCTGCATGGTGCCAGTCTGGCGTCATAAAGAAAGATATGGGCGATACCCAGAAAAAGATCGTATTGGCCAGGGGGGTGGAGTGTGTGGCCACAGACACCTATGGGGTGGAGCATTCGCTTTTTTGCAATCCGTCATCTTGGACAATAAACGGCGGCTTGGCCACATTCAGGCCCAATTTCCGTCGTCATGTCGATGCCGAAATGGGTACGATGTTCCCTGCTTCCTCATTGGACGTGTCTTTTACAAGTGACGCTCCTGAGAGCATAGACGTAAGGCTCTATAATCAGACGTCCATCAGGAGCGCGGCCTCTCCATCGCTCTCCGTCTCTGCCGAGGGTGGTTCCATTGTTGTGGACGATGGGCAAGAGTGCGACGTCTACGATCTTGGCGGCGTTTGTGTGGGCCGCACTGTCGGCGGGCGGCTGGCCGTTGAGCCTGGCGTGTACGTGGTCTGTGGCGATGGCGGCTCGGCCAAGGTGACGGTGGCTCCATAGCAGGCCATATAGCGCAAAGATACTGGTGGGGGAGGAGCGCGGGGCGCGCCTCCCCCTTTTTGCTTATATTTGCGCAGCGCGTGCGTCGGCATTCCTTTTCGTCTGGCATTCCGGCGCGCGGCAAACGAATTCCCCGATGTTAGTATCAACACTTCCCAATGGCATCCGCGTGGTGCATCTCTTCGCCCCCGGCCCTGTGTGCCATTGCGGCCTGGTCATAAACGCGGGCTCAAGAGACGAGATGGAGGGCGAGCATGGCCTGGCTCATTTCGTGGAGCATACGGTTTTCAAAGGCACAGCCAAGCGCACGGCGCACCAGATCCTCAATAGGCTCGATGAGGTGGGAGGCGAACTCAACGCCTACACCACCAAAGACGAGACGGCCATCCACGCCTCTTTCCTTGAAGAATATCTGGCCAGGGCGGCGGAGCTCATCGCCGACATGGTCTTCTGCTCCACCTTCCCCGCCAAGGAGCTTGACAAGGAGCGCGACGTGATCCTTGATGAGATAACGAGCTATCAAGACACCCCGTCCGAACTCATCTTTGACGAGTTTGAAGACTTGGCCTACGCCGGCACGCCTCTGGGACACAACATATTGGGCACTGCCGCCACCGTGTCGGCTTTCTCGGCCGATGACGCACGCCGCTTCATCGCCCGCGCTCATTGCACCGATCAGATGGCCTTCGTCTTCATCGGCCCCACCGAAAGAGGCAAGGTGATCAAGGTGGCGGAGAAATATTTTGGCCAGCGTCCGGCCAAAATACGGCCGGCTCGACGGCCCGGCGTTGGGGCTTTCAACATTTTCGACAAGCGCGAGGAGCGAGACACGCACCAGGGACACGTGCTGCTGGGCTTCGCGGCTCCAGACTGCCACTCCGAAGACCGCCTTTCCATGGCCGTCTTGTCAAACCTGTTGGGCGGGCCGAGCATGAACTCGCGCCTCTCTGTGGCCCTGAGGGAGAGGCACGGCATCGCCTATAACGTGGAGACCAATTACACGTCGTTTGACGACGCGGGCCTCTTCACCATCTATTTCGGCACCGACGAGCAGAACATATCCCGCTCCATGTCCATTGTGCGCCGCGAGGTGGACGCCCTCTTGCAGTCGCCGCTCTCCGCGGCCAGGTTCGCCAAGGTGATGCGCCAATATGTCGGCCAGCTGCTCATGTCGGTGGATGATGGCGAGAGCTTCATGCTGGCCGCTGCCCGCTCGGTCGTCATCTATGGCCAGGCGCTGTCGGTATATGAGATGGCGGGCGTGGTGCGAGAGCGCGTGACTCCGGAGAGCCTCATGGCCGTGGCCAGGAAGGTGCTCGCGCCAGAGAAAATGTCGAGACTGGTATATTGCTGACAAATTGTGATGGAGAATATCAATTCCATAGAGATGGAGCGTTACCTCCTGGAGCATTCCGACCCCGAGTCCGCTTTGCTCCATGAGCTTGACCGCCAGACCCATTTGCGCACCATCCAGCCCCGCATGGTCTCCGGCCACCTGCAAGGCTCGTTCCTGAAGATGCTCGTCCGCATGGCTCGCCCGCGCGTCATCCTCGAGGTGGGCACTTTCACGGGCTATTCCGCCATCTCTATGGCCGACGGCCTCTCCGACCCTCTGGCGCGCCTCCACACCGTGGAGATCAATGACGAGCTGGAGCCGCTCATCCGCCACTTCTTCGCCCGCTCACCACATGCCGCTCAGCTGGTGCTGCACATCGGCACCTTGGCCGAGGCCCTGGAGGCTATTGACGGGCAGATTGACTTCGCCTTCATCGACGCCGACAAGCGCGAGTATCTTGAGTATTACGAGGCCATCTTGCCGCGCGTGCGTCAGGGCGGCTTCATCTTGGCAGACAATGTCTTGTGGGACGGCCATGTGCTAGAGACTCCCCGGCCGTCAGACCATCACACGCGGGCCGTCAAGGATTTCAATGACTTCGTGGCGGCGGATGGCCGAGTGGAGAAGGTGATAGTCCCCATCCGCGACGGCCTCACCATCATGATGAAGAAATGACGCCCCTCATGCGCATGAGGATGCCATACGCTTGAGCGACGGCAAAACAGAGGCCGCCATCCGCGGGTTGCGGGTGGCGGCCTCTGTTTTGCCGTGTCGGCCTGTCTCCTTTATTTGGGGTCGTAGCCCCACTTGATGTAGAGCGCGCCCCACGTGAAGCCCGCGCCAAAAGCGGCCAAGATGAGGTTGTCACCCTTCTTGAGCTGCTTCTCCCACTCGTATAGGCAGAGGGGGATGGTGGCGCTGGTGGTGTTGCCGTATTTCTGAATGTTTATCATCACCTTCTCTTTCGGGATGCCCATGCGCTCCTGCGTGGCGGATATGATTCGCAGGTTGGCTTGGTGCGGCACGAGCCATGCCACGTCATCGGCCGTCAGGTTGTTGCGCTTCATCACGTCCACGGTGGCGTCTGCCATATAGGTCACGGCATATTTGAACACCTGCTTGCCCTCTTGGTACACAAAGTGCTTGTGCCCGTCCACCGTCTCGTGGCTGGCCGGCATGGCGGAGCCGCCTGCGGGAATCTTGAGCCACTCGCGGCCGAAGCCGTCGGTGTGGAGGTTGCTGTCCATGAGGCCCACCTCCTCCTCGGTGGGCTCCACGAGGACTGCCGTGGCGGCGTCGCCGAAGAGCACGCAAGTGGTGCGGTCGGTGTAGTCGACGATAGATGACATCTTCTCCGTGCTGACCAATATCACTTTTTTCTTGGAGCCGGAGCGGATATATTGGCTCACGAGGTCGAGGCCGTAGAGAAAGCCTGAGCAGGCTCCGTTGATGTCGAAGGCCAATGCTTTATGGATTCCCACCTTGTCGCAGATGATGGCGGCCGTTGCGGGCAGGACCATGTCGCCCGTCACTGTGGTGCATACCACCAAGTCCACGGTCTGGAGGTCGAGGCCAGTCTTCCTCACGAGATCTTCCACGGCCTTGACGCCCATGTCTGACGCCCCGACGCCCTCGTTCTCTTTGAGGATTCTGCGCTCTTTGATGCCCACGCGGGTCATGATCCACTCGTCGTTGGTGTCCACCATGCGGCTGAGTTCATCGTTCGTGAGGCGATATTCGGGAGTGAACGCGCCCACGCCCGTGATTACTGCGTTTATCTTTGACATTATTATCAAAATGGTGTTTGTTCCTTTTCTGTTGGTCTGGAGAGTTCGGCCGCGGGCCGACCCACGAGCCGCAAAAATACAAATTTTATTTCTACAAAGCAGGCCTAAACTCCTTTGCGCCGCCTTTTTAGGGAACATGGGTGCCTGTGGCTCACCATGTCTCGTCATAATATTTGCGGCACTCCCTCACGTCGGCGTTCTGCTCAAAGTCGCCGCGGATGGCCGCGAAGTCGCGGTCTTGCTCCTCGTCAGTGCCGTCCAAGCCGTAGCTTGTCTTCATCTTCTCGCCCCATTCGCGTGTGGCGTCGGCCAGCGTGGCCTCCTTGAGGTCGTGGCAGGCCTCGGCCACGTGTTGGATGGCGTCTTTCACGTCATCCTCAGTGTCGGTGTAGCCATACCACTCTCTGGCACGGCCCACGCACCACCGTATGGCCATTCCCTTGGCCTTCTCTGCCAGGTCGCGGAAGTCTTCGCCTATTTGCGCCACGTTGGCGTAGGCTCCGTCAGCTATCTTGCGCTCAATGGCGCGTATCTCCGGCAGCGGGGCCACAAGCCCGCCGGCGTCGGCCCATTCGCAGTCCAGGCTCTCGCTCTTGCCTCCGTCATGGGCGTAGGCCTTGGCCACGTATATGTCTATGGCCGAGCGGTAGGCCGCCGCGGCGCGCGGCAGCAGGGCGCGGCGAATGCGCAGCCCGCCCTCTATCAGGTGTTCTGACTTGCTCTCCATCAGGCCGCCCTCGATGCGGCGCACGGCCTCCATCATGAGGCTGGCGGTGATGGGGTTGAGAATGTCGTAACTTATGGCGTCGCTCTTGATCTTGCGCTTGTCGCGGCTCTTCCACTTGAGCCCGTCGCGAAACAGGCCCATGGTGCGCAGGTTTTGCGCCACAATGAGGTGGCTCTCGCCATCGCGCTCGGCCAAGACTGAGAAAGGAAACGCCGTGGTGTCGGGGTTTGTCCGGTGGTGGCCAATGACCATGGTGAACGCCCCTATGTGGGCCGGTTCCAAGACGTAGGCCCCGGAGCCCGTCTTGGCCCCGCGGTCATACACCG
>SAMEA104315425__coassemble_1116_pt1 | contig 15778 bp, 11 predicted proteins | sample SAMEA104315425__metabat2_high_PE_033 | metagenome-assembled genome bin SAMEA104315425 (sample SAMEA104315425) | gut metagenome | biome: Monkey gut; feature: monkey-associated habitat; material: faeces | place: China | collected 2013 | reverse complement strand
AAGCCATATTCGGGCTACCCGCAGTTCTGCTCGCCCGACGAATATTTCAAAGCCATCGCCGCCGCGGGCTATGACGTCTTCCTCACCGCAAACAACCATTGCCTCGACTGCGGCCGCAAGGGGCTGGAGCGAACCATCGCCAAGTTGCGAGACGCCGGTGTGGCGCAAATCGGCACATACGAGGATTCGCTCGACCGCGCCTTGCGCCTGCCGTCATGGAGGTCAATGGCCACACTCTCTCGTTTCTCAACTACACCTACGGCACCAACGGACTGAAGCCCACGGCCGGCAATGTGGTCAACTATATTGACACTGCCGTCATTGCGGCAGACATTGTCAAGGCGCGCGCGCTGGGTGCCGAGTTCGTTATTGCATGCGTCCACTGGGGGGTGGAAAATGTCTTTGAACCCAACTTGGCGCAGAGGCGGCTCGCTAAGTGGATGGTGGAGAAAGGCGTCGATCACGTCATTGGCGGCCACCCACACGTGGTGCAGCCGGCCGAGGTGATAACGACGCCCGACGGGAGGCGCCACTTGGTTGTCTACTCGCTCGGCAATGTCATATCTAACATGAAGAACCGTGGCAATGACGGCGGGATGCTGCTCGGCATGACCATAGGCTCTGAAGACTACAACGACGCGGCCAATGACGCTTGGTGGGTGGCCTTTCACGCGCCAAAGCCAAAGTTCAGCGGCTTGAAAAACTACACGGCTTTCCCTGCCGGTTTCCCTGCCGGCAAGATGCCCCCGGGAGAGGCCAAAGCCCTGAATGACTTCGCGGCCGACGCAAGAAACGTAATGGCCAAGGGCGACTCCATTACGGAGAAGAATTATGAGAATTGGGGCTGGTGACCCCACAGCTCGCGCCCCGCGCGCCTCATGAGAATAACAAAACACGTTCCATATATGAAAAATTTTGTAGTGTCCGCTGGTCTGCTCTTGGCCATATGCTCGGCCCCGTTGCCAGCCAGCGCCCAGACCATCAATGTGTTGTACACAACCGATGTGCACGGCTCAATTTTTGGTTACGACTTTGTGCGAGACACCGTCTCGCCATACAGTCTGGCCAATGCCTACACATATGTGAGCCAAGTGCGAGACACGTCGGCCAACGTGATCCTGCTCGATAATGGCGACTTCCTCCAAGGCTCGCCCGCCGTATATTATTACAATAACGTGGACACTGCCGCCGTCAACATCATGGCGCGAGTGTTCAACTATATGAAGTATGACGCCGTGGGAATTGGCAACCACGACATCGAGGCGCGCCATCGCGTCTATGACAAATTCACCGCACAGGTCGATTGCCCGGTCCTTTGCGCCAACATCCGCGACACTCGCACCGGCAGGCCATATTTTCAGCCATATGCCGTCTTTGAGCGTGGGGGCAAGCGCGTGGCCGTCATTGGTCTCACCACGCCCTATGTGCCTCATTGGCTCCCTGAGAGCTTCTGGAGCGGGATGGAGTTTGAAGACATGGTGGAGTCCGCCAGACATTGGGTGAGCGTTGTGCGTGAGCGTGAGAGACCAGACGCGGTCATTGGCCTTTTCCACTCCGGCTTTGACTACACCTACGGAAATCAAGATGCTGACACGCCCTGTAACGAGAACGCCTCGGTCCTTGTGGGCGAGAGGGTTGATGGCTTCGACGCCATCCTCATTGGCCACGACCATAAGCTCCACAACGTCGAGGTCACCTCTCCCTCAGGACGCAAAGTCCCCTTGATTGACGTCGGCACCGCCGCGCGAAATCTTGGTCTCGTCTCCATATCTTTCTCCGCCGACGGCAAGCCCAGGTGCAAGGCCTCGGTCATAGCTTTGGCCAACGTCAAGCCTTCGGAGGCCTACGAGGCCGCGCTCGCCCCGCAGAAATTGGCCGTCAGGGCCTACACCCGCAAGGTCATTGCCAAATTGGCAAACCCCGTATGGGCAAAAGACGCGCTCATGGGCAGCTCTGCGTTTGTCGACGTGGTGCACCGCTCCATGCTAAAGCACACGGGAGCTGACATAAGCATGTCAGCGCCTCTGCTAATCAACGCTTCCCTGCCGCAGGGCAACGTTACCGTGGGGCGGATGTTCTCTCTGTATAAGTATGAGAACATGCTGTGCGTCATGAACATGACGGGCCAAGAGGTGCTTGACTACCTGGAGTATAGCTACGACCTGTGGATTCAGAACCCGCAGAAGGGCGGGCATGTGCTGCTTCTCCGCCGCCCCGGGCAGATGAAGACGAATTACTATACGCTCGACTCTGCCGCCGGAATAATCTACACCGTCGACGTGACAAAGCGCAAAGGCTCAAGGGTCAAGATTTTGAGCATGGCGGACGGCTCTAAGTTTCACAAAAACAAGACGTACAAGGTGGCACTCAACAGCTACCGCGCCAACGGTGGTGGCGGCCACTTGGAGTTTGGCGCCAAAATCCCATTCAAGGAACTTGGCAAACGACTGGTCAAGAGCATTGACACCGACCTGCGCGGGCTTGTCATTGAAGACCTGGAGGAGGCCTCACAGGGTGGCTCGAAAGTCATAGACCTCAAGCCGCTGGGGCAGTGGAAGTTCACCCCAGAAAATGTCGTGGAGCAATATATGCCCGAAGACATGAAGTATTTTTAAGCCAGTTTCACACGTTGCGGTGGAACAATGAGGTTAAAATGGGCGTATCAAAGACGTGAATAGGTGATATTCGCCATATTTAAGCACATTAATAAAAGGATATGAGCAAAATTTTCAAGATCATCGGCGGCGTGATAGGTGGGCTCTTGGCCCTTGTCATACTGGCTCTTATCATCGTCCCGACTTTCTTCAGTGACGAGGTTGAGGCCTTCGCCAAGAAGATGGCCAACGAGTATGTCAAAGACGCGAGGGTCGATTTTGGTGACTTCTCCCTGTCCATCATCAGCAGTTTCCCGAGCCTGCGCGCGGGGTTTGAAAACGTAGATGTCATTGGTCAAGGACGTTTTGAGGGAGACACGCTCCTCCATGTAGGCCGCCTCCACGCCGACCTTGACGTCATGAAGGCCATAAGCGGCGACATTCAGGTCAACGCCGTGGCCATTGACGATGTGCTGGCGCAAGGCATCGTCACGGCGGACAGCCTCGTCAATTGGGACATCGTAAACATCGCCACTGACACCACGGCCACGGCAGAGGCCGACACCACGGCTTCCGCCCCCCTCAAACTCAACCTTGAGAAAGTGGAGCTGACCAACGTCCGCCTCGCCTACACCGACTCCACGTCAAGCACCGTGGCCCGCATTAATGGCCTAAATGCCAGCATGAACGGGGCCATGGACGGCAACGTCATGGGCCTCACCCTGAAGCTTGGCATTGACGGCATCGATGCCGGAGTTGGCGGAGTGAGCTATGTCAACGGCGCCAGTCTGGGCTTCGACGCCAAGGCCGTGGCCGACCTCGACTCCATGAAGTTCTCTTTTGACGAGAACCGACTCACATTCGCCGGCCTGCCACTTGCCTTCGACGGGTGGGTGCAGCTAAAGGACTCCAACGTCATTGCCATTGACATGAAGTTGGCGGCTCTCGAGACAACTTTCCAGACCGTTTTGGCCCTCATCCCCGAGGAGTTCCTCAAGAGCGTGAAGGGCCTCAAGACCACCGGGTCTTTCCAGCTCTTTGCCATGGCCAAGGGTGAGTATCGAGACATGGACAACATCCCGGCCGTCAATGCCGCGCTCAAGGTCAACAACGGATACGTCAAGTACCCCGACCTGCCAGAGTCGCTCAGCGACATCAACGTCTCTGTCGTTGTCAACAACCCCGGTGGCTCTGCCGACCTCACCACGGTGGCCGTAGACACGTTCCATTTCGCATTGGCTGGTAACCCATTCGACATCAGGGCCAACGTCAAGACCCCGATGAGCAATCTGAACTTCGACGCCTCCATGGTCGGACGCATCGACCTCGGCAGCCTCAAAAAAGCGTTGCCGCTTGACAGCATGGAGATCGCGGGCCTCATCAATGCCGACCTTAAAGTGGCTGGAGATATGCAGAGCATTGACAAGCAGCAATATGACAAGGTGAACGCTCAAGGTAAGATTGGACTGACGAAATTCCAGTTTAAGGGAGCGGCCCTGCCGCAGGGCCTTGACGTCACTGAGGCGCTTCTCGCCTTCTCTCCACAGGCCGTCAACCTCAACCCCCTAAACATCCTCATCGGCAAGAGCGACATAAGCCTTACCGGCAATGTTGAGAACTATCTGCCCTACGTCCTCAGCGACGGCACGGTGAAAGGAGTCGTCACTCTGAAGTCTAAGCTCCTCGACTGCAACGAGCTGATGGCCATGACGTCTTCCGACTCAGCGCCAGCCGACACCGCAGCTGCGGCACCTGAGCAGACCGCTGCCTCTGAGCCTCTGCAACTGCCCACCAACATCAATTTCCACTTCAACACGGACATTGACAAGCTCATCTACGACAAGCTCGAGCTCACCAACATAGCCGGCAGGGTGGCCCTCGAAAACGGTGTAGCCGACCTCTCTAGCCTCTCTACTGACATCTGCGACGGCAAGCTCGTTCTCAATGGCCGCTTCCAAACTCCTAAAGGCAAGAACAGCAAGGCCGATATGAAGCTCGACTTCAATAACGTTGACATCAACAAGCTCACGGGCTCTTTCAGCGTGGTGGACAGCCTCTTGCCCATAGCGCGCAGCGCCTACGGCCGTGTCAAGATTGGCCTCGACATTGTCACTGAGCTTGACGCCTCGCTAAGCCCAGTGCTCAAGAGCGTCAATGGCAAGGGCGACTTCGCCTCGGCCGACATCCAGCTTAAAGACAGTGAGTTCCAACAAAACCTTTCCAAACTGCTCAACAATGATAAGTATAACGACCTCCGCGTCAAAGACTGCAAGGTCAACTATACCATCGTAGACGGAAACGTTGTCGTTGAGCCTTTCCAATTCAATGTCTTCGGGCGCAAGGCCACATTCGGCGGCAAGCAAGGGCTTGACCAGACGATGGACTACTCGCTCAAGATGCCAGTGGCAAGGGCCGAGATAGCAGGCCTCATCAGCAAAGTAGGTGGCTCGGCCAGCAGCTTCAGCCAAGGGGAAGACCTCCCTGTCGGCGTCAAGGTTCAAGGCACGCTCTCCAAGCCGCAGCTGAAGCTCGACTTGAGCGACGCCACGAGCACCCTGGCGGGCGAGGCCAAAGCCAAAGCCTCGGAGAAAGCAACAGAGGCCGTCGACAAGGCCATTGACAAGATAAAGGACGAAAAAGTGAAAGACGCGGCCACTAAGGCCAAAGACGCGCTTGGCGGCCTCTTCAAGAAAAAGAAATAGTCTGCCGCGCAAGTGTTAGCCATGCGGCCCCCGACCTCTCTTTGGTCGGGGGCTTTTTTGTGGCCTCCCGCTTATGGCCTTGCATATTTAATGAGCTGATAATGAGCGGGTACTCAGCTCGATACATGTCAAAAGGCAAAAAAGTGGGCGGAAGTGGTTGCAAGTGGTTTGATTCGGAGCTAAATTTACACTCCGAATATGGAGGCCAGGGCATACTCTTTCATAGGCGACTTTGACAGTCGCGCCGACGCGAAGAACCGCATCGTTCTTCCTGCCGCTTTCAAGCGCGAGTTTGAGGGCGAGGAGGTGGTGCGCCTGGTCATTCGCAAAGACATATTCGAAGATTGCCTTGTCATATATCCGCACGCGGTGTGGGAGGCCATGATGTCTGCTCTGCGACAGAGGCTCAACCCATACAATCGGCAGCATGCGCAGTTTTTGCGCGAGTCGCAGAGATCCACCTGCGAGGTTCAGCTAGATGCTAACGGACGGATGCTCGTGCCGCAGAAGATGCTGGAGCTCATTGGGGCGGACAAGGAACTGACGCTGCTCGGGGTCGATGACCACATTGAGCTGTGGGATAAGCAGAAATTGGCAGGGCAGTCGCTCTCTGGAGACGACCTCGCCGCCCTTTCTGACGAGATTTTCGCAAACAAATAAGACTAACCCTAGTGGAACAAGATCATACATACCATGTGCCCGTGCTGCTCGCCGAGTCGGTAGACGCTCTAGACATCTGCCCCGACGGCACCTACGTCGATGTCACCTTTGGCGGTGGCGGGCATAGCCGAGAGATCCTCCGTCGCCTTGGCCCTGGCGGTCGCCTCATAGCCTTTGACCAAGACGATGACGCCCTGGCCAATGTCCCGGACGACCCCCGCTTCACGCTCGTTCATCACAACTTCCGCTACCTGGCAGATTTTGTTGATTATATGGGCGTCGGGCTTGTCAATGGCGTGTTGGGGGATCTTGGAGTCTCGTCTCATCATTTTGATGACGGGGGGCGCGGGTTCTCCTTTCGCCAAGACGGGCCGCTAGACATGCGCATGAACAGGCGCGCCGACCGAACGGCGGCGGACATTGTCAACTCCTATGAGCCAGAAGCCTTGGCCAGGATCCTGGGCAACTGGGGCGAGGTGGACAAGCCTTTCCGCATTGTCAACGCCATATCCAAGGCCAGGGCCGAGGCCCCCATTGTCACCACCGCGGCCTTGAGGGAGCTTGTCGAGGGCGTGACGCCAAAGCCCGAGCAGAACAAGACGCTCACTAAGGTGTTCCAGGCGTTGCGCATTGAGGTCAACAGGGAGATGGACGCGCTAGAAGCCATGCTGCGCGGGTGCGCCAAGGTGATCCGCCCTGGCGGGAGGATGGTCATGATAGCGTACCATAGCCTCGAAGACCGCATGGTGAAAAACATGATGAAGAGCGGCGACCCGCAAAAGGCGCAGGCGGAGCAAGACGCGGTGTTCGGGACCGTTGACGTGCCTTTTGTGGTGAAACAGAGAAAACCCGTGGCGCCATCGCCAGACGAGGTGGAGCGTAACCCTAGGGCGCGCTCGGCCAAGCTGAGATGGGCCGTGAGGGGGGGGAAGGAGGCGCGCTGATGGCTGCCGGTTCTGACTCCATGCTAAAGTGGCTCCAAAGGTTCTCTAACGGCCAAGTGTCTCTCCCGCTGGATTTTACGCCCGGCCACCTCATCTTCATTGCTTTCCTCATTTTTATCTACATAACCAATAACTTGGACACAGAGCGCAAACTCCGGACCATCAACGACCTGCAGGCCGAGATTAAGGAGCTGCGCTACGAACACATTACCACACAGAGCCAGCTCATGAACATGAGCAAGCAGAGCGAGGTGCTGCGCAGGGTCGAGGACGAGGGACTGGGCCTGAAAGAGCTGACCGAGCCTCCGCGAATTATTGAAAATTAGGCGGCCGCAGGCTTGCCCAATTAGGACAAAAGAAGATATAATGGCGACGGACAAGACTTTCAAGTCCACATATTTGCGCATGAAGTTGGTGATCTTCGTCATCGCGCTGGCCTTTGTCGCCGTCTTTGTCCAGACCATCCGCCTTCAAGTGGTCGATGGGGAGCGATATCGCAAGATGGTCAGCAACAACTCAAAGCGCAAGGTGCCGGTTCTCGCGGAGAGGGGAGACATCTTGGCCCGCGACGGCCGGAAACTGGCCTGCTCCGTGCCGAGCTATCGCATTGTGATGGACCCTTGCGCCGACGGACTTAAAGAGGAGGTGTTTCGCAAAGACATCTGGAAGTTGGCCACGCAGCTCTCCAGCCTTTTCAAAGACAAGTCGCCTGAGAAATATAGGGAGCAGATTGAGCGCGCCAGGGTCAAGGGAATGAGGTATTTGCGCCTTGGCAACAGGCGCATCTCGCACGTGGAGTACAAGGAGGTGCGTGAGTTCGCCATCTTCGAGAAAGGCCGAAACCGTGGCGGCTTCATGGTGGAGCAGAGTGACGACCGCAAGCTGCCTTTTGGCCTCCTCGCCGCGCGAACCATCGGCAAGCTCTATCAAGACAAGCAGAAAGGCGGCATGGTGGGGCTCGAAAACTCCTACGACAAGGTCTTGCGCGGCAAAGACGGCGTGAGCAACAAGCTCAAGATGACAGGCCGGTGGATTCAGCAGGAGGCCGTGCCGCCAGTCAATGGCCGCAGCATCGTCACCACCATAGACATCGACATACAAGACGTGGCCGAATATTCTCTCTTGCGCCAACTGCGTAAGCATGAGGCCGATCACGGTGTGGCATTGCTCATGGAGGTCAGGACGGGGGCCGTGAGGGCCATTGTCAACCTGCACAGGCAGCCCGACGGGTCCTATACTGAGGATCATTATAACTACGCCATAGGCGAACTGGCGGAGCCCGGTTCTACTTTCAAGCTTGCGTCGCTCATGGCCTGCCTCGAAGAGGGCGGGGCCAAGCTGACCGACACCATAGACACCTACGACGGCCAGTTCCGGCTCTATGACAGGGTGATGAGGGACAGCAAGCCCGGTGGGCATGGCAACCTGTCTGTGCAGAGGGCTTTTGAGGTGTCTAGCAATATCGGCATCTCACGACTTGTGCTGAGGTGTTTCGGCTCAGACAAGCAGGAGTATGTCAATTGCTTGCGAAACATGGGCCTGTGCGACAGCCTCGGCCTGGACATCAAGGGGGAGAACCGTTCCATCATAAAAGACCCGTCAGACCCCACGTGGAGCGGCATCTCGCTGCCCTGGATGTCCATTGGCTACGAGGTGCGCCTCACGCCCTTGCAGCTGCTGACGTTCTACAACGCCGTGGCTAACAACGGCACCATGATGAGGCCAATGTTCGTGGAGTGCCAAATGGAAGACGGGGTGAGAGTGGCCGAGGCCAAACCACACGTCATGCGAAACTCCATTGCCACCTCGCGCACCATACGGGCCGCGCAGGCCGCGCTGAAGGGCGTGGTGGAAAACGGCACGGCGAGAAACATCCGAGACACGCCTTACAAGATTGCCGGCAAGACCGGCACGGCGCAAATAGCCCACGATGGCAATGGCTACAAGAAAGACGGCGAGCTGAGCTATCTGGCCTCTTTCGCCGGCTATTTCCCTGCCGACGAGCCGCTTTATAGCTGCGTGGTGATGGTCTATGGCCCAAGCAACGATGTCTACTACGGCAACGTGGTGGCAGGCAGCGTGGTGAAAGACATTGCCGACCGCGTCTACGCCGCCGAGTTCCGCAAAGGTAAGGGCGACGCTCGCCCAAGGGTGCCATCTTCGGGCTCCATGCCGTTCAGCAAGGGCGGGTGGGCGCCGGACCTCATGAAGTCGCTCTCCGACCTCAAAGTGCCGAGCGCCATGTCGTCTTCGGCGTCAGACTGGGTGAGCGCCAGGGCCGGCAAGGAGGGAGTGAGCGTCAGGCCGCGTTTCTTCATGCAAGGGGTCGTGCCTGCTGTCGTGGGAATGGGCGCGTCAGACGCCGTGAGCCTGCTCGAGGGAATGGGGCTAGACGTCTCCATCGAGGGCATGGGACGCGTGTCGCGCCAGAGCCTGGCCGAAGGCTCCAAATTCCGCCGCGGGCAGGCCATACGCCTGACGCTCGAAAACTGATCGCAACAAATTCATATATCAACTATGAAGCTTAAAGACATTCTCTCGCAGGCCAGGGCCGGCCTGAAAGACATGACGATTTCCGGCCCCACCGAGGCCGACATCAACCTCGTCACGCTAGACAGCCGCAAGGCCGTCGGCGGTTCGCTATTTGTGGCGCAGAGGGGCGAGAGGGCCGATGGCCACGCTTTCATCGGGGCGGCCATAGCGGCCGGGTGCCGGGCCATTGTGTGTGAGCGGGCGCCTGAGGCTGAGATTCCGCAAGACTGCGCCATCGTCACCGTGGCGGATACTCACGAGGCGCTAGGCCACCTGGCGTCAGCCTTTTACGGCCACCCCTCACGAAGCCTCAAACTTGTGGGTGTGACAGGGACCAATGGCAAGACGACCACAGCCACGCTCCTCTATCGCCTCGCCACAGCCCTGGGGCATAAGAGCGGGCTCTTCTCCACCGTGGCCAACTATGTGGGACAGGAGCGAGCCGCCGCCATGCAGACCACGCCAGACGCCATAACGCTCCAGAAGACAATGAGGCGCATGGTGGACGAGGGGTGCGAGTACTGCTTCATGGAGGTCAGCTCCCACAGCGTGGTGCAGAGGCGCATCGCGGCTCTCGATTTCGATGGCGGAATCTTCACCAACATCACACATGACCACCTCGACTTCCACAAGACGTTCGCCAACTACATCGCCGCGAAGAAGGGATTCTTCGATGGGCTGAAGAAAGAGGCTTTCGCTCTCACCAACATCGATGACAAGAACGGCTCCAAGATGTTGCAAAACACCAAGGCACGCCGCCGAACATACTCACTTCTGACCCTGGCGGACTACAAGGCTTTTGTGGTTGAGGACAGCATGGACGGGATGCTCATCCGCTTCTCGGCCGACGGGGGGGAGGCTCCGTGTGCCGAGGAGGCGTATATGCAGTTCGTTGGCCGCTTCAACGCCTATAACCTCTTGGCCATATTTGGCGCTGCCGTGGAGCTAGGCTTCGCCCCCCACGAGGTCTTGGTGGCTTTGAGCTCGCTCAAGCCCGTCGAGGGCCGTTTCCAGACCGTGAGGCTCAAAAACGGGGCTACGGCCATTGTGGACTATGCCCACACGCCCGACGCTTTGCTCAACGTGCTCTCCACGATCAACGAGGTGAGGCGAGGCGACCAGCAGGTCATCTGCGTGGTAGGATGCGGCGGAGACCGCGACAAGACCAAGAGGCCTGAGATGGCGCAAGAGGCCGCGCTGCGCTCCGACCGCGTGATCCTCACGAGCGACAACCCGCGCTCCGAAGACCCAGAGGATATTCTTGCCGACATGAAGGCGGGGCTTGACGATGAAATGATGAAAAAGACTCTCACCATCGTTGACCGACGAGAGGCCATACGGGCCGCCGCCGCGCTGGCCAAGCCCGGAGACATTGTGCTTGTGGCCGGCAAGGGCCATGAAGACTATCAAGAGGTCATGGGCGTCAAGCACCACTTCTGCGACCGGGAGGAACTCGAAAAACTATAACTAAACAAAATTCACCACACTAATTAACAGTAGCTCCAAATGCTATACTATCTCTTCCGCTTCTTGGGCGAGAATGGAGTGCCGGGCGCCGGACTGTTCCAATACATATCCTTCAGGGCGGCTCTCGCCCTTGTCTTGTCCCTTGTCTGCGCCACCTTAATAGGCCGCCGCATAATTGGTCTGCTCCAGAGGCAGCAGATAGGCGAGCTTGTGCGAGACCTTGGCCTTGAGGGGCAGCTGCAAAAGAAGGGCACGCCCACCATGGGTGGCATCATCATCATCTTGTCCATCCTCCTCCCGGTGCTGCTGCTCTGCAAGTTGGACAATGTCTACGTCATCCTTATGATTGTCTCCACCATTTGGCTTGGTGTCATAGGTTTCTTGGATGACTATATCAAGGTCTTCCGCAAAAATAAGGAGGGAATGTCTGGCCGCTACAAGATTGTGGGCCAGGTGGGCCTGGGCGTCATAGTGGCCGCCACGTTATATTTCAATGACGACGTAGTCGTGCGCGTTGGCTCTGTACCCGCCAAGGTGGGCGCGGCGGCTGAGCAGGTCGACACACATGTCGGGGCGCAGCCGCAGGCCGCGGCCATGCAGCACGTGACCAAGGCCCCCATCACCACCATCCCGTTCTTTAAGAACCATCAGTTTGACTATCGATCGCTTTCCGATTGGGCTGGCCAATATCGAGATGCCTTGGGGTGGGTCATATTCGCCATCGTCACCATCTTCGTCATCACGGCGGTGAGCAACGGGGCCAACATGACCGATGGGCTAGACGGCCTGGCCGCCGGCACTTCGTCCATCATAGGCGCGGCGCTCATGGTCTTCGCCTATGTCTCCAGCCACTTCGACTTCGCCAGCTACCTGAACATCATGTTCATCCCCAACTCGTCCGAGCTGGTGGTCTATATGGCGGCGTTCGTCGGGGCGACCATAGGCTTCTTGTGGTATAACGCCTATCCCGCGCAAGTCTTTATGGGAGATACCGGTTCGCTCACCATCGGTGGAATCATTGCGGTCTTCGCCATTCTCATCCATGTGGAGCTGCTCATTCCCGTCTTGTGCGGCATCTTCCTGGTAGAGAACCTGTCTGTCATCATGCAGGTGAGCTATTTTAAATATACCAAACGCAAGTATGGCGAGGGCCGTAGGATATTCCTTATGGCGCCGCTCCACCACCATTTTCAAAAGAAAGGGTTGCCGGAGCCTAAGATTGTCTCGCGCTTTTGGCTCGTGGGCATCATCTTGGCCATGCTTACCGTCGTAACGCTCAAAATAAGATAATCATGCAGAAACTAGTTGTGCTGGGTGGTGGCGAGAGCGGTGTCGGTGCCGCCATCTTGGGCCGAGTCAAGGGTTTTGAGGTCTTGGTGTCTGACAGCGCGCCACTCAAAGACAAGTATCGTGACGAGTTGCGCCGTGAAAATATTGAGTTCGAGGAGGGTGGGCACACTGAGGCGCGCGTCTTGGCCGCCGACTTGGTCGTCAAGAGCCCCGGCATTCCTGAGAACGCGCCGCTCGTCGTGGCCCTGCGAGCCAAAGGGGTGCCTGTCATCTCCGAGATTGAGTTCGCCGGCCGATACAGCAAGGCGAGGTTCATTGGCATCACGGGCGCCAATGGCAAGACCACGACAACGCTGCTCACTCACCACATCCTCACCACTGCGGGCGTCAGAGCCTCGCTGGCCGGCAACGTGGGATTCAGCATGGCGCGTCAGGTGGCCAGGGGCAAGGAGCCGGACTGGTATGTCATTGAGCTCAGCAGCTTCCAGCTCGATGATATGTACGACTTCGCCTGCGATGTGGCCATCCTCTGCAACATCACGCCAGACCATCTAGACCGCTACGATCACGACTTCGGCAACTACGCCCGCGCAAAATACAGGATCACACAAAACATGGGCCCGGACAAGACGTTTGTCTACAACGCCGATGACAAGGGCTCTTTGGCCTATTTCAACAACCCCGCCGCGCGGTGCGTGCCTGTCTCCACCATTGGCCGCTCTGCGTTTGTCAACGCCAACGCCGAGGCCATATCCGTCTCGTTGGGCGGCGTCTGCGCGTCTTTCCCTTTGGCTGGCATCGCCATAAAGGGGCTGCACAATGTCTACAACTCCATGCAGGCCATCACGGCGGCACTCACAGTTGGCGTCTCGCCCAATGACGTGGCCACTGCGCTGCGCACCTTCCGCAACGCGCCTCATAGGCTGGAGCTAGTCCGCACGCTCAATGGTGTGGACTACGTCAACGACTCTAAGGCCACCAATGTCGACGCGGCATGGTTCGCGCTCGACGCCCAGACTAGGCCCGTGGTCTGGATCGCCGGTGGCAAGGACAAGGGCAACGACTATTCCGCCCTCTTCGACCTGTGCCGACAAAAGGTCAAGGCCCTGGTCTGCCTCGGCAAGGATAACGCCAAGCTGCTGGACAACTTCAAGGGCGTGATCCCAACCATTGTGGATACTCACAGCCTTGCGGACTGCGTCAGGGCCTGCCGCGACCTGGCTTCGGCCGGAGACGTGGTGCTGCTCTCCCCCTGCTGCGCAAGCTTCGACTTGTTTTCGAGCTACGAGAATCGTGGCGACCTCTTCCGCCAAGAGGTGGCCAAGCTCTAGCTTCGCGCGCTTGCAAAAAACTAAGTTCCCATGACAACACTGTGGCAAAAGTTCCGGTCGCTTTTCCGCGGAGACACGTATGTCCTCGCCGCCATAACCGCCCTTGTCGTGGCCTCCGTGCTGGCCGTCTATAGCTCCTCCAGCGTTCTGGCCTATCAGCACGGCGGCGATGGCGACATCGCGCGCGTCATCACCCGACACTTGTTCATGCTCGCCTTGGGCGTGGGCTTCATGGGGTGTGTCAGCCGCATCAGCCCGCGGGTGTGGTATGGCCTGTCTTGGATACTGCTTGGCGTGGCCGTGCTTCTTCAGGCCGCGACGCTTGTGGTGGGGACTAGCATCAACGGGGCTTCGCGCTGGCTCTCGGTGGGCGGCATCTCCTTCCAGCCGTCAGAGTTGTCCAAGTTCTTCCTTATGATTTTTGTGGCGCGGCAGCTCTCTCGCCACTATGACAACCCCACCAAGGCCTTCTGGTTCATAGCCGGGGCCACGGCGTTGGTCTGCATGCTCATAGTGTTGGAAAACCTCTCCACGTGCATCCTCATCGTGGCTTCTGTCTGGATTGTCATGTTCGTGGCCCGAGTCTCCATGGTCTACCTGTTAGGGTCCACCGTCATCGTGGGCGGCGTGCTGGCCTTGGCGTTGCTCTTTGCCCCGCAGCTGGGCGAGATGTCTAGCCGATTCTACCGTCTGGGCACGTGGAGGGCCAGAGTCGAGAGGTATATCGGAGGCTCCGGCGCCGAGGAGAGCGCCGCGGGGAACTATCAGGCGGAGCAGGCCAAGGCCGCCGTCTGCACCGGCGGGTTGCTCTTCGGCAAGGGCCCTGGCAACAGCTATATGAAGAACTTTCTCCCAATGGCGTTCAGCGATTTCATTTTCGCCATCATCATTGAGGAGTATGGGGTCTTCCCCGGTTGCGTGGTCATCTTGGCCGCATACTTTGTTATATTTGCGAGGGCGTTCTTCGTGGCTCGCCATTGCAACAAGCCCTTCCGAATATACCTGGTCTTCGGCCTGGCCTTGTTGCTCACGTTCCAGGCGCTCATCAATATGGCCGTGGGCGTGGGCCTCATGCCGGTCACGGGGCAGACTCTGCCTCTGGTGAGCATGGGCGGGACGTCCAACGTGTGCATGGGGATTGCCTTCGGCATCATACTCTCCATCAGCAATGAGGCTCAGCAGCAGGCTGTGGCGACGAAAACTTCTGAAACAAAAACAGACAAATAGATACTCTAAGATGAAAGTGATAATCAGCGGAGGTGGCACTGGCGGGCATATATTCCCAGCCATTTCCATAGCCAATGCGCTGCGCCACGCCGACCCTTCGGTCGAGATCCTCTTTGTGGGGGCGCAGGGCAAAATGGAGATGGACAAGGTGCCGGCGGCGGGCTACGAGATTGTGGGCCTGCCTGTTGCTGGTTTTTATCGCCAGCTCAACCTGCGCAACATTGCGCGCAACATAGTGTTGCCTTTCAAGCTCATCGGCAGCCTTTACCAGGCCTCTAACATAATCCGTCGTTTCCGCCCCGACGTGGCCGTGGGTGTCGGTGGCTATGCCAGCGGGCCTGTGCTATATCTCGCCGCCCGAAACGGCGTGCGCTGCCTTGTGCAGGAGCAAAACTCATTCCCGGGCGTCACCAACAGGATTCTCTCCACCAGAGTGGACAAGATATGTGTGGCATACCCAAATATGGAGCGTTTCTTCCCAAAAGAGAAGATAATCCTCACGGGAAATCCCGTCCGCCAGAGCCTCGTCTCCAACGTATCTAGGCAAGAGGCCGCTGAGGCCTTTGGCCTTGACCCGTCTCGCAAGGTCATCCTCATCATAGGCGGAAGCCTCGGGGCGCGATCAATCAACGAGGGCGTCTTGCAGTCGCTCAGCTCAATGGATGGCTCTGCGCAGATCTTGTGGCAGACGGGGTCCTACTATTATGACAGCATCCGCGCCAAGCTCGAGGCTGCGCCGCACAAAGATGTCGTGGCCACGGCTTTCGTCAAGCGGATGGATTTGGCCTACGCTTTGGCCGACATCGTGGTCTCGCGCGCCGGGGCCAGCAGCATCTCCGAGCTCGCGCTCTTGGGCAAGCCTACAATACTTGTCCCGTCGCCCAACGTGAGTGAAGACCATCAGACAAAAAACGCGCGCGCCTTGGAGTCGCAAGGGGCGGCCATCATGGTCCCCGATGCCAACGCTGCGCAGCTCATCAGCGTGGCGCAGCAGACTCTGGCCAATGAGGCCAAGCTCACATCGCTAGGTG
>SAMEA104315425__coassemble_1110_pt1 | contig 15830 bp, 14 predicted proteins | sample SAMEA104315425__metabat2_high_PE_033 | metagenome-assembled genome bin SAMEA104315425 (sample SAMEA104315425) | gut metagenome | biome: Monkey gut; feature: monkey-associated habitat; material: faeces | place: China | collected 2013 | reverse complement strand
GGAGGATCACGCCCGCGCCATAGACCTCATCTACCACAAGGGCAAGGTGGCCGACACATACAACATTGGCGGGTTCAACGAGTGGAAGAACATCGACATAGTCAAGCTCCTCATAAAGACGGTGGACAGGCTGCTGGGCAACCCCGAGGGCTACAGTGACAGCCTCATAACCTACGTCACAGACCGCAAGGGGCACGACCTGCGCTACGCCATCGACTCGACCAAGCTGAGCCGGGAGCTGGGGTGGAAACCGTCGCTCCAATTCGAGGAGGGAATCGAGAAAACCGTCCGATGGTACCTCGACAACCAAGAATGGATGGACCGCGTGACATCCGGCGAATACGAGAAATATTACGAAGCGTACTATGCCAATAAATAAGGCACTGACACTCACAGCCCTCGCCGCCATCGCCCTCTGCTCCTGCTCGGGTGGTGGCGGCGAGGCGCATAGAAAGGCAAGCAAAGGCGCGCCCCGCAATTTCTATGCGCGAGACGCGGCCTCGCAGGTCCGCCTGACGCTCTTCGACCCCACAGGCGGCAAGGTGGGCGAGACGACCGGCACATACGTCGACGGAGACATCGTGGCCGCGCCGCTCTCACTGGTCAAGGGAGCGTACAGCGCCAAGATGACCACCCTGACGAGGCGAGACACATATCCCGTCTACGGCTACACGGCTTTCGACTTCCGCACCGACGTGGTGCTGCTCCGCGTCGGGAAGCGCAACAACGACTACGCCCGCACTCTCAGCGTCGGCGCGCAGCCGTCAGACACGCTCTTTGGCGTGTATGCCGACTATGACGGCAAGGTATTCCGCCTCCCTCTCCAACCGAGCAAAAACCCCGCAGCCTTGCGCCCCGGCTCAGGAGTGTTTGACAACGGAGGCAGGCTCAGGGCCATGGCCGGAAGTAACGAGAAAATGGTGACAGCCAAAGACTTGGACAGCCTCACGGCACGCCAGACGACACAACACTCCCAGATTTATGACCTCCGGCTCAAATCGGACAAAAAGTACGTAAGCTACACGAAAGTGGCCGGGTTTAAGGTACGCACCACGATGGGAGACTTCGTCATCCGGCTCTATGACGACGTGGCTGAGTATCGAGACAACTTCATAAAGCTAGTGTCTGACCACTACTACGACAGCCTGCTCGTGCACAGAGTGTTGCCATCATTCCTGATCCAGACGGGCGCGGCCGACACCAAATATGCCAAGGCGGGAGACGCCGTGGGGTGGCAAGGCCCTGGCTACACTCTTCCAATACTGGCCCACCAAAAGCACTTTCATAAGCGCGGGGCCGTGGCCGCGTCGAAACTGCCGCCCGACCGCAACCCGCAGAACAGGTGTGACGGAGGGCAATTCTATGTGGTGTGCGGGCGACAGTTTTCGTCAGCAGAGTTGGACAAGATTGGCCGCGAAGGGCACAAGGCCTTCACGCCCGAGCAAAGGCAGGCCTACACCACAGTGGGCGGCGCGCCGCACCTCGACGGCGACTACGTGGTCTTTGGTGAAGTGACGCAGGGCATGGACGTGGTGGACAAAATATCTCGCGTGGAGCTGACGGGCGACAAGGGAGACCGCCCCGCGCGAGACGTCCGCGTCATGTCCGTCACCATGATGATGAAGTGACAAAGAAACGGGCCAAAGGGCCAATGACCGTGAGCGAGATCATGGCGTCAGTCCACTCGCAAGACACCAAGCCAGAGCTGCTGGTCCGCAAATGGCTATGGGCGCACGGCTACCGCTTTCGCAAAAACGACGCCACGCTGCCCGGCAAGCCGGACGTGGTGGTCATGGCATCGCGCACCGCCATTTTCATCAACGGGTGCTTCTGGCATCAGCATGAGGGCTGCCACTACTACTCCACGCCGCGGACCAACTCCGATTTTTGGCAACGCAAATTCGCTCGCAACAAAGAGCGCGACGCCCGAGTGCGCCAAGAGCTCCGCTCAATGGGATGGCGCACCATGGTGATATGGGAGTGCCAACTAAAGCCAGCAAACAGCGAGCGCACGCTGGAGGCCATGGCGCGCCTGCTAGACGAGGCGAGGGCCGAGTGGGAAGCCCTGACGCCCAAGCGGCGCAAGCAGACGTCGGTGCCGCAGCAGCCCGCCTCGCCGAAGGCCTACGAGCAACTTGAAGAAAGCGGCACATACATGGCCGCCGAAGACGAGATGGACTACGAAGACGCCACGGGACCAGACGAATGAGCCCCATCTAAAAAAACGCACTGACATGATAGACACGCACACACACATCTACGAAGAGACGTTTGACTCCGACCGCGACGCCGTGCTCCAACGCGCCGCCGAGGCCGGAGTGAGCAGGATGCTGCTGCCGTCTTGCAACATGACGGACGCTCCACGCGTCGCCGCCACCTGCGCGGCGCACCCCACCACATGCTTCGCCCTCTACGGCCTCCACCCCACCGAGATGGGAGACAAGCCCATGGAAGAGGCCGAAGAGCTGATGGACTACGCGCAATCACACGGCCCATTCGTTGGCATCGGCGAGATTGGGCTAGACCTGCACTGGGACAAGAGCCGACAGGCCGAGCAGGAGCAAGTGTTCGAGTGGCAGATGCGCTACGCCTACGACCACTCACTCCCTGTGTCGGTCCACTGCCGCGACGCCGTGTGGCTGCTCATGGAGATATTGTCACGCATGGGCGGCCACGTGCCAGCCGGCTCACTACACTGCTTCACAGGCAGCCTTGACGAGGCAAAAGTCATCTGCCGCAAATGGCCGCAGCTGATGTTCGGCTTCGGCGGCTCATCTACCTACCGGAACAGCAAAGTGGCTCAAGTGGCCGCCGCCTTGCCGCCAGACCGCGTGCTGACGGAGACCGACGCGCCCTACCTCACCCCAGTGCCGCACCGCGGCGAGCGCAACGAGCCCTCATTCATTCCCCTCGTCGTGGAGAGGCTGGCGCGGGAGATGTGCGCCTCGCCAGACGACGTGGCCCGCCAGACGACAGACAACGCCATGCGGCTGTTCTTCCCGCTAGAAACAAAAAAGTAATAAAAAGAGTTTCCCAGCGGCCAAGCGCCGCTTAGCCATTGTGTTTCAGCGTCAAAGAAAAAAGCCACACCCCGAGGCGAAGCCCACGGCGCCGGCTCCGGAAGCCCGCCGACACTCTTTTTGCCGATGTCGGAACACTTATGTTGTAAAAAATTAGTAATTTGGCTTCGCAAAGCGTGCGGTATATTTCTTATTGTGCGCAAGTGGGAAACCAAAAACAAAACAAATTAATAAAAAGTCAAATTAACTACAGATTATGAAAAAGCTATTTGCCTACGTAGCAGTCTTCGGCATTATGAGTTTCGGCTCTGTCGCCATGGCACAGGATGAGAGCGCAGCTGCTCCCGCAGCCGAGCAGACCGAGGCCGCAGCAGCACCCGCCGCAGAGGAGGTCACCACCGAGACTGAGGCAGCCGCAGCCGCCACGGAAGAGGAGCCCAGCCTCCATCAGGTCATCAAGGAGAAGTTCGTCGAGGGCGGCGTGGAGTGGATGCTCCCCGTGCTCGCATGTATGGTCTTCGGCCTCGCAATCTGCATTGAGCGCATCATCTACCTGACCGCTGCTAACACCAACACCAAGAAGCTCCTCTCCAAAGTCGAGGCAGCCTTCGAGCAGGGTGGCGTTGAGGCCGCCAAAGACGTTTGCCGCAACACCCGCGGCCCCGTCGCATCCATCTTCTACCAGGGTCTCGACCGCTACGCCGAGGGTCCCGACATGGTCGAGAAGGCCGTATCTTCTTACGGTTCCGTTCAGATGGGTCGCATGGAGTCTGGCCTCTCTTGGATCTCCCTCTTCATCGCCATCGCTCCGTCCCTCGGCTTCATGGGCACCGTCGTTGGTATGATCCAGGCGTTCGACTCCATCCAGCAGCTCGGTGACATGAGCCCTGTCGCTCTTGCAGGCGGTATCAAGGTCGCCCTTTTGACCACTATCTTCGGTCTTATCGCAGCCGTCAGCCTCCAGCTCTTCTATAACTACATCGTAGCCAAGATCGACTCTATCGTCAACAAGATGGAGGACGCCTCTATCTCCTTGATGGACATCATCCTCAAGTATCAGGCTAAGCACTAATCCGCGAGAAGCGCGAGACAGCGCTGCGGCCCGCGGGGCCTTTCGGCGCTGGCGCGCGAGCGAATTGCCAACAAGCTAAGCCAAAACAATAACAGGAAGATGAAAAAATTTGAACTTATATCGAAGATTGTCGAGTACATTGCCCTCATCGTGGGCGTGGTGCTCGTCATCGCCAGCTTCACCAACACCGCGGCCGACGCGGTAGTTGACGGCTCGGCCACCGACATGGCCATTGTCTGGACTTGCATACTGCTTGGCCTGGGCATTGTCCTGGCTGTCGCATCAGAGTGCATCTCCGCCGCTTCCGACACCAAGAGCCTCATCAAGGCCGTCGTGGCCGTCGTGGCCGCTGTTGTCGTCATCGGCATTTTCTGGGCTCTCAGTGACGACACCCCTCTCAACCTCATCGGTTATGAGGGCACGCAGAACGAGGGCAACTGGCTCAAGGTTGCAGACACCAGCCTCTTCACCCTCTATTTGTGCCTCGGCGGCGCCATCCTCACGATTGCCGTCACCGAAATCTACCAGCTTTTCAAGTAAGGGCTGAAGGCCGCTCATGATGGCGCCCTTAGCGGGTTGCCCCCTAGGCGGCGAGGCAAGTGTTGTTAACCTAGTAATAGTTTTAAACTATGGGCAATAAGAAAGAGACACCGGACGTCAATGCGAGCTCCACTGCGGATATCGCATTCCTCCTTCTCGTCTTCTTCCTCATATCGTCAACTATGACCTCAGACTTCGGTCTCGGCCGTATGTTGCCTCCTATTGCTCCGCCCAACCAGACCGACGCGCCAATCATCAAAGAGCGCAACGTCTTCACCGTGCAGCTGAACTATAAGAACCAGCTGCTCGTCAGGGGCGAATGGATGGAGAACGTAAGCCAGCTGAAGAACAAGGCCAAGGAGTTCATTGAGAACAAGTACAACGACCCCACGATGCCAGAGAAGACGGAGACCGACGTCCCCTACTTCGGCAAAGTGATGGTGTCGAAGGGCATCATTTCTCTCCAGAACGACCGCGGCAGCCAGTATCAGGCCTACCTCGAGGTTCAGAATGAACTTCAGGCAGCCTATAACGAGCTGCGCGACGAGCTGGCGAAGAAAAAGTTCGGCAAGAGCTTCGACGACTGCGAGGAAGATGAGCAGAACGCCATCAAGAAAATCTACCCTCAGAAGATTTCCGAGGCAGAACCTAAAAACTACAAGAAGTAATGGCAGTCATCAGAAAAAGCAAGAAAAAAGGGCAGTTCAAGGTCAATACCTCTTCGCTTCCTGACATCGTGTTCATGCTTCTGTTCTTCTTCATGGTCGCATCGAACATGAAGGAGGTGACGCTGATTGTCAAGGTCAAACTGCCAGAGGCCACTGAGGTGACTAAGCTGGAGCAGAAATCGCTCGTCAGCTACATCTACGTCGGCAAGCCGGCTCAGGCCAAAAAGTACGGCACAGAGCCTCGCATCCAGCTGAATGACTCGTTCGCGACTGTCGATGACATCGAGAACTACATCCTCCAGGAGCGCGAGGGCCAGAAGGAGTCTGATCGTCCCAAGATGACGGTCTCCATCAAGGCCGACTCCGACATCCAGATGGGCACCATAACTGACATCAAGCAGGCGCTGCGTAAGGCGCAGGCCTTGAAGATCAGCTATGCCGCCCGCAAAAAGTAAAAGGTAAATAGCAAATAGTACCAAGCAATGCGAGAGCGCCACGCCCCTGTCCAGGGCGTGGCGTTTTTGATTTCAAAAAGAACTATCTTCGCGCTGACACAAAAAGGCATAATGGATCCAGCTGACAACAAACAGTTTGCGCCGTCGCTTTTCAAATATTGCAGGCAGCAGACCGCCGAAATTCGCATTGGCAACATCACGTTGGGCGGAGACTCGCCCATACGCGTGCAGTCTATGACAACGACAGACACCAACGACATAGACGCGTCGGTGGAGCAGTGCCTGCGCATTGTGGAGGCGGGAGGCGAGATTGTGCGCCTGACCACTCAAGGAGAGCGCGAGGCGCGCAGCATTGGCCGCGTGGAGCAGGCGTTGCGCGGCAAGGGTTGCACGACTCCGCTCGTGGCCGACGTCCACTTCAACCCCAACGCGGCCATAACGGCGGCCGCGCTCGTCGAGGCCGTGAGGATAAACCCCGGAAACTACACGGGAGAGGCCAAACGCTTCTGCGAAGACGCGGATAAAATGACAGACAACGAGTGGCATGACCTCATTGTGCAAAAGTTGCGGCCACTGGTGGACACGTGCAAAGCTCATGGCACGGCTCTGCGAATTGGCGTAAACCACGGGTCGCTCTCTGACAGGATAATGGCCAAACATGGAGACACGCCGCAAGGGATGGTGGCCTCTTGCACTGAGTATATTGACGCGCTAGAGGAGCTAGACTTTCACGACATTGCCATAAGCATCAAGAGCAGCAACACGCGCGTCATGGTAGAGACGGTAAGGCTCCTTGCCGCGACGCTGCGGAGGCGGGGCGTCGTGTACCCGTTGCACCTTGGCGTGACGGAAGCGGGCAGCGACGCCGAAGGGCGGATAAAATCGGCCGCAGGCATCGGCGCCTTGCTAAACGATGGGTTGGGAGACACCGTCAGGGTGTCACTCACCGAGGCTCCCGAGGCAGAAATCCCCGTGGCTCAAGCCCTGGTGAGACACTGCGCTAGGCTACAAAACGCAAAAGAAGTAAGCGAGGTCGACACTTCGCGCTACTCGCCGTTTGCCTATCAGAGGAGGACGACTCGCGCCGTGGCTAACGTGGGAGGGGGCAACGCCCCCGCAATATTGTCTCTCGGCCCAGCCCCCACAGGGCAAGACTGGGTGGTGGCGCAAGACCTCAAGTCGGCGCGCAACGCTTCAGTCGGCACGCTTAAGATCAAGTCCTTGCCAGAGGCTGAAATGGAGACGGATGGTGAGACATTCATCCGTCTGACACTCCGTGAGCTTATGGCCTCCGAGGGGTCGACCCTGCGCCGCAGCAACGTCATTGTCATGGGAGAATGTGAGACCGGGAACCCTCAGGCCGAGATGCGCGCCCTGTCCCTAGAGCTAACAAACAGGGGCATAGAGGCCCCTTTTGTGCCGCTATACCGCTCAGAGCGGACCAGCGCGGACGACATCGGGCTAGAGATGGCCGCCGACCTTGGCGGGCTTCTCATTGACGGCCTGGCCGATGGCGTGTGCGTCATTGCACCCAAGGCGGACGTGACGGCCGCTGCCAACGCGGCAGATATCTTGCTCCAGGCCACGCGCGCCAGGTTCAGCCGCACAGAGTTCATCTCCTGCCCAGGCTGCGGGCGCACCTTGTATGACATACAAGACACGGTAGCGCTTATAAAAGAGCAGTTTGGTCACCTAAAGGGCCTCAAGATAGGCGTGATGGGCTGCATAGTGAACGGCATAGGCGAGATGGCGGACGCCGACTACGGCTACGTTGGCGCGGGACGCGGCAAAATCTCTCTCTACCGCGGCAAAGAAGTGATCAGGAGGTCAATAGACCAAAGCGAGGCCTTAGACATTCTCAAACAGATAATTAAGGCAGACGGCAAATGGGCGGAGCCACAAAATTAGGCACATATAAGGGCGAAATTCTTGCCGTTTTGCGTAAAAATTGCTAAAATTGGAGATTGAAAACCAGTAGCTTAAAATGAGGAAACTTCTCTATGCGCTCACGGGCCTTGCGTCATTCTTCGGCCTTGCGCAAGACATAAATGCCGAAGAACTCGTCATAAAGGGAACATATCAGGGGGAGAACATATACGTAAAGAACCCATTTGCGCCGTCTGGCGTGGGATTTTGCGCCTATGAGGTCACAGTCAACGGCATGATCACCACCGATGAGATCAACTCCAGCGCTTTTGAGATAGACCTCTCTGTCTATGATTTCGCCGTTGGCGACGAGGTAAGCGTGGTGATCCGCTACAAAGACGATTGCACCCCTATGGTGCTCAACGCCACGGCCCTGCAAGTGCAAAAGCCGGCCAAGTTCGAGTCCATATCGGTCAAAGACGGCATGCTGCATTTCACCACTTCGGGAGAGACGGGGTCGCTGCCGTTCATTGTGGAGCAATTCCGCTGGAATAAATGGGTAAAAGTGGGCGAGGTGCGCGGCAAGGGCCATAACCAGGCCAATGAGTATAACGTCAAAGTGCGCACACACAGCGGCGCCAACAAATTCAGAGTGCGCCAGACTACCGGCAACCGCAAGGTGCAGTCCTACTCCAAAGAGGCCGTCACCATAGTGACCACACCCAAAATTGAGTTCAAGGCTACGGGCAACGAGATAACATTTACGGGCGAGACGATGTATGAGGTCTACGACCAGTTCGGAGGCATAGTCTTCAAGGGCTACGGCACCAACATCAACATAGCCTCGCTCAGCAAAGGCAAGTATTATCTCAACTACGACAATTCTCAGGGCGAATTCATCAAGAGATAGCTTATGCAGTACGGTGCGGCCTAAGCACGGTGCAAAAAAACAAGGGCGCGCAGCGGCAAAGACAGGGGATGTCGGGGGCGGCTGTGCGCCTGTTTGTATATTAGCGAACTAACTCAAAACAAGTACTTTATGAAAGGTATAATCTTGGCCGGAGGCAGCGGCACGCGCCTCTATCCCATAACGAAAGGCGTGTCGAAGCAGCTGCTCCCCATCTACGACAAGCCGATGATCTACTACCCGCTATCCACGCTCATGCTGGCAGGCATCCGCGACATCCTCATCATCTCCACTCCGGCCGACCTGCCAGGGTTTCGCCGCCTACTTGGCTCTGGCGCGGACTACGGCATCAGGCTTTCCTACGCCGAGCAACCGAGCCCAGACGGGTTGGCCCAGGCCTTCATCATTGGCCGCGACTTTATTGGAGACGACACGGTGTGCCTGGTGCTGGGAGACAACATCTTCTTTGGCCAAAGCTTCGACCAGATGCTCCGCAAGTCGATAGAGGCGGCGGAGAAACGCGGAGAAGCCTCCATCTACGGCTACTGGGTGGCAGACCCCGAGCGTTACGGGGTCGCCGAGTTTGACCAGACCGGCAAGGTGGTGAGCATAGAGGAGAAACCCGCCAAGCCGAAGTCTAACTATGCCGTGGTGGGGCTATATTTCTACCCCAACAGCGTGGTGGACATAGCGGCCAATCTCAAACCTTCGGCCCGTGGAGAGCTGGAAATAACATCTGTCAACCAGACGTATCTGGAGCAAGGGAACCTGAGCCTACAGAAACTCGGGCGAGGCTTCGCCTGGCTAGACACAGGCACACATGAGAGCCTCTCCGAGGCGTCTACATTCATCGAGGTGGTGGAGAAGAGGCAGGGACTGAAGGTGGCCTGCCTTGAGGAGATAGCCTTCCGGCGAGGCTGGATTGACCGCCAGACATTGCTGAGCCTGGCTGAGCCGATGAAGAAAAACGACTACGGCAAATACCTCATCAGACTGGCCGAAGACAACGTTTAACAACACGACAATACACAATTATCAAATGGAAGTGATAAAGACGGCCCTCGATGGCGTCGTCATCATAGAGCCCAAGGTATTCGGCGACGCAAGAGGGTATTTTTTTGAATCTTACTCCCAACGCGACTTTAACGCCAAAGTGCGGAAGATAGACTTTGTGCAAGACAACGAGAGTTTCTCGAGCTATGGCGTGGTGCGCGGCCTCCATTTTCAGAAAGGGGAAAAGTCGCAGAGCAAGCTCGTAAGAGTGATATGCGGCACGGTGCTCGACGTGGCGGTGGACGTGCGCCGCGGCAGCCCCACCTTTGGGCAACACGTAGCCGTGGAGCTCTCTGGCGAAAACCATAGGCAACTATTCATCCCCCGCGGGTTCGCGCACGGGTTCGCAGTGCTTAGTGAGACCGCCCTTTTCCAATATAAGTGCGACAACCTCTACGCCCCGGAAAGCGAGGGCGCCATTGCCTTCGACGACCCCACGCTAGGCATTGACTGGCGCATCCCGGCCGATAAGATTTTGCTCTCTGACAAGGACCACAAACACAAGCGGCTTGCTGAAGCCGACGGGTTGTTTGACTACAAGACTGACCTTTACTCAAAATAGCGGAATGAGACCCGAAGGAGAAAGACGGCGGACGCTCGTCTTTGGAGCCACCGGCATGCTCGGCCAAAGCGTAATGGCGCTGGGGGCCACAGAGCCATTCTCCAACCTGCTGGAGATGGAGGGACTGGGCTCGGCAGATTGCGACTTGACCGACCGCGAAGCCGTGGCGGCTACAGTGAGGGAGCATGCGCCAGACGTGATAATCAACTGCGCCGCATATACGGCCGTAGACATGGCCGAAGACAATGAGGAGGCCGCGGACAGGCTGAACCGTCTCGCCCCGAAATATTTGGCCAACGCCGCCAAGGAGGCCAACGCCCTGCTGATACACGTCTCGACAGACTACGTGTTTGACGGCACAGGACACACGCCTTACCGAGAGTCGGAGACAACCGCCCCCCTCGGAGCCTACGGGCGCACGAAACGAGACGGCGAGAAGGAGATTTTGGCAACGGGATGCGACAGCGTGATAGTCCGCACTCAATGGCTATACTCACACCAAGCCAAGAATTTCTTCCTCACGATGCTTCGCCTCTTCGGCCAGCGCGAGGAGATTAACGTCGTGGCCGACCAGACTGGCTCCCCCACGCTTGCCGCAAATCTGGGAAGGGCGCTGCTGCGCATTGCCACTCAATTTGCGCCAGGGCGGCATATGGGTGGCATATATCACTTTGCCGACCAAGGGGAGTGCTCGTGGTATGACTTCGCCGCCGGCATCGCCATGTTGGCCGAGACGGAATGCCGGCTCCACCCTATCGCCACAGATCAATACCCCACTAAGGCGCGTCGCCCCCACTACTCCACCCTGTGCACCGACAAGATATACTCCACATTCGCCCTAGACGATTGCAAGATGGGATGGAGAAAAGCCGCACGGCTATGTTACCAGGCATGGGAAGACAAACAGGCCGCAGAGGCCCCAAAAACTGACATGACGGACTGAGTTCGTTCTCTAGTCTCTCTCTCGCCTAGATAAGGGCGAGACATCTAGCCAGCGAGCCGCGCCAACTCCTTGAGAGCGAAGCGCGGCTCTCTTTTTTCTCACTAATCAATGAAGAAAGCCCTGGTCACCGCGCGGCGCGTGGAGGGGCACCTATGCTGTTCGAGCGGCATCTTTAAGAAGTCCGACGGGTGCGGTTATTCCAAAAAAAAGAAGAGGCTCTGAACTGATCAGAGCCTCTTGAGGTCGGTGGCGGATTCGAACCGCCGTGGACGGTTTTGCAGACCGTAGACTAAGCCACTCATCCAACCGACCTTACTTTTATCCGCTTTGCGAGGCGTTGCTCCCGCTTAGCGATGACAAAATTAGAACTTTTTCTCTTCTTTGCAAAGAGGAAGGCCACTTTTTATTGGTTTATTCCGCCACCTTAGCCTTTCCCTTTTCTCCGTCACGGTCTTTAGCGTCACTTAGCTCCGCACTCAAATCTTTGTGATAGAAAACCAGAAGCAGAAAGATGCCCACGCATATGGCAGAATCGGCAATATTGAAGACAGGACGGAAGAACAAGAACGTCTGCCCACCCACAAAAGGCACCCAATCGGGGTATACGCCCTCTATGAGCGGAAAATAGAGCATATCCACCACACGCCCGTGCAGCCACGTCCCGTATCCTCCGTCAGCAGGCAAAAACTCCGCCACCTGACCCCATGACGAGCTGAAAATGACGCCGTAGAACACAGAGTCTATGATGTTGCCCACAGCCCCCGCCAATACAAGCGAAATGCAGACCACGAGCCCACGGCGACCCTCGCCTCGGCAAAGACGCACAAGCCCCCAGCCAATGAAGCCTATGGCAGCGAGGCGGAATATGGACAAGGCCAATTTGCCCCAGCTGGAGCCAGACAGCTCCATGCCAAACGCCATTCCATTATTCTCCACAAAGTGGAGACGAAACCAGTCACCCAAGACGCTCACTTCCTCCCCAAGGGCGAAGTGCGTCTTGACCCATATCTTGAAGAGCTGGTCCACGGCCAGCACGGCCACAATGACCGCTATGGCCACTTTTGAGTTGCTAGACATTTTGGCTTCTTTTGGGCTCTGTCCGCGTCAACGGTCTTTCGTTGGCGCACGCAAGCCCCGTTCCCCACAGTTGGGGGAATGTTAGTTGATAAGTTATTTTACGGCCCGGCTTTAGTCGGCTAGTAAGGTGGGCTACTCGCCGCGCCTCCCCTTTTGCTTGGCCTCTATGCTGAGCGTGGCGTGAGGCACGGCGCGCAGGCGCTCCTTAGGGATGAGCTTGCCCGTCTCGCGGCAAATGCCGTAGGTCTTGTTCTCGATGCGCACAAGGGCCGCTTGAAGGTTGGCGATGAACTTCTGCTGCCTTTCTGCCATGCGGCAGGCGTCTTCTTTAGACATAAGCGTCTGGCCCTCTTCCAAGGCGTGGAACGTTGGCGAGGTGTCTTGAGTGTCATTGACGTCGCCGTGTGTAATTTCATTGCGATAGACTTCGAAATCACGCTTTGCCTTCTCCAGCTTTTCAAGAATTATCTCCTTGAATTCTTGAAGCTCTTCATCCGAATAACGAGTCTTCTCTGCCATAGTCGTAAAGAATTAAGGGCGGCGCGCCAACGTCCCGCCAAGGACGGGCGCGTCACCCTAATTGATGTTGGTAGTTAAATTTTGGTGACCGACACAAAGAGGGAGAGGTTGTCATCCAACTCCACCTTTTGCGCATTGCTTTCGTCAAGCCCAGGCACGACCGAGACGGCCTTGGCGAGCGTCTGCGACGCGATATAGTCGGCATAGTCCCGTACGGCCTCGTCCGTTTGGTCATTGGGCTCAATCTTGACGATGATCTTGTCCGTCACGTCAAAGCCGGAGTCTTTGCGCAGGTTCTGAATCCTGTTAATGAACTCGCGGGCTATGCCCTCCTTGCGCAGCTCAGGAGACACCTCAATGTCAAGGGCCACCGTGAGGCTTCCTTCGTTTGCCACGAGCCAGCCCGGGATGTCTTCAGAGATCACCTCGGCGTCTGTGGCGTCAATCTTGACCTCGGCGCCGGCCACATTGAGAGAGAAGGCCCCGTCTCGCTCAAAGGCCGCGATGTCATGGGTTGTCATCTTGGCCATCTCCGCGGCAATGCCCTTCATCAGCTTCCCATATTTGGGGCCGAGGGTCTTAAAGTTTGGCTTAATGCGCTTTTTGAGGATTCCGTCATCCTCCGTCACGAACTGCAGTTCCTTGACGTTGACCTCGGTAAGGATGAGGTTCTGTATGGAGCGCACCTGCGCCTTGAAGTTGTCGTCTGAGGCTGGGATCATGATCTTGGCGAGAGGCTGGCGCACCTTGATGTTCACCTTGCGGCGCAACGCCAAAATCATAGACGATATGCTCTGCGCATAGCCCATGCGCTCCTCGAGAGGCTTGTCCACGAGAGCCGGATCCGATGTTGGCCAATCGGCCAGATGCACGGTCTTGGACTGGTCTCCCATAAGGTCGCGGTAAATGCGGTCTGTGATGAACGGCGCGATGGGAGCGCTCATTATGGCCACCTTGCGCAAGCACTCGAAGAGCGTCTGATAGGCCGCGAGCTTGTCCTGGTCCATGGTGCCGCCCCAGAAGCGCTTCCTGTTGAGGCGCACGTACCAGTTGGAGAGGTTCTCCATGACAAAATCTTGGATGGCGCGGCCCGCGCGCGTCGGCTCGTAGCTCTCCATGGCGTCGGTGACCTCGGCCACGAGGCTGTTGAGCAGCGATATTATCCACCTGTCAATCTCTGGCCTTTGCTCAACGGGCACGAGCGGCTCTGCGCCCGTGAAGCCGTCGATGTTGGCGTAGAGGGCGAAGAAAGAGTAGGTGTTGTAGAGCGTGCCGAAGAATTTGCGACGCACCTCGTCAACGCCGGCGACGTCGAACTTGAGGTTGTCCCACGGCTGGGCGTTGGTGAGCATGTACCAGCGCAGGGCGTCGGGGCCATATTTCTCAATGACCTCGAACGGGTCAACGGCGTTGCCGAGCCTCTTGGACATCTTGTTGCCGTTCTTGTCAAGCACGAGGCCGTTGGAGATGACGTTTTTGAACGCCACGCTGTCAAAGCACATGGTGGCGATGGCGTGGAGCGTGAAGAACCAGCCGCGCGTCTGATCCACTCCCTCGGCGATGAAGTCGGCCGGGAACATGAGGTCGTCCTTATGCTCGAAGGGGTAGTGATATTGGGCGTATGGCATCGAGCCGCTGTCGAACCACACGTCGACAAGGTCTGGCTCGCGCCTCATGGGCTTGCCACTGGGCGAGACGAGGACGACACCGTCGATGTATGGGCGGTGGAGGTCGATGTTTTTGGGGTCGTAATTTGCGGCGGACATATCGCCCACCTTGAAGTTCTTATAGGGGTTTGAGGTCATGACGCCGGCCTTTATGGCCTTCTCAATCTCCTGCATAAGCTGCTCCATTGAGCCTATGCATATCTCCTCTCGGCCATCCTCGGTGCGCCATATCGGGAGCGGCGTCCCCCAGAATCGGGAGCGGCTGAGGTTCCAGTCTTGCAGGTTCTCCAACCAGTTGCCGAAACGGCCGCTGCCGGTGTACTGCGGCTTCCAGTTAATGGTGTTATTCAGCTCTATGAGTCGGTCTTTCACCGCCGTTGTCTTGATAAACCAAGAGTCGAGCGGGTAGTAGAGGACAGGCTTGTCGGTCCTCCAGCAATGCGGATAGCTGTGGACGTGTTTCGCTATCTTGAAGGCGTTGCCCTCAGCCTTGAGCTTCATGCAGATGTCCAGGTCTAGCGTCGGGGCGTCGGGGCCTAAGGTGTCGTCATAGGCGTTTTTGACGTATCGGCCCTGGAACTCAGCGTAGGCTTTCTCGTTGAGGAAGTTCTTGACATAGTCTGGGTCGAGATCTTCGATGAGGAAGAAACGGCCGCGGCGGTCAACCATCGGCTGTTGCTTCCCGTTCTTGTCCACGAACATGAGCGCCGCGATGCCGAAGTTGCGGGCCACGCGGGCGTCGTCAGCGCCGAAGTCGGGGGCAATGTGGACAATGCCCGTGCCGTCTGACGTGGTGACATAGTCTCCGCTTATGACCTCGAAAGCCTTGCCGTCTGGGCGGGCGAAGGGCAAGAGCTGCTCATAAGATATGCCAATGAGTTGCTTGCCTGCATATTCGCCAAGCACCGCGTATGGGATGTTCTTGTCTCCCTCCTTATATTCTTCAAAAGGCTTGCCCTCCATCTCGGCGTTGAAATAGGACGGCACCAGGTCTTTGGCAAGCACGACAGCCTCAAGCTGGCCGGAGTATGGGTTGTAAGTCTTGATGAGCTGGTAGATAATCTTCTCACCGACGCACAACGCGGTGTTGGAGGGGAGAGTCCACGGCGTGGTGGTCCAAGCCAAGAAGTAGACGGGCAGGCCCGCCGCGGCCTGGAAGAGGGCCTCGCTCTTGGCGTCTCTCTTGACGGTGAACTGGGCGGTGAGGGTGGTATCTTTCACGTCGCGGTAGCAGCCGGGCTGGTTAAGCTCGTGGCTGCTGAGGCCGGTGCCAGCCGCCGGGGAGTAGGGCTGGATGGTGTAGCCCTTATAGAGGAAGCCTTTGTCGTAGAGCCGTTTGAGTAGCCACCACAGGCTCTCGATGTACCTGTTGTCATAGGTGATGTATGGGTCGTCCATGTCGATCCAGTAGCCCATCTTCTGGGTCAGGTCACCCCAAAGGTCAATGTATTTCATGACCTCCTTGCGGCAGGCGGCGTTAT
>SAMEA104315425__coassemble_1109_pt1 | contig 15834 bp, 7 predicted proteins | sample SAMEA104315425__metabat2_high_PE_033 | metagenome-assembled genome bin SAMEA104315425 (sample SAMEA104315425) | gut metagenome | biome: Monkey gut; feature: monkey-associated habitat; material: faeces | place: China | collected 2013 | reverse complement strand
CGCCATCGGCGGCATCCGCGTCATTGGCCGAGCCGCCAACCACAGCGGGGCGGTGTCATTCCTCATCGGCAACGTCCACCCCTACGATGCCGGCATGATACTGGACAAGATGGGCATCGCCGTGCGCACGGGCCACCATTGCGCCCAGCCTCTTATGGAGCGAATGGGCGTCAGCGGCACCGTCCGAGCCTCTTTCGGTGTCTACACATCCGAGGCCGACGTCGACGCCCTGCTCAACGGTGTTCAGAGGGTCAAGGCCATGTTCGCCTGACGCCACGCATCCGCGCACCTCGGCAGACAAAAGACATAAGACCCCCGCGGGAAAGCCCTTTCCCCGCGGGGTTTTTGTTTCAGCTCCCCGCCGGTGTCTTCGCTTTGCCTATCTTCACGTCCCGAAACAAAGGAATTGAAATGATAGAGATTCTCCACTATGCCGTGCCGCCCATCGTGGGCGGCGTCATCGGCTACTTCACCAACGATTTGGCCATCAAGATGCTCTTCCGGCCGCGCAAGCCGCTTTTCCTCTTCGGCTGGCAGCTGCCCATGACGCCCGGCATGATTCCTAAAAACAAGGCGCGCCTGGCTGCCGGCATAGCGGCCATGGTCAGCCGTAAACTCATGAGTGTCGATGTCTTGGCCGGCGCCCTTCTCTCTGACTCCATGGTTGAGCGGGTGCGCCAAAAGGTGCATGGCCTCATCGCTTCATACCAGGCCGACGACCGTCCGCTCCGCGAGGCGCTGGCTTCGCTCTTGGGCGCGGAGGCCGTGAGGAGGGCCGAGAGCGAGGCCCTGGGTGCCATAGACGCCAAGGTGGCGGAGAAAATGACCGACCCGGCCTTGGCCGCCACCATCTCTCAAAAAATTATGGAGGCTGTCATGGAGCGTCTCAGCTCCAACCCGCTCCTGTCTCTCGGAGCCAGCATCTTCAGCGGGTCCATAGAGTCCATGGTGTCGGAGATGGTCTCCAAGATGCTGCGTGAAAAGGGGGTGCCGATGGTGTCGCAAATGATTCACGCCGAGGAGGAAAAGCTCCTCTCCCGCCCCGTGTCGCAACTGCTCAAGGGGAGGCAGCGGATGCTGGAAAGCATAGAAAAGGGGGCCGTAGAGGCATACCGTAGGGTCGTGACGCAAAAATTGCCCGAACTCTTAGAGGCCATAGACGTCTCTAAAATTGTGGAGCAGCGAGTCATGGGCATGGATACTGTGGAGATGGAACGCATGATTCTTGACATATGTGAGCGTGAGCTCAGAGCCGTCGTCTGGATAGGCGCTTTGCTCGGGACGGTCATTGGCGGCGTCAACATACTCTTCTGACGCCCCGCCGGCGTTCCCATTAATTCTCATTCCATTGCGAACAGACCGAACTTATTGGTTGTACTTTCCGTTCTTTTTTGCGTGAAATCTTATCATGCGAGATGGGCGGAAAGTACTTTTTATAGCCTCGGCATGCCCTCTACCTTTGTTTGTAAATCGTTATAGATTACTTAGTTACAATGAGCTACGGCAAAGAATTCGTTCTCTTTGCGCTAGTCTTGATTTTAACCTTGCGCCGTCTATTTTCAGCCCTGGAGGGCCGAGCGTTGCCCTCTTTTTGTTAATTTTATGCCGTTAATTACCATAGGATCTGATTGTTGATGGAGCAGAACACTAAACTGTCGGTAGGCGAGAAGATGGCCTACGCCTTGGGCGACGCCTCGGCCAACATCGCATGGCGCGGCGTCTCCACGTTCTTGTTGATCTTCTATACCGACGTGTTCGGCCTCGCGCCGGCCATAGCGGGCCTAGTTTTGCTCGTTGGCCGTTTCACCGATGGCATCTCGGACATCCTTATGGGCGTGGTCGGAGACCGCACGCGCAGCAAGTACGGCCACTTCCGCCCCTGGGTGCTCTGGACGGCCATCCCGCTCGGCGTGACCCTCTCTCTCATCTTCACGGCGCCAGACTGGGGCTATGACATGAAAGTGGCCTACGCCTTCATCACCTATGTCATCTTCATGGTCATCTACACGGCCAACAACGTGCCCTACGGCTCGCTCATGGCCGTCATGACGCCAGACGACAAAGAGCGCACGTCGCTCAGCTCATACCGCATGGTGGGCGCCTTCGCAGGCGGGATGCTCGTCCAGGGCGCGCTGCTGTTCCTTGTCGCATATTTCGGCAACATCAACCCTGCAGTGAAGGTCGATAAGCTGGCCGACTCGCAATATGCCGTCGCGTTCTCCTCCACCGGCGATTTTCAGAAGGTCAAGTTCTCCACCGCCGACGGCATCGCCCAGGTGGAGTGGGCCGACTCGCTAGGCGTCGACGGGGCTTCGCTCACCGCGGCGAAAAACCTCTCCGTCAAGGCGGGCCAGGAATATCGTTTCATAGTCACGGGTCAGGAGGAGCTTTCGGCCGATGACATCACCATCATCGACCAGAGCCGAGGCTATAGCCACTCCATGTACCTCATGTCCGTCATCCTGGTCATTGCGCTCCTCGTCACGTTCCGCTTCACCCGCGAGCGCGTGGCCCCGCCGGCCGACCAGAAGACCGACCTCAAGGCCGACCTCAAGGATCTCATCCACAACAAGCCGTGGGTCGTACTGCTCTTCGTGGGGCTGCTCTTCAATGTATACAACAACATCAAGCAGGGCATCACGGTCATGTACTTCTCTCACTACGTCCATGACCAGTTCCTTGCCGCCACATATATGGTCTGCCTCATGGTGGCCTCCATCGGCGGCGCCATGCTCACCACGCCCCTCGGGGCCAAGATGGGCAGGAAAAACCTCTTCATCATGGCTCTCGTGGCCACGGGCGTCATCAACGCCCTCATAAGCCTCTGCGGCCCGCAAGACGTCTCGGCCATCTTCGCCATTGGCGTCGCCAGCGAGGTCTTCGCCGCCTTCCTGCCCACGCTCTTCTTCGCCATGCTCGGCGATGCCGCCGACTACTCGGAGTTTGTCAATGGCCGCCGCGCCACGGGGCTCGTCTATGCGGCCGGCTCCTTCGCCACCAAGTTCGGAGGCGGCATCGCGGGGGCGGTAATCGGCATCATCTTGGGCTACTTCGGCTATGATGGCACCAACCCGGCCACCTACGTCGGCGCGCAGCCCGGCATGGTCATGCTCATGAGCTGGGTGCCGACAGTCATCGTGGTCATCGGAGCAGCCGTCATGCTCCTCTATCCTCTCAACCAGCATAAGCAAGACGAGATAACGGAAGAGCTGGAGCGTCGGCGCCTGCAAAAATAAAAAGGCGGAGACATCTTGAATCAAAACAACTTAGAAACAGATTTATATATGAAAACCTTCGGTCATTTTGACGACGCTAATAGAGAGTACGTCATCACCGACCCCAAGACCCCTTGGCCTTGGATAAATTATCTGGGCAACGAGGATTTCTTCTCGCTCATCTCCAACACTGCCGGCGGCTACTCTTTCTTCAAAGACGCCAAGTTCCGACGCATCACCCGCTACCGCTACAACGGCGTCCCTATGGACAATGGCGGCCGCTATTTCTACATCAATGACAACGGCACCGTCTGGAGCCCGGGCTGGAAGCCATGCAAGACTCCCCTAGACAGCTACGAGTGCCGACACGGCATGGGCTACACTCGCATCACCGGCAGCAAAGACGGCATTGAGGCCAGTGTCCTCTTCTTCGTGCCTCTCAAGACCCTTGCCGAGGTGCAGAAGCTCACGCTCACCAACAAGTCTGACAAGGCCCGCAAGATCAAGCTCTTCTCTTTCGAGGAGTGGTGCCTCTGGAACGCCGCCACCGACATGGAGAACTTCCAGCGCAATTTCTCCACCGGCGAGGTTGAGATTGACGGCTCCGTGATATACCACAAGACAGAGTATAAGGAGCGCCGAAACCACTACGCTTTCTACAGCGTCAACGCGCCCATCAACGGCTTCGATACCGACCGCGAGACTTTCGTTGGCCTGTATAACGAGTTCGCCTTGCCGCAAAACGTCGAGGCCGGCAAGCCTTCCAACAGCGTGGCCCACGGCTGGAGCCCCATTGCCAGCCACTACATCGAGGTTGAGCTCAAGCCTGGCGAGAGCCGCGACTTCATCTTCCTCCTCGGCTACGTCGAGAACGAGCAAGACAAGAAGTATGACCCGGCCGGGCAGAGGCCGGGACTCCTCACGAGCCTCGGCAAGCTCGACCGCACTATCGTCAACAAAGCCAAGGCCAAAGCCATCATTGCGGCCTTTGACACCACGGAGAAGGTCGACAAGGCCTTCGACCAACTCCGCAGCTATTGGGACGACCTCCTCGACCGCTTCTCCGTCAAGAGCGGCGACGAGAAGCTCGACCGCATGGTCAACATCTGGAACCAGTACCAGTGCATGGTCACGTTCAACTTCTCGCGCTCGGCCTCTTTCTTCGAGAGCGGAATTGGTCGCGGCATGGGCTTCCGCGATTCCAATCAGGATCTTGTCGGCTTCGTGCACCAGATCCCGGCTCGCGCCCGCCAGCGAATCATAGACATCGCGTCGACGCAGTTCCCCGACGGCGGCTGCTACCACCAGTACCAGCCCCTCACCAAGCGCGGCAACAACGACATCGGTGGCGGTTTCAATGACGACCCCATGTGGCTCATCTTCGGCACCGTCGCGTATATCAAGGAGACGGGAGACTTCTCCATCCTCGACGAGCCCGTGCCCTTTGACAATGTCCCGGGCAGCGAGGTGAGCCTCTATCAGCACCTTGTCGTATCCTTTGACCATGTGGTCAAGAACCTCGGCCCGCACAAGCTTCCGCTCATCGGCAGGGCCGACTGGAACGACTGCCTCAACCTCAACTGCTTCTCTTGGGATCCCAACGAGAGCTTCCAGACCACCGAGAACAAGACCGAGGGCAGCAAGGCCGAGAGCCTCATGATTGCAGGCCTCTTCGTCGTCTGCGGCCGCGACTTCGTTGAGCTCTGCCAGCAGATTGGAAAGAATGACGAGGCGGCCCGCGCCCAGAAGGCCATTGACGATATGGTGGCCGCCGTCAAGAAAGACGGCTGGGACGGTGAGTGGTATCTGCGCGCCTACGACTTCTTTGGCAACAAGATCGGCTCCAAAGAAAACGAGGAGGGCAAGATCTTCATCGAGAGCCAAGGCTGGTGCACCATGGCGGGCATCGGCAAGGAGGAGGGCATGGTGGACAAGGCCCTCGACTCTGTCAAGAAATATATGGACTGCGAGCATGGCATCGTCCTCAACTGGCCCGCCTTCACCACCTATCATGTAGAGATGGGCGAGATCTCGTCCTACCCAGCTGGCTACAAGGAGAATGCCGGCATCTTCTGCCACAATAACCCTTGGGTCATCATTGGCGAGACCGTTGTCGGTCGTGGCAACGACGCTTGGGAGCACTACCGCAAGATTTGCCCGGCCTACATCTCCGACCAGACCCTCCACAAGGTTGAGCCTTACGTCTACAGCCAGATGGTGGCAGGCAAAGACGCCGCCAAGCCGGGAGAGGGCAAAAACTCTTGGCTCACAGGCACCGCGGCTTGGAACTGGTACACCATCACGCAGTTCATCTTGGGCGTTAAGCCCACATATGATGGCCTGCTCATCGATCCTTGCATCCCCAGCGGCATGAAGGGCTACACCATCACCCGCAAGCTCCGCGGCGCCGAGTATGACATCACGGTTCGCAATGAGAGCGGGGCGCAGAAGGGCGTCAAGTCCATCACCGTGGACGGTAAGCCCATCTCTGGCAACGTCATCAAGCACAGTGCCGGTAAGCACACCGTTGAGGTTGTGATGTAACCACCTGCATTACTGATTATTCTCTACGAGGCGGCGGCCGCAAGGCTGCCGCCTCTTTGTCTTTTGCCTTTTGGGCATATTCCCGTACACATGCAGAGACGGGTCAAGGCCGCCTCCCATCCTCGCCTCGCAGCTCTCGCGTCATAATTATAATCAAACGTAAAGCCGCGCCTCCCCTTCGGGGTGGCGCGGCTCTTTGCCTCGTAAAAGATGTGCGGCTATTTAATCTCCTTATAGTCAGATATATTCTTCACGCCCTCAATCTTCTCAGCCTCCACGTCGCGAGACAGCAGGTGGGCCAAATCGCCGCCCGTCATAATGACCGAGGGGCGGAACTCGTCAGAAGCCGCGAACGCCTCCACCGAAGCCGCATATTGTAGGCCCTCGGGCGAGCCGGCTATGGACTTGAGGTCCGTCATGCAGACCAGCACTTTGCCGCGACCCACGCCCACGCCAAAAATGACGCCCAGCTTATGGTTGCGGTTCACGTTGTCTATGGCCATGACCTCGGGGCGCAAAGCGTCGGGCGTGCCGTCCAAAATGAGCGGGCGCGTGGCTTTGGCAATGGCCCACCACTGGAAGTCGGAGTGGCTCTCCGTGGGGAAGTGGCGGAAGATGGCCGATTTGTCGTCTATCAAGTAGCCAAGCGTGCCAGGGGATACGGGTTTGCCGTTGTTCTCCGATATGGTCTTGAACATGGCATAGTTCCAATAGTCCGTGATGAAGAGGCCACCCACCGTCTGCCGCTCCACGGCCTTGTGGTTTGGCGTGAGCAGGCACGTGGCTCCCGCTTCCACCTTTTTCAGCACGGCGTCGGTCAGCGTCGTGGCGCGGATCAGCTGCTTGCTGTGCGTCGGCTTCACGGGTGTATATGCCCACACGTTGTAGCTGTTGCGCCCCTCGTCCATCTTGAGCGTCAGCTTCAGCGCCGCGGGCTCGTCCACTTTGCCGAGGTCGGCCACGATGGAACCCACGGTGCTCACGTTGCCCTGCGGGGCCGACGCCTTGAAGTCGCCCTCCGCCACGCATTTGTCTCCCTCCGTCAGCTGCCAGCTCAGAGTCTGGCCCGCAATGTCGGCCTCGGAGTAGTTGGCTATGGCGACGTCGGCCTTAAACGTCTCCGTCGTCGAGAATGTCAGCTTGTCCATCAGCGCCAAAGGCACCACGGACGAGCAGAAAGCCCTGAAATCTTCTGGCGAGATCAGACCCTTGCTCTCCATAAAGGCGTCCAACACGCCCACCAGCGCACCGCCCTGGCCGGGGTAGTCCTGCAGGTCTAGCAGCTGGAAGCCGCCAAACCCCGGCGTGCGCAAGTTCATCTCGATGTCCGCCTTATAACACTCCACGGCCAGCGCGCCAGAGGCCTTATGGAAAGCCTCGGCCATGCCCTCCAGATGGTTGGGGCGCAGAGCGTAGCGGAAGTTGATCAAGTTGAGCGGGGCCATCACGCCCTTATATTTCTCAATCTCCGAATAGTCGGGATATATCTGGTATTGGCACGTCTCATGCCCCACCACCGGCACCCGCGAGCGGCTCATGCCCTCGGCAAACGTCATGCGCGTGTTGGGCCGCGTGGCGTTGAGTATTCCCGCGTCGGCGGCGTCGGCGAAGGAGAACGAGGCCCTCACGTGCGTGTTATATTCGCCAGGAGCCTCGCCGCCGACCCTGCACCCGACGAAGAAGTCCTCGCCCTCTTTTGGCCCCAGGTAACCCAGGAAGTTGTTCGACCCGAAGGCGTAGAGATGCCGGGGGTCGGCCTTGCGCAGGCCCTCGACCATTTGGCGCATCACCGTGGTGTCGCCGCAAAGCTCGTTGCCCAGGGCCATCATGACGAAAGAAGGGTGATTGCCAAACTGGCGCACAATGCGCAGCCCCTCGTCAAAGAGGAAGTTGTCTAGCCTCATTGAGGCCTCGTCACTGCTGCTGGGCTTCAGCTCGCCCCAGTAGGGCAGCTCGGGCTGGAGGTATATGCCCACTTCGTCGGCCGCCGCGAAGGCCGCCTCGGGCGGGGTCCACGAGTGGAAGCGGTAGTGGTTTATGCCATACTCCTTGGCCGTCTCGAACACTTTGAGCCACGCCTCTTTGTCCATCGGGGCGTAGCCCGTCAGAGGGAAGACGCAAGCGTCGTGCTTGCCGCGCAAGAATGTCGGCTTGCCGTTCACTGCGAATTGCGTGCCGCGGGTCTCGAACGTGCGGAAGCCTATGCGCTCCTGCCGCTTGTCCACGCCATCGGGGCTGTCCAGCGTCACGTCCACCACGTAGAGGGGTTGGCGAAACTCGCTCCATAGCTCCACCTCGTCAAGGGCCATGCTTATCTCGGCGCGGTTCAGGCCCTTTTTCAGGTCCACCTGCACCGTCGTGGCCGTCTGGGCCAGGGCGTCGGCCGTGGAGAGGGGGTAGGGCAGGCACTTCATGTCGATGGCCGCCCGCGTGTCTTTGGCCGAGGCTATCTCCACCGTCACGTCCAGCCGCGCCGCGCCCACGGGCGTGCCGTCGTCTCTCGCGCCAATGCTGTCAATGGTCGTCGTGGCCGTCAGGTGGCGGACGTATGTGCGCGGCATGGAGCGGAGGCTCACCTCGCCCACGGCGCCGTTCCAGTTGGTCTGCGTAGCCTCCGTCACGGCGTGCGAGCCGCCTATGGCCGGCAGCAGGGCCTCGCCGTCGGAGCGCCACGTGTTGTCTATCTTTAGCCTTATGGTGTGCCGCCCGGCGCGAAAGCGCGACAGGTCATAGACGTGAGGCGTGTGCAGGTGCGTGCGGTGGCCTATGCTGTCGCCATCCACCCACAGTGTCGTGGGCTTTGTCTTCTCCAGATACAGCTCGATGTGTTTCCCGTCCATCGAGGCGGGGATTATGATGTCGGCCGTGTAGGTCAACGCCCTGCACAGCGAGTGACGGCGGCTTAGCCGAGTGTCTTCGCGCAGGTTCGATATCGTGTCGCCAATGCCGGCCTCGTCGGTGGTGCCGGGCAGTCTCACGGGACCAAGCTCGGTGCGCCATTCGCCAGCCAGGCTCACCGTCTGGCGTGAGTGGCCGCCCGTGCAGCCGGCCAGGAGTGTGGCGGCCAAGGCCGCGGCGAGCAGTGTCTGTGTCTGTCGGTGTGTCATTTTTTTTTATGGGTGTGTCGGGGTTTGAGTGTCTCGCGTGCGGCTTGCCGTCACAATACCTTTTTCTTGCCCAGATATTTTTGACGAAACTCGGTGGGCGTCAGGCCCTGCTTCTTGCGAAAGGTGCGGTTGAAGTTAGATATGTTGTTGAACCCGTTTGAGAAGCATATCTCGGATATGCTCATGTCGCTGTCCACCATCTGCCGAGCGGCGAAGCCTATCCTTATCTCGTTGAGGAAGTCGATGAAGCTCTTGCCCGTCCGCTGCTTTATCAGCCGCGTCACGCTCACGGGGCTCATGTTCAAGATCTCGGCCGCGTCGCCGAGCGTTATCTTGTCTTTGTAGTGGGTCACGATGTAGTCATGCACTTTCTCAATCCTGTTGTCTGTCGAGGCCGTCGTCCCGTTTTGGAAAGAGTTGTTGGCCAGCACCCTCTGGCCCGGGCTCTCGGCCAGAAACTCCATAAGCTTCAGGAACTCAACGTATGACTCAAAGCCCCTCGTTCGGCTCACGGCCGTCAGCATGGGCTCGGCGGCTTTGGCCGTCTCGGCGCTGAAGAGCAGCCCGCTGGCGCTCTTTTTCAGCATTTCGGAGATCCTCTTATATATGTCTTTGGCCATCAGCTCTTCGGGGAATAGGTTGGCCTCGAACTGCATCGTCACCTCGCGTTTGTAGGTGTCGTGGTCGCAGTCGCCCACTTTCCAAGCGTGGTACAGGTTGGGGCCCACAAGGCAAAGCTCCTGTGGCCCTATGTGCTCCACGCTGTCGCCCATCAGCCGCTCGGCGCCCTCGGCGTTGTAGAGGTAGTTGAGCTCATACTCTGGGTGAAAGTGCAGGGGGTATTTGAAGTCTTTCTTCTGCCTGTCGAATATGAGGATGGCGTCGGTCTTCTCGTTAAGCGCCGTAATCTCGCGTGAGACTGTCGTGGCTTTCATTTTATGGAGTCTGAGAGTGTGGTTGCTGTTTTCTATAGGCCTCCGCGCCTGCTGTGATTTGTTTGCAGCCGCGAGCGTGCCTCGCCTTTTTTGGGGCGTTGCCAATTGTTAAGTTGCAGAATAGCGTCAAGTCTAAAAAGTTGTGTTTCACTGATTGAAACGGGTTTAAGATCTCATTATGCGTATTCCTGCACTTTCTTGTACAATTTTAACGAAATAATTTCACGCGTGCAAATTTATGTTCTCCGCGCATGTTTGCCGAGGTGATAAAATGTGAATCGCTGTTAATGAAAGGTTGCTATTTTATTAGTTGGTGATAAAATAGTATTTGTCCACCCTTAAAGACTGGTATAAATTTGTAAACGATATAGCTCGAAGTCTGTAACAGGGAGCGAGCAATGTTTATCAAGAATTAAATATTATGAAAAGCAATTCTCGAATCATTCTTCTAGTCTTGTGCTTCATGCTGTCGGTTGTGACGGCGTGGGCGCAGTCGAGGGTGGTCACGGGTGTCGTGACAGACGACACTAACCAGCCCTTGCCAGGAGTGGCCGTCACCGTCCCCGGGACGACGGTCGGCACCGTGACTGACTTTGATGGCAAGTACTCCATCAATGTCGGCGACGCCAAGAAGCTCTCCTTCTCTTTCATTGGCTTCTCCAATGACGTGCAGGAGATCAACGGCCGCTCCTCCATCAACGTTCAGCTACAGAGCGACAGCAAGGAACTTGACGACGTCGTGGTCGTCGGCTACGGCACCATGAAGAAGAGCGACCTCTCCGGCGCCTCCGTCTCTGTGGGTGAGGATGCCCTCAAGGGCTCCGTCATCACCAACCTCGACCAGTCCCTCCAGGGCCGCGCGGCCGGTGTCACCTCGGTCTCCACGTCTGGCGCGCCGGGCTCCTCCTCGTCCATCCGTGTCCGTGGCCAGGCCACCATCAACGCCAACGCTGAGCCTCTCTACGTCATTGACGGCGTCATTGTCCAGAGCCAGGGCTCGTCTGGCGCCGATTACGGCCTCGGCGACGCCCTCGGCAACGGCTCCACCTCCACCATCTCGCCGCTCTCCACCATCAACCCGTCCGACATCGTCTCCATGGAGATCTTGAAGGACGCCTCCGCCACCGCCATCTACGGCGCGCAGGGCGCTAACGGTGTCGTCCTCATCACCACCAAGCGCGGCAAGGCCGGCGACGCCAAGTTCACCTACGAGGGTCTCGCCGCTTGGAACCGTCAGACCAAGCGACTGGACATGATGAACCTCCGCGAGTTCGCCTCTTTCTACAATGACCTCGCCTCAACGGGTGAGCTCCAGGCCACCGAAGATTACACCTATCCCGAGCTCCTCGGCAAGGGTACTAACTGGCAGGATGCCATCTTCCAGACCGCCTTCCAGCACCAGCACCAGCTCTCTGCGCAGGGCGGCTCTGAGAAAGTGCAGTACTACGTCTCTGGCAACTTCATGAACCAGGAGGGCACCATCATCGGCTCCAAGTTCCGCCGCATCTCCCTCCGCGCCAACCTCGACGCCAAGCTCAAGCCTTGGCTCAAGCTCGGCCTCTCTGCCATGTATACCAAGACGAAGGAGCGTTTCACGCTCGCCGACTCCGCTGAGGGCGTCATCACCTACGCGCTGACCGCCACCCCAGACATCCCCATCTACAACATAGACGGCTCATACTCCAGCGTCTCCAAGGAGGGCTACACCAACCCCAACCCTGTGGCCATGGCGCTCTACAATGACATCCTCCTGGGCCGTCAGAAACTCAGCGGCAACATCTTCGCCGAGGTCACCCCGGGCGCCGCCCTCAAGGACCGCCTCACCTGGCACACCGAGCTCGGCTACGACCTCGGCTGGAGCGATGCTGAGCGTTACGAGCCTATGGTCTCCATGGGCACCTACACCCGAAATCAGAACCGCTCTCGCCGTCAGAAGAACGCCAACACCTTCTGGCAAACCAAGAACTACCTCACTTGGAGCGACATCATCGCCGATGAGCACCGATACACCGTCATGGTCGGCCACGAGGCCTGGGAAAGCAAATATGACTACGAGTCCGTTGAGAACACAGACCTCCCAAGTGACGATGTTCACAACCCAGCGCTCGGCACCGGCACGCCCATGATTGGCTACGGCTTCGGCTCCAGCTCCATGGTCTCCGTCTTCGGCCGTCTGACCTACGCTTTCTCCGATCGCTACAACCTCACCTACACCTACCGTCGAGACGCGTCGTCCAACTTCGGCAAGGACAACCGTTGGGCCGGATTCCACGCTGCCGCAGCCTCTTGGCGATTCACGTCCGAGGAGTTCTTCAAGAACCTCGGCATCGAGGACATCTTCTCCAACGGCAAGATCCGCGCCGGCTGGGGCCAGACCGGCAACTCAAGCATCGGCGGCTACAAGTGGGGCTCTTCCGTCTCCAAGATGGAGACCGGCCTCGGCATGGGCTACCGCGTATCCAACATCCCCAACACTGCCATCAAGTGGGAGACGCAGGAGCAGTGGAACTTCGGTCTCGACCTCGGTTTCTTCAACGACCGTCTCTCCATCACGGCAGACCTCTATAAGAAGACCTCTGAGGACATGCTCATGAGCCTCCAGCTGCCTTCTTACATGGGCACCCGAGGCAACGCCTCTTCCGCGCTCGCAGCTCCTTGGGGCAACTACGGCACCATTGAGAACAAGGGTCTTGAGCTCACCGTCAGCGGCACTCCGTTTGACAATGGCAGGGTCAACTGGCACTCCGAGTTCCAGATTTCTTGGAACAAGAACAAGCTCGTCGCTCTCGACGGCCAGGCCTCGTCTGCCATTGAGGGTTACGGTCAGTGGTCCGACATCGTCAGCCGCACCGAGATTGGCCAGAGCCTCTACAACTTCTATGGCTACGTGACCGATGGCGTTTATCAGGATCTTGCTGACATCCAAAACTCTCCGAGGCCTGAGAAATATCCTACGCCTGACGATAAAGGCGATATCAATTTCAGCCGCACGCAGACCGTCTGGGTCGGCGACATCAAGTACAAGGATCTCAACGGCGATGGCGTCATCAATGACAAGGATCGCACCAACATCGGATCCCCTATGCCCAAGTTCACCTTCGGCTGGACCAACACCATCTCCTACAAGGAGTTCGACCTCTCCATCTTCGTCAACGGCTCCTATGGCAACAAGGTCTACAACTACCTGGCTCAGACCCTTACGCACATGAACAGCGCATGGGCCAACCAGCTCAAAGATGTCAACAACCGCGCACAGCTCGTGCCCATCGACCCCGACAAGGTATACACCGACGGCACCAAGTGGTATGACGACATCACCAACGTCAAGGTGGCCAACTCCGGCACCAAGACCCCGCGTGCCTCCATTCAAGACCCGAACGACAACGACCGAATCTCCGACCGTTATGTCGAGGACGGCTCTTACCTCCGCATCAAGAACATAACGCTCGGCTACACCTTCAAGAAGGATCTCATCAGCCGCTGGGGGCTCCAGAACCTCCGCGCCTATGTCAACCTCCAGAACGTCGCCACGTTCACCAACTACTCCGGATACGACCCCGAGATCGGCGCCTCTACGCAGAGCACCAACGTCTACGGCCTCGACAACGGTCGTTACCCCTCGCCAACGGTCTACTCTGTCGGCCTGAATGTAACGTTCTAATCTGATTTTTAAGAGACATGAAATACGGTAACATCAAATATACGAAAGCCATCGCGCTGATGGCCGTGGCGGGGCTCTCGCTCTCGGCTTGTGATGACTTCCTCGACCGTCCCGTGGAAGACAACTACAATGTTGACAACTTCTACCAAAATGACGCACAGCTCTATCAGGCCGTCAACCCCATCTACAACTCGCCTTGGTACGACTTCCAGCGAGGCTTCTTCAAGGTCGGCGAGGTCATGGCCGGCAACTACTATTGGGGTTCTTCGCCTTACCTGACGCTCACCGTCAACTCGTCAGACGACGACCTGCGCAACATGTCCGCCTCCCTCTGGAGCGTCAACGCGTATTGCAACACGCAGATCAAGAACATCGACGAGAAGGCTGGCGCTGCCTGCACCGAGACCGCAAAACTGGCTGCCAAGGGTGAGTGCCTAACGCTCAAGGCTTTGGCCTATTTCTATCTCGTCCGCTCTTTCGGTGGCGTGCCCATCATACATGACAACTCCAGTATGATCGCCAGCAATTCATACAACGATGTCTATCGCGCCAAGCCCGAGAATGTCTATGACTACATCGTCAAGACGCTCGAGAAGGCCATAGAGTGGCTGCCTGAGAGCGCCGCGGCTGGCCGCATCGACCGCTACGCCGCAAAGGGTCTCCTCGCCAAGGTATATCTCACCAAGGCGGGCGTGAGCGGCTCTCTCAATAAGGAGGATCTCCAGAAGGCCGTCGAGCTCGCAAAGGATGTCAAGGACAACTCTGGCCGCGAGCTTATGGAGAACTATTCTGACATCTTCCGCCTCGCCAACAACAACTGCCCAGAGAGCCTCATCGCTTGGCGTTGGACTGCCGATGGCACCAACTGGACTCGCCAGAACACTCTACAGAGCGACCTCGCTCCTAACGGTTTCGACGAGACCGGAGCAACTTGGGGCGGATGGGCTGGCCCGTCTGTCGACCTCATCAAGGCTTTTGAGGAGGATCCCACCAACCAGAGCCGCGTCAACGTTGACGCTCGCCGCAAGGCCACTCTCATGATGGCTGGCGATGTCTATGACTACTTCTGGACCGACCGCGCCAACACTTTCTCGCTCGGCGGCTTTGAGGTCTGCGACTTCTACTTCAACACCGATGAGGCCACTCTCGCCGCTCGCGCCAGCCTCTCGGGTGGCGGCACGTTCCAGAGCCCCACGGGCGCGCAGGAGGTCAAGCACCTCGTCGGTGACAACGCCGACCACATCGCCGGCATCGGCTACGGCATGCAGCGCATGTGTACTTCTCTCTCCACACACATCCTTCGCCTTGCCGACGTCTACCTCGTTCTCGCCGAGGCACAGACGCTCCTCGATGGCGGCAACACCACCAACGCCGACGCTCTCGACGCTTTCAACAAGGTCCACAACCGCTCTTGCTCTTGGAAAGAGGAGACTTCCATCTCTTGGGAGAAGGTTTGGAAGGAGCGTCGACTTGAGCTCGCCTGCGAGGGCGACCGTTGGTACGACTTCGTCCGTCTCGCCTACTACAACCCCGAGGCCGCCATTGCGGAGCTCAAGGGTCAGGAGCGCGGCACGTACTATGGCCTCTCCGATGCCTACAAGACTTGGTTCACCAGCGGCTACTCCACTTGGAATATGAGCGAGGTCGGCCTCACGTCTTCCAAGCTCTCCAACGTGACCAAGGCAATGTTCACGCTGCCGTTCCCAGACACCGACCTCGCCATGAACCCGCACCTCAGCGAGGATCCTGTCGATGTTGACGTCAACCAGTTCAATTACTAAAAACTGACTTTGCGATGAAAATGAATCTTAACCATATCGTCCGTTCGGCTTGCGCCTGCTCGCTTGCTGCCCTCTCTCTCGTCGCGTGCGAGGATGAGCCAGACAAGTATGAGGTTGCCGGCGGCACCCCGGAGGTCATCTACGTCTGCATGCCGACCAATAAGGACTCCGTCATCACGTCGGCGTTCACCAACAACCGCGTCGTCCTCATCGGCAACAACCTCCGTTCCGGCACAGAGCTGTATTTCAACGACCAGCAGGCCGTTCTCAACAGCTCGCTCATCACTGACCACGCGCTCTTCGTGACCATCCCGAGGAACCTCCCAGGCACCCCGACGGACAAGATCTACATGAAGAACAAGAGCGGCGTCATCACCGAGTATCCTTTCACGGTAGACATCGCTGCGCCTGTCCTCTCATCAATGGACTGTGAGTACGTCCAGCCTGGTGAAGAGGCCACCATCAATGGAGACTATCTCCTCTCCTATGACAACTCGCCCATGGTCATCACCATGCCAGACGGCAAGCAGGTGACTGAGTTCAAGAGCCTCTCACAGACCTCTGTCTCTTTCATCGTGCCTGACGGCTGCA
>SAMEA104315425__coassemble_1092_pt1 | contig 16052 bp, 12 predicted proteins | sample SAMEA104315425__metabat2_high_PE_033 | metagenome-assembled genome bin SAMEA104315425 (sample SAMEA104315425) | gut metagenome | biome: Monkey gut; feature: monkey-associated habitat; material: faeces | place: China | collected 2013 | reverse complement strand
ATGGGCCGCGCAGCCAGCGGCCTCGAGGCGCAAAGTGGCACTCGGACTCCAAGACACCAACCGCGCCGACCTGACGAAACTCGTGGCCGAATACAAACAAGACATATTGCTCCAGGGCGGGGGGCTCACGGCCATAGAGCCGCTGGCCGGCGCGTTGGACCGACAGAGGCTCGAGGAGACAGAAGTTGAGCTGGTGTTTGAGCATGTGGTGAACGACGCCAACATCCACGAGCCGTGCAGGGCGTTCGTCATCGGGGCGTTGGCCCACAACGTCATAAACCGACACAACAGACACATAATCTCCGCGCTGATGGCCTCGGCCAGAAATGACGAGGTGGGGGAGACGAACTTGGCCCGAATATGCGTGACTTTGGCGGCGTCTCTCCTCACCAGCCCAAGCCGATGGGAGGAAGACGCCAAGCTGGAAGACGAGCTGCGAGAACTCATCACAGAGCGCGGCGACATTGCCGCGCGACTGCGACTCACCGTGTCACAAATAGCCAAGACGCACCTTGTCAAAAGGATTGAGGACTTCATCACAAACGACATGGCGCAAGAGATTGGCAAACTGGCAAAAAGGATAATAGACCAGAAGGACAAGCCGGAACTTCACGAGATAACGTCAGAAGACATCACGCAGATATTCGGCGCCGACAGGCAAACGGTGGTGGACAAATTCAGCCAGATAGCCCAATGGCAGGCCGACGGCGCCGACGTCAACTACGCCACCCACCACCACCTCAAGACATGCCCTTTCTTCGCCAGCGAGATCAACTGGCTGCGCCCATTCGACCCCGCCGACCCCGCCGTGGCCGACAGCCTTAAAGCCCTGGGAGAAAAAGACCGGGAGACACTGGCGCAGAGCATTGCGGCAATGCCAATATGCGACTCCGACAAATACTCCACGCTCACTGTCCTTGGCGGCATGCCAGCGCAAAACGCCATGGCACTGCAAAAAAACTTCGACACCGAGGCGCGCCACTGGGCCGAGGTGCAAGCCGAGAGGCAGCAAGCCGAGCCCGACGAGATGAGGCGCCGCAACCTGACAGACAATTTCATAAAAGACCTCTACCGCGCCTTCAGGATACGGCCCGACAGGTTCGGCTCCACCGACCTCTTCAGCGAGGCCGCATGGCCTTTGGACAGCGCGCCGCTAGACATCCTCTTCCCAACGGCGGAGGACAAAGACTGGCTGGGCCGCGAGCTTGTCCGATATGACTGCTGGACCGCCGCCACACGACTCTACGCTCACGCTTGCGCCACAGACGCGCCATCGGCCGACCTGACAAGGAAATACGCGCTGTGCCTCGAAAAGACAGGAGAGGCGGACAGAGCCATAGAGCAGCTGAAAAAAGCGGAGCTCATGGACGACTCCAACGTCTGGACCAAGCACACCCTGGCTCAGTGCTACTATGACCGCTCCGACTACAAGACAGCGCTCTACTACCTCAACGAGGCCGCCGCGCTGAAGCGGCCCAGCGTGGCCAAAAGGCTCTTGGCCGCAAGGTGCCTCGCCGCGCTAGGGCAACATCAGCAGGCGCAAAACGCCTACATGGGCCTCACGTTCGACGCTCCCAAAGAGGCCGACGGTTACCTTGGCACAGCCGTTTGCGCCATAGCGCTGGGAAAACCCCAAGAAGCGCAAAAATATATCGACATGGCGCACGAGAACTGCCAAGACATTGACAGCCGCCACAATGCCGAGGCCACAGCGCTGCTGATGCTCGCCAAACGCGACTTCGGAGCAGCGGCGACAAGCCTGGCCGCACTGGCCGAAGAGACTAGCGAGGCCGCCGTCACAGACTTTATCGACGCCAACCGCGGCAACCTCGAACAATATGGCGTGGGGCGCGCCGAGGCAGACCTCTTCATTGAACTGCTGAGGACGAAGCTGAGAAAATGAAGCATAAGATAATCAACGACCCCGTCCACGGTTTCATAACCATAGAGGACGACCTGCTGCTGCGGCTTCTCTCCCACCCTTGGGTGCAACGCCTGCGGCGCATACGTCAGCTTGGCCTCACGTCGCTCGTCTACCCCGGGGCGCAACACACCCGATTCCAGCACGCCACAGGAGCCATGCACCTGATGCAGACAGCGTTGGAAACGCTGCAGGCCAAAGGCGTGCTGGTGTTGCAGGGCGAGCAGCGAGCGGCCATGGCGGCCATCTTGCTCCACGACGTGGGCCACGGCCCATTCTCACACGCCCTGGAGCACCTCATAGCCCAGACGAGCCACGAGACAATATCCGACATCATCATGGAGCGGCTCAACGCGCAGACGGGGGGCGAGCTGCAGGGCTGCATCGACGTCTTTGGCGGCAGGTGCCGCCCTTTCCTGCACCAACTAATATCTAGCCAGCTAGACACCGACAGGCTAGACTACCTCAAGCGCGACAGCTTTTTCAGCGGCGTGGTGGAGGGAGCCGTGGGGGCCGACAGGATAATAAAGATGCTGGACGCCACGCCAGACGGCCACCTGGGCGTGGAGGCCAAGGGAATCTTCACCATAGAGGACTTCCTGGTGGCCCGCAGGCTCATGTATTGGCAAGTATATCTGCACAAGACCGTCGTAGCGGCCGAGGAGATGCTCCGCATGGCCGTCACCAGGGCCAGGGAACTGATTGAGGCCGGGCGCGAGCTGTGGACCACCCCCCCACTGCTCCATTTCCTGAGCCGGCGGGTGGGCGAAAACGAGATGAGGGACGACGGACGAAGCCTTGAGCTATTCTGCCAAGTAGACGATGACGACGTCACGACATCGCTCAAGGCATGGGCGACGTCTGACGACAAAGTGCTGCGCCTCCTGAGCCGCGGCCTAGTGTGCCGAGACCTGCTCCACATCGAGATGAGCCGTGAGCCGATACCCGCCGAGCAGATTGAGGAAGAGAAGCAATGCGCGGCCAAAGCCTTGGGCGTGAGCATGGAAGAGACCAACTACATTGTCCGCACTGGCCAAGTGAGCAGCAAGACATACACACTGGGCGTCGACCGGATCAACATCATATATCGCGACGGCAGCGTGCGCGACATATCAGAGGCCAGCGACATGATGCGCCTCGACACGCTCGGCGCGGCAGACCGCCGCTACTACATTTGCGCCCCACGGCGCGACGCACTTTAATATGTTGGAATTATTGATTAGTTTTGTGAGCTAATAACAAAGGAGTAGCTACAATGGAGTTCACAGCGCAACAGATAGCGGACATGCTCGGCGGCGTCGTAGAAGGCGACCCGCAGGCCACTGTCAACGACGTCTCTAAGATAGAAGAGGGGCGCCCCAAGACGTTGACTTTCTTCGCCAACGCCAAATATGAGCATTACGTCTACACCACAGCGGCGTCGGTCATCATAGTGAACTCCGACTTCAAGCCCACCAACGAGGTCAAAGCCACAATGATAAGAGTGGCCAACGCCTACGAGAGCCTGGCCAAGCTGCTGGCCCTCTACCAGCAGATGCAGCCGCAGAAAGTGGGCATTGAGCAACCATCGCACATCAGCGAGACCGCCACCGTGGGCAAAGACGTCTACGTCGGAGCCTTCGCCTACATCGGCGAGAAGGCCAAGATTGGCGACGGCGCCAAGATATACCCGCAGGCCTACGTGGGCGACGGGGTGACCATAGGCGCCGGCACGGTCATCTACCCCGGCGTGAAGATATACAAAGGGTGCAAGATCGGCGAGCGCTGCGTTCTGCACGCCGGTGTGGTCATCGGGGCCGACGGCTTCGGCTTCGCCCCTGACAAAGAGGGCGTCTATCACAAAATTGAGCAGGTGGGCGTCGTCGTGGTGGAAGACGACGTGGAGATTGGCGCCAACACATGTGTAGACCGCTCCACCATGGGCTGCACGCGCATTGAGCACGGCGTGAAACTCGACGACCTGATCATGGTGGCTCACAACGTGGTCATCGGCCACGACACCGTCATAGCCTCGCAGAGCGGCATCGCCGGCTCCACCAAGATTGGCCCTCACTGCGTCATGGGCGGCCAAGTGGGCGTGGCTGGCCACATTGAGGTGGCGGAGCGCACCACCATAGCGGCTCAGAGCGGCATCCAAGGCTCGGTCAAGAAGCCGGGCCAGACGCTCTTCGGTTCGCCCGCGTTCGACTATATGAGCTTCACGCGCTCCTTCGTGGTGTTTCGCCACCTGCCCGAGCTGAAACGCGCCATCGACGCGCTGATGAAAGAGCGAGAATCAAAAGAATAGCCACCCGCCAAGGCCGCGGCACGCTCCGCGACCGCAACCATAGAACTCCATAATCAATGGAAAAGCAGACAACACTGGCCGGCAGCGCACAGTTTGAGGGCAAAGGCCTCCACACTGGCGCCTACGTCCACCTCAGCATAAACCCCGCCCCAGCCAACTTCGGCATCCGCTTCCGCAGGATCGACATGGCCAACCGGCCAGAGATTCCCGCCGTGGCCACACGCGTGTCATTCACACAGCGCGGCACCGTCCTCACAGGCGATGGCAAAGAGACCGTCTCCACCATAGAGCACCTCATGTCCGCCCTCCGCGCCAGAGGGGTGGACAACTGCCTCGTGGAAGTTGACGGGCCAGAGGTGCCAATCCTGGACGGCAGCGCGAAGCCTTTTGCCGACGCCATAGACAAAATCGGCACAAAAGAGCAAGACGCCGAGCGCAAATATCTGGTTGTGAGCCACAAAGTGGTATACGAGGAGAAAGAGAAAGGACTTCGCATCATCGCCCTGCCAGAAGACTACTTCGCCGCCGAGGTGTGCATAGCTTTTGACGGCACACGGTGCCTGGCCAACCAATGGGCGCAAATTGAGAGCCTGGCGGACGAGTATGACCAGATAAAAGACTGCCGCACGTTCGTCTTCCTCCACGAGATTGAGCCATTGCTCAACATGGGCCTCATCAAGGGCGGCGACTTGGACAACGCCATAGTATTTGTCGAGGGCGAGGTGACGACGGAGCAAAAAGCCGAGCTGGCGAAAAAATTAGGCCGCGCCGACGTGACCATACACCCGAGCGGCGTGCTGAACGACCGCGACCTGAAATATGCCAACGAGGCCGCGCGCCACAAGCTGCTCGACCTCATCGGCGACCTGGCTCTCGTGGGCATGCCCATCAAGGGCAGAATCTTGGCCACACGCTCGGGTCACGGCTCCAACACAGCCTTCGCGCGGATGCTCATGAGCGAGTTCAAATAAGACAGAAGATCCAGACACAGAAACATAACGATGAGCTTTCCTGAAGATTGCAAGATAAGCAGCATGGCCTGCGTCTCGCCCGAGGCGCAAATTGGCCACGGAGTAGAGATTGGCCCATTCGCCACCATTGAGGCCAACGTGGTCATAGGCGACGGGTGCAAGATCATGAACGGGGCCACAGTCTGCTGGGGCACGCGGATGGGCAAGAACAACCGCGTGTTCCCTAACGCCGTGGTGGGCGGAGTGCCGCAAGACTTAAAGTTCCATGGCGAGGAGACAACGTGCGAGATAGGGGACAACAACACCATCCGCGAGTGCGCCACCATCAACCGCGGCACGGCATCGCGCGGCAAGACCGTGGTGGGAAGCAACAACCTCATCATGGCCTACTGCCACATTGGCCATGACTGCGTTTTCGGCAACAACATCATCATCTCCAACGCCTGCCAATTCGCCGGCGAGGTGGAGGTGAGCGACTTCGCCGTGATAGGCGGCGGCTCACTCTGCCACCAGTTCACCCGCGTGGGGCGCTATGTCATGGTGCAGGGAGGCACACGCTTCGGCAAAGACGTGCCCCCGTTCGCCTTGATTGGCCGCGAGCCCGCCTCTTATGAGGGACTTAACATTGTCGGCCTGAAGAGGCATGGCTACACAACCCAACAGATCGCTGAAGCGCAAAGCGTATATCGCCTCCTATATCTGAGCAAGCTCAATACCACTCAGGCTTTGGAGGCCATAGAGGCCGAGTTGCCCAAGAGTGACATTGTGGATGAGATTGTGGAGTTTGTCAAAGCGTCTAAACGAGGGATAATCAAATAGGCGAGCTGAGGCTCACAACAGAAGCAGCCGCCCCGCCACCGTCTTTGTCGGTCGCGGGGCGGCTGCTTCCGTATCTTTCGCTCCTGGGCTAGTAAGACACGCTCACCTCCGGCACAACCTCTCTGGCCCTGGCCGCCAGAGCGTCCAAGGTGGCAGGCGGCGTCTTGGCCATGGTCTGGAGCGGAGTCTCACGCTCTATGGTGTAAATCATGAGGCGAGGCGGCGCAATGCGGCGAAGGATGTCTAGCCACGGAGCCACGTCGGCCTCCGACGTGTTGTCATAGGCCACGCCGTCTTGCTCCCAGCTCACGAACATGGTCTGTATGGTCAGCGCGTCACCCAGCCTCTCACGCAAAGCGGCAATGCGGCTCACAGTGTCGTCAAGAGAATAGCCTGGCGCGGGGCGGTCTAGCCTCATCACCGTCTCTTCAAGCCCCGAGTCTATTTTGAGAATGGCCTCGTCAGTCAAGGCGAGGGCCTCCACGACTTTCGGGTCAGACAGGCGCGTGGCGTTGGACAAGACGCAGATGCGGGCATCCGGGGCGAAGCGGTCACGCAGGTCCACAGTGTCTTCCATAATCTCGGCGAAATGAGGGTGGAGCGTAGGCTCGCCGTTGCCGGCAAAGGTGATCACGTCCGGGCGCTCGTCACCCGCCGCCATAGCCTTCAGCGCATGCTCCAGCTGGCGGGCCACCTCTGCGCGAGTCGGCAGGGGGGACAAACTAGAGCCACGCTCGGAGCGCGAGAAGCCGCACTCGCAATAGAGGCAATCAAAAGAACACACCTTGCCGTTGACGGGCAAGAGATTGATGCCGAGCGACACACCCAGTCGCCGGCTGTGAACGGGGCCGAAGACGGCCTTGTCAAACAAGATGGTAGACATAGGGGCAAAGTTCGCCAAAAAAAGGAATCGCCGTCAAAAGCGCGGCCACAAAGTGCCACCTCGGCAGCAACAAAAAAATGATTATCTTTGACAATCTCTTGCACTCCTAAAGAGACCGCCGCGCGGCAGTCTCACGGGAGCGGCGAAGACCGTCCCCCTCACATATGCGCTTTTCCGACGTCATAGGCCAAAAGGCCATCAAAGACCGGCTGCTCACCATGGCTGGCGAGGGCAGGCTGCCCCACGCCATGCTGCTCATAGGCGACGAGGGAACGGGGGCTCTGCCATTGGCCATGGCTCTGGCCCAATACATTGACTGCACGGGAGACAAGAGCCACGGCGACTCGTGCGGCTCATGCCCAGCATGCCAAAAAGTCGCCAAGATGGTCCATCCCGATGTCCACTACATCTTCCCCATAGCCAAAAACGGCTCGGCCGACGACACCGACACCTACCTGCCCGAATGGCGACAGACGGTGACCCGCACGCCTTATTTTGGCCTGCAAGAGTGGGTGACGGCCATGGCCTCAAGGAAACGCGCAGACGCGCAGACTGATGACGACAAAGCCAACGCCGGCGGCACGGGAAAGCAGGCCCTCATTGCCAAAGACGCCGCGCAGGCCATTCACGCCAAGCTGAGCATGAAGCCCTATGAGGCCGACAAGCAAATTATGATCATCTGGAAGCCGGAACTGATGAACGAGACCACCAGCAACAGCCTCCTGAAGATTCTGGAAGAGCCACCCACAGACACCCTCTTCATAATGGTGACCGAAGACGCCGCGCAGATCCTCCCGACCATAATGAGCCGCACACAGACATTTCGAGTGCCGCCCATAGACGAGGAAGAGATGAAGGCGGCTCTCATGCGCTCACTGGGGATGGTGGCCACCGAGGCGGGGCGCATGGCCCACATTGCGCAAGGCAGCTACGTGGCCGCCACAAGGATGCTGGGCAACGCCGAGGCCGCCACGCAAAACCTGCAGTTCTTCAAAGAGATGATGAGGGTGGCGTGGACTGACAAGCCAGAAAAGGTGATCAGAATGAACACCCTGGCCGACCAGTGCCGAGCCATGACGCGAGACCAGATCAAAAGCCTGCTGGCCTATTGCCAGCACATGGTGAGGGAGAGTTTCATCATGAACCTGTGCGAGAGCCGCATAAACTTCCTGACGCAGGCCGAGGAAGAGTTTCTGCTCAAATTCGCCCAATTCGTCCATGTCGGCAACGCGGAGCGCATCGCCGCCCTCATTGACGACACCACGGCGCGGGTGGAGCAAAACGCCAACGTCAGAATGGTCATGAAGAGCATGATGATGAGCATGAGCGCACTCATCAAAAGAGTGCAAAGGCCATCGTCTGAGCCCGACGCCCCGCGACAGGCCTGACGCCCACAGCGCAAACCGACACGTTGAACACCAACATATACTCACTCAACACCCCTTGACACAAACAATGGAAGACGAGATAAAGAGAGCCGACGAGCAGATACCCGACCTGAAACCCGATGACGGACAGGCCGAGGCGCTCATCCCGGCCACGGGCTTCAGGCCCGAGCAGAGCGTGAGCTGCTGCGGCACGCGCGCCATCAGAGGAGGCAAGCTCCACACATATGACTGGCTCGAGGACCTGCCGACGCCACCCAACGCGTCGGACCTGGTGGAAGTGCAATTCAAAAACACTCGCAAGGCATACTTTCGCAACTCGACAGGCATTCAGCTGAAGCGAGGGGACACGGTGGCCGTGGAGTCGTCACCGGGCCACGACATCGGCACCGTCACGCTCCAAGGGCGCCTGGTATACCTCCAGATGCACAAAAACCACATCAACCCCGCCAACTACGAGTTCAAGCGAGTCTATCGGCTGGCGAGGCCCACCGACATTGAAAAGTGGGAAGAGGCCAAGGCCCTGGAGCATCAGACCATGCTGGAGGCCAGACAGATAGCGCAGAGCCTAAACCTCAACATGAAGATTGGCGACGTGGAGTACCAAGGAGACCGCACAAAGGCCATCTTCTACTACATCGCCGACGAGCGAGTGGACTTCCGCGAGCTCATCAAGGTCTTGGCCGACCGCTTCCACGTCCGCATCGAGATGCGCCAAATAGGCGCAAGGCAGGAGGCGGGGCGCATCGGCGGCATTGGGCCCTGCGGGCGCGAGATGTGCTGCGCCACATGGATGACCAGCTTCGTCTCCGTGTCTACCCACTCGGCCAGGCTGCAAGACCTGTCACTCAACCCCGTGAAACTGGCGGGCCAGTGCGGCAAACTCAAATGCTGCCTCAACTACGAGCTCGCGGCATATGTCGACGCCATTAAGAGTTTCCCTCCCACCGACAAGCCTCTGGAAACGGCAGAAGGCACATATTACTTCTTCAAATACGACATTTTCAAGAGGCTCATGTGGTACTCGCCACAGAAAGACTCTCCCACCAACATTGTGGCCGTAGACGCCGACCATGTGGCCGAGATCATCAAGATGAACGCAGAGGGCAAAAAGCCCGACACCATAGGCGGAACGCAATCGACGGTGAACAACGAGGAGGACGGATACTCCAGCGTGGTGGAACTGGATGACGACCTGACCCGCTTCGACGGCAAGGGCGGAAAGCGAGGCCGAGGCGGAGACAGGAATCGAGGCAACAGGGCCGACAACAGGCGAGGAGACAGACAGGGCCGACAGGGCGGCCGACGCGCAGACAAGCCAAGCCGCCCGACAACGACTGCCGACACGCCACAGGCCGCCGCCGCGCCAGCGGCCACACAGCAGGGCGAAGGGGCGACGCCAGAGGCGACAGACGCCAAACCAAGAGACAACAGGCCAAGGCGTGACAACCGCGGCGACAGAGGCCCCAGGCCAAGGCGAGACGGTGACGGACAACCCCGCGGGCCAATACCCGACAGAGGACCGAGGCCAGAAAGGCAGCCCAGACAGCAAGACGGCAACAACGAGCGCGGCAATGAGCAACAGAGCGGAGACCAGAAATAGAGTGGCCAACCAATGGCGGCAGACCCTGGCGGCAACCCTGGCGGGGTGCGCGGCCTTGCTGACGGGCGGGTGCTCGGGCGGCGTGGCCTATGACAAGTTCGTGAGCCTCGCCGAGGCCAATTGGGACAAAGACTCACTCGCCGTCTTCCGCACCGAGATGACCGACACCACGGAAGCCTACGACATAATGATCCAGGTGCGCAATGACAACGACTACGCCTTTGCCAACCTGTGGCTCTTCATTGACGTGGTGTCTCCCGACGGCCACACCCGGCGCGACACGTTGGAGTGCGTCCTGGCCAATCCCGACGGCACATGGCTGGGCGGAGGCTGGGGCTCGCTCTACACCCTGCGATGCCCAAACATGCCGCAGGTGCGCTTCGCGCGGCCAGGCCCATACACTTTTCGCATCACGCAGGGGATGAGGAAAGACCAGTTGAAAGGAATCCACGACATCGGGCTGCTCATTGAGCGGCACGAGGAGAAACGATGAGACCCCACGGGACATGGGAAAGAACAAACTGAAAAAATTTGCCGACATGGCCGGCTACCGCCACGTCTTCGAGGCCGACTTTGACACACTGCAAAGCGGAGGCTTCAGCCAGCGCGGCCATTGGCGCGAATGGTTCGGCAACGCCAACCCAATAGTGCTGGAGCTGGGCTGCGGGCGCGGCGAGTATACCGTAGGGCTGGCGCGACGCGACCCGTCGAAAAACTACATAGGCGTGGACATCAAGGGGGCGCGGATGCACGCCGGCGCCACAGAGGCCGCCAATGAGGGGCTCGCCAACGTGGCATTTATCAGGACGCGCATCGAGTTCATCGAGCAGTTTTTCGCCCCCGGCGAAGTGAGCGAAGTGTGGGTCACATTCCCCGACCCGCAGATGCGGAAAGAACGGAAAAGGCTCGTCGGGACGCTCATGCTGTCGCGATACCGCAACTTCCTGACCCCAGACGGGCCCGTCCACCTGAAGACGGACAGCCCCTTCCTTTTCGCCTACACGCAAGAGATGATGAAAGCCAACGGCATCGCGCCGCAGGCCATGACCTCGGACCTCTACGCGCAAGGCGAGCCTGACCCCGCGCTGGGCATCAGGACATATTATGAGCAAAAATGGATTGACGCGGGCATGACGATAAAATATGTCCGTTTCACCATCCCGGCCGGAGTGGAACTCAAAGAGCCGGACGTGGACATTGAGAGAGACAACTACCACAACGTGGGGCGCGGCGTGGTCATAAAGCAAAACTAACGCCCAATAACACAATAACAATCAGACACATGGCATTCTATCCCGCACAAGTGATACAAGCGCTGAAAACCGTGACCCACCCCGAAAAGGGAGAGGACATAGTGACACTGGGAATGCTTGAAGACGACATCCGCATAAGCGGCAACAGAGTGAGCTTCTCACTCTTATTCGACCGTCCCAACGACCCGCTCGTCAGCATCATCAAGCAGCGCGCCGCAGAGGCCATCAAGAGAGAGATGGGCCCCGAGGTGGAGATAGACGGCAACATATTCATCAAGATACGCCAAAGGCCCAAGGCGCCAGAGCGCCCCGTACTGCCGGGCGTCAAGAACGTCATCGCCGTGGCGTCGGGCAAGGGCGGCGTGGGCAAATCGACCGTCACGAGCAACCTGGCCATAGCCCTCTGCCAAATGGGCTTCAAGGTGGGCCTGCTAGACGCCGACATCTTCGGCCCGTCAGTACCGATAATGTTCGGCACGGAAGACGCACGCCCCACCCTGTCAGACAAGTCGACCGAGGGCCACGAGCTCATCGAGCCCATTGAGAAATATGGAGTCAAGATGCTGAGCATAGGCTTCTTCGTAGACCCGGACCAAGCCGTGGTGTGGAGAGGGGCCATGGCCACCAACGCCATTAAGCAACTGGTGACGGAGGCCGACTGGGGCGAGCTTGACTACCTGCTCATCGACATGCCGCCCGGCACGTCAGACATCCACATCTCCCTCGTCGGGCTTGTGAAGCTCACTGGCGCCATCGTGGTCTCCACGCCACAGAAGGTGGCCCTGGCAGACGCCCGCAAGGGCGTGGACATGTTCCTCAACCCCAAAGTGGGAGTCCCCGTGCTAGGCATTGTGGAGAACATGGCGTGGTTCACGCCCGCCGAGCTGCCACAGAACAAGTATTACATCTTCGGCAAAGACGGCGCCCGCGACCTGGCAGATGAGCTGGGGGTGCCGCTTCTGGGCCAGATCCCAATAGTCCAGTCAATACGCGAAGACGGCGACGCCGGCACGCCGGCAGCCCTCAACGCGGACAGCCCTGCGGGCGCGGCCTTCGCCGACCTGGCCAAGAGCGTGGCGGCCATCACTGCGCAATAGGGCCCGAGAGTGACAGTGAAACGGTGTAGCAAGAGCATGATGGAGCTTCTCCGAAGAAGATTTTGCCGCATTGGGGCATTGGCCGCCGCGGCCGCCGTGGCCTTGTCGTGCCAAGACGAAGGGTTCTTCAACGTGGACCCGCTCTTTGCTGACGGCGCAGTGCTCCAGCAGCACAGCACCGTAGTGGTCAAGGGCAAAGCCTCGCCAGGCACCCACATAATGATCACGACAGACTGGGACTACTCCGTCACGTCATCCGCCGGCGCGGACAGCGCATGGGAGGCCTCGCTGCGCACGCCCGTGGGAGACACAGCGCGCCACGCCATAAGGTTTTCCACCAAGGCCGGCGGCACCATGGTGCGCGACATTCTCATTGGCGAAGTGTGGGCCGCCGTGGGCCAGACGGGCGAGTCGCCCTTGCCAGACGTGTGGCAACACCCCGACAGCGCCGTCGCCGAGGTGGCGCAAGTGACCGCGGGACACGACTCGCTCGTGCGAATATTCCGCATGGAGCCAGGGGCCGCGGCGCAGCCACAAAACGAAAGTCGAGGACAGTGGGCCAGCCTGGCAGAGAGCCAAGACATTGGCCTCAACAACGGCGCGATGACTTTTGCCAAGATGCTGCGAGACAGCCTGCGAGTCCCTGTGGGCATGATTTTGGCTTCTTGCGCCGACGCCCCGTGCAGGGCTTGGGAAAACCCCGAGATTATAGACAACGAAGACGAGGCCGAAAGAGAATTGGAGATATGGAGCGAGAAGCACGCCGAGTGCGTCAGCTGGTTGGCCTCGTTGCCCACGTTGGACACGCGTGACAACGCGGGGCGCAACATCCTGGGCGAGTTGAGCGTCTATGACGAGTTCATGAACATCTCAAAGCTCAACCCGTCACGATGGCCGTCAATGCGCCTGCCGGGGCTGTGGGGCCGCGACGGGCTGCCCGGCTTCGACGGCGTGGTGTGGCTCGTGAAAAACGTGGAGCTGCCGCCCGACATGCCGCGGCACTCGAGGCTGCGCATAGTCCTGGGCGGGCTGGCGGACAACGACGTGACCTACGTGAACCAAGCTCTCGTCGGCCACGGCTACGACACCACTGCCACGCTGCCGCGAGGCACATATGACATCCCCGCCGACCTGACGCAGAGCGGCCACATGACCATAAACATCCGCCTAGACGGGCATCATGAGACGGCGGGCATCTACGGCCCGCCAGACGGCTCCCCGATGAGGATTGAGACACCAGACGGGAGCCAAAGCGTCCGCATTGACGGCGACTGGGCCTATTGCGCCGCGGCACACTTTACGGAGGGAGACGCGAAAGTGAGCCTCATGGGGATGCCGGACAACAGATACATGAGCGAGTTCCGCAATTGCATAGGCCTGCCGCTGTGGCTCCGCGGCAGCGTGTATAACAAGATGCTGGCCCCACTGGAGGGCTTCGCCGTGGCCGGCGTCTTGTGCCACATGGGCGAGGCCGACATGTCGCGCCCCTCTGAGCGGCGCGACATGACGGCGCACACCAAGCAGATTGTGAAGACACTGCGCGCCACGTTTGGTCGCGAAGACCTCCCCATATACATGAGCCAGATCCCGCCGATGCCCCGATCCACGCACGGTGGCGGAGGCGACGTGAGGCAAGCTCAGGTGGACGCTGTGAACCAACTGGACGGCAAGGTGAGCCTCGTCTCGCTGATCGACTTGGTCTACAGCCCAAAGTTCGCCACAAAGAGCAGCCGCCAAGCCGAGGAGGGGCGGCGCATGGCCGTGGCCGCCTTGGCAGACGTGTATTCGCTTGACGTGCCGCGCCCAAGCTCATGCCCCATGCCGCGCAAGGCGGTGAGAGACCACCAGGTGGTCAACGTGTGGTTTGACCACGCCGACGGGCTGCGCATCGACACCTCGCTGCCATCAGCTTTCGAGGTGGCTGGGCCGGACTCCGTCTTCCGCCCCGCCAAAGCGCTCGCCGCGGGCGACTGGGTCACAATGTTCAGCCACATGGTCATGGAACCGCGCTACGTGCGCTACGCCTATGCCGATAGCGTACGCCCCACCCTGTGGAATGGCGCCGGGCTGCCATCGCCAGGGTTCTCAATGACCGTGAGCGAGGCGCAGAAAGCGAGAGACAATTGACTAGTGGAGGCCGCCACGCGGGCGGCAGACAAAAAAAGACTCACTCTCAGACAAAAAAATGGTTTGGTTCGTCCTGGCCCTCATCTCGGCCTTGTGCCTGGGCTTCTATGACGTGCTGCGGAAATATTCGCTCCGCAGCAATGCCGTGCTTCCCGTGCTGATGGTCAGCACCCTCACATCGTCACTCATATTACTCCCACTCTGCGTGGCATCGGCCGCGGGCGCGCTGACGCCGCAAGACTGGGCATACATCCCGCCCATCTCGGCACACGCCCACCTTCTCTTGATTGGCAAGGCGGCCATAGTGCTCGGGTCGTGGGTCTTCGTGTACTATGGCATGAAAAACCTGCCGCTCAGCATCGTGGCGCCCATCCGCGCCACGGCGCCGGTCTGGACTCTTGTGGGCGCTCTCGTCATCTTCGCCGAGAGGCCCAACGCCACGCAATGGGCCGGACTGCTGGTGGCTTTCGCCTTCTTCTTCCTCTTTAGCGTGGCGGGGCGGCGCGAGGGCATCAACTTCAAGGCGAACAAATGGGTGTGGAGCGTGGTGGCCGGCACTCTCATCGGGGCTTGCTCCGCCCTCTTCGACAAGCACATTATAAGCGGCGCGCACATCAACCGCATGGCCGTCTTGTTTTATTACTCGTGCTATCAGTTCCTCATGACCATCCCGCTCCTGTTCATCATCTGGTGGCCTGCGAGACGCAAATTTAAAGAGGCCCGAAAGGCCGGAGGCTGTGAGAGCGACAGCGAAATTGCCGCGCGCGTGGGCTACGAGCCCTTCCGCTGGAAGTGGACAATCCCGATGATAGGCGTTGTGATCATTGCCGCTGACTTTTTCTATTACGGAGCGCTGGCCAGCCCCGACAGCATGATCTCTCTCATATCGCCCATCCGCAGGTGCAACGCCATTGTGTCTTTCAGCCTTGCCGCCCTCATCTTCCATGAGCGCAACATGCTCCGCAAGGGCCTGTGCCTGCTCGGCATATTGGCAGGCATAGGAATCATAATCTGGGGCAGCATGTAGGTGCGGGCCTAAGTCTCTGACCTATGGGCAAACGCGTAGAGATAATAGGGGGCGGCATAGCCGGACTGTGCTTGGGCATCAGGCTGCTCCGGCGCGGCGCGGAGGCCGTCATATACGAGCGCGGAGACAAAGCGGGCGGGCTGTGCCAAAACTGGAGGCGAGGCGGCTACGACTTCAACGGATGCCTGCACTGGGTGCTTGGCGTGAGGGAAGGCTCTTCCTTCCACGACATGTGGCGCAGCGTGGCGGACATTGACTCGCTACGCCTGGTGGACCATGAAGAGCGAGTGGACATTGAACTGCCGCTGGAAGGCGGGGGGCATTGGCACTTCCACCTGTATAACGACACGGACCGGCTGGAGGCCTACCTGCTGAGGTTGGCGCCCGAAGACCGCGACGCCACGCGCCAATGGATGGACGCCATACGCACCGTGGCGCGGATGCTGCCCGACCTGCCCCCCTGGCCCACAGAGACCACGGCACTAGGGCGCGCGGCGCACTACGCCCGACTGTGGAGAATGTGGAGGCTGCTGCCCATCATGAGCCGATGGGGGCGACTGACCAACAAGACATTCGCCCGACAGATGAAAAACCCGCGCCTGCGAGCCGCGCTGGAGAGGCTCTACATGGACGAGACGCGGATGACAGTGGTGATCTTCGGCCAAGCCTACATGGCCGC
>SAMEA104315425__coassemble_1066_pt1 | contig 16407 bp, 18 predicted proteins | sample SAMEA104315425__metabat2_high_PE_033 | metagenome-assembled genome bin SAMEA104315425 (sample SAMEA104315425) | gut metagenome | biome: Monkey gut; feature: monkey-associated habitat; material: faeces | place: China | collected 2013 | reverse complement strand
GGACGTATTGAGAGACGCTGGTGCCGCGGGCCACTTCGCGGATCACTTTGGCCGATGGGTCTGAGGGGTCGCCGTCAAAGATGCCGTCTATGTTGCTCAAGATTATGAGCCTCTGGCAGTCCATCATTGAGGCGATCAGGCCCGAGAGCTCATCATTGTCAGTGAACATGAGGCCGGTGAGAGAAACGGCGTCGTTCTCGTTGACAACGGGCACCACGCCGTTTTGCCACAGCACCTCGACACAGTTTTTCATGTTGAGGTAGTGCAGCCGGCTGCCCAGGTCTTGTTTTGTGAGCAGGAGCTGGCCAATCTTGATTCCGTGGCGGTCAAAGAGTTGCTTATATTGGTCAATGAGCTTGACCTGCCCCACGGAGGATAGCAACTGCCTTTGCGCCACTGGGTTGAGGTTTTTATATCCCTCTATCATCCCGCGGCCGGCAGCCACTGCTCCCGATGACACCAGGACCACCTCGTGCCCCTCGCCGCGCAGGTCGGCGATTTGGCCGACTAGGCTCTCCATCCGGCCCACGTTGAGCATGCCGTCGCGCCCTGTCAGGACGTTGGACCCCACTTTTATTGTCAGTCTCATCGGGCGGTTGGCTATTTTACGATTTTGTTGTAAGACCCCATCATGCCTTTCATCACGGCCGACGTGAAGCCCGCGTGTTCCATGGCGTTGATGCCGGCAATGGTGACGCCCTTGGGTGTGCACACTTTGTCAATCTCCACCTCGGGGTGCGAGTGGTTGGTCAATATTAGTTGCGCTGCCCCCTTGACAGTCTGCGCCACGACGTCTGCCGCCAGGCGCGAGTTGAGTCCCATCTCGATGGCGCTCTCTTGCGCGGCGCGGATGTAGCGCAGCGCGTGCGCTATGCCGCAAGACGCGAGGGCCGTCAAGGCTGGCATTTGCTCTTCTGTCACTATGAGAGCCAGCCCCAGCGCGGAGAATATCTTCTCCACCACCTCGGTCTGCTCCGCGCTGGCGGCTGGGCCCGGCACTATTGCCGTCAGGCTCTCGCCGACCTCGGCCGCCGTGTTTGGCATGACGCGCACGGCCGCCACGCCTTGGCCCAGCATCTCGGTGAGCTGCGCCACGCCGACGCCTGTGGCTATCGACACGGCCACCGCCCCCGTGGCCATTGAGCCGCGCACGCCGGCTATGACGTCGGCTATCTGATACGGTTTCACCGCGAAGATGACAATGTCCGCCCCGCTCACGGCCTCGCTGTTGACTGTCGTGACGGCATACCCCTCGGCGGCCCATGCCTTCAGGGCCTCGGCGTTGCGCCGCGTGATGACGATCTGGCCCGCGCCGGCCAGCCCGGCCTTGACAATGCCGCGCGCTATGGCGCCGCCCATGTTGCCGCCTCCGATGACGGCTATCTTTTTCAGTTCACCCATTGTTATTTTTCCTCTTGTTCCTACGGCAAAGGTAACAAATAATATCAGAGCCTCACCTCTGACGGCTATTCTACAGTGTCCATGAAGGCGCGGCGGAACTTGAAGGGGGCGGCGATGTCTTCAAAGCTCTCGCGGGTGCCGCCCGAGCCCACGATGATGACGGTGCCGTAGCCCAAGATGCGGCCCATGATGGACTGTTCCACGTTGATCGACTCGATATGCGCCACCGTCATCTCAAACACGTTGCGCGAGATGAGGCCCGTCTTCATGATCACGCGTTTGTTGGTGATGGCGAACTCGTCGGTCTTGCTCATGATGAGCGGTCGCAAAAAGAGCGTGAGGATGCTCTTTAGCTCCAGCCATATGACCCAGTGGTAGTGGGCCTCGTATACCACCTTCTCCCCTCGGGAGAGGTTGTCGTCTATGTAAGATCCCATGTCGCGTGAGAGAGTGTGTGTCGCCCTCGTGGCGCCTGGCCACGTTGTGGGCGTTCGTCGTTTTTGAAATAAAAAATGGGCGCGCCCGCCAAAGACGGGCGCGCCCTGTTGGCGGTGCTGCCGCCTTGCCGTAGCCGTCCGCTACTTGCCGAGGCGTGCCTTGATGGCCTTGGTCGCCTCTTCGTAGCCCGGCTTCTCGAGCAGGGCGAACATGTTCTTCTTATAAGCCTCGACGCCCGGCTGGTTGAACGGGTTGACGCCGAGCACGTAGCCGCTCACGCCGCAGGCCTTCTCGAAGAAGTATATGAGCTGGCCGAGGTTGAACTCGTCCAGTGTCGGGATCTCGACCTTGATGTTGGGCACGCCGCCGTCGGTGTGTGCGAGCAGGGTGCCAAGCTCCGCCATCTTGTTCACCTGGTCTACGCGCTTGCCGGCGAGGTAGTTGAGGCCGTCGAGGTTGTCGGCGTCGCTCTCAATGACGACCTTCTCGTTGGGCTCTGCCACGGTGACCCCGGTCTCGAAGATGATGCGCTGCCCCTCCTGGATCCACTGTCCCATGGAGTGGAGGTCGGTGGTGAAGTCGCACCCGGCGGGGAAGATTCCCTTGCCGTCTTTGCCCTCGCTCTCGCCGTAGAGCTGCTTCCACCACTCGGTGAAGTAGTGGAGCTTGGGGCAGAAGTTGATGAGGATCTCGGTGCTCTTGCCGCCGCGGTAGAGCACGTTGCGCGCCGCGGCGTAGACGGCGGCGGGGTTCTGCTCAAAAGGCACGCTGCTGGCTGTGGCCTTCTCCATCTCGGCGGCGCCGGCCACGAGCTTCTTGATGTCGAACCCGGCCACGGCTATCGGCAGCAGGCCGACGGGGGTGAGGACTGAGAATCGTCCGCCGACGTTGTCGGGGATGACGAACGTCTTGTATCCCTCTTGCGTGGCCAGGGTGCGGAGCGCTCCCTTGGCCTTGTCCGTGATGGCCACGATGCGCTTGTGCGCGCCCTCTTTGCCCTCTTGCTTCTCGAGCAGGGCTTTCAGGAGGCGGAAGGAGACGGCGGTCTCGGTGGTGGTGCCGCTCTTGGATATGTTGATGATGCCGAACTTCTTGCCCTTGATGGTGGCGATGAGGTCGGCCAGGTAGTCCTCGCCGAGGTTCTGTCCCGCGTAGAGGACCACGGGGGCCTTGCGGTTGGTCTGGAGGTAGTCGAAGCTATTGGAGAGGGCCTCGATGACGGCGCGCGCGCCGAGGTAGCTGCCGCCGATGCCGGCCACAACCACAATCTCGCAGTTGTCGCGGAGAACCTTGGCTGCCTCCTCGATCTCGTTGAGGAAGGCCTCGGTGGTCTCTGACGGCAGGTGATGCCAGCCGATGAAGTCGGAGCCTGCGCCATTGCCCTTGTCTAGTTTCTCAAGGGCGCTGGCGACCTCGCCCTGAAGCGGCTTGATGTCTACCGATGCCTTAGAAATGTCAATCTTCATGATGTATATGTTTTTTGTCTTGTTGTCTTTGCTCTGTATCGCCTAGCGCAGCTGCTCCGTCAGGAGCATGCACTCAATGACTGGCGACACCTTGCCGTAGATGATGTTGTATACGCAGTCCGTGATGGGCATCGAGACCTGATACCGCTCGTTGATGGCCTTGATGCTCTTGGTGGCGTAGTAGCCCTCTGCCACCATGAGCATCTCCATTTGCGCCGACTTGACGGAGTATCCCTTGCCGAGCATGGTGCCGAAGGTTCTGTTGCGGCTGAACTGTGAGTAGCACGTCACGAGCAGGTCGCCCAGGTAGGCGGAGCTCTTGATGTCTCGCGGGATGGGGTGCACCGTGTCCACGAACCTCTTGATCTCTTGTATGGCGTTTGAGATGAGCACGGCCTGGAAGTTGTCTCCGTAGCCCAGGCCGTGGAACACGCCGGAGGCTATGGCCATGATGTTCTTGAGCACGGCGGCGTATTCGGTGCCGTAGATGTCGTCAGAGACGCAGGTCTTGATGAAGTGGCACGTGATGAGGCGGGCATACTCGCGGGCCAGGTCCACGTTTTGGCAGGCCATGGTCAGGTATGAGAGCCTCTCAAGCGCCACCTCCTCGGCGTGGCACGGGCCGCTGATGACGCCGATGCGGTCAATGGGCACGCCCATGCACTGGTTGAGCCACGTCCCGATGATCATGTTTTTCTCCGGGATGAGGCCCTTGATGGCGGAGATGACGTATTTGTCGGCCAAAGGCACCGTCAGGCTCTTGATGGCGGACTGCACGAAGGCCGACGGCACGACCAGGAAGATGACGTCTGACTCGCTGACAATCTGGTTGATGTCGTCGGAGAACGTTATCTTGCTCGTGTCGAACTGGACGCTGGAGAGGTATGACGGGTTGTGCCCCGTGATGCGGAACGTGTCGATGTTCTTCTTGTTGCGTACGTGCCAGTTGAGGTGGCTCACGTTGCACAGGAGCATCTTGGCTATGGCCGTGGCCCAGCTCCCGCTCCCCACGAGGCCGACCCTGGGGCTCTCGCCAAGGATCAGTTCCGGCTTGCCTTCTTCGGTATTCATTGCAGGGCTGTGAACCATGCCGCGACCTCTTCCTGCTTGAGGGGCGTGAGGCCGAGCTTGTTCTTCTTGTTTATGTCGCAGAGCATCTGGTGCACCTTGCCGGGCTTCATCTTGGCCATGTCGGCCACGGTGTTGACGCCCGCGGCGTAGAGCGGCTCCACCCACTCCGCCGGCACGCCCAGCTTGGTGAAGGCCGCCTCGGGGTCGCGCGCCACCTTCTTCTCCGGCTTCATTTGCGGGAAGAGCATGACTTCGCCAATGGCGTTCTTGCCCGTCATGAGCATCACGAGGCGGTCTATGCCTATGCCTATGCCCGATGTGGGCGGCATGCCGTATTGGAGGGCGCGGAGGAAGTCTTGGTCAATGATCATGGCCTCGTCGTCGCCTTTGTCGGCCAGTCGCATCTGCTCCTTGAAGCGCTCTTCCTGGTCTATCGGGTCGTTAAGCTCGCTATATGCGTTGGCCAGCTCTTTGCCGTTGACCATGAGCTCAAAGCGTTCCGTGAGGCCGGGTTTGCTGCGGTGTTTCTTGGTCAGTGGCGACATCTCGACGGGGTAGTCTGTGATGAAGGTGGGCTGGATGTAGGTGCCCTCGCAGAACTCTCCGAAGATTTCGTCGATGAGCTTGCCTTTGCCCATGGTGTCGTCAATCTCCATCTTGAGGTCGCGGCAGATGGCGCGTATCTCGTCTTCGTTCTTGCCGTCGAGGTCGTAGCCCGTCTTCTCCTTGATGGCCTCCAAGATGGGGAGGCGGCGGAACGGGGCCCTGAAGCTGATGACGTTGCCGTCCACTTCACTCTCCGGCTTGCCGTTGACGGCCACGCAGATGGTCTCGAGCAGCTTTTCTGTGAAGCTCATCATCCAGTTGTAGTCCTTGTATTGGACATACAGCTCCATGCAGGTGAACTCGGGGTTGTGCGTCCGGTCCATGCCCTCGTTGCGGAAGTTCTTGCCTATCTCATATACGCCCTCGAAGCCGCCCACGATGAGCCTCTTGAGGTATAGCTCCGTGGCGATGCGCATATACATGTCGATGTTGAGGGCGTTGAAGTGCGTGATGAAGGGGCGGGCCGAGGCTCCTCCGGCGATGGACTGCAGCACAGGCGTCTCCACCTCGGTGTAGCCGGCGCCATCCAGCACGGAGCGGAGGGTGCGCAGCACCGTGGCGCGTTGCAGGAATGTGTCTTTGACGCCCTTGTTGACCACGAGGTCGACATACCTCTGGCGGTAGCGGAGCTCCGGGTCGTCAAATGAGTCGTAGACCACCCCGTCTTTCTCCTTCACCACCGGCAGGGGCTTGAGGCTCTTGGCCAGCACGGTCAGGCTCTTGGCGTGGACCGAGATCTCGCCCGTCTTGGTCCTGAAGACGAAGCCCTTGACGCCCACGAAGTCGCCGAGGTCGAGCAGTTTCTTGAACACCACGTTGTAGAGGTCGGCGTTGTCGGCGGGGCATATCTCGTCGCGGGCGATGTAGACCTGGATTCGGCCCTTGGAGTCCTGCAGCTCGATGAAGGAGGCCTTGCCCATGACGCGGCGGCTCATCATGCGGCCTGCGACGCACACTTGGCGCTGGGGGGCGTCGTCTGAGAAGCTGGCTATGATGTCGGTCGAGAACGCGTCGGTCGGATATTCGGCCGCGGGGTAGGGGTCGATGCCCATGTCGCGGAGGGATTGCAGGTTGTTGCGCCTGTTAATCTCTTGCTCGCTAAGGTCTTGTAGGCTCATTATATGTATGTTCTTCTTGTTTTTTCCTATAAGGTTTGAGGGCGGGGCGCACGGCGCGGCCCGCCCTCAAACCGCTAATTTAAGCAGTTCGCGTGAGAATTGAAAATTGAAATCCTCGCCACGCCCCGGCCGTCACCCTATCTCGGTGTGGGCCACGTCGAGATGGCCGCTGAAGAAGACACCGGCAGTGTCGGCAAATTTGTCGGGGCTCTCGGTGGTGAAGAAGCGCGCCGTGCCGCCGCGGCTGAGCCTGGCCTCCATCTCGGGGTGGCGGGCCAGATAGTCCGCCAGGCTGCGCGCCACGATGTCGCCCTGAGACAGCAGCCTGACGCCGCTCGGCAGGGCGCTCCCTATCTTGGGGGCCAGGAGCGGGTAGTGTGTGCAGGCCAGCATGACGGTGTCTATGTCGGGGCATTGGGCCATGAGCTGACCCGTGTATTGCTTCACGAAATAGTCCGCCCCCGGCTTGTCATACTCCCCGTTCTCGACGAGCGGCACCCACAGCGGGCACGCTTGCTGAAACACCTCCACGCCCGGCCACAAGTGGCTCATCTCGATGACGTAGGAGAGTGAAGACACCGTGCCCTGCGTGGCCATGACGCCCACTTTGCCCGTGGCCGTGTAGCGGCCCAGGGCCTCGGCGGAGGGTCGGATGATGCCCAAGACGCGTCGCCGCCCTTCGGGGTCGAGGCGCGGCAGGTCTCGCTGCTGGATGGTGCGCAGGGCCTTGGCCGAGGCCGTGTTGCAGGCCAGGACGATGAGGTCGGCCCCCATGCGCAGCATCTCGGTCACGGCCTGGAGGGTGAAGCGGTAGACCACGTCGAAAGAGCGAGAGCCGTAGGGGGCGCGGGCGTTGTCTCCCAAGTATATGTAGTCATAGGCCGGCAGGGCCTCGCGCACCGCGCTGAAGATTGTTAGCCCGCCGTAGCCGGAGTCGAAGATCGCGATCATTTCTTGGGCACTTGTGGCGGGACTCCGTCACCTTTAGGCTGAGCCGCGCGAGCCTCGGCCGCCGTGCTCCCCTCGGTGTAGACGTGTGGCTTGCAGATGAAGATGCGGGTGTTCTGCATGGTGTCGTCGGGGTCTTTCTTTGCCAGCAGGAGGCGGAATGTTTTCCTGCCCGGCTCGCGGATCACCTCGATGTAGTCGAAGTAGTCGTCCTCGCCGTTGCGCGTGATGGCGAATATGTTGTCTGATATGCGCTTACGCCGCCACGGGGAAGTGCATCTGGATGGCCGGATGGTTGAACTCGATGCAGTCGTCGGAGAACGTTATGGTGCCGGAGGCCATGTCGGTCCCGTTGATGAAGGAGATGCCTGTGCGATAGCTCTTTATGAACCACTCCGTCTGGCGGCCGGAGAGCTCGCAGCTCCACCACGCGTTGTTGAAGTACTCCTCGTCTTGCGCCGCCGCGTGAGCGCAAGCGGCCAGTGTGCGGCACAGTGTCTTGAAGTGTCTCATTCGTTGTCTTTTTGTCCTTCCTCGTACCACTTGGCGTATGTGGCGTAGTGTGAGGCGATGCGCGTTATGGTGTCGGCCTCCTGCCCCGCCGTCAGCTCTTTTATGCGCCGCGCGGGGGTGCCGGCGTATATGCCGCGGCTCTCGGCCGTCTTGCCGCCGGTGACCACGGCCCCCGCCGCCACGATGGTGTCTGGCTCCACCGTCGCGCCGTCTAGCACGATGGCCCCCATGCCCACGAGCACGCGGTCTTTTATGTCGGCCCCATGGACGATGGCCCCGTGGCCTATTGAGACGTCGGAGCCTATCCGCGTGTCATGTTTCTCAAATGTGCCGTGGATGACGGCATTGTCTTGTATGTTGACGCGGTCGCCTATCCGTATCGGAGCCACGTCGCCTCGCAAAACGGCGCCGAACCAGACGCTGCAGCCGTCGCCGAGCGTCACGTCGCCTATCAGTGTGGCCGTGGGGGCCAGGTAGCAGCCTCGCCCGACGGTCGGCGTTTTGCCGCGCAGAGTGATGATGTTTGCCATGTCCGTCTTTCTCTTCGTGAAGTGGGTCTTCCTCCCCCCTATTGCTTGCGGATGACCCGGTCTGGCAATATGACGCCCTCTCCCCTGAAGCGCCTCAAGATTTGGGCGTAGAGCAGGGCCTTGCGCTCTGAGCGGGCAATGAGTGGCGCCATGTCGGCCGACGCGTGATACATGTCGGCCGCCACGCGCGGGTCGAAGTCGTCTCGCTCCACGTCTAGCCCCAGCACTCGGCCCAGGAGCTCGGCCGGAGCCTGGCCGCCTGGCGTCTCGGTGAACGCCCAGTAGTCGGCGGTGTCAATCACCGAGTCCGCCACCTTGCGCCTCCCGCGCCTGTCGAAGAGGGCGGGTGGCTGGATGTTGTTGACAATGAGCCTCCTGGCGAAGAAAGGGATGCCGGCTCTCAGCACCCCGTGGCCGCATAGCATGTGGTCTTGCGCTGGCGTGGAGAGGAAGTTGCCCACCATCTCGGCGAAGCCGCACAAGACGTCGCGCTCACTGTCTCCCGAATAGGTCGACGTGATGAAAAACGGGTCTTGCTCGCCCTCCCTGTGGCGTATGACGCCGGCCGTTATGCAGGCCACTTTGCCAAACTCGGCCATCGTCCCGGCTTCGGCATAGGCCTCGCCGGCCGACACTCCGGCCGGCCGCCACGCCGCCGAGGCGGAATCCCAGAGCCTCTGCATGTCGGCCGACAGGTTGTCAAATGAGCTAAGCTCCGGAACTCCCTCAATGTTGACGAACACAATGTCGTTCTCTGACACGGTCTGCAGCGCCGACGTGCCGCGCGGCGACGTCGGGGCCTGCTTGCCGCCGCGGCTCTCGCGGCTCTTGCCTTCGTTGTTATATCTCACCTCCGTAAAAATTAATACGATGCGTAAAGTTACAAAATGCGGACCGTAAATCTGGAAGGCCGCGGCAGCATAGTACGGCTAAAAGAGCTATTTTTGCGCATAAACCCTTTTTGGACATGATCAAGCACATTGTACTCTTCAAGCTCCGCGACGACGTCGAGGCCAGTGTCAAGGCCTCGCGCCTGCCTTCCATCCGCAGTCAGTTCTTGGCCCTCATGGGAGTCATCCCCTCGCTCCGCGGCATCGAGATCGGCCTCAACGTCAACCCGAAAGAGAAGTTCGACCTGGCCCTCGTGGCCACGTTTGACGACCTTGCCGGCCTGGCGGCCTACGCCTCCGACCCTCGCCATGTCGCCGTGGCGAAGCAGGTGGGCGAGATGCTAGACGTGAGGGCTTGCACCGATTACGAGATTTGAACCGACTGACGGCTCCCTATGTCCCACACAAACGCATGACGACAGCATGAAGTCTTTCATTCAACTGCCCAAGCACAAGGTGTTTGAGTACAAGCCCTTATATTACGACCCCGACAAGGAATACGTGAAAAAGAGGCGTGAGGAGCTTGGCCTGACGAGCGAGGTGGAGAAACTGGCCGGCACGGGCGGGATGCTCCGCGCCGGCTCCATGCGCATGCGCCACGCCAGCTACAAGCCCAGTGTGGAGGACGGGAGCAGGCAGCGTTTTGTGAGGCGCTGGGTCATAGTGCTGATTCTCTGCGCCATCCTCTACGCCTATTTGGGCGGCCGGCTTGACAGCATCATTGGGCTGCTGGCTGGGGCCAAATAGGCCAATGTTGAAATAAGAGCGAAGGCATGAACGTGATTCACCTGCTGCCAGACACCGTGGCCAACCAGATCGCCGCCGGCGAGGTCATCCAACGCCCCGCCTCGGTGATCAAGGAGTTGATGGAGAACGCCATCGACGCAGGCGCGACAGACATAAAGGTGCTTGTGCAAGATGCGGGGCGGACGCAGATCCAAGTCATAGACGACGGCTGCGGAATGACTGAGACTGACGCGCGCCTGGCCTTTGAGCGTCACGCCACGTCCAAGATAGCGTCGGCGCGCGACCTCTACAGCCTCACCACCATGGGGTTCCGCGGCGAGGCCCTGGCCTCCATAGCCGCCGTGGCCAGGGTGGAGCTCCTCACGCGGCAGGCCGACCAGGAGCTTGGCGTCAAGATTGTCTTGGCCGGGTCGGAGATCGAGACGCAGGAGCCGTGCGCCACGCCCAAGGGTAGCCGTTTCTGCGTCAAGGACTTGTTTTTCAACGTGCCGGCGCGGCGGAGGTTCCTCAAGTCAGACGCGGCCGAGATGCGTCACGTCTGCTCCGAGTTCTTGCGAGTGGCTCTGGCTCACCCCTCGGTGAGCATGAGCCTGACCTCCGGAGGCGTGCCGCTGTACAACCTGCCTGCCGGCAACGTGAAACAGAGGGTGGCGGGTGTGGCCGGGCTGTCTATGGCCAAAAACCTGCTCTCGCTGCAGTGCGAGACGAGCCTGGTGAAAATATCGGGCTTCATAGGCACCCCAGAGACGGCAAAAAAAAGCGGTGGAGACCAATACTTCTTCGCCAACGACAGGTATATGCGCAGCGCCTACTTCAACAAGGCCGTGACCGACGCCTACAAGGGCATCATTGGCCCTGACCACCTGCCGGCCTACTACATATATCTTCACGTCGACCCACAGTCGCTCGACGTCAACGTCCACCCTCAAAAAACAGAGATAAAGTTTGATGACGACCAGGCCATCTGGAAGATTCTCAACGCCACGGTCAGCGCCTGCCTCAACGACAATAACATATTGCCGCAGATCGACTTCGACAGCGGCGAGAGGGTAGACATCCCCAGTTTCGACCCCTCGGCCCAGGCCGCCAACACGTATAACCCGTTCGCCAGCGAGCGAGCCCAGGCCGCCCAATACGCGCAGTCGTTCGGCCAGTCGGCGCGACGGCCTGCGGCGGGCTGGGAGGCCCTCTATGAGCCAGAGACGGGAGGCATGATGAGCTTTGAGTCTCACGTCAACGCCACCGACGCCACGGCGCCGCAATCAGGCCTTTTCCCCGCCGCAGACGCCCCCTCGGCCGAGACGGGGCCCCTGACGCAATATAAGCTGCGCTACATCTTACGACCCGTCGAGGCCGGCCTCCTTGTCATTGATCAGCACAGGGCTCACGAGCGCATCCTCTACGACCGCATGAAGGCCATGATGGCGCATTCGGCCGTGGAGTGCCAGCGGCTCCTCTTCCCCGAGGTCATGGCCATGGGGGCGGAAGACCTGTGCGTCCTCTCCGAGCTGACGGCCGAGCTGAGCGCCGCGGGCGTTGACCTGGAGGTGGACGCGGCGGCGGGGCGCGTCATCATCGCTTCCATCCCGGCCCTTATGGACGTCGAGGCGGTGCGGTCTCTCATTGAGACCCTCACGTTCAACTGCCGGTCTGGCGAGGTCGACATACACTCTGACGTGAGCGACGTCATTGCGCGCAGCCTCTCTGACAACAAGGCCATCCCCTACGGTCGGGTCCTGTCGGCCGATGAGATGGCGGACCTCTACGCCAAGCTCATGGCCTCCGACAGCAGGCAGACTTCGCCATCTGGCCGCCCGACGATGAGGGTGATCCCCGACGCCGACCTCGACGCGCTCTTCCACTAAGCAACAAACGACAACAACAACAGAAAGACACTACGAATATGGGAATGACGCCGGCAGTCAAAAACCTGCTACTCATCAATGTGCTGTGCTTCGCCGCGGCGTGGGTCTTCAGCAGCAGTCTGCGCATAGACCTTGAAGACATCATGGGCCTGCACTACGTGACGGCCAAGGACTTCGGCCCGTGGCAGTTCGTCACGTTCATGTTCATGCACGCCAGCGTGAGCCACATATTCTTCAACATGTTCGCCCTCTGGATGTTCGGCACCGTCATCGAGAACTCCCTGGGCTCGGGGCGTTTCGTGGCCTACTATCTCACGTGCGGCATAGGTTCCGGAATCATCCAGCAGCTGGCCGTGGGCATAGACCTTCACCCGCTCGTCGAGGCCGTGGACCGGCTCATGAATGACCCGACCACTGTGAACATACAGAGTTTCCTCTCGTCGCACGTCGTGGCCTTCTCTCAAGAGTCCAAGATGGCCATAGACACGTTTATCAAAGACTATAACGCCACCCTCGGCCCCGACCCCGCTGGCGCCGCCGCCTTGGCCCGCTCCTTTGCCGAGCAGTATCAGGCCGCCTACGTCAACGCCCAAGTCACGGTGGGAGCCTCTGGCGCCGTGTTTGGCGTGCTGCTGGCCTTCGGCATGCTCTTCCCCAATATGCGCATAATGCTCCTCTTTCCGCCCATCCCCCTCAAAGCCAAGTGGTTCGTCATCATCTATGGCCTTGTTGAGCTGTTTGGCGGCATCCACGGGGCAGACTATGACAATGTGGCCCACTGGGCCCACCTGGGCGGCATGCTCTTCGGGTTCATTTTGTTGCGCTATTGGCGCGTAAGGCGTTTCAACTAGCCTCTACGACGATATATGACATCGATATTTAAAGAGATCGAGGCGTCGTTCAGGGGCAACGACATAATCATCAAGCTCATCTACGTCAACACCGCCGTCTTCCTCCTCATGCGGCTTTTGGATCTCGCGGCTTTGGGCGGGACGGAGCCGCGAGGGTGGGCCGTCTTGTTGCTGGGGATGCCGATGAGCCTCGGAGTGCTGTCTAGGCCCTGGACCGTGGTCACCAACATATTTGCCCACTACGACTTTTTCCACTTCATATTCAACATGCTGTGCCTATATTGGTTTGGCCGCATCTTTATGACCACCTACGCCAATGAGCGCCGTGCCCTTGTGGCCTACGTGGTGGGCGGCCTCACAGGCTGCGCCGCGGCGTTCCTCACCGGCATGATTGACGGCGGAGGCGTCTTGCTGGGCGCCTCGGGGGCGATCATGAGCGTGATGATGGCGGCCACCGTGGCGCGCCCCGACAGGCTGGTGTGGGTCACCTTTTTCGGCGAGGTGCGGATGAAATACGTGGCCATAGTCTACGTGAGCCTCTCCCTCATAATGGTTTTAGGCCTCTCCAACGTGGGCGGCAACCTGGCTCACTTGGGTGGCGCGCTGGCCGGTTTCGTCTTGGCGCGCTTTTGGGCCAGGGCCGCCGCCGCCCCGCGATGGAACAGGCGCATGAAAGTGACGCGCGGCTCCGCCAACCCCGACTGGGACTTCAACAAGGCCAAGGCGGACAATGGCCGCGAGGTGGACAGGATATTGGACAAGATAAGCTCGCGCGGCTATGACAGCCTTACCGACGCCGAGAAGAAGACCCTTTTTGAGCAAAGCAAAAAATGAAGATAGGAGGCTTGCTCCGATTGGCCAAAGCGGCAGTGCTGCTGCTCGCCGCCTTCACGGCCTTTGTGGCGTGGTCCGTCAGGCTGGCGCCTGACGATGTGGGGCCCTTGTGCCTCCTCTGGTTCGCTTTCCCATATGCTTGGTTGGCGCTAGCCGTCATCGCGCTGCCGTGCCTGCTGTTGCGGTGGCGGGTGTCGGCCCTGGCTTGCGCATTGGCCTTGGCCTGCACGGCCCCCTCGGCCTTGCGCGTGATTGATCTGCCATTGCCTCGGGCGTCGGCCTCGGGCGCCAAGCTCCTCACCTACAATGTCAGGGGGCTGGCGCAGTATGGGGCGTTGGAGGCCGCTGACAGGCTAGACTCGATAGCGGGCTTCATCTTGGAGCAAGACGCCGATGTGGTGTGCCTGCAAGAGGTGCCGCCCGAGGCCAGGCTAAGGGCTCTGAACTCCTCGACTTGCGACAAGGTCATGGCGAAATACCCATATGTGGCCACCAAGTATAACCAGCTGACGCTCTCCAAGACGCCCATCCGCCTGGTGGACGATGCCGCCTCCCTGGGCTTGAGCGGGCAAGTGCCGCCCGTCTTCATGGCGACGGACGTATGCTGTGGCGGAGACACGGTGCGCCTGTTCAACTGCCACCTGGCGTCTCTTAAGCTGACGCAGAAACAGATTGACTCCGTAACGGCCAAAGACATCAACCGCGCCCACGCCTCAACATTGCGAGAGACTCTCAAGATTGCCATTGACGCGGCGGCACGTCGCGCGGCGGAGGCGCGCATGCTGGCGCGGGCCATAGAGGACTCTCCGCACCGCGTGGTGGTGTGCGGAGACTTCAACGACACGCCCGTCTCCTACACATATCGCACCGTGGCGGGAGCGCGCCCCAAGGGCGACGGAGGCTCCAAACTGGCCGACTGCCGCGAGAGCCACAGGCTGGGGCTGGCGCGGACCTATCTTGGCAACTTGCCTCCGCTGCGGATTGACTACGTCTTCGCCTCCGCGCGATTGCGGCACGGCGGCTATGCGGAGCATCCCCTCCCGCTGTCTGACCACAAGGCTGTGAGCGTTTTGCTGACCCTGGAGTGAAAAAATATTCAGCGCACGGCCGCCCGTGTTCCATCTTTTTGCTATTTTAGCAACCATAAAGAAAAATAGTAACTGAAAAACGCAAGATATGAGCAAGCTGCAAATGTCGGCAATCGTTGCCGGAGCTGTGGCCCTGGTGGCCACGAGTTGCACAGTCAGCGGCAGTCAGGACAAGTCTGGAGTCATGAGCCGCGAGAATGTCGAGGAGAACGTCCGCGAATTCGTATACCCGCTGCCGACGGCTTTTGAGGTGACGGAGATGCTCAACCGCATCGAGGCCACATACATTGTGGACATTTGCAACCCGCGCGGCAACGTGGACAAGTACGTCACCGAGGCCAAGAGAGCCCAAAACATGGGCGTCTATAGCGCCGACCTCTGCTACGCCTCCACATACAATCAGCAGGCCAACGTCATGGAATATACCCAGACCATTAGGGCGCTCGTCGACGCGCTTGACATGACCCAGGCCGTGGACCCTGAATTGGCCACCAAGATGGAGGACAACGAGAACAACAAGGAGGGCATGACGGAGCTCATCTCCAACTCTTTCTACGACTCATATGACTATCTCAACAAGCACGGCCGGGGTCCTGTCTCCCTCATGATTGTGGCCGGCAGCTGGGTCGAGGGCCTCTACATCGCCACCCACATCTCTGATGACACTTTTGACAACAAGGAGATGGTCAAGATCCTCCTCAGCCAAAAAGAGCCGCTGGAGAAACTCATCAAGCTCCTTGACCAAAACTTGGCCGATGCCAACATCAAGACCCTCCGAGCCAGGCTGCAGCCTCTCAACGAGATATACTCCAAGACCGACGCCAACAGCATCACGGAGGAGATTATGAAAAGCATCAAGGATCAGGCCGACGCGGTCCGTAACATTATGGTGGATCCGAGCCAGGCATAACCGCCGGGGACCGGAGTTCCACGTGAGACACATATGGGCGAGACGCCCCTCCGCGCTGTGCGAGAGGCGTCTCGCCCATTTTTTATGCCGCGCAATGCGCCAAGAGCCAAATAAATGATAGGACAGCCAGAAATATATGACGCCTTAGGGCGAATGGGCATAGACTTTCACTACGCCGAACACCCGCCAACGCCCACGATAGACGAGGCTCGCAAATATTGGAGCGCCGATGAGGGCAAACACTGCAAAAACATCTTCCTGCGAAACCACAAGGGGACGAGACACTATCTGGTGATCTTGGACTGCGAGCGCAGCATCAGCATGAGCGACTTGGAAAAGAGGCTCGGCGAGGGCAAGTTGTCTTTCGCCTCGCCAGAGAGGCTGATGAGGTATCTTGGCGTGCGCCCCGGCTCAGTCAGCCCCTTGGGGCTCGTAAATGACAAGGCGCGCGAGGTCATCGTCTTCGTCGACGCCAACCTGGGCGGCGCTGAGCTTTTGGCCTTCCACCCCAACGACAATAGGGTGTCACTCAGCATAACGCAAGCCGACTTCCGCCGTTTCCTGGGTCAGATGGGCAACCGCTGCGAGTGGAGGGAGCTGTATTGAGCCTCACGTCTCGCTTGGCGGCGACCTTGCCTTGCCTGGCCTTTTGCGCCACCGCCTTGGCCCAGAGCCTTGACGCACGCCCGGCTGGCGGGGTGGGGGGCGGAGGTTTGGTCTCGCTCTCGCTCATCTCCCCCGTCGAGGCGGCCAACCCTGCCGCTGTCGCGTTGGCAGATGGCCTCACTGCGGTCGTGGGTGGCGTGTTGCCTTTCGGCTTGACCGACCTGGCGGAGGTGGCCGGGTCGGTGGATGTGCCGACGCCCTTGGCCCACGTTGGCGTCAGGGTGGGGCGGAGCGGTGGCGAGCTTAGCCATTACACCGCGTTTGGCGGGTGGCTGGCTCGGCGGTGGCGGCGGGTGGCGGCAGGCGTGGCCTACTATGGAGTGACTCACGCGCTGGCCTATGCTGGGCGCGGCGTCTCCTCCTATAGCGTGGCGGGTGTGGCCGTGGCTCCCTCCGAAGCTTGGCTCCTGAGCCTGACGTTGAAAAATGTGGAAGGCCGAACCTTGCGCTGCGCGGGGCGGGGCG
>SAMEA104315425__coassemble_1020_pt1 | contig 17185 bp, 15 predicted proteins | sample SAMEA104315425__metabat2_high_PE_033 | metagenome-assembled genome bin SAMEA104315425 (sample SAMEA104315425) | gut metagenome | biome: Monkey gut; feature: monkey-associated habitat; material: faeces | place: China | collected 2013 | reverse complement strand
CTCATATTTCAACGCTGGCAGCCACTCTGCCCGCGTCCACGTGAGCCGCCCCAATGTCTTGTACGACATGAGCTTCGTCACATATTCTGGCCGAGGCCTGGCTTTTACGGGCATGGCGGCTTTGGGGCCGTGGCGTGGCTTCCGCCTCTGGCTTTGGCTGTCGTCAGTGCGCCGTTTCGACTGTTCTTGCATCGGCTCTGGCAATGACCTCACGCTAGCTCCTTGGCGGACTGACGCGAAGGTGCAGATTCAGTGGAAACTATTTTGGCGGAAAAGACGCGACTTTTTTGCGCCGCCCGACGCTTGACAGCCCCGCCCTTCTGATGTGGAAATGAGTGATAAACTCACTAAATTCGCATTGGCAAAAACAAGACTTCTAGGATGAAAGTTAACATAGGCGACCGCGTCAGGTTCCTCGACCAAGAGGGCGGCGGAAAGGTGGCTCGCATTGACGGCCACACCGTATATGTTGAGGACGAGGATGGCTTCCAAATCCCGACGTTGGACAATAACGTGGTGGTGATTGACGAGGCCGAGCATCGGCTTCAAGATGAGGCTTATAGCCGCTCGGCGCGCAACGCCCAGAGAGCGACCGGCCAAAAGCCCAAAGCCCCTAAGCCATTGGCCGAGGGGGCCAGTTGGCGAGAGCGCGTCAAGGCCGACGAGGAGGCTGATGATGAGGAGGACGACGAGGCCGATGAACCCGCGCTGCCAGTGCGCGCGCCGAGGGCCGACTCCAAGCCGCAAGGCAAACAACGCGCCGCCGAGCCCAAGCCCGAACGCTACACCTTCGACGCCGACGCCTCTGACGACGCGGAGCCCCACTTCGCGCTGATTAAGACCGATGGCGGGCGCACCGGAACGGTGGACCTGCACGTGGTCAACGACTCAAACTATTTCGCCTCTTACGCCATCTTGCGCACCGACAGCAAAGGAACCTCAACACTTATGGGCGCGGCCACCATCGAGCCCAACACCAAGGAGAAGATTGACACGCTCAACCCCATGCAGGTCGACGGCCAGACGTGGCAGGTGCAACTCCTGATGTTCAAGAAAATACGCAGCTTCAAGGCCCAACCCGTCTACAACGTCGAGATCAAGCCCCGCGGGGCCAAACTGCTGCGAGACGGCAGCTTTGCAGACAATGACTATTTCGATGAGAAGGCCATCATCATGCCAGTGATAAAGGACGAGTTCGCCACCAAGCTGGAGCAATTGTCTGAAAAGGAGCTGCGCAAAGGGGCGGCCGATGGGCGCAAGCAAGAGCCCGCCAAGGCCTCCAAGCCAAGCCGCGCGGCAGACCTCCTCGAGGTAGACCTCCACATAGACAGCCTCTTGCCAGACACGCGCGGACTGGAAAACAAAGACATGCTCGACGCCCAGATGGCGCACGTCCGCGCCACGATGGAGCAAAACGCGGCTCACAAGGGGATGCGCATCGTCTTCATCCACGGCGTGGGGGCCGGGGTCTTGAAGGGAGAGCTAAGGAGATTCCTGGATCGCAACTACCCAAAGTGCGCCTACCAAGACGCCTCGTTCCGCGAATATGGCTTCGGGGCCACGATGGTGACCATTGGCTAGTCTAAGCCATCGGCCAATGGGGGCGGTTGGCATACTGACAACTTTTTTATACCTTCGCGTGCGGTGTGAGCCTTGGCGGCGTTGACGCTCAAAGGTCAACAAGCGGCCGCAAAGGACAACAAAGCATTAAAAACACAACAAAGACAAGAGATGTCCGACTCAAAAAAGAAGATTAGGCTGGTCCTTGAAGATGGGACAGCGTTTGAGGGTGTATCTTTCGGCGGAGACCACTCCCGTGCCGGCGAGGTCGTTTTCAACACCGCCATGTCTGGCTACCCTGAGAGCCTGACCGACCCATCGTACGCGGGCCAGATTCTGGTCTTCACCTACCCGCTCATTGGCAATTACGGCGTGCCGCAAGACACTGTCGACCCCGCCACCGGATTGCCAAAGTTCTTCGAGTCGGAGAAAATCCACGTCGCGGGCGTAGTGGTCTCAGACTATTCGCACGAATATAGCCATTGGAACGCCCAGAAAAGCCTGGGGCAGTGGCTCAAAGAGCAAGACGTCCCCGCCATCGAGGGAGTAGACACGAGGGCTCTGACCCAAAAGATCCGTGAGCACGGCGCCATGCTCGGCAAGCTCGAGTTAGAGGATCAGCCCGTGGAGTTCATCGACCCGAACAAGGAGAACCTCGTGGCCAAAGTCTCCCCCAAAGAGGTGCAGACCTACGGAAACGGCAAGTATAAGGTGGTGATGGTTGACACCGGCGCCAAGTTCAACATCATAAGGTGCCTCCTCAAGAGAGACGTCACCGTGATCAGGGTGCCGTGGGACTATGACTTCACCCAGATTGACTATGACGGCCTCATGCTCTCCAACGGCCCTGGAGACCCGCAGATGTGCAAGGCCACCGTGGCCAACATCAAAAAGGCCATTGAGATTGGGAAGCCCATCTTCGGCATCTGCCTCGGCAACCAGCTGCTCGGCATAGCCGCGGGCTGCAAGACCTATAAGTTGCCCTATGGCCACCGAGCCCACAACCACCCTGTGATCCGCTGCGGCTCCACGCAGTGCTACATCACTAGCCAAAACCACGGCTTCGCCCTAGACACAGCCACCCTCGGTGACGACTGGGAGCCCTCGTTCGTCAACATCAACGACGGCACAAACGAAGGAATACGCCACAAGACCAAGCCCATCTTCTCCACCCAGTTCCACCCCGAGGCAAGCTCAGGACCTACCGACACAGAGAAGTTCTTTGACGAGTTTGTGGAGAACATAGCGAAATACAAAAACGGCAAGTAGTCGCCTTTGGGCGATAACAACCCCAGAAAACAGCGCCAGCCCCGGCCCAGACACCCTCTGGCCGGGGCGTGGCGTTTTTGTGGCCCGCGGCGAGCTGCCGCGCCTTATGAATAAAAATTTATATCTTTACGCAGCAAGACATACTTGGGCAATGAAAGAGCTTATTATTTTCATCATAATTGCTGCGATATCATACATATCGGAGCGCAACAAGGCCAAGAACAAAAAACGCCAGACGCAGACGGAGACGCCGCCCGTGGCGTCGCCCGACGTCTGGGACCAGATGGGCAAGTCCATAATGGACACCATTGACAAAAATGCCGACATGGACGGCACCGAGGAGATGCGCGAGCGGCTGCGGCGCGAGCGGGAGGAGATATTGGCCCGCAAAGCGGAGGAAGAACGCCAACGCGCCGAGGCCGAAGAGGCCATGAGAGAGCTTGAACGCCATAGGGCGGCCGAAAGACGGGCCGCCAGCGAGTGTGTGACGGAAAGGGTGGGGGCGAAGCCCTCAAAGCCACAAAGGCGCAAGGCCGCAGCCACGGCCATGCCCGAGGAGGAGGGCGAGAGGAGCACTGCCGACGCCATGACAGACAGCCCCACGGCGCAGCAGAGAGCCCTCACGCCCGATGATTTGCGGCGGGCCGTGGTGCTGGACGCCATATTCAACCGCCCATCTTTCTGAGCCAATGCCACCTCATTTTGCCGTAATTAACAAGCGAGACTCGCAACTAAAGGCCGATTGAATTATATTAGGGGAACAAGAAAACACAAGCCAGCGCCATGAAACCTCCAGCAGGCTGGCGGCATCGATAAGTAATCTCAATGAGTGAAGTTCTACTAGAGGCTCTGATGCAGCTCTTCGCCCTCCTGACCGACGTCAAGCACGCCGTGGGGGCCACGGGGCGCGCCAAAGTGGGCGAATATCTCGCCCGCCAGTTCAATGCCGAATATGTCAATAAGTTCCTCAAACGCTACGACTACTACCTCGGCAAGTTCCACAGCCAGGCCAATTTGACCGACGAGGGAGAACGCAAAAGACAGGCGCAGGAGAACATCAGGCGCATGAAGAGCATCTGCGCCGACGTGAACCTTGAGATTGACCTGGAGGAAAAGATTCTCCTGCTCTCCTCGATGCTCAACTACATCGCCAAGGCCGAGATAAGCTATGACGAGGAGAGATTCGTCGACGCCTTGGCCGACTTGCTCCGCATCCCTCCTGGAGACTACTGGAATCTCAAGACCTTCACCCTCTTCTCCCCTTCCGACGTCGTGGACAAAAGCCGCCTCTTGCTCATCAACGGACGGCCAGAAAAGGCGCACCCCGACATCAAGCACATCTACATCAGCAAATTTGGCGTGAGCGTGTGGGTGCTCCACATCAAGTGCACCAACACGTTCGTCTTCCGCTACGACGGCGAGCGAAACCTCTACCTTAGTGGCCATAAGCTGGACGCTGACAAGGTCTACCCGATGGCACCGGGCGGCGTCATCAACACGTCGCACGTCCGCCCCGTATACTATGGCCACATCGCCGAAAAGTTCATAACGCGGCCCGATACGGGACGAATCCTCTATCGCGCCGTGGACATCGAGTACAAGTTCTCCGAGACGGCCGTGGGCGTGCATCAGTTCAGCTTCTTGGGCAAGAGCGGCCAGCTGGTGGGCATCATGGGCGGCTCCGGCTCTGGCAAGAGCACGCTCATGAACCTCATGTGCGGCAAGCTCAAGCTGAGCCACGGGCGGATAACCATCAACGGCTACGACCTCTACACCGACCGCGACGCCCTCGAGGGCGTGATTGGCTACGTGCCGCAAGACGACATGCTCAACGAGGAACTCACCGTCTACGAGAACCTGTGGTTCAACGCGCGCCTGATCTTCAGCAACAAGAGCCGGCAAGAGAAAATGGCCCTCATCGAGAAAGCACTCCAAGATTTCGACCTTGTCGAGGCGCGTGACCTCAAGGTGGGCAGCCCGCTCAACAAAGTGCTCAGCGGCGGGCAGCGCAAACGACTAAACATCGCGCTCGAGCTGATGCGAGAGCCCTCAATACTCTTTGTCGATGAGCCCACGTCGGGGCTCTCCAGCTCCGACTCGGAAAAGGTCATGGCCCTGCTCAAAAGGCAGGTGCTCAAGGGCAAGCTGGTCATTATCAACATCCACCAACCAAACAGCGACATATACAAACTCCTTGACAAACTACTCATAATTGACCAGGGGGGCTACATCGTCTACAATGGCAACCCCATGAACGCCATTGTCTATTTCAAGAAGAAGGCCCACTACGTCAACCCCGAGGAGAGGGAGTGCTACCTCTGCGGCAACGTCAAGACCGAGCAGCCTCTCCGAATCATCGAGACCAGGATGGTGGACCCCTCCGGCAAGCTCATCAGGAAGCGCAAGGTGACGCCACAAGAGTGGTACAAAGCTTATCAAGACGAGTTTGAGGCCAGCTTCGACTGGAAAAACAAGAAGGCGACAATGAAGGAGAAGCTGCCGGTCAACCTATACAGCATCCCCAGCCGGCGCAGCCAGTTCATAACCTTTGTGCTGCGAGACGCCCTCAAGAAGCTCAAAGACACGCAATATATGCTCCTCAACATCCTTGAGGTGCCCATCCTTGCGCTGCTACTGGCCCTGGCCACGCACTACGTCGACGAGAGCGGCGTCTACACTCTTTTCGCCAACTCCAACCTCCCCACATACCTCTTCATGTGCGTCGTCGTGGCCATCTTTGTGGGGCTCAACACCTCGGCCGAGGAGATGATAAAAGACCGCAAGCTTCTCATGCGCGAGCAGTTCCTCAATCTCAGCCGGACGTCATATCTAAGCGCCAAGATTGTCAACCTCTTCGCCATGTCTCTGGCCCAGACACTCATGCTCGTGGCCATCGGACATTCCATCATGGGCATCAGCACGCAGTTGTGGCCCGTCCACGCGGCAGTGCTGTTCACCACGTTCGCTTTCGCCATTGTCTTCGGCCTCAACATAAGCAGCGGCCTCAAGACGGCCGTCTCCATCTACATCTCCATTCCGCTCGTCATCGTGCCGCAGCTCGTCTTCAGTGGCACGATGGTCGACTTCTCGCGCCTGCATCCGGCGCTGGGCAACCGCGAGTACACGCCCGTCATCGGCGACGTCATGGTCTCCCGGTGGGCCTATGAGGCCTTGGCTGTCGACCAGTTTATGAACAACCCCTACGAGGAGCATTTCTTCGACGTGGAGACGCGCCGAAGCCTCGCCTCCTACACGGCCGCCACGTGGCTGCCCGAGCTGGAGAACCTCAACCGACAGTGCGTCTCACGGCCCGAGGGTGGGGCCTTGCTCCTCTCCGAGCTGGCCCGAGCGCAGAAAGAGCTGGGAGCGCGGCTGCCCGACAGCCTCAGCCTGCCCGTGGCCTACACGCCGTCGGTCTCCCCAAAGGCCGCCGCTGCCATAGAGTTCCTCAAAGGCAGGGCGCAAGCCATGTTTCGCGAGGCAAGCGCGCAGTCTGACAGCGTGGCCCGTGCCCTGGTGGCGAAGCTCGGCTCGACCGACGCCCTGGCCGCCCTTAAGCACTCGTCTGCCAACGAGGCGCTCAGCCGACTGGCCCAGGCTAAGGACAATTTTGAGCAGATTGCCGTATTCCCCGACAAAATGGTGCGTAAGAGGCAACCCATATATGACATGCCCGAAAACCCCTATGGCCGAGCGCATCTCTACTCGCCCGCCAAGAGGCTCGGCTCCGCGCTCATCCCCACCCCCCTCTTCAACTGCGCGGTGATATGGCTCCTCATTGGGCTGCTCTACGTGACGCTCTACTTCGACCTCTTGCGCCACATCCTCGAGCACTTCGAGAACCTCAAGAAACGCAGGCTCGCCAAGAGGCTGGCCAAGCTGAGAATATGACGCTGACAACGACTAACCTAACCTGAAAAATAGATATTTATGGAAGAACTCAAGCAAATGGTCGAGGCCGCGTGGGCCGACCGCGCCCTCCTGGCCAAAGATGAGGTGAGGCGCGGCATCGACTGCGTGGTTGACCTGCTGGACAAAGGGTGGCTCCGCGTGGCCACTCCAGACGAGACGGGCTCCAACTGGACTGTCAACGAGTGGATCAAGAAAGCCATCATACTCTACTTCCCCATCCACGAGATGAAGACCGTGGAGTGCGACCCCTTCGAGTGGCATGACAAGGTGCCGCTCAAGCACGGCTACGCCGAAATGGGCGTCCGCGCCGTGCCGCACGCCGTGGCGCGCTATGGCTCGTTCATTGAGAAAGGCGTCGTCATGATGCCTTCGTTCGTCAACATTGGGGCCTATGTAGGCAGCGGCACCATGGTAGACACGTGGGCCACCGTAGGCAGCTGCGCCCAGATAGGCCGCGGCGTCCACCTGAGCGGAGGCGTGGGCGTGGGCGGCGTCTTGGAGCCGGTGCAGGCCGCGCCCGTCATCATTGAAGACCATGCTTTCATAGGCTCCCGATGCATCGTCGTCGAGGGGTGCCACATTGGCCGAGAGGCCGTCCTTGCGGCAGGCTGCGTGCTGACGGGATCCACAAAGATAATTGACGTCACGGGCCCCGAGCCCGTCATAACCAAGGGCTACGTCCCTCCGCGCTCCGTCGTCATCCCGGGCTCCTACGTCAAGAAATTCCCAGCCGGAGAATACGCCACGGCGGCCACGCTCATCATTGGCAGGCGCAAAGAGTCTACCGACAAGAAGACCTCGCTCAACGAGTGCCTCCGCGACTACGACATCAACGCCTGACGCCACCCAAGCTGTGGAGAGACATGGCGGCACACAGGAGCGCGCCCGCCTTCGCGGGGCGCTCCTTTCTCTTTTTTTATCATAACATAATGGCCCCGCGCCCCGTACAACAGACTGACGGCACGGAAGCGAAAACACACTGACACTCATGAACAAGGAAGAGTATATGGCCGATTTGCGTCAGGCTGTCAAGACCCTCCGCGAGGGAGGCGTCATCCTCTACCCGACAGACACCGTCTGGGGGCTCGGATGCGACGCCACGAACGCCGAGGCCGTGGCCAAAGTCTACGCCATCAAGCAGAGGGCCGAGAGCAAGAGCATGCTCGTCTTGGTCGACTCGGCCGGCAGGGCGGGAGTATACGTCAAAGAGATCCCCGACGTGGCGTATGACATGATGGACTTGGCAGACAAGCCTCTCACACTCATACTCGACGGGGCGAAAAACTTGGCCAGCAACCTCATCGCCGAAGACGGCTCAATAGGCATAAGGGTGACGAGCGAGAGATTCAGCCAAGACCTCTGCCGGTCATTCGGCAAGGCCGTCGTCTCCACCTCCGCCAACATAAGCGGCCAGCCCGCCGCCGCCATCTTCTCCGAGATCTCGCCAGAGATCCTCAACGCGGTGGACTACGCGGTCCTCTTCCGCCGAGATGACACGGCCAAGGCCAAGCCCAGCAGCATCGTCAAACTCAAGGCCGACGGCCAGGTGACCATAATTCGACCCTAGCCACCCCGCGACACACAACAACACAACAACGAAAAAACGACAGCAGATGGTCAAGAAACAATATCCCATAGACGTGGAGAACTACCCCTTCAAGGTCAAGACCGACGTGCAGCTGCGCTTCAACGACCTTGACGGCTATGGGCATGCCAACAACGCATCCATGCAGGCGTTCTTTGACATCGGCCGCGCCGCATACATGAAAGAGTGCTGCGGCCCCGACTTCTATAAGGGAGACTCCACCATGCTCGTGGTCTCTTACTCCACCGACTTCCTGCACCAGGTCCACCTCGAAGACGACATCGAGGTCCGAGTGGCCGTGCACCGCATCGGATACAAGAGCATAAGCATGATAATGGCAATAGTCAATAAGAACACCGGGGCCATCTGCGCCGTGTCTGACTCTGTCATGTCCGGCTTCAGCAAAAGGATACAGGCCAGCATCCCCATCCTGGAGCGGTGGAGAGAAAGAATTTCTCAAATAGAAGGGAAAGTGTTCTAAAACAGTCAAAGTGGCCTAAAAGAGTTATGTCTGCCACGGCTTAGCTTTCGTATCTTTTTGTATCTTTGATTATGCTTTCTATCGAAAATATACTCTCCGACGTAGAAAAATGGCTCTCCGAGATAGACTACGGTCAAGAGCCGCGCAATCTCTACGACCCCGTGAGATACTCCATGTCGCTCGGAGGCAAGAGGCTGCGCCCGTCGCTCTGCCTGGCCACCTGCGCCCTCTTTAAAGACGATTACGGCCAGGCCAAATGGCCCGCCATGGCCATCGAGGTGTTCCACAATTTCACCTTGCTCCATGACGACGTGATGGACAAAGCCTGCATCCGCAGGGGGCAGCCGACAGTGGTCGCCAAATATGGCCTCAACACCGCCATATTGAGCGGCGACGCCATGCTCATCGAGGCATATCGGCTCCTCCAACTCTCCGACTCGCCGTCTTTCTCGCTCATCTGCGACACTTTCAACCAGACGGCCCGAGAGGTCTGCCAAGGCCAGCAGCTCGACATCGACTTCGAGTCGCGCAACGACGTGACCGCGGCGGAGTACCTAGAGATGATACGCCTCAAGACAGCTGTCCTCCTGGCCGCCTCGATGAAGATCGGGGCCCTTGTGGGCGGCGCCGCGGCTGCCGACACCCAGGGCCTCTATGACTACGGCATCCTCATTGGCCTGGCCTTCCAGCTCCAAGACGACCTGCTGGACAGCTTCGGCGACGCCGCCACCTTCGGCAAGGCTATTGGCGGCGACATCATGGAGAACAAGAAGACTTTCTTGCTCATCAACGCCATGGGCAACGCCGACGCCCAGCAGAAGAGGGAGCTGCAGGCCTGGATTGCCAACGCCGACGCCGTGAGGGAAGAGAAAGTGCAGGCCGTGAAAGACCTCTACGAGGTCACGGGGGCCAGGGCGGCCACAGAAAAAAAGGTTGAGGAACTCTTCTCCCAGGCCATGTCTAGGCTCCGCGAGATGGAGATCCCGGCCGAGGGCAAGAGGTTCTTCATCGACTTCGCCAACAAGCTCTTCAAACGAGACAAGTAATACACATCATACACATTTTATGGCAAAGAAAGGCAAGATTATCCAGATAGTTGGCCCTGTGGTGGATGTCGCTTTCGACACTGCCGAGGGCGAGCTCCCGGAGATATACGACGCACTGGTCATAACCCGCGACAACGGGGACAAGCTCATTGCGGAGTGTGAACAACACATTGGCGAGAACACCGTCAGGTGCATAGCCATGGAGAGCACCGACGGCCTCCGTCGTGGCATGGAGGTGGAGAACACCGGCGCGCCCATCCAGATGCCCAATGGCGACAACGCCCGCGGGCGACTGCTCAACGTCATCGGCGAGGCCATCGACGGCATGCCCAACCCCGACAAGAAGGGCGGCAGCCCCATCCATAAGCCAGCGCCCTCTTATGAGGAACTGACCACCGAGGCCGAGATTCTCTTCACCGGCATCAAGGTCATCGACCTTATCGAGCCATACGCCAAGGGCGGCAAGATTGGCCTCTTCGGCGGCGCCGGTGTCGGCAAGACCGTCCTCATCCAGGAGCTTATCAACAACATCGCCAAGGGCCACAACGGCCTCTCCGTCTTCGCTGGCGTTGGCGAGCGCACCCGCGAGGGTAATGACTTGCTCCGCGAGATGATCGAGAGCGGCATCGTCAACTATGGCGAGGCGTTCAAGGAGAGCATGGAAAAAGGCGAGTGGGATCTCTCCAAGGTGGATCATGAGGCTCTTGCCAAGTCGCAGTGCACCATGGTGTTCGGTCAGATGAACGAGCCTCCTGGAGCGCGCGCCCGAGTAGCCCTTTCGGGCCTCACTGTGGCCGAGAGCCTCCGCGATGGCGATGGCAAGGGCCCTGGCCGAGACATCCTCCTCTTCATCGATAACATCTTCCGCTTCACGCAGGCCGGCTCCGAGGTGTCCGCCCTTCTGGGCCGTATGCCTTCGGCCGTGGGATACCAGCCCACGCTGGCTTCCGAGATGGGCGCGCTGCAGGAGCGAATCACGTCGACGAAGCACGGCTCCATCACATCGGTGCAGGCCGTCTACGTCCCTGCGGACGACTTGACCGACCCGGCCCCGGCCACAACCTTCGCACACCTCGACGCAAAGACCGTCCTCAGCCGCAAGATTGCCGAGCTCGGCATCTACCCGGCCGTGGACCCTCTCGACTCCACGTCGCGAATCCTTACGCCAGAGGTCGTCGGCAAAGCTCACTACGAGTGCGCCGAGCGTGTCAAGCAGCTCCTGCAACACTACAATGAGTTGCAAGACATCATCTCGATCCTCGGCATGGAAGAGCTGTCTGAGGAGGACAAGCTCGTCGTGGCGCGCGCCCGCCGAGTGCAGCGTTTCCTCTCGCAGCCGTTCTTCGTCGCCGAGCAGTTCACCGGCCTCAAGGGCGCCTACGTCTCCATCGAGGACACCATCAAGGGCTTCAACATGATCATGGACGGCGAGCTGGACAAGTATCCTGAGGCTGCCTTCCACCTTGTCGGCACCATTGAGCAAGCCATAGAGAAGGGCGAGAGGCTCTTGAAGGAGAACGCTTAGGCTCATCATCCCCGTTCCAACGTCTAACAGACAGCAATATGGACACGCCCATGAATCTGGAAATAGTCTCTCCCGAGAAGGTCGTCTTCAGCGGCGACATCGAGATGGTTGAGATGCCCGGCAAGAACGGGCGGTTCGCCATCCTTCCTCACCACGCCCCAATAATAGCCACGTTGGGGGCCGGGGCCATCCGCGTCAAGCCTGTGGGCGGTGAGGAGCAGTCTTTTGACTGCCAGGCGGGCTATGTGGAGTGTTCGGCCAATAAGGTGTCAATACTCCTCAACGCATAGCCGAGAGGTCAAAATCTGACTACAGTCTCGCGATTAGCTTAGATGTCGCGGCCGCGTGCGGAAACGTGCGCGGCCGCGCTTTTTTGTGCGCTGCAAAAAGAAGAGGTGCGGGGGTGGCGTCGCCTAGGCGAGGGCGGAAAGAGGCCTGTGGCTGGTCATTCCGTGCGATAGCGCTCCTTTTGCGTGAGCAGGTGCCCCATGTGAGGGTCAAAAAGCCAATGGCTAGCTAAGCGGGCCGGCATCTTGAGCAGCAGACGCGTTTGGCGAGGCGTCAATGCCGCCATCCCGCCCCTCAGCCCCATGTCTTGGGCCATCTCTTCCGCCACGGCGGCCAGAGTGGTGTTTTCTCCCGCGCACATTAGTCTCTCGCCCTTTCGCCCATCTGCCAGCGCGCCAATGAGGGCCGAAGCCAACGTCTCTGCCTTGACAAAAGCGCTCTCCATCGGGGGGGCGTATCGTCCGCCGCCGGCCACGTATTCCCTAAGTCTCTCATCCAATATTCCGCCTCGGCCCGCCGTCTCGCTCCCTAATATCCACCCTGCGCACACCGTGGTCACGTCAACGAGGCCCCGTTCTGCCGCTTGCCACGCCTCCATCTCTTGGCGGAACAACGACCGCTCCACCGTCGTGCGGCGGTCGTCTGACTGGTATGCCGTGCCAGTGTCCACGGGAGCCTCTGTGGCCTGATGCCCCAGAGAAAGTATTGAGCCGCAGTGAATGAGCCTTTTTGCGCCCGCGCTTTCAATGGCCAGGACGAGGCTTGCCATGCCGCCGACGTTCAAGGCCCACACCCTCTCCGCCGCGCTGGGCCTGAAGTCCAGCAGGCTGGCGGTTGAGAAAATGACATCGGCGCCGCCAATGGCCGCGGCAATGTCATCGGGGTTAAAAGCGTCAACCATGCAGGCTCCGGAGGCTCCATGTGCCGTCGCTTCGCCGTCAGTCATGATTATGCGGCGGGCGTCGGCTCCCATAGTGGTCAGTTTTTGGGTCAAGATGCCATCGGTGGCCAGCCCTAGGCCGACCACGGCGCACCTCTTGCCCCTCATGCGGGCGGGGTCAATGTCTGCCACTGATGTTTGCATCTGCCGTTTTGTGGATGTGATGGCAAAAATAGCTAAATTCACCCTCATTAACGGCAAGCATGGCACTTAACTACATTTGGGTCTTCTTCATTCTTGTGGCGGGCGCGGTCTCGCTCTGTCGGTGGATTTTTTGTGGTGACGTCTCGGCTCTCTCTGACGTTGTTGGCTCCACGTTCACGTCCGCCAAGTCGGGTTTCGAGATCTCGCTCTATCTCACTGGCGTCCTCACTCTTTGGATGGGCCTCATGAGGGTGGGTGAGGCGGGTGGCGCCGTGGGCTGCCTGAGCCGGGCCATCTCGCCGCTTTTCTGCCGCCTCTTCCCTGGCGTGCCCAGGGGCCATGCGGCCTACGGCTCCATGACCATGAACATTGCCGCCAATATGCTTGGCCTCGATAATGCCGCCACGCCCATGGGGCTTAAAGCCATGTCTGAGCTGCAGGCGCTGAACCCCGATAAGAGCCGCGCCACGAATGCGCAGATCATGTTCCTTGTCCTCAACACAAGCGGCCTCACCATAATCCCCGTCACCATCATGGCCTATCGCCAGCAGTGTGGCGCGGCCAACCCTGCCGATGTCTTCCTGCCGCTTTTGCTCACCACGTTTTGCTCCACTGTGGCGGGGCTTGTGGCCGTGGCGGCTGTGCAGCGCATCAACTTGCTCAACCGTGTCGTCTTGGCCTATCTTGGCGTCGTCGCGGCCCTTATGTGCGGGCTTGTCTTCGCCCTTGACGGCATGCCGCGCGAGCGGGTGCAAGATCTCTCGGCCGGCGTCTCCAGCGCGGTCTTGGTGCTCGTCATCTGCTGTTTCGTCATCATGGCGTTGCGGAGGCGCGTCAATGTCTATGACACGTTCATCGACGGTGCGAAAGACGGGTTCAAGACAGCCGTCTCCATCATTCCTTTCCTTGTGGCCATGCTTGTGGCCGTCGGCATGTTCCGCGCCTGCGGAGCGTTAGACTTCGCCCTCGATGGCGTCCGTTGGTGCGTGGGCTCGTTGGGGCTGGACGCTCGGTTCGTTGACGCTTTGCCGACCGCTTTCATGAAGCCCCTCAGCGGCAGTGGAGCGCGCGGCTTTATGATTGAGTGCATGAACACATGCGGGGCGGACTCCTTTGCCGGCCGCCTCTCTTGCCTCTTCCAGGGTGCGGCGGACACCACCTTCTTCATCCTTGCCGTCTATTTCGGCTCCGTCGGCATCAAAGATACGCGCCATGCTGTGGCTTGCGGCCTCATTGCTGATGTGGCGGGAGTCATAGCGGCCATCGCTATAGCCTATTTCTTCTTTGGGTAGTGCTGGGAGACGAAGATGACAAACTGCGTCAATGGGTGCCCGTGATGAAAAAAAAAGGAAGCTGTGAAGCTTCCTTTGCCGTTTAAAATGCCATTTGCACTCGCATATTGAGAATCTCAGAAGCCCGATAAGTCGTCCATGTCGGCAGGAATTTTGGCGATTTTCTTGTATGCTTTGTTTAGTTTGTGGGTCAATTTCTTGAGCTTTTTGTCGTCAAGCTCTCCCTCCCGCACATCACCTTCCACTTGCAGCCTATATTTTGAAAAACCGTATTTGAGCAGTTTTTCAAGTTGCTCTTTCGTAAGCGGGTACTTCGCGTCGGCGGCAAACACCCACGTTTCACTTCCGCCCAACAGGCCCAAGATTCCATCCGTCCCCCAATATGTTGTGTGAGCGGTTGGGCAGCCTGTTCCCAAGGGAGACACAAGTTCCATATCCTCCCCATTCACCTTCAATATGAGTTTGGAGCCTTTGTTGATCTCCTTGAAGCCCTTTTTACTGTAGGTGCGGACTACGAACTCTGTCACAGTCTCAGGGCTTTGCCCATACCTCCCGATGGCGAAGCCGCACTCTGAGAAGCCGCCCATGTCGAGTTTATTCCCGTCAAATTTCGTGGCAATGCTTTGATTCCCCAGGTAGTCACAACCTTGCGTGTCTTGTGCTTGCGCCTGATAATCTGCGATGCTCGCCACGAAGGCCGACAAGGGGACAAACCATTTGATCCAGGACATAAGTCTGTCATTTTGAAACCGTCAACTGTGAGCCTTGGCGTGTCTTGACCACCGTCAAGCCATGGCTTCGGTTCCGCGCCATGCGTCGACCCGTAAGGTCATATACCTCCGCGCGCCCGTCTCCGGCCGTCACGGCCTTTATGGCGGTCAGCTCCGCCGCTATGTAACCTAGCTTGGGGTCAGAAATGACGCTGACGTAGCCGTCTGACACAATGTTTTGAGGCGTGCCGTCATAAGCGAGCCACTTCCTGTTTGTAGGAAGCTCCGCGTTCAGGTTGTTCGTATACTCCTCAAATGCTCCTGGCAAAATGTGCGTGAGGTCCGTGGCCTCGCTCATGTCTATGCGCGTGCCGCGTACAGTCTCCTCCCTCGCAAAGCATTTGCGACCCAGCGACACCACTCCTTTGCCGATTTTGAGACGCTCGAGGTACCAATTACCATAAAAAGCGCAGTCGCCTACAGTCAATTTCGCTTTGCTGGAGAGGCTTATGCTCCGGCACCATATCCCGAAAAAGGCGGAGTCTCCAACGGACTCAATATTCTCAGGGAGTGGGATGAATTTCTCTCTTACAGGATATCCTGATATAATTCCCGCAAGCGCGCCAGCACCGATGGAGACGATTGATGCCGGAAATTCATAGCTTTTCGCAACCGCATTAGCGAAAGACTTGCGTGGCAGCTCCGTGCGGCCATCCTCAAAGACGAGTCGCCCATATCCGCCCACAAAGGCGTTTGCGCCAATGTGTTTAAGCGACTTAGGAATGTAAAGCACATCGCTGTAAGACATCATGAAGGCATAGTCACCCACCCACTCCACGCCAGATGCTATGGTGATCTGCCTCACCGTGACCCGATTCTCTTTAAACCCGTGTTGAATGTCCTCCATGTTTCTGGCAAAGGCGTAGTTGCCAACCTTTTTGACGTTGGCGGGAATGTTGACGGAGGTCAGCAGGTTCGCGCAGAAAGCAGAATCTGCTATCTCCACCACTTCTGGCCCTATCTGCAAGTCTGTCAGCATATTCATGGCAAAGCCGTCTAGCTTGCGAATAGAGTTGGGGAGCGTGAGGCGGGAGATGTAGTTGTAGAAAAATGCGTCGTGCCCAATGTGGTCAACTGTCTCCGGCACGTCCAGCTCCGTAAGGTAGCCACAATAGAAGGCTTTGTCGCCAATGTATTTGAGGCCGGGCGAGAGGATCAGTCGCTCTATGGGGCAGTCCGAAAAAGCTGAGGTGCCTATGCTGTCAACGCTAGCCGGGATGGTCAGAGACACTACGGTGCTATCGTAGTAACTTTGCCTGAACGCATAGTCGCAAATGACTTTCAAACCGTCAGGCAATGATATGTCCACCAGCGGGCAGAATTGAAACGCCTTGCGGCCTATCCGCTTCACTCCCTCTGAAATACGCACGCCAGAAAGCCGGAATCTCTCAAAAACGCCGTTGCCGATGGCTGTCACCTTCTCCCCGCCTAACTCCGACGGTATCTCAATCCTCTCAAAATCCTTTTTGCCGATCTTTACGCTCACAAGTTCCCCGTTTGTCACCTCAACCTCGTCTGCGGTAAGCACATGATACTCTTGTGAGAAGGCTGGCGTGGCGCAAGATATGAAGAGGATGGGGATGATGGCGCGCTTCAGTCGGCTGTTGAAAGCAGTGAGTGTTGTGAGGATGCGGCTCATAGAAATGTCAGTGTTTTAATCTTGGCGCAATTTAACCACTATTATTAACATCGCCAATGTGGCGCACTGACTTTAACGTTTCATTTTCCAAATTCCTCATACCAAAACGTCAGTCCGCTCTTCTCATCCTCCATCGCCGGGGAGCGGCCTGTGGAGTGCCACTCCGAGAAATCGGGGAAAAAAGTGTCGGCCTCAGGAAATGCGCAGTCTATCATTGTGAGGCACAGCCGCGTGGCGAAAGGCAGGAAAGTCTCGTAGACCTGCGCGCCGCCTATTACGAACGCCTCCCGCTCTTGCGCCACCATGCTTAGCGCCTCCCCTGCCGAGCGAGCCACCTCGACGCCCTCGACAGAGAATGAAGGGTCGCGGGTCAGGACGATGTTGCGTCGCCCCGGCAGCATGCGCTTTGGCAGGGCCTCGTTGGTGCGGCGGCCCATGATGACCGCCTTGCCGAGTGTGAGGGCCTTGAAGCGTTTGAGATCTTGACTGATGTAGGCGAGCTGGTCGCCGCGCAGGCCTATGGCTCGCCGCCTGTCTATTGCCGCAATGAGTGTTATCATATGTTTGTGAAAGAAGAAGAGGCCGCGCCACACAATGGGCGCGGCCTCAGTGAGACTTTAGGCTATGGTGTTGGCCTCGTGGCCATTAGTTCTGCTTTCCACCTCTGTCGCGATGGCGACGGTCGGCGCGGTTGGGGCGGGGAGACGGGTAGTAGTCGTCGCGGAAGTCGCGGC
>SAMEA104315425__coassemble_1016_pt1 | contig 17237 bp, 29 predicted proteins | sample SAMEA104315425__metabat2_high_PE_033 | metagenome-assembled genome bin SAMEA104315425 (sample SAMEA104315425) | gut metagenome | biome: Monkey gut; feature: monkey-associated habitat; material: faeces | place: China | collected 2013 | reverse complement strand
GTTGACCTTGTCACCTCGCTTGTCGATGAGCTGGATGATGTGGTAGCCGAACTCAGTCTCCACGATTTTGGAGACTTTGCCTTTCTCTTTCATGTTGAACGCCACGGCGGAGAACTCCGGCACAAAGCCGGACTTGGAGTACCACCCCAAGTCGCCACCGCGCGAGGCTGAGCCCGGGTCTTCGGAGTAGAGCACCGCGAGGGTGGCGAAGTCTCGGCCCTCGGCCACCTGCTTTTGGAAGTCGCGGAGGCGGTTCTTGATACGGTCAATCTCTTTTTGCTCGATCTCGGGGTAGACGAGAATCTGCTGAATCTCATATTGGGCGGGGACAAACGGGATGCTGTCCTGGCTCATGCCGTTATAGAAGTTACGGATGTCGGCCGGCGTCACCTTGACGTCTTTGGTGATGTTTTGCTGCATCCTTTGGGTTATCATCTGCGTCCTGACGGTCTCCATCTGGTCGCGGCGGATCTGCTGGATTGGCTTGCCAAAATATTCCTCCAGCTTGTCCTGCCCCCCGACCTGCTGCACAAAGTAGTTGATGCGGGCGTCGACCTGCTGGGCCACCTCGCCGTCTTTGACTTCGACGCTGTCAATCTTTGCCTGGTTGAGCATCATCTTCTGGATGAGGAGCTGCTCGAATATGTGGCACTTCATGTCGCCGCCGTAATTGGCGCCCTCAATCATGGCCTGGCCATATTGGTACTCAATGTCGGAACTGAGGATGGCGTCGTCACCTACCGAGGCCACCACTTCGTCAATCAGCCTTGTCTGCGCCTGCGCGGCGAGGGCCGAGAAGAGGGCCGCCGCCGCACAAACGGCGATTTGGGTGTGTTTAGTCATTATTTTCGTAAAACTTTATGGCGCCGGACTTTACGGCCTGCTCATATATGTCTTTATTGGCGGAAGAGAGGAACTCCAACTTCCTCTTGCTCACCAAAATATTCGTTATGTCTTTTCTGACGAACTCCTCTGGGGCCACCGCGCCAGCCTGCAAGGCGTGCGTCACTTTGAGGATGAAGACGTTGCCTCCCTCCTCTACTTTAAGGATCGGCACCTGAGTAAGTGAGCGGACGTCGTCGGGCAGCGAGCCTGCCGGGAAAAAGTTCCGGACGGCCGCCATTGAGATCCAAGCGTCGAACGAGCTCTCATATTTGGTCGCATTGTGAAACATGTACTCCTCGACCTCAAGCGAAGACTCCTCGTCAAAGCGAGTGAGGGTCTTGACAAAGCCCTTGAGGTCCGGAGCGTTGGCGGGGATGACGGCATAGCATCCTTTTATGAGCGGGTCGGGCAGGACAAAGTTCTGCTTCATCTGCTCATAATAGGCGTGAATGTCATCATTTGTTATGTTCGGCTTGAACTTTTGCTCTACAAGCTTATTCTGATACGTCTCGATGATGAGGGACGATCGATACTCCTCCACGGCCTCGTCGATTTCCTCCGTCTCGTTAGAAAGATAAAGTGTGGCCTTTTGAAGCAGCACCTGGCGATAAACCCAACCTCTGATATACTCATCGGCAAAGACCGCGCTGTCGGCGTGAGACGCCATGACCGGCAACTCGGACATGAGCTGGGTCCTGGTGAGCTCCGCGTCACCGACCGAGACGACGACGACGTCAGGCGCCTCCTCCCCGCCCCCGCAAGACGGCGACAAAGACGCGCCAAGGGCAGCCATCCCAAGCCATAAGAACTTATTTACATCAAGAGCCATCAGATAATCATGCGTTTGAATCAAAAAAGCACACCTCAAAGGGCCTCTCGGCCCCTTAACGCTCATGGGGCACACGGAAGCTCTCCACGCCGAGCAAAAGTAAGTCAAAGAGGCTATAAAACAAAAAAGAGGGGAGATAAATTATCTCCCCTCATAGTGTCAAGGAATAAGCCTAAACTACTCAGCCTTCTCCTCTGCTTTAGCCTCGGCGGCGGGAGCCTCAGCGGCCTCTGCCTTCTTGCCGCGGCTACGGCGGGTCTTCTTCTTCTCCTCGGCCTTTTTGGGAGCCGCGAGCATGTTAGCGTTGTAGTCAACGAGCTCAATGAAGCACATGTCGGCTGCGTCACCAATACGCGAGCCCGTCTTGAGGATACGGGTGTAGCCACCGGGGCGGTTGGCCACCTTGCCCGCTACCTCTGTGAAGAGCTCTTTGGTAGCGGCATTGTCCTGAAGATGGCTGAAAACGAGACGCTGCGCACTGCGCTTCTCGTCTACCGTGGTCAGGTTCTTGGTCTTGTTGATAAGGGGCTCAACATAGACACGCAAAGCCTTAGCCTTGGCGACTGTCGTCGTGATCCTCTTGTGGAGGATGAGCGAGCAGGCCATGTTGGAGAGCATAGCTTTACGATGGGAGCTCGTCCGACCAAGGTGATTGAATTTCTTATTATGTCTCATCGTAATTATTCTTTATCGAGTTTATACTTAGCCGTGTCCATACCGAACGAAAGACCAAGGTTGGCCAACAGGTCGTCAAGCTCAGTGAGCGACTTCTTGCCGAAGTTGCGGAACTTGAGCAGGTCATTCCTGTGATATGTGACCAATTCACCAAGGGTCTCTACTTCAGCGGCCTTGAGACAGTTGAGGGCGCGGACTGAAAGGTCCATATCGCCGAGCCTAGTCTTCAAGAGCTGCCTCATTCGCAGAACCTCCTCGTCAAACTCCTCACCACCAGCCTTCTCATTCTCATCCATAGTGATCTTCTCGTCAGAGAAGAGCATGAAGTGGTAAATGAGAATCTTGGCAGCCTCTTTGAGGGCATCCTTTGGGAGGATGGAGCCATCGGTGGTGATCTCCAGGTTCAGCTTGTCGTAGTCCGTTTTCTGGAGCACGCGGTACTTCTCAACGGAATACTTGACGTTGATGATAGGAGTGAAGATGGAATCGATGGCGATGGTGTTGATGTCCTGACCGTCCTCTTGGTTCTCGTCAGCCCTGACGTATCCCCTGCCCTTGTTGACAGTGAAAGTCATGTTGAACTTGACGTCCTCATTAAGGTTGCAGATGACAAGGTCGGGGTTGAGGACCTCGAAATTGTGCATGACCTTGTTGAAGTCACCCGCGGTGATTTGGTTCTGACCAGTGATTTTGAGGCAGACGACCTCCTTATCCTCGTCTTGCGCGCCAATCTTGCGGAAACGGACCTGCTTGAGGTTGAGAATGATCTGGGTTACATCGTCAATAACACCAGGGATGGTTGCGAATTCGTGCTGGACACCGTCAATTTTGATTGACGTGATAGCAAAACCTTCGAGCGAGTTGATTAAAATTCTTCTTAAGGCATTTCCAATGGTAATGCCATAACCTGGTTCAAGAGGACGAAATTCGAAACGACCGAACTTATCGTCGTTCTCGAGCATTATGACTTTTTCGGGTTTTTGGAAAGCTAAAATTGCCATAAGAATAATTTTATTTAGAGTACAGATCGACGATCAACTGCTCCTTGATGTTTTCAGGAATATCAGCCCTCTCAGGAAGGTTCAAGAAAGTGCCAGAAAGCGTGTTTGCGTCCCACTGCAACCAAGAGTACTTGGAGGCAGAGTTAGCCGCGAGCGAGTTGGTGACGACCTCGAGAGACTTGCTCTTCTCACGGACGCCGACGACCTGACCAGGCTTTACTCGGAAAGAAGGGATGTTGACGACCTTGCCGTCTACCACGATGTGCTTGTGGCCGACGAGCTGGCGCGCAGCAGCGCGGGTTGGGGCTATGCCGAGGCGGTAGACAACGTTGTCGAGACGCGACTCGAGGAGCGAGAGGAGGACCTCACCGGTGACGCCCTTGGAGCGCTTGGCATCGGCATAGACGATGCGGAACTGACGCTCGAGGACACCGTAAGTGTACTTAGCCTTCTGCTTCTCTTTGAGCTGCATACCGTACTCAGAGACCTTGCCGCGACGGTTCTGGCCGTGCTGTCCTGGAGGGTAATTACGATGCTCGAAATACTTGTCGGGGCCAAAGATCGCCTCACCGAATCTACGGGCGACCTTGGTTCTTGGGCCTGTGAATCTTGCCATTTTGTTTTTTGACTTTATGATTTTGATTTCAAATGATGAATATGGCAGCCGCTAGATCATACTAAAACAATCATAACCATTCATTATTCAAAACACAAAATCAAAAACAGTTGAAGGGAACTTAAAACTTTAAACTAGACCTTACGCCTCTTCGGAGGACGGCAACCATTGTGCGGGAGCGGGGTGACGTCGACGATCTCAGACACCTCGATGTTAGCCGCATTGATTGCGCGGATAGCGGCCTCACGGCCATTACCCGGACCCTTAACGAAGACCTTGACCTTACGGAGACCGAGGTCGTAGGCTACCTTGGCACAGTCGGTGGCTGCTGTCTGTGCCGCATATGGGGTGTTCTTCTTAGAGCCTTTGAAGTTCATCTTACCGGCGCTGGACCAAGAGATGGCCTGACCCTGCTGATTGGTAAGAGTGATGATTATGTTGTTGAAGGAAGAGTGGATGTGGGCCTCGCCGATAGCCTCGACCTTGACCACTTTTTTCTTGAGTGCTCCTGCTTTCTTAGCCATGATTCAATTATTTAGTAGCCTTCTTCTTGTTAGCGACGGTCTTCTTCTTGCCCTTACGCGTGCGGGCGTTGTTCTTGGTCGACTGACCGCGAACGGGCAGACCGAGGCGGTGGCGGATACCACGATAGCAACCGATGTCCATCAGTCGCTTGATGTTGAGCTGTACCTCGGAGCGCAACTCACCTTCAACCTTATAGTTGGCACCAATAATTTCGCGAACTGCCTGGATCTGAGCGTCAGTCCAGTCGGATACCTTTACACTACGATCGATCCCGGCCTTCTCGAGAATTTTAACAGCTGTGCTCCGGCCAATACCGTAAATGTAAGTCAATGCGACCTCACCGATTTTGTTAGACGGGACGTCGACTCCTGCGATTCTTGCCATAATTGATTATCCTTGACGTTGTTTGAGTTTGGGGTTCTTCTTGCAGATCACGTACAAGCGACCCTTGCGGCTGACAATCTTGCAGTCCGCACTTCTTTTCTTAATGGATGCTCTAACTTTCATAATAAGTTATTTGTAGCGATATGATATACGGCCCTTGGAGAGGTCGTATGGTGATATTTCCACCTTCACCCTGTCTCCTGGGAGAATCTTGATGTAGTTCATGCGCATCTTTCCCGAGATATGGGCCGTGATGACATGACCATTCTCAAGCTCCACCCTGAACATTGCGTTGGAGAGGGCTTCCTTGATCGTTCCGTCTTGCTCTATTGACGACTGCTTGGGCATACGCTTACTTTAAATTCGGACGCAAATGTAACACAATAAGTTCTATTTGACAAACTTGGGTTTATCAAAAAAATCCCCGCCAGAGCAAGCCCCGGCGGGGATATGAATCTATCAGTGCTGCGCAGGACCGAAAGTCCTGCCCATTATGCGACCTGATTTCATAAGGCCATCGTAATGCCTCATAAGGAGGTGGCTCTCGATCTGCTGGAGCGTGTCTAGCACGACACCGACGAGAATGAGGAGCGACGTTCCTCCATAGAACTGAGCAAAGGACGCCTCCACGCCAGCTATGGTGGCGAACGCGGGGAGGATGGCGACAATGGCGAGCATCACGGAGCCAGGCAAGGTGATGCGGGACATTATCGTGTCAATATACTCAGCAGTCTTCTTTCCTGGCTTCACTCCCGGGATATAACCGTTGTTCTTCTTCATGTCATCTGCCATCTGCTGCGGGTTCATGATGAGCGCAGTGTAGAAATAGGTGAAGACGATGATCAGAAGGGCGAACACGAGGTTGTACCAAAATCCGGTGAAGTCAGAGAAAGTGGCAGCGAAGCCCTGAGAGCCCTCCTGGTTTACAAAACCGAGGAAAGTCACGGGAAGGAACATCAATGCCTGAGCGAAAATGATAGGCATGACGTTGGCAGCGTTGATCTTCAAGGGGATGTACTGACGGACTCCACCATATTGCTTGTTGCCCTCAATCCTCTTGGCGTATTGCACTGGTATGCGGCGAGTGGCCTGAACGAGCGCGATGGTGCCGACGAAGACGAAGAAGAGTACGACAAACTCAATGAGCAGAGCCACGAGGCCACCGTCTTGATTGCTTACGGAGAGCTTATTGGCGAACTCGGCCACGAGAGAGTGAGGGAGACGCGCAATGATGCCCACCATAATGATCAAGGAGATGCCATTGCCAATTCCACGGTCCGTTATCTTCTCGCCGAGCCACATGACAAACATGGTGCCGGCAGTGAGGATTATGGTACTAGCGACCGTGAAAAAAGTCCTATCGACGGCAAAAGCCTCACCCGGAAGCTGATAGTAGAGGTTGGCGATGTAGGCCGGGGCCTGCAGGAGCAGGATGACCACAGTAAGCAGACGAGTAATCTGGTTGATTTTGTTACGTCCACTCTCACCATCTCTCTGAAGCCTCTGGAAATAGGGGATTACCATACCGAGGAGCTGGACAACAATCGACGCCGAGATGTAGGGCATGATGCCGAGTCCGAGGATGGAAGCATTGGAGAACGCGCCACCCGAGAACATATCGAGCAGCCCCATGACACCGCTGCTGGTCTGACTTTCAAGGCCGGCAAGGTAGTTGGGGTTAACACCTGGCAGAACGACGAAAGAGCCCAATCGATAAACCAACAGGAATCCTAACGTTGTTAGGATCCTGTTTTTTAGTTCATCGATTTTCCAGATGTTGCGAATGGTTTCGACCAGTTTCTTCATCTGTTACTTACTTTTCGGCGGCTACCTTCGCTTTTCTGCCGAGGACCTCGACGGAACCGCCGGCAGCCTCGATAGCCTCGATTGCCTTCTTGGAGAAGTTGTGAGCCTTAACGACGAGCTTAGTCCTGATCTCACCGTTGGCGAGAACTTTGACGAGATCGTTCTTTGAGGTCATACCGGCCTCGCGGAGGACGTCTGGCGTTATCTCAGTGACGTCAGACTTATCAGCGAGAGCCTGGAGCACGGAGATATTGATCGCCTTATACTCGACTCGGTTGCAGTTCTTGAATCCGAACTTAGGCAGGCGACGCTGGAGAGGCATCTGGCCGCCCTCGAAACCGAACTTAGTCTTGTAACCAGACCTGGACTTTGCACCCTTGCTACCACGGGTAGACGTGCCTCCACGGCCGGAGCCCTCACCACGGCCCAGACGCTTGTCATGATGCGTCGAGCCTTTCGCGGGCTTCAAATTGCTTAAATCCATATTATGAATTAGTCAATTAATTGTTAACAACTTCAACCTTGACAAGCTGCCTTACACGAGCAATCATGCCGCGGATGCCTGCATTATCCTCCTTGACAACCGAGTGGTTGAGCTTGTGGATGCCGAGAGCCGCAAGGACTCTTCTCTGATGGGCTGGAACATTGATAACGCTCCGGACCTGTGTAATCTTAATTTGTGCCATAAGTCAAGAGAATTAACCGTTGAATACCTTGTCCATAGAGATGCCACGCTGCTGGGCGACGGTGTAAGCGTCACGCAACTCGCAAAGAGCCTTGATGGTGGCCTTAACCAGGTTGTGAGGGTTGGAAGAGCCCTGTGACTTGGCGAGGACGTCCGTCACGCCGACAGTCTCGAGGACGGCGCGCATTGCGCCGCCACAGGTGAGGCCAGTACCTTTTGACGCGGGCTTGAGGAAAACCTTGGCTCCGCCGAAACTGATCTTCTGCTCGTGAGGGAGGGTGCCGTTGATGATGGGGACCTTGACGAGGTTCTTCTTAGCGGCCTCAGTGCCCTTGGAGATGGCAGCTGTGACTTCGCTAGCCTTGCCGAGACCCATGCCAATGACGCCCTTGCCGTCGCCGACAACAACTATTGCGGCGAAGCTGAAAGCGCGGCCACCCTTGGTGACCTTGGTGACGCGGTTGATAGCGACCAGACGATCCTGAAGCTCAAGGTCGTTGGTGTTCCTGACTCTATTGAAATTCTCAGCCATCGAATTTAGAATTTAAGACCGGCCTCGCGAGCTGCGTTGGCCAGAGATTCAACACGTCCGTGATAGAGGTAGCCATTACGGTCGAAAACGACGGTAGTGATACCAGCCTCGATGGCAGCCTCGCCGATGAGCTTGCCGACAGCCGCGGCTTGCTCAACTTTGTTGCCAGAGAAATCAACGAGGTTTTTAGAAGACCTGGCGACAAGGGTCTTGCCCTCGTCGTCATTAACGAGCTGGACGTAAATCTGCTTGTTGCTGCGGAAGACGGACATACGCGGGCGCGCAGCCGTGCCGCTGATCTTGCCGCGAATGCGCGCCTTGATCTTGTTGCGTCTTGCTATTTTAGAAAAAGCCATTGTCGAAAAAGTTTAACCGTTAAGCCTTAGCAGACTTTCCTGCCTTGCGGCGAATCTGCTCACCGACGAACTTGATACCCTTGCCCTTGTAAGGCTCCGGCATACGGAAAGAGCGAATCTTGGCGCAGATCTGGCCGAGGAGCTGCTTGTCGGCAGTCTCGAGCGTGATGATAGGGTTGCTCTTGCGGTCGGTCACAGCCTCAACCTTCACCTCTTTGGGGAGCTGAATGAAGATGGCGTGAGAATAGCCGAGGGCGAGCTCAAGGATGTTGTTCTGCGACGTGGCGCGGTAACCGACACCGACGAGCTCAAGTTTCTGGGTGTAGCCAGCGGAAACTCCGTGAACCATGTTGTTGACAAGCGAGCGGTAGAGGCCGTGGAGCGAGCGATGCTCCTTGTCGTCAGAGGCGCGGGTGAAGTGGAGATGACCGTCCTCGACCTTAACGGTGATGGAGCTGTCGATCTTCTGAGAGAGCTCACCCTTGGGACCCTTGACGGTTACGACGTTATCCTTGATATCTACGCTAACTCCGGAGGGGATGGCCACCGGTAACTTACCTATTCTTGACATTTCGTATCCCTCCGTTAATTAGTAGATGTAACAAAGAACCTCACCGCCTACTTTCTGCACGCGCGCCTCCTTGTCCGTCATGACACCTTTGGAGGTGGAGACGATGGCTATGCCGAGACCGTTGAGGACTCGCGGCATCTCGCGATAGCCGACATAGCTGCGGAGACCCGGGGTAGAAACCCTCTTGAGGGCCTTGATAGCTGATACGTTGCTCTGCGGGTCGTACTTGAGAGCAATCTTGATGATGCCTTGCTTGTCATCATCGATAAACTTGTAGTTAAGGATATAACCTTTCTCGAAGAGGATTGCGGTTATACCTTTCTTCAAGTTAGAAGCAGGGATCTCGACGACCCTGTGCTTTGCAAGGATGGCATTCCTGATGCGGGTAAGGAAGTCCGCTATGGGATCTGATACCATATAAAAAAGAAAGTTTAAATTAATCCCGAAGGTTCAGGACAATATTTAACACTTAGTGAATTGAATTACCAGCTAGCCTTCTTAACGCCAGGGATGAGGCCGGCGGAAGCGAGGATACGGAAATCGATACGCGAGATTCCGAACTGGCGCATATAGCCCCTCGGGCGTCCGGAGAGCATGCACCTGTTGTGGAGTCGCGTGGGGCAAGAGTTCTTCGGGAGCTCCTGAAGAGCCTCGTAGTTGCCCTCGGCCTTGAGCTGCTTGCGCTTCTCAGCGTATTTCGCGACGAGCTTGGCCCTCTTGCGCTCGCGGGCCTTCATAGATTCTTTTGCCATACAGCTAAAGTCTAATTAATTGTTTTTCTGCTTGAAAGGTATGCCGAAAGCCTTGAGCAGGGCGAAAGCCTCAGCGTCCGAAGCAGCATTCGTCACAAAGGTAATATTCATACCCTGAATTTTGGCAACAGCGTCCAGATTAATTTCGGGGAAAATGATCTGCTCGGTGATGCCGAGGGTGTAGTTGCCGCGGCCGTCGAGCTTGCCCTGAACGCCGTTGAAGTCGCGGATTCGCGGGAGAGCCACTCGGATGATTCTCTCGAGGAACTCATACATGCGGTCGCGACGGAGGGTTACCTTGACACCGATTGGGGTGTTCTTGCGGAGCTTGAAGCCAGCGATATCCTTCTTGGAGAGGGTCTCGATTGGCTGCTGGCCAGAGATGAGGGCCATTTCCTTCTTGGCGATCTCGATGACCTTCTTGTCCTGGGTGGCCTCGCCGAGACCCTGGTTGAGGACGATCTTCTCAAGCTTGGGGCACTGCATGATGGAGGTGTAGTTGAACTCCTTCATGAGCTGCGGGATAATCTGTTCCTTGTAGAACTTCCTTAGAGATGGTTCGTAAGCGGCCATTATTTAATCTCCTCCCCTGATTTTTTAGAGTACCTTACTGATTTGCCTTCCTCGTTGCGACGGCGTCCGATACGGGTCGCAGCGCCGGTCTTAGGATCCTTGACGTTAAGATTGGAGATGTGGATAGGAGCCTCCTTCTTAACAATGCCGCCCTGAGGGTTGGCAGCAGAGGGCTTGCAAGCCTTGCTGACCATGTTGATACCCTCGACGATGGCACGTGAATTGCGCGGGTCGACGGAGAGGACTTTCCCTTCCTTGCCCTTGTCATCGCCACTGTTAACTATGACGATGTCGCCTTTCTTGATATGCAGTTTAGCCATTGCCTTGTGTAGAAAAAATTAGATTACCTCTGGCGCGAGGGAGATGATCTTCATATAGCCGTCGCGGAGCTCACGCGCCACGGGGCCGAAGATACGAGTTCCTCTGAGCTCGTCAGCGTTGTTGAGCAGGACGCACGCGTTGTCGTCGAAACGGATGTAAGAGCCGTCAGGGCGACGGACTTCCTTCTTAGTACGGACGATGACCGCCTTGCTAACGGTGCCGGGCTTAATGTCGCTTGAAGGGATCGCGTCCTTTACGGTGACGACGATCTTGTCGCCGATGGAGGCGTAGCGCTTGAACGATCCACCGAGGACATGAATGCAAAGGACCTCCTTTGCACCGCTGTTGTCGGCAACAGCGAGTCTGGATTCTGTCTGTATCATTGTTTACTTAGCCTTTTCGACGATTCTAACGAGTCTCCACCTCTTGGTCTTGCTGAGTGGACGGGTCTCCATGATCTCGACAGTGTCTCCGACATGGGCCTCGTTGTTCTCGTCATGGACATGGAACTTCTTCGTCTTCTTCACGAACTTGCCATAGAGTGGGTGCTGCTCGCGATCCTTGATGGCGACGACGATGGACTTCTGCATCTTGTCGCTTACGACGAGACCGACTCGCTCCTTCCTATGATTTCTTTCTTCCATCTTCGGTTATTTTTCGGTGTTGTTCTTCTCGGTAAGGATTGTCAACAGACGAGCGATGTCCTTACGCGTCTTCCTGATTTTCATCGGGTTCTCGAGAGGGGAGATGGCGTGCTCGATCTTCATTTTCTGGAGCTCGAGCTTGGCTGCTGCGATCTTCTCCTCTATCTCGGAGACAGAAAGAGCCCTTATCTCAGATGCTTTCATTACTAAACGTTTGCAGATTCTACATAGTCACGACGAATGACGAACTTCGTCTTGATCGGGAGCTTCTGCGCAGCGAGGCGGAGAGCCTCCTTTGCCACTGCGAGAGAGACGCCCTCACACTCAATGAGCATCATGCCGGGCTTTACGGCAGCGACGAAGCCAGCGGGGTCACCCTTACCTTTACCCATTCGGACGTCGGCAGGCTTGCGGGTTATGGGCTTGTCGGGGAAAATGCGGATCCAGATCTGGCCTTCACGCTGCATGTAGCGCGTGACAGCGATACGAGCGGCCTCGATCTGGCGCGCGGTGATCCAAAGCGTGCCCAAAGCCTTGATGCCGAAAGAACCGAATGCGAGCTCGGTGCCGCGGTGCGCGATGCCGTCGTTTTTGCGGCGACCATCTTGCGGCCTCCTATACTTGACTCTCTTAGGTTGTAACATCTCGAAAAATCAATTAATGCTGCTGGTTATTGTTTCTCTTCCTCCTGGGGCCGCGGTCTCCGCGGAAGCCATTGTCGCGATCACCTGCGGGCTTTTGCGCCTTGTCGATGACGGGGAGGGTAAGGTCGCGCTTGCCATAGACTTCGCCACGGCAGATCCAGACCTTGACGCCGATGACGCCCATCTTGGTGTGGGCCTCTGCCTGGCAGTAGTCGATGTCGGCACGGAAGGTGTGGAGTGGCGTACGGCCCTCTTTGAACATCTCGTGACGAGTCATCTCTGCCCCATTGAGACGGCCACAGACCTGGATTTTGATGCCCTCGGCCTGGTTGCGCTGTGCGGAGGCGAGCGCGAGCTTGATGGCGCGGCGGTAGGCTACGCGGCCTTCGAGCTGACGCGCGATGTTGTTTGCGACGATCGTGGCGTCGAGGTCGGGGCGCTTTACCTCGTAGATGTTGATCTGAACCTCTTTGCCGGTGAGCTTAACGAGCTCCTCCTTGAGTTTGTTGACCAGCTCGCCGTTCTTACCGATAATGAGGCCTGGCTTGGCGGTGAAGATGGTGACGGTGACAATCTTGAGAGTGCGCTCAATGATGATGCGGGAGAGGCTGGACTTGCTGTGACGCTCGTAGAGGTAGCTACGAATCTTCTTGTCCTCGACAATCTTATCACCGAAGTTCTTGCCGCCGTACCAAACGGAATCCCAGCCACGGGTGATACCGAGCCTGTTGCTAATTGGATTAATCTTCTGTCCCATGACTTAATTTTCCTGGTTTTCGGTTGGTTTGCTGTCAACGAAGATGGTGACGTGGTTGGAGCGCTTGAGGATGCGGTGGGCGCGGCCCTGAGGAGCCGGGCGGAGACGCTTGAGCATGCGCGCCGAGTCAACGAAGATGGTCTTGACGTAGAGGTTTGCCTCCTCGACGTTCTTACCCTCGTTCTTCTGCTTCCAGTTGTCGATGGCCGAGAGAAGGAGCTTCTCGAGACGCGCTGAAGCGTCCTGCTTGGAGAACTTCAGGATTCCGAGAGCATTATTGACCTCCTTGCCGCGGATGAGGTCAGCAACGAGCTTCATCTTGCGGGGGGAAGTTGGGACGTTTCGCAGGGAAGCGAAATATTGAGTTTTCCTCGCTTCCTTGATGGCGTCCGCCATATTTCTTTTTCTTTTGCTCATTTTCGATTAATGAAAAGGGTTGTGACTAGCGGGTAACTACTTGCGGTTGCCGCTGTGACCACGGAACGTACGCGTCAAGGCGAACTCGCCGAGCTTGTGGCCCACCATGTTCTCGGTCACGTAGACCGGGACGAACTTGTTGCCGTTGTGGACAGCCAAGGTGTGACCAACGAAGTCGGGAGAGATCATGGAAGCCCTTGCCCATGTCTTGATGACTGACTTTTTGCCAGACTCGTTCATGGCGAGGATTTTCTTCTCGAGCTTGAGGTTGATGTACGGTCCTTTCTTTAAAGATCTGCTCATGATTGTTTAAGTTACGCAGTTACTTTTTACGCCTCTCAATGATGTACTTGGAGGATGTCTTCTTCGGAGCACGCGTCTTGTAGCCCTTAGCGAGGAGGCCCTTGCGTGAGCGCGGGTGACCGCCGGAAGCGCGGCCCTCGCCACCACCCATCGGGTGATCGACAGGGTTCATGACAACGCCGCGAACTCGCGGACGACGGCCGAGCCAACGAGAGCGTCCTGCCTTACCAGACTTTTCGAGTGCGTGGTCGGAGTTGCCGACGGCGCCGACGGTAGCCTTGCAGGTGGTAAGGATGAGACGGGTCTCACCGGAAGGCATCTTGATGACTGCGTAATTGCCATCACGAGCTGAAAGCTGAGCGAAAGAGCCGGCACTGCGAGCTATGATGCCACCCTGACCGGGGCGGAGCTCGATGTTGTGGATGACAGTGCCGAGCGGAATGGCGGAGAGGGGGAGGGCGTTGCCGACCTCGGGGGCTACTTCTGCGCCTGAGCCGATGGTCTGGCCGACCTGGAGGCCATTGGGCGCGAGGATGTAGCGTTTCTCGCCATCTTCATAGACGAGCAGTGCGATACGTGCGCTACGATTAGGGTCGTACTGAATCGAATCGACAACTGCAGGTACACCGTCTTTGTTTCTCTTAAAATCGATTACACGGTATTTCCTCTTGTGACCGCCGCCGATGTGGCGCATGGTCATCTTGCCGGTGTTGTTACGACCGCCGGTCTTCTTGAGAGGACGCAGCAAAGACTTCTCTGGCTTGCTTGACGTAATCGTATCAAACGTGCCAATAACTTTGTTTCTCTGCCCCGGTGTGACGGGCTTTAATTTCTTAACTGCCATTGTTTACTAGATGTTGCTGTAAAAGTCGATAGTGTTGCCCTCTGCAAGTGTTACGATGGCTTTCTTGTAGGAGGGAGTGCTACCAGATATGACGCCGGCCTTGGTGTAACGGTTCCTCTTCTTAGCGGGAGCTATGAGAGTTGCGACCTTAACAACCTTGACGTCATAGAGCTTCTCAACAGCCAGCTTGATAAGGGGCTTGTCGGCGCTCTTAGCAACCACAAAGCCGTAACGATTGCCTAGCTTTTCGGTAATCTTGGTCATCTTCTCAGTGACCAAGGGCCTGATGATGACACCAGTGGTATCGGGGTTAGAATTGCCGAGACCAAGGTTCTTCTTGATGAATCTTCTTCCCATTTTTGCTACTCATTAATCGTTGCTGGCCTCGAATTGCTTGAGCGCGCTCTCGAAGATGACGAGAGTCTTGGCCTTGAGGACACCGTAGGTGTTGATGTCGCGGGCGGAGATGAGCTCGGTCTTCTGGAGGTTGCGTGCGGAGAGGTAGATGTTCTTGTCGACGTCGGGGAGGACGAGGAGAGAGCGGACACCCTCAGCGATGTTGAGATTATTCTTGAATGCTACGTAATCCTTGGTCTTCGGAGTCTCGAAGGTGAAATCCTCGACTACGATGATTCCGTTCTCCAGAGCCTTGTAAGAGAGCGCAGAGTAGCGTGCGAGCTGCCTGAGCTTCTTATTGAGTTTGAAGGAGTAGTTGCGAGGGCGAGGACCGAAGACGCGGCCACCGCCTACGAAGAGCGGGGAGCGGAGTGCGCCTGCGCGTGCGCCGCCAGTGCCTTTCTGCTTCTTGATCTTGCGGGTGGAGCCGGAGACCTCGGAGCGCTCCTTGGCCTTGTGGGTACCCTGACGCTGGTTGGCAAGGTACAGCTTAACGTCGAGGTAGATGGCGTGGTCGTTAGGCTTGATACCGAAAACAGACTCTGGGAGAGTGACAGTCCTGCCAGTCTCCTTACCTTCTTTGTTTAAAACCTTAAGTTCCATTTCTTCTACTGCTCAATGATTAAGTAAGAACCCTTGCAACCTGGGACGGAGCCCTTGACCACGAGGAGATTGTTCTCAGGGATGACCTTGATGATCTTGAGGTTCTCGATCTTGACGCGGTCGCAGCCCTTGTGTCCGGCCATGCGCATGCCCTTGAAGACGCGAGAGGGGTAGGATGACGCGCCTACTGAACCTGGAGCCCTGAGGCGGTCGTCCTGACCGTGGGTGCTCTGGCCTACGCCGCCGAAGCCCCAGCGGCCTACTACGCCCTGGAAGCCCTTACCCTTTGACGTGCCGACGATGTCAACGAAAGAGTCCTCACGGAACATCTCGACGGTGACGGTGTCTCCGAGGTTGAGCTCCTTGTCGAATCCGGAGAACTCGACGAGCTTGCGCTGCGGGGCGATGCCTGCCTTCTTGAAGTGGCCCAGCATAGGAGCTGAGGTGTGCTTCTCGTTCTTTTCGTCATAGGCCAGCTGTACGGCCTCATAGCCATCGACCTCGACAGTCTTGATCTGCGAGACGAAGCATGGGCCAGCTTCGATAACAGTGCATGGGATGCTCTTCCCCTCGGCACTGAAAACGGAAGTCATTCCGATTTTTTTCCCAATTAATCCTGGCATTGATAAATTTGTTGATTAACAAACACTTAATGAACCTGGTGTAGTCACTACACCTTGATCTCGACTTCTACGCCACTGGGCAGCTCGAGCTTCATCAGGGCATCGATAGTCTTCGAAGTTGAGCTATAGATGTCGATGAGCCTCTTGTAAGAGGAGAGCTGGAACTGCTCGCGTGACTTCTTGTTTACGAAAGTCGACCGCAAGATAGTAAAAATTCTCTTATCTGTGGGCAGAGGAATGGGGCCGCTGACCACAGCGTCGGTAGCTTTGACCGTCTTGACGATCTTCTCAGCAGACTTATCGACCAGGTTGTGGTCGTAAGACTTCAGCTTGATTCTGATTTTCTGACTCATTAAAGAATAAAGTTATTGAATTAGAAGAAAAGGGGCGGGCTAAGAGTCATTCGCTAACCCGCCCCACTTTTAAGCTTATTTAAGCAGCTCGGCGTGTCCCTTGACCTCTTTGAGGACCTCGGTCGCGATGGACTTGGCGACCTCGGCGTACTCGAGGAACTCCATGGACTGCGTTGCGCGTCCGGAGGAGATGGTGCGGAGGATGGTGACGTAGCCGAAGAGCTCTGCGAGAGGAACCTTAGCCTTGATGATGCGCTGGCCGTTCTTCTCTTCCATGCCCTCGACCTGTCCGCGGCGCTTGTTGAGGTCGCCGATGATGTCGCCCATATACTCCTCAGGGGTGAGGACCTCGACCTTCATGATAGGCTCGAGAAGGATTGGGTTGGCCTTGGAGCAGGCCTCCTTGAAGGCCTGGCGGGCGGCGAGCTCGAATGAGAGCGCATCGGAGTCGACGGGGTGGAAAGAGCCATCGAGCAGGACCACCTTGAGGTTCTCAACGGTGTATCCGGCGAGGACGCCGTTCTTCATGGCGTCGGCGAAGCCCTTCTCGACGGCGGGGATGAACTCCTTGGGGACGTTGCCGCCCTTGACCTCGTTGACGAACTGGAGGCCAGTCTTGCCCTCGTCGACGGGGCTGATGCGCACGATGATGTCGGCGAACTTGCCACGGCCACCAGTCTGCTTCTTGAAGACCTCGCGGTGCTCGACGGTGCCCTTGATGGCCTCGCGGTAAGATACCTGTGGACGGCCCTCGTTGCACTCGACCTTGAACTCTCGGCGGAGGCGGTCGATGATGATGTCGAGGTGGAGCTCGCCCATGCCCTCGATGACGGTCTGGCCGGTCTCCTCGTCGGTGCGGAAGCGGAAGGTAGGATCCTCCTCAGCGAGCTTGAGCAGCGCGTTGGTGAGTTTGTCCATATCCTTCTGGCTCTTAGGCTCGACGGAGATGCCGATGACAGGCTCGGGGAAGTCCATGGACTCGAGAGCGATGGGGTGAGCCTCGTCGCAGAGGGTGTCACCGGTCTTGATGTCCTTGAAACCTACCGCCGCACCGATGTCGCCGGCGTCGATGGAGTCGAGAGGGATCTGCTTGTTGGACTTCATCTGGTAGAGGCGCGCGATGCGCTCCTTCTTGTCGGTGC
>SAMEA104315425__coassemble_981_pt1 | contig 17781 bp, 9 predicted proteins | sample SAMEA104315425__metabat2_high_PE_033 | metagenome-assembled genome bin SAMEA104315425 (sample SAMEA104315425) | gut metagenome | biome: Monkey gut; feature: monkey-associated habitat; material: faeces | place: China | collected 2013 | reverse complement strand
TGCGGAACTCCTCGTCAGAGAACTGGCACTCGGCCTGCTGGAACCTTGGGGAGTCGAAGTCGACGCCCGTGGCCAAGTCTTTGTTGCCTGGCTCTTTGCGCAACGCTATTTTGGTAGATTTGGTCTTCTTGTTGCGGCCAGTGCAGAGGTTTTGCTTTATGGCTATGCACTTTTTGTTGGAGCCCGCGGTCTTGAGATCGTCGAGGTAGAGGAAACCGCGGAGGTCGTCACCATCGTTCTCGCCCACTAGGCATACGGCCACGATTTTGCCGTCCAGCTCGCCCATCTTATCCTCATCCACAATCACTGCGCCGCCGATGCCAATGTTATGGAGGCTGCCCTCGTTTTTCCGCGCCATAAGGCTCACATATACCGTGTCCCCATCTTCACTGGTATAGTACTTTTCATCGGTCGGGTCAACGTAGATGAGAGCGTCGGAGAAGACGAGGTTGTTCACCTGCCCGGCCACGCCCACGTTGTCAAACAGCCCGGCGGAGCGCATGGCAATGTTGCTCACATCGTTGGCGTTCATGGTGCCGTTGAACATCTTGATGGAAGGCATGAGTTCCATGGCCTTGCCAATGTTGAGGTCTGAGAGCGTGTCCAGGTTCAACGATATGTGTTGGAGCGAGATAGGCCCTCTGAAATTAACAATGGCGTTCTCGTAGAACGAGTTTCTCGGGTCTCCGGCGATGCCGAGGAAGCCCTTGAGGCTAGCGGAGTCCGTCACCTCGACAATGACAGATTTTTTAGCCTCATCGGTCTCTAGCTCCACCACCCTGCGGTTCATGTTCTGCATCGGGTAGCGAGAAGTCTCCCTCGTGTCGTCTCGGGAAACGTTGAACGTCCACAGCGTGGGGTCGGAGAACTTGAACAGGTTCTCGTCCGCGGCCCAGTCCTCCATCTCCTCATACTCGCCATTGCCCCAGTCCTTCATAAAATTCGTTGTGACAATGAGGTTCTTTTCTCGTTCGCACCAGTTGGAGTCCTCAAAACCATATTTCAGGCTGTCTCCGCCAACGACGACGCTAAAGGTGAGCCCGACATTCGATGCTTCCTTCAAGTTCGGCGCGCAGAGCACGCGCTCCTCCTTGCCGTCGCTGCTTGCCACCATATAGCCAATCTTCAAGTCAGGGGCCGCGACCTCCGTACCCGTGAAATTAGGGAAACTGATGGCCTCCGAAAGGTCAAATAAGCTACTACTGTTCGCACTCCTAATGTAACAATCGGAGATTGTCCCGTGATTGTCCGCCACAAGGCCGGCCAGATGGAAACTGCGGATAAATTCTGTTGAGCTCATCTGTCTTCCTGACTCTAGGCCATTGTCATTTCCATGCCACACCGCTCCCACGCCACAGTTGGAGATGGTGCCATGGTTCACAGCCACAAGTCCGCCATATTTAATATCCAGCCCGTGGCTTATGGCTGTCTCGTATCCGACATCTATTTTGGCGTTGACCTCACAGTTCCCAATGGAACCGTAGTTCTGGGTCGCCACGAAACCGAAGCTTGATGTCTGAGGAAGTATGTACAACCAATCGGGTCCTTGCAAAATGAGGTTGCGGACGGCTCCCTCTTCCTCAATGCGGCCTAAAAGCCCGCCTTCTAAGTTATAAATCTTGTGACCATTGCCATTCAGAGTGCCAGTGAGACGCGGGAGTGAGACGGTCACATTGAGCTCGCTCTTGCCGCTAAGTTCAGACATGTCAATGTCGCTCTCAATCTCCACGCCATCGAACTCAGCGCCCTCGTCTTGCGCCATGCAAAGATCGAACCACTCGTCCATTGAGGCCACATGAGCCACACCGTCCTTTACGCGTAGGTTTTCAAACCGCGCCATAGGGTCAACACCCATAAGTGGCAGTGGGGAGCGAAACCCATCACTGGTCGTGAGCAATCTGTCGAAGCCCCATTTCTTTGCCCCCGTCTCGCCAAACAGGTCAATAAGATCTAGCCTGCCAGGCATTTCCACGGCTATCGAGGGCATAACCTCCTTATCATCGGCCCAAGAGAGCGTGCCCTTGGCGGAACCTGCGGAGATGACCGCGCCGTCGGTCACGCCATCGCGGTAGGCATATGACCTGGCATTCACGTCATACGCGCCGTATGAGCAGTAGACATTAGACATATTGCCAGTGTTGCGTCCAACGGCGTAGCCGACCTGGAATGGTATCTCAGAGCCCGTAAATGTCGTGTCACTTATGGTTAGGCCATTCTCGGGCCATGTGAGCTTGAGCGGGGTCACGTAGCTATCCCAATATATCTGCTGGGTCCTGATATCGAGAATGGCGTTTTCCAACTCGCCGTCAGACGCTCCCGCCAAGCAGCCGATGTAGATGGCGGACGGGCAGAAATCCGCGTAAGACCCACCCTCCACTTCAATCTGCACGCCTCGGGCCGACGTGGATGTTATGCGGCCATGGTTCAGGCCGACAATACCTCCCAAGGCGACCACATCGTCCGCGCCAAGGTATTGTGACAATATGTCGGACATGTTGGCTTTCAGAGAGCCTCCGACAATGCAGTTGTCTATTGAGCCGTAGTTCTTAGTGGCAAGCAGGCCGAAGCACGGCACGGCTACACCCTCGGCGTTGGAAGACAGCCGCAGGTTGCGCACCACGCCACTCTTACCAATCTCCTCAACGGGCGGGAGGATAGGCTTGAATCCGTTGCTCGGGTAATAGTTAAAAGTCAAGGTGTGCGCGTTGCCCTCCAATGTGGCGTTCAACTCCCCGCGGATGGGGAGCGCGGAGACGATGGTTTGGATGGAGTCTTTGGTGAAGACGGTGTCCATATCCAGATCTGCCAAGATGTCGATTGTCTTGACATCGGCCAAGTCCAAAGCGTCGCTAAGCCTGTTCCATTGCGAGACATTGGATACGGAGGCCACGCCTCCCTGCACCTTGAGCGGCCCAAAGTCATCCGCCTTTCCCATGTTGGGGATCGGGGCGCGGAAGTTGCCGTAGCCGCGCGTGGTGGTGTCTGCCGTGTAGTAAGAGTGGTTGAAAGTCCAGAGCGAAGGGTCGGAGAAAGTCAGCTCAGAGCGTCTCGGGAAGTCGGAATCTAGAGGCTGGATGACCTCGTTATCCACAACAAACTTGCCTTTTGCCTGGTAGTTGCCGTTGTATAGGGTTATAGAGCCGTTTCCCCAGCCCCAGATATTGCCTAAGCCATTGCCCGCATCGAAAAACATGAGGCGCGGGCAAAGGATGGTGTAGACCTTGCCCTCGTCACACCCCACGGGGATTCCGAGCCTCACGTCCATCTGCTCATCGGACGTCGGGGCGCCCCCCGTGGTATCGTAAACAGCCACGGTCAGGTCATCCCCTCCGTAGTAGCTCCCCGCCATGGTCAGTATGGGGCTAATTCCCAGCTCACTGCCAGTCCGGTAAGCGCAATCGACGAAGCAGTCGCTCACGGAGCCACCGTTGTAGCCGACGATGGCGCCAACATATATGCGCTTGGGGCAATATTTTGTTCCTTCAGACTGCTCTTCAGCCTTGAGGCGGATCTGGGTGCCGGAGTAGCACCTCTCCACGGTGCCATAGTTCTCTCCCACAACGCCTCCCGCGGCAATGAGCCTGTCCGAGGAGTCCACATAGTTGCAGGCGGTTATGAGATCCATCTCCATCCGACCCATGATGACGCAGTCCGAGATCGTGCCACGGTTCACGCGTGCCAGCATGCCCGCGGCGGCGGCCTCCGAGCCATAGATCATAGAGTTGGGCTCGTTGGTGCGGTAGGTGGGTGCCACCTTGAGGTTCTTCACGCTTCCTCCCTCACCAATGGTGCCAAAGACAGGTTTGGTGCTGTTGAGGATGGCGTGACCCTTGCCGTCAAAGGGGACGTTGAGGCTTTTCAGTTCCATGCTCATCTGGAGGACGTCGATGTCCGCAGCCAGCTCAATGCTCTTGATTTCTGATTTGCCCTCGGCCATGTCGTTGACCATCCGCTGCCAGCCCTCGGCAGTGCTGACGCGCGCCACGCCGCCAGAGACCTCGTAGCCGTCACTCGAGTTGTCTAGGCCGGCGTCGGGCTCTGCCTCGTCATCGCCAAAGAGGAAAGCTCCGCTCACCCCTGCCCACAGCTCAACCTCGGCCAGCGAGCGAACCGCCGAGTAGACCGTGCCGAGAGCCAAGAGGCCCAGCAGAAAAGGCAATAGTTTTTTCTTCATGATTTATTCTTTTCGTAGAAATGGATTATGAAAAACCACTGCGGCATCTCTCCGCAAGGTGGTGAACAACTCCGCAAAGATAACCGATACGAGACCTAAAAGTTTTATCTATAAAAGCGTTTTTTATCTCTAAAAGTACAAATTGCACATTTGGAGCATAAAATTGCGGTTGTGAAACATGGCGGGGTAAAGAGAAACGGCCTCGAAATTCACATCTCGAAGCCGCAACTACTAGAAGTATGGATAGAAATGAAATATTTAATCACGCCATGGCAGGCACCCCAAAATGCAGCCCAAAGGCCGCGCCCACCCTGCGCAGTGACAAACGGCCTCATAATGGCGGCGCCGCCGTCATCACGGCCATGCGCACTCCGCCCGATAGACACGTTTGGCATTTAAAACTTGGTCTTTGGCCAGCAGTGTTGGAGTACAGCCACCTCTGGGGTTGCGACTGGCTCTCCCGCCTTGGAAGAACGACGCAAATTTAGCGTGCCAAGCGGCGGCGCAGTATATCAAGACGTACATCTTATGTCTTCAAACGTACAAAAAAGACGTGTCAGAACGTCCCTTTACGCTTTGCCACACTGCGCCCCATGCGAGCGGAACTGCGTGGGCGTCATGCCCGTGTGCTTCTTGAAGAGTTGGCAGAAATATGCCATGCCCGCAATGCCGCACTCCATGGCCACGTCTCCCACGGCCTTGTCAGTTTGCGCTAGCAGCTCCTTCGCTTTTGCAATGCGCACCTGCGCCACCAGGGTGGACGTGCTGACCCCGCAGAGGGCGTTCACCTTGCGGTTGAGCTGGTGGCGCGTCATGCAGAGCCGGCTTGCCACAACGTTCACGTCCACCTCTCCTCTAGGCATCAGCTCCCTCACTATGTCTCCCACCTTTGCCACAAACAACGCGTCGACGCCAGGCTTTGTCGCGGGGGCGTCGGGCCGCGGTTTTTCATCGTCTTGCTCCAGCGCCATTCGCGAGAATTTGTCGCGCAGCGCCTTGCGGCTCTCCAGCAGCTTCTCCACCCGCAGGCGCAGCTCGTCGGCATGGAAAGGCTTCTCCAGATATGCGTCGGCCCCCGCCTCAAGCCCGGCCAGCCGGTCGGCGTGCGTCACCTTGGCCGTCACCATAATCACCGGGATGTGGGATGTGAGCGGCGACAGCCGCACCTTGCGGCAAAGCTCCAGACCGCTTATGCCGGGCATCATGACATCCGTGACGATGACGTCTGGCACCAACTCTTGCGCCTTGGCCAAGCCGCTGTCGCCATCGGAGGCGTAAACCACGCGATAGCCGCGGCCAAGCTGACGGCCAACGTAATAGGCCACGTCGGCCGTGTCTTCAACCACCAAGACGGTCGGAGTCTCGTCATCTTCCGCGGGCTCGTCATCTTGCGGCGTGACAGCCACTTCGGGCAGGTCGGCCTCGCAACAAGGGCGCGGCGGAGCGCTGGCGGAGACCGTCAGGCCGTGAGTGGAGCCGGTGGGGATGACAACGCTGAAGGTTGTGCCGCCGCCAGGCGAGGATGAGACGCGGACATTCCACCCCATGGCGCTCGCGGCGAGGCGCACGAGAGACAGTCCTATTCCCGTGCCAATGGCCTTGACCTCGACCGGAGCCTGATAGAAAGCCTCAAAGACGTGAGCCTGCTGCTCCGCCGTCATGCCCACGCCAGTGTCCTTGACACAGATAACGACGCAGCCGCCAATCTTCTGGGCGAGCAGCGTCACGCTCCCCCCTTGCGGGGTGAACTTTATGGCGTTGGATACGAGGTTGGCGCATATCTTCTCCACATAGTCAGGCACGAAGTCGGCGACCTCGGCTGTCTCAATCTTCGTGGTGAGGGTCAGGCCCTGGCGCGCCGCATATTCAACATATCCGTCGGCCACGGCCTTGAAGAACGCGGTCACGTCTCCTCTGTGCCACTGCGGCGTGGCCATGCCGGAGGCTTGAGATAGTTTGGCGATGTCCAGCAACTGATTGATGAGCGTCAGCAAACTGTGGGAATGGCGTATGATGGACTCGGCGTCGCGCCTCGCCTCGGCAGGCGTCGTGCCACCGCCCAAAATGTCTTGCGCGGCGGACGTTATGACGGAGAGTGGGGTCCGGAACTCATGCGTGACGTTGGTGAAAAAGCGATCCTTCATCCTTTGCGCCTCGGCCGCCATCCGCTGCTGCCGCGTCCTGACCTTGAGCCAATAGGCCACGAGAAGGAGCGCGGCCACCACGGCAAGGAGCAAGATGATGAATATGGCGAAGCCAAGCTCCTTGTTCGCCCTCTCCCTCTCGGCCTGCAGCTCGGCCCTTTCGATGCGCCTCTGCTGGCGCGCTCGGTCAAGGTCCATGCGTACGTTCTGCACCTCGTTGATGGTGGCGGTGCTCACCACGCTATCGGAATATGCGTCGGCCAGCTTATACGCCTCCAAGGCCTTGGCCGGCTCGCCGCGGTCAGAGTAGAGCTTATAATAAAGCCTATATGTGTCCGCCAAGTGCTCCAGAGAGCCTATTCGTTCGGCCGTGGCGCGCGCCTGCTCCAGATATTGGAGCGCGGGGCCGTCCGCCCCGGCCGCAATGTTGACCCTGGCCAAGGCCAGACAGGGCGTGAGGGCGTGCCACTCGTCTTGCGTGTCTTGCATCATGGAGTATGCCGTCTTATACTCATCCAAGGCCGCGGGGAGGTCACCCTTTTTCTCGCATATTCCGCCCAAATAGGTGTGGCACAGGGCTACGCCAATGTCGGAGCCTATCTGCTTATTGAGCGAGAGCGACGTGTCATAATATACCAGCGCGGAGTCCAGCAGCCCGCGTTTTTCAAAGACGCCGCCAAGGTTGGCGTAGTTGATGGCCAGGCCCAGGTCGGAGCGCAAGTCGGCCTCGCCCCCCATGGCCCTGCGGAAATAAAGCTCGGCGAGCGGATAGTTGCCCAGGCTTGTGTATATGTTGCCCAAGCCATTGAGCGACTTGGCGTAGACCTTCTTAAAAGAGACGGAATCGGCTTTATGCGCCGTGGCATAGTCGAGGGCGCGGTAGTGCGACTCGGCAGCCGCCCCATTCAAACCCAAACGGCGATAGACCGTGCCGATGTCGTTGAGCGACATGGCCATAAGGAGCGAGTCGTGAATGGCATGCGCCGCCAGAATGGCATCGTTGTGCGCCCTGATGGCGTCCGCGAAGCGGCTTGCGTTGCGATATGTCTTGCCAAGCTTGTTCGCCACGGCGCACAATGAAGCGTAGTCTCCCGCCTGGCGCAAGCTGTCCATCATCGACTTGAGCGCGGCCGTGTCCGAAGGAGCGTCTTCGAGCCGCGGCCCTCGGCGAGTCGCGTCGTCGCAGCTTTTGCGGCAAGAGCCCAAAAGCGACGTCGCGACCAAAGTCACTAGGCACGTGATAAAAAATGGGCGCATTGTTTTTTTGTTTTCACGGCGCATGGTCACGCACACGCCACAGCCTTTTCGTTTTACGGGGCAGACGCAGTTTTGTTCTAAAATGAAAGGCGACCGGGGCACTCAACACAAAAAGCCCCGCCGGCAAGAGCTCGGCGGGGCTTGATGCGGAATTGCCAACCAGGGGAGAGCTAGGCCATGGCCTACCCCTTGTGCCTGAGGGCCTCAAGCTTTGCGGCATTCTCTGCCACCTTCTTTTCAGAAAGCGGATAGAGGGCTATGAAAACGACGCTGAGGATGGTGCCGACGGCAGGCAAGAGGCTGAGGCACATCTTGATGCCGTCGATGGTCTCGGGAAGTTGCTGATGGTTTGGCGTGAAGCCGAACGCAGCCAGCAGCCAGCCCGTCACCGCAGAGCCGATGGCCCAGCCGAACTTCTGGCTCATGGAGGAAGACGAGAAGATGAGACCCGTGGCACGGTTGCCGGTGGTCAGCTCAGAATAGTCAGCGCAATCGGCATACATTGACCACAGGAGCGGGAATATGGCCCCCGCGCAGACCGAGATGAGGACCTGGAAGACAAAGATGGGCACAAGCTGGTCTTTGTCAAACCAATAGAAGATGACGCTAAGGACGGTGGCAATGAGCATGGCGCCCAAATATGTCGTCTTCTTGCCCACCACATTGCTCACAGGCGCGGCCAAGACCACGCCAATGATGTTGGCCAGCTGGCCCAAGCCCAGGTAGAGGGCGCTGAGGGCGAAAGAGGTGCCGAAGATGCTGACATTGCTTGCCTCCGACTCCTCCACGAAATATTTGAAATAGTAGACCGTGGCGCCATCGCGGATGGAGTTGAACACCAAGGCTGCCACGCCCGCGCCGAGCAGAATCCACCACGGGCGGTTGTGCGCCAGGTCTTTCAGATCGTCGCTCACGCTAGTCTTGGCCTCCTTGATGGGGCGGATGCGCTCGCGGGTGAGGAAGAAGCAGCCCAAGAAGAGAACCACGCAAACCGCGGCGAAGCAGCCCACGGCGAGCGTCCAGGCCGTCTGCTGGCTCTCAACGCTTTCCGTAGTGGCCCCGCCAAAGCCCTCAACAATCTTCATAAAGAAGAAAAGAGCGGCGAAGCTGCCAAGGTAGGCAAAGGCCATGCGGAACGTGGAGAGGACGTTACGGTCTTTGGGGTCGGGGCTCATGACGCCGAGGAGCGACGCATAGGGGACGTTAATGGCCGAGTAGACAACCATCATGAGCGAGTAGGTCACAAAGGCGTAGACCAGCTTGCCAGTGGAGCCGAGGTCGGGCGTGAAAAACGTCAGGACGCCAATGATTCCAAAGGGGATGGCCAGCCAGAGCAGGAACGGGCGGAACTTGCCCCACTTGGTCTCGGTGCGGTCCGCCACCACCCCCACAATGGGGTCGACAAAGGCGTCCCACACGCGGGTGACAAGAAACATGGTGCCGACGACGGCGGCAGAGATGCCGAACACGTCAGTGTAGAACACCATAAGGTACGCGCCAAAAAGCTTCCAAAACATGGACGACGCCATGTCTCCAAAGCCGTAGCCTACCTTTTCGTATAGTTTAACCATTCGTGAAAATAAGTTTTAAAGGGGGCGCGTGCCGTTATGCACGGCGCGCGCCCCCGCAACTTTTCATTTATTACTTCTTGGGCGTGAGGCGGAAGACGACAACGTCATGCGCCCCGACCTCGCGGACCAGGTTCTTGTCCGTGGTGCCGGCATCTTTCTTTGCGAGAAGGTCTCGCAGCTTATATGTCTGCTCGCCACACTTCAGCTCGCGGTCGCATAGGCTGTCCTTGACATAGCGCTTCCAATTGTAGTCAAGCGTGCGGGTCTGCTCAGTCATATTGACGAAGGCGAAAGCCCACTCGCCGTTGTCAAGCGGCTTGACCCACACCTCGAAGCCCTTGTCATTGAGGAAACGGAAGCCCATGATTCCGAGCTTGTCCTGATCCACCGCGATGATCTCCTTGTTGGTGACGAGCTCAAGCGTCTCCTTGCTCATCTTGCGGATGTCGTTGCCCAGGATGAGTGGTGAAGCCAGCATGCTCCACATGACAAAGTGGGTGCGATCCTCGGCGGGAGACATGCCGTTGCCGACCTCGAGCATATCGAAATCGTTCCAATGGTCGGGGCCGGAATATTTGCGGATGTCGCCACGGAGGCGGACGATGGGCCACAGGCCGAGCTTGGCCCAGCCTCCATAGTTCTCCTCACAGTCCCAGCAGCGGGCGATGTCTCCCGAGATGCGCCAAGAGTGTCCGATCTCGGCCCCCCACTCCCAAGACTGGGCGTCTCCCCACTCGCAGATGTTGAAGACCATGGGTCGGCCTGCGGCGTAGATGGCGTCTCGCATGATGGAGTATGAGGCGCGGGCGTCTTGCGTGGAGTGCGAGCACCAGTCATATTTGAGGAAGTCGACGCCCCACTCGGCATATTGGCGCGCGTCGATGAACTCGTAGCCGCGGGTGCCTGGGTAGCCGGCGCAGGTCTTGGTGCCGGCGCAGTTGTACATGCCGAACTTGAGGCCTTTGCTGTGGACGTAGTCCGCCAGGGCCTTGATCCCGCTTGGGAACTTCTTGTGGTCGGCCACGAGGCGCATGGTCTGCGGGTCTCGCTCCATCTCCATCCAGCAGTCGTCCATGACCACATACTCGTAGCCGGCGTCTTTGAGCCCCAGCTTGACGAAAAGGTCGGCAGTCTCCTTGACAAGGTTCTCATCAATGTCGCAGGCGAAAGTGTTCCAGCTGTTCCAACCCATGGTCGGGGTCATGGCCAACCCCTCGAACTTCTGGGCGGAGGCGGTGACGGAGGCTGCGAGCGCGGCCGCCAGAGCGATATGTCCTAATCTCATTTTTCTTTTGGGATTATTTGTGTTACAAAAAAGCTTGATTCATTTAAAGGGCGAAGACCTCACGGAGGAAGGCCACCAGCTCATCGGCAATGACGGCCTGCTCCTCCATACTGGGGTGGTCGCTGCCGCCACCGTTGTAGCTCTTCTCGTAGATGTGGAACGGGATGGCCCCGCTCTCGCCCGCCAGGCCTTGCGCCTCGGCCTCAGCGGAAATGGCCGGGAGCATCTTGCGGAAGTAGGCTCGCAGAGTGTCATTGGCCATTGGGCTGGAGATGAGCGCGATGTCGGCACTAGGGTTCCGCTCGCTAATCATGCGGATGAAGTCGACATAGGCCGTGGCGAAAGCCGTGGAGTCTTGCTCGCCGTCGTTCTGGCCGAGGGCGCAGACCACGACGTCGGGGTGGAAGTCGAAGTCGTAGCCTATCTTATTGTCAACGAGGTCCACCTTGTCATAAATCTGCGGCATGACATACTTGTGATCGCAGCAGCTGTGCATGAGGCCAATGCCGGAGACCGAGGCCAGCGACCACTCGGCCCCCAGGGCGCGGGCGGCTCGCGGGCCGTAGGCGTAGTAGGCGCGGTGGCGGTCATACCACACGCCCTGCCCGTAGGGGATCTCATCGGTATAGCAGTCCATGCCGCTCGTTATCGAATTGCCGATAAACTCCATCTTGAGCCGCGCCTCGGGCTTCCACTTTTCCAGCCCCGGCGCGGTGACGGAGCACAGCTGCGTATAGCCCATGGCGCTCTCCGTGTCGCGAGCGATGAGCACGGTGTGGCGGCCCGGAGCGAGGGTGTCGGCCACGGCAATGGCCTTGATGGCCGTGTCTGGCACGGCAGGCGCCGGCGTCCGGCCAATGGTCAGACGGTTTTGCTCTCCAAGGGTGCGGAAACGGCCTGCAGACTGGCCGTCAATGACCACCTCCAGGTAATTGTATCCGTTGCCGTAGAGGCGTTGGTCACGCAGCACGACGTCGCAGCCGGCGCCATCGAAGGCGAAAGTGAAGTAGGCCCCCGCCCCCCACTGACGCGGCCCGAGCGAGTCGGTCTTGTCAACGCGGCCAATGAAGGTTATGGCGTCGTCATAGCCGCTTACGGTACGCTCCCCGCGGCCGCACGATGCCAGCGAAGCGGCGGCGGCGGCACACAGGCACAGGGCAACGATTTTTGTCTTCATCCTACAGACGGGTTAACGGTTATATGAGCAGACGCGCGCCAAGACCTCGGCGAGAGCCCTGGTGTTGTGATAAGGGCACTTCCAGAAGCCGGCCTTGCAGTCGGGGTAGACATCGGCGCCGTTGCGATCCGTCCTCCACAGCCACTCACCGTGCTTGTGGTCAATGAGATGCTCTCTGATGAAGTCCCAGACGAGGAACACCTTATCGAGGTAGCTCTGGTCTCCTGTGAGCCTCCACGTGTCGGCCAGGCCTACCATGGCCTCGGCCTGCGGCCACCAGTGCTTGTCGGTGTCGAGCTTGCCGTTGACCTTCTCGTAGAAGATTGAGTTGCCGTCCCACCCCTCGGCGATGGTCACGTCGGTCAGTCGTTTGCAGATGGGCTTAAGTTTTTCCATCCACTCCTTGTCGTCAATGACCTCGGCGGCCTCGTAGAGCAGCCATGCGCCCTCGATGTCGTGGCCGTAAGAGTCAATATGGCTCATGACCGTCCAATCCATTTCGAAGAAGAGGTTGAAATGGCCCGTGGCTTTGCATATGATCTTGTCGGTGAAGATGTTCAGGCAGTGGATTATGCTGTCGCGGAGCTCTGGGGTTGGCTTGGCCCGATAGAGGTTGGCGTAGGGCTCGATGATGTGGAGGTGCGTGTTCATCGACTTGGGCGTGTTCTCGTCCTTGTCGCTCAGGCGGACGTCGGCCATGGGCGTCCAGTCTGCCGCCAGCGCCTCGATGTATCCGCCGTAGTTAGGGTCGCGGAAGTGAGTCTCGATGAGATGGTAAGTCTCATATGCCAGGTCGAGGGCCTGCTGGTCTTGGGTGAGGCGATAATATTCAGAGAGTCCGTAGATGCAGAAACCCTGCGCGTAGGCCTGCTTCTTGGTGTCTACCGGCGCGCCTTTGGCGTCCAAAGACCAGAAGAAACCGCCATTCTTCTTGTCGTAGAAGAAATCGCGGAGGTAGCAGAAGGCGCGGTTGGCCCCCTCCTTATATTCGGGGCGGCCAAAGAGGCGCGCCGCGCAAGAGAAGGCCCAGAGGATGCGGGCGTTGAGGATGGCTCCCTTTTCGGCATTGGGCAGGAGGTCCCCCTCCTTGTCTCGGCCGCCGTAGAAGCCACCATACTCGTGATCCTCCATCTTGCCTATCCAGAAATTCATTATGTTGGCATACTCGGCCAACAGCTGATCCCTAAACTCCTTTGTATTCATTTCGTTATCGCGGAAAGCGGGTGGCGGGACACTCCGCCACCCCTGCAAATGCAAATATACCTTTTTATTTCTTAAGCATCTCTTCGAGGGTGACGGTCTCCTCGGCGTTGTAGATGTCCATTCTCCTCTGGTAGTCATTGGCCACCTCAAGGAACTCGCACCAGCACATGAACCACACCCATTTGGGCTGCTCTCGGCATATCTCGGGCGTCGGGAGCTTGCCCACCTCGCCCCAGGCTATTGGCTTGCCGTCGGCCAGCTTGAGGAGAGCGTCATAGTCGCGCTTGTCATAGTTGTGGTTGTATATGTCGGTTGCCAGCACGTCGACCACGTCATGCCCGGGATAGAAGCCGGCGTAGTCGCCCACGTTGGGAGACCCCGTCTCGTTGGCGTTGAACACCCACAAGAGGTTGTTGATGTGGTGGTAGTTGGTCAGCCTGTCGTATAGCATGCGGTAGAGCTTGGCGTAGCCGTCCTTGCCTGGGCGCGCGCCCCACCAGAACCAGTCTCCGTTCATCTCATGATACGGCCTCCAGATGACGGGAATGTTCTCCGCCTGAAGCTGCTTGAGGAAGAAGGCAATGACATCCACCTGCGCCTTCCACCTCGTGTTGAGCTCCGTGCCGTCGGTCGTCAGCTCTTTCCACTGCTTGTCGGAGAGCTTGCTCTGGATGCCGTCTTTGCCCTGCCATGTGGTGAAGATGGCGTCGGTGGTGGGCGGCACGGCGTGCCACATGAGTGTGATGATGGCGCCCTTGGCGTGCCACTTTATGGCATTGTCGACCACCCTCTGACGGAAGTTGATGCCGTCTAGTGAGTTAGGCTTGCTGTATCCGAAGTCTTGGCCAAAGACGGCAGGGTGTGAGCCACCGGTGAGGTTCTCGACCCTCTCCATATAGATGTCGGAGAAGAGCGGGTAGCTATGTTGGCCACAGAGTGTGCCGTTTCCGCTCTGCGCATAGATGAACTTGAGAAGCTGCTTGGCCTCGGGCGTGGCGTTTGGGTTGACGGGGGCTTGCGCCATTGAGGCCGTGAGGCCGAGTGCCGCCAGCGCGGCAGTGAATATTTTTTTCATGCTTACTTATGTTTTTGAGTGGGACAGACAGGAGACGTGATCATCTGACGGAGACAGCCCCGAAGCACGAGGCCTGGACGCCAGCCTTGTTTGACAGATTGGGCCACGCGTCATCGGCCCAAGCGTAGCGCACGGCCACGGGGGCCTTGACCTCTTTTGAGGAGATGACGACGGTGCCGTCTTTGGCGATCTTGCCGACAGCCTTATAGAAGACGCCGTCGGCGCCCGCCAGTTCGAACCAGTTGGCCGTCTTGCCGCCATCGGTCAGGTGAAGGCCCTGCGCGTTGGCGAACGAGACAATGACGCTCTTGCCGCCCTTGGCCAACGCGGCGGACTGGAAGAGAGACGCTTTGTAGGCGAAGCCCTGCTTGCCATAGGCCTCAGAGAGGACGGCGTCGGCAAAGCGATTGCCGGCCTCGACCTTGCGGCGCGGGTGGATGTCTTTCAAGTCTCCTAGGTCGCCAATGACCACGAGGCCTGAGTGCGCGATGGCTGACGCGGCAAGCCTCTGCTGGTCTCGCACCACCACGGCCATGCCCGGAGTGTCGTACTTATATGGCGCTATCTGCGCAAAGATGAACGGGATGTCCTGCCCGCCATAGAGGCCCGCGCGCCAGCTCTTGACAAGTTCCTGGAGCATCTGCGAATAGCCCTCGGCGTTCTCACAGTTTTGCTCGCCCTGGTACCACGCCACGGCGCGGAAACGGTAGTTCAAGAGCGGGGCCAGCATGGCATTGTAGATGAGGCCCGGGCGGACGGGGCCCCACGTGGTGGGGCTCAGTTTGTCATTGAGCGCCTTGAGGGCCGGGTCGGCTTCATAGACCGCGGCCGGGGTCCAGCACTCAACGGGCGTGCCGCCCCAGCTGGAGTCAACGATGCCCACGGGCACTCCAAGCTCTCGGCGGAGCTTGCAGGCCATGACGTAGCCGATGACAGAGAAGCTCTCAGCGTTTTGCGGCGTGGTGTGGAGCCACTGGCCGGAGACGTTGTGTGTGGTGACGGGCGCCGTGCGATAGTCGACGCGGAACATGCGGATGTCATCTTGCCGCGCCTGGGCAATGAGCGAGTCTTTCTTCTCCATGCCCCAAGATGGCTGAAACTCCATATTGCTCTGCCCGGAGCAGAGGATGACCTCGCCAATGAGCACGTCGGAGACGACGACCGTGTTATAGCCCTTGAACTCAATGGAGAACGGGGTGTCGGAGCCTGCGGGCGTGGTCACCTCCACGCTCCACTGGGCCAGAGGGTCGGGCGAGGCCTTGTAGGTCTTGCCGTCCCAAGAGGTGGTTATGGAGACCTCCTCATAGGGCTTGGCCCAGCCCCATAGTTTGACGGTGGAGTTTTGCTCAAGCACCATGCCGTCTGAGATGACGGCCGGGAGCGAGACATTGGCCATGGCGGCCGAGGTGGCCACAAGCGAGGCGGCCAGCGAAGCCACGAGCCTCATGGGGTTCAAAATGTTCATTGGCAGATCTGTCTTATGCGTTGGGACGCGGAAGGTCTTTTTTCAACTGGGAAAACGGACACGGCCAACGAGAGCCGCGTCCGTCATAAAACTACAAACTAAACAAGTGCCGAAGACTATTTCTTCAGAGCATTATTCTTATCCACAAGCGCGTTGATGCGCGCCACGGAGGCGTAGCTCGTGAGCTCATCCTCCGGAGTGTTGAGGCAGTAGTCGACAAGCTGATCCACAGTGGACGTGGCCACGTGCATGCGCGTGTCGCTAGATGCGTAATAGATGAACACCTTACCATCCTCGTCGGCGATCCATCCGTTGGAGAAGACGACGTTGGAGACGTCTCCGACCCTCTCGTCACCATAAGGGGCCAAGAAGTGGCCCGCCGGCTTGTGGGTGACGATCCACGGCTTCTCGAGGTCGGTCAGGAACATGTAGAGCACGTAGCGCAGGCCCGCGGCCGTGTTGCGCACGCCATGCGCCAGGTTGAGCCATCCGGCCTTGGTCTTGATGGGCGCGGGACCCATTCCGTTCTTGACCTCATAGATGGTGTGATAGGTCTTGGCGTCCATGATGTACTCGTCTTTGACCTCGGCTCGGCGGATGTCGTCGCAGAGTCCCCAGCCGATGCCGCCGCCCGAGCCGGTGTCAATGAAACCGTCTTGCGGGCGAGTGTAGAAGGCGTACTTGCCGTCCACGAAGTGCGGGAAGAGGACCACGTTTCGCTGCTGGCCGGCGTGGCTGATGAGGTCGGGGAGTCTCTGCCAAGTCTTGAGATCCTTGGTCCGGACGATGCCAGCCGCCGCCACCGCGCTGCTGGTGTCTCCGGCCGCCGCCGACGGGTCTTTGCGCTCGGTGCAGAAGACGCCGTAGATGTAGCCGTCGTCATGTTTCGTGAGGCGCATGTCGTAGACGTTGGTGTCCGGGTTGCCGGGAACCTGCGGCAGCGTTATGGGCCTGGGCCAGAAGCGGAAGTTGTCCACGCCATTGGGGCTCTCGGCCACGGCGAAGAAAGACTTGCGGTCCACGCCCTCGGTGCGCACCACCATGATGTATTTGTCACCCAGCTTCATGGCACCGGCATTGAACGCGGCGTTGAAGCTGATGCGCTCCATAAAGAAGGGGTTCGTCTTGGGGTCGAAATCGTACCGCCACTCGAGAGGCACGTGAGCGCGCGTCACGACGGGGTATTTGTATTTGTTGTAGACACCATTGGTGCTGAAGAGCTGCTCATTCGGGCGGGAGATGAGGGCCTCGAAGTCGGCCTCCACCTTTGCCTTGCGCTCGTCAAAGAGACTGTTGCTCATGCTGTTGAATATTGCGAATATATTTTATTGGTCTTCTTCTCAAACGAGGCTCCTCATGACCGCCTCGTTTTCAGTTACAAGTTTAGCCCATATATTGAAGAGCGGCAAATACTATCTTATCATAACAGCATACAAACACGACAAAGCCTTTAACCGACCAAAACAAAAAACGGCTCACATCATAACAAAAGCAAAAGACACGCCAGCGCAACACCTCTAATAGTCAGCGAACTAAATATTAGAGCAGCACAAAAGTTTACAAATTGGCTCATTGTATGATTTTGCCGAACGCAAGCACAGCCACAGGCCTGCTCATTTGGCCGCGCAATGGGAGAATATGGCCACTAGCGCCGCACAGGAGAACCGAAAAATCGTATATTTGTGACAAAACAAATTCATTGACAGATGAGCAAAATACTGGTTACTGGCGGCACGGGCTTCATTGGCTCGCACACCGTTGTTGAACTGCAAGAGGCAGGATATGAAGTCGTCATAGTGGATGACCTCTCGAACTCCAAGGCCGAGGTGGTGGACAACATTGAGAAGATAACGGGCAAGAGGCCAGAGTTTGAGAACTTCGACCTCTCGAACCGCGCGGACACGCTTAACTTCTTCCTGCGCCACAAGGACATCAGCGCCGTGATTCACTTCGCGGCGTTCAAGGCCGTGGGCGAGAGCGTCTTCAAGCCGCTGGAGTATTACCGCAACAACCTCAACAGCCTGATGAACATCTTGGAGAGCATGAAGTTCACGGGCGTGAGGAACCTGGTGTTCTCTTCGAGCTGCACCGTTTATGGCCAGCCGGAGAAACTGCCGGTGACGGAGTCCACTCCTCGCAGGCCCGCCGAGAGCCCCTATGGCAACACCAAGACGGTGAATGAGGACATCATCCGCGACTTCTGCCACGCCGAGAAAGAGATTAACGGCTTGGCGCTGAGATATTTCAACCCCATCGGCGCGCACCCGAGCTCGCTCATTGGCGAAAGCCCCGTGGGCGTGCCCAACAACCTGGTGCCATACATCACCCAGACGGCGGCAGGGCTGCGCAAGGAGCTGAGCATCTTTGGCAACGACTATGACACGCCCGACGGCACGCCCATCCGCGACTACATTGACGTGGTGGACCTCT
>SAMEA104315425__coassemble_948_pt1 | contig 18332 bp, 17 predicted proteins | sample SAMEA104315425__metabat2_high_PE_033 | metagenome-assembled genome bin SAMEA104315425 (sample SAMEA104315425) | gut metagenome | biome: Monkey gut; feature: monkey-associated habitat; material: faeces | place: China | collected 2013 | reverse complement strand
CACTCGGACAGTATCCTATGGATTGGATAGAGAGCGGCGTGGAGCTGGCTGGTTCCATGATAGCCGAGCATATGGCAGACGGGCCGCTGAAAGATATGCTCATCGACGGCGTAATAGGCGGCGTGGGTTCGGTCATCGTATTCCTTCCGCAGATACTTATACTGTATTTCTTCATCTCGTTCATGGAAGACTCCGGATATATGGCGCGCGCCGCCTTCATCATGGACAAGCTCATGCACAAGATGGGACTGCACGGCAAGTCGTTCATTCCGCTCATCATGGGCTTCGGGTGCAACGTGCCTGCAGTCATGGCCACGCGCACCATCGAGAGCCGGCGCTCACGACTGATAACCATGCTCATACTGCCGCTGATGAGCTGTTCGGCGCGCTTTCCAATATACATAATGATAATAGGCACCATGTTTGCACAGCAATACCGCTCCACTGTCATGCTGTCGCTGTATGTGGTAGGCATAATAATGGCAGTCATCATGAGCCGCCTGTTCAGCAAGACACTGTTCAAGGGCGAGGATACGCCGTTCGTCATGGAGCTGCCGCCATACCGCTTCCCGACGGCCAAGGCCATTGGCCGCCACACATGGGAGCGCGGGCGACAATATCTCAAGAAAATGGGAGGCATCATCTTGGTGGCCAGCGTGATAGTCTGGGCTCTGGGATACTTCCCGCGCCACGAGGGCATGAGCCGCCAAGAGCAGCAAGAGCGCAGCTTCATTGGCCAGATCGGGCAATTTGTCGAGCCATCTTTCCGCCCGCAAGGCTTCACTTGGAAACAAGACGTGAGCATCATTGCCGGCGTCGGGGCCAAAGAGATCGTGGCGTCGACGCTCGGTGTCCTCTACGCCGATGATGACAGCTTCGCCGATGACGACAGCCTTGACGCTGCCGAGCAAGAAAGCGAGCAGGGCAAATATACGGCCTTGAGGCAAAAAATGGAGGCCGACGGGATGACGCCCGCCTCGGCCTACGCCTATCTGCTCTTCATCCTGCTCTACTTCCCGTGCCTGGCCACTGTGGCCGCCATCAAGGCCGAGACCGGATCTTGGAAGTGGGCCGTCTTCACGGCTGCCTACACCACAGCCGTGGCGTGGATGGCCTCGGCCCTCTTCTTCAGGGTGGCGCAAATGCTGCTCTGACGGCATGGGCTCAGCCCCGGCTTTTTTGAGAATCAGCAAAAAAATTGCTAATTTTGCCATGCACCTCAAAAAACGACCTTGACTTATGGAGCAAACGCAAACCCCGACCCTCCGAGACGACATAAACCACAGATTCTGCCAGGCTGTCAACTTCATCTTGAAAAACCGCCTGGCGCGAAACAAGAATGAGATCATGGAGCGGCTAGGCCTCTACTTGGGCCGCCTGTCGCTCATCTTGGGCGGCAAAGCCAACGTCTCGACAGACAATCTGTCCTTGCTCGCCAAGACTTACGGCATATCCGCCGAGTGGCTGCTAATGGGCAATGGCCCCATGATGGCGCGCTTTGGCGGCAACATGGCCGGGGCGGAGGCTCAACCCGTGAAGGAGCCGCAGGCAGGCTCACTGCCCCTCATCCCCATCGCCGCCCTCGCGGGCTTCAACGGCATAGATGAGCCGGGCGTGAGGCTCGAGGAGTGCGCCCACTACCTGGTGCCAGAATTTGCGCAGGCCGGGGCCGACTTCCTCATCAGGGTGCAAGGCATCTCCATGCAACCCACGTTTGTCAGTGGCGACCTTGTGGCCTGCAAGAAGCTGGACGCCGACTCGTGGGTCGACTTTGGAGACGTCTACGTGATCGACGGCCTGCAAGGCATAATGATCAAGCGCTTATTCAATGACTCCGCCGCGCCCGACCAGTTCCTCTGCCGGAGCGACAACCCGGAGGTCGCACCGTTCTCCGTAGCCAAGAGCGAAGTCCGCTCACTCTCCAAAGTCATCGGCGTGGTGCGCACACTCTAGGCCACACCACTCCCACCCGCCCCTCAGGAGGGCGGCTCAGCCCACACAGTAACACATGCCCCAGACATTCCTCTGCATCCGCAGCCGGGGAGGCTACGTCTTGCCCCTGCTTTCGTTGGCCGCGCCAGTCATAGCGTCGCAGGCCAGCTCCATGCTGGTCAACATTGCCGACACGTTCATGGTCGGCCGCCTAGGCGACGTGCCTCTTGCCGCCGTGTCGTTCTCCGGCAATCTCTCAGTGCCGTTCATGTTCTTCGGCATCGGCATGGCCGCCTCCATCACGCCACTCGTGGGCCGAAGGCTCGGCCGCGGCCAGACAGGCTCGATCAACACCGTCGTGGCGCACGCCCGCGCCCTCAACTGGCGCATCGTCTTGTTCCAGCTCACCGTCCTGGCCATCCTCACGCTGGCCATGCCGCTCATGGGCCAGCCGGCTGAGGTGGTGGACATTGCGCGCTACTACCTGCCCATCTACGCCGCGTCGCTCATCGGGCAACAGATGTTCGTCTGCTCACGCACCATAATTGAGGGGCTGCAAGACACCACGTCACCCATGGTCATAGGCTTGGCCTGCAACTTGCTCAACATAGCCCTCAACTACGTCTTCATCTTCGGCATTGGAGACTATGCCGGCATGGGGGCCTACGGCGCCGCCGTCAGCACCCTCATCTGCCGCACCCTCATGTGGCTCGCCATGGAGGCTGTCCTGCGCCGCAGGCTGCGCCAGCTGGGCCTATGCCCGACCCGCGGCCACAGCCACGGCCTCACCACGCGCCTCATGCGCATAGGGCTGCCCCTTGGCGTGCAGTCCGTCATTGAGTGCCTGGGCTTTGCCGTGGGCGGCATCATGATGGGCTGGATCAGCACCGAGGCCATAGCCGCCCACCAGGTGGTCAACCTCTTCACCAGCATGACGTTCCTCATGGCCGGAGGCCTCGGCACGGCCGTCACCATCAAGGTCTCTGTAGACAGCGGCGCGGGGAATATGGCCTCGGCGCGCCGCTACGTGGTCACAGGCCTGTGCCTCGCCGCGGCGTTCATGACGTGCACGGCGCTCGCTCTCATAGCCCTACGAGACGTGCTGCCCGCCCTCGTCATAAGCAGCGAGGGAGCGCTCAAGATAGCGGCGCGGCTCATACTCGTCGGCGCGCTCTTCCAACTCTTTGACGGCCTGCAGGTCACGGCCATCGGCGCGCTCCGCGGCTTCGCCGACTTCAACTACCCCGCCCGCGTGGCCACCATATCTTACGCCGCCACGTGCATACCCGTGGGCTACGTCTTGGCCTTTGTCGCGGGGCTCGGGCCCGTCGGCATCTGGTTCGGGTTCGTGGCCGGCCTGGCGCTTGCCGCCGCGCTGCTGCTCTTGAGGCTCAAGCGCAGGTATATGTCGGCGCAATAGGGCCGTTTGTCGGTCACCCCAGCCTGCGCAAAGCGAAAAAATGCTATCTTCGCAATGAATCATGGACTTCAGCAAGAACATACCCAAATATTTAGTAGAAAAGGGCAACCAGGTGCGGCTGGTTGTGTTCACGGCCTTGTTCACTCTCTTCTTTATCAACCTTTTTGAGCCCTACGGCTCCAGGGACTGGCTGAAAGGCGGAGTGTCAGAGGGGCGATACTTTATGCTGTCGTCACTCCTGGTGGTCATCGGCGCCGTGGTGGTCTCCATCAGCCGCCTCATCCTGTACCGCCACTGCAAGTCGTTGCGCCGCCCCATTGCCTATTGGGCCTACTTGCTGTGGATAGCCGCCGAGGTCGTGGCCATCGCCTTCTCTTTCACATTGCTGGAGATCTTCATGTTCAATGACGCGCGCCCCGCGGGCGAGCTGCTGAAGATATCGTTCAAAAACACGGGGTGGATCATCCTGCTGCCCTACAGCGTCCTGTGGCTCTACTTCTCTTGGCGAGACAAGGATCGCCGCCTTAGGATAATAAGCGAATACCGCACCACGCACTCCGGCGCGCCAGGCAAGGCGGACGACCCGCAGATGGTCAACTTTTTCGACTCCAAGGGAGAACTCAAATTGGCCATAAGCGCAAGCGACCTCCTCTACATCAAGGGGGCCGACAACTACCTCACCGTCCACTATGCCGACGGGCAGAAAACAGGGTCTTCCATGGTCAGAGGAACGTTCAAAGCCATTGAAGACGACATGAAAGCCAAGGGCATAATTCGCTGCCACAGGTCATACATGGTCAACCGGCTTCACGTCAGGATGTTCGAAAAATCAAAGGACGGATTCGTCGTCAAACTGGACACTCCCGTGCCGACCTCCATCCCCGTCTCCAAAAACTACTCGCAAGATGTCTTTGAACTCTTTGGCCAGCAGTAAGGCCCTATTGGTCGCCTTGGCCATCGCCACAGCCTCATGTGGCGGCAGCGAGAGAGCGGGCCGAGAGAGCGTCACGGTATCCAACCCCGCCATGGGCTACTTCGTGTCACGCCTCTGCCCACCTAACGTCGACGTGAACGTCATGATCCCCGTCGGCGCGGACCACGACACCTACACCCCGCGGCCCAGCCAGATGGCCAGCCTGGCCCACTCCACGGCCTACGTCGCTTTCGGCCCACTGGAGTTCGAGACCACATGGCGAGACCGCATCATGGCCGCGGCGCCGAACCTGATATGGGCCGACGCCTCACGCGGCATCGACCTCATAAACACTCACGCGCACCACGGCCACGCGCATGCGGCCGACCCACATTACTGGCTCTCGCCCAAGCAGGCGGCCATCATGAGCCGCAACGTCGCAGACATCATCAAGACGGTGATGCCCGGCGCGGCCCACTACGCCGACTCCGCGCTCTCCGCGCTTTTGGCCGACGTGGCCCGAACCGACACTCTCTTGGAGCAAGCGGCGAGCCACACTCCCGGCCAGACGTTCGTGGTCTACCACCCCGCCCTGACATACGTGGCGCGAGACTATGGCCTGCGGCAACTGTCTGTGGCCACCGACGGCGTGGCCCCGCAGCCGCGCCGCTACGCCGAACTCACCGACAGCGCAAAGGCCGCTGGCGCAAGAGTGGTCTTCATCCAGCCCGGAATGACACCCGACCGCATAGCCGCCACGGCCAATGAGATAGGCGCCAGCGTGGTCTCCCTGACGCCCGAGGCGGCAGACTGGCCCAAGACCATCGCCACCATAGCCAACGCCCTCTCCCGACAATGAACAAAGACGCCCTGCTCACATTCCACGACGTGGCGGCGGGCTATGACGGGCGCGCCATTGTGAGCCACATATCACTAGAGGTCGACAGAGACACGCTCCTCACGCTCGAAGGAGCCAACGGCAGCGGCAAGACCACCATAGTCAAAGTGATGCTGGGCCTGCTGCCCCCCATGCACGGCCACGTGATCCGCCACCCGGGGCTCAAGGTGGGCTACATGCCCCAAGCCGTGAGCGCCGACCTAGACTTCCCCATAGCGGTGCGCGACGTGGTGCTGATGGGCCAGACGCGCGGACACCACCTCTTCACCTCGCGCGCGGCAAAGGAGAGAGCGGCGGAACTCATAAGCTTCGCGCACCTAGAGGCCGTGGCCGACAGGCCAATAGGCCAAATATCCGGAGGGCAGAGACAACGGGCCATGCTGTGCCGCGCCCTCATGAGCCAGCCAGACCTGCTCATCCTCGACGAACCCGTCACATATCTCGACCGCGACTCCGAAGCCTCCCTATATGACCTGCTGCCGCGCCTCAAAGGGCAGATGGGCGTGGTGCTCGTCTCGCACGACCGCGACGCGGCGGCCCAAGTGGCCACGCAGACTTTGACTCTATGACCCCCATGGACACAGCCATTTTTCATTACGCTTTCGCGCGCAACGCCCTGGCCGCCGTGTGCCTGCTCGCCGTCTTGAGCGGCGTGGTGGGGACGTATATCGTCGTGCGCCGCATGGTCTTCTCGGCGGGCGGGGTGACCCACGCCAGTTTCGGCGGCATCGGCCTGGCATATTACGCGGGTTTCGACACGCTCGGAGCTTTGGCCTTTGCCGTGGCTTGCGCCTTGGGCATCAACATTGCCACTGAGCGCGGGGGCGTCAAGAGCGATAGCGCCATCGCCATGCTGTGGTCGCTGGGCATGGCCGTGGGAGTGATCTTCATGAGCCTGACGCCCGGCTATGCGCCTAACCTCATGGGCTACATGTTTGGCGATGTGCTGGCCGTGAGCCGGGCCGACGTGCTGGCCAGTGGCGCGTTGGCCGCGGCGGTCGTGGCGTTGGCCATAATCTTCTACCGCCCGCTGCTCTACACATCGTTCGACCCCACCTATGCGCAAGTGGCGGGGTGGCGGCCTCGGCTCGTATCCGGCATAGCGTCGGTCCTCATGGCGTTGGCCATATCGCTGTCCATCAAGGCCGTGGGCATTATCTTGGTGCTGTCGGTCTTCACCATGCCGCAGGCCATAGCCCTCAGTTTCGCCCATACGTTGCCGCGCGTCATGACCCTATCGGGAGTCGTGGCGCTCATCGGGTGCACCGCGGGCCTCGCGCTCTCATTCATCTTCGACCTTCCGTCGGGCGCCGTCATCACCGCGCTCCTCTCCGCCGCGCTCCTCGCAGTCAAGATATTGCGCCGAGGCTAGCCTCCAGCCCCCAAAAAACTTTCTCAAAACATTTATACGTTTGGTAGTTGCGGGAAAGTAAAGTCTGCTTATATTTGCAGTGTACTACACAGGTATAACACCAACACAATGCGATATTTGCCATGATAGACATAAAAAACGTAACGTACAGCTACCCCGGCCAGTCGCCCAAAGTCGTTGACAGCCTCAGCCTGCGGCTGGAGGATGGGCGCATCTATGGCCTTTTGGGCGAAAACGGCGTTGGCAAGACCACGCTCCTGGGCCTTATGTGCGGGCTGCTGCGCCCCAAGGCCGGAGCGGTGGAGGCCGACGGGGTGGACGTCGGGCGCAGGCTGCCCGAGACGTTGGCCAGCATTTTCTTCGTGCCCGACGAGTTCGAGCTCCCACACGTTTCGCTCTCAACCTACGTCAATGTCAACGCCCCCTTCTACACCCACTTTGACCACTCCGAGCTGAAGCGGAGCCTGGCGGAGTTCGACATGACAACCGACATACGCCGCCTCGACCAGCTGTCTCTGGGCCAGCGAAAAAAGGTGATGCTCTGCTTCGCCGTGGCCTCCGGGGCCAAGGCACTGCTGATGGACGAACCATCCAACGGCCTAGACATCCCGAGCAAAGCGCAATTTCGCAAGGTGATGGCTTCCGCCATGACGGGGGACCGCCTCGTGGTCATATCGACACATCAGGTGCATGACGTGGAGCAATTGCTCGACGACGTGGTCATCCTGGACAACCACAGCATCTTACTCAACAAATCTGTGGGGCAACTGGCGCAAGAGTTCACCTTTGGCACGCTGATGCCGGGAGAGACAATGCCAGACATCATATATTCCGAGCCAAGCGTCGGGGGCCTGTCCTTCATGGCACGCAGGCAAGACGACGCAGAAGAGACGCAGGTGAACATGGAACTGCTTTTCAACGCCGTGACGCGCGGGCTGCTCAACCAATAACGAAACAAACAACCTAAAAAACACTTTGACAATGAAAAAGTCACTCATAATCGTCGCGGCCGCCGCAATGGCCATTGCGACAACGTCTTGCATAATAGAGAAACGTCCCGCCTCCGACAGCGCGGCAGCCGATGCCGGCGCAGTCGTCACGACGGTCAAGGCCGAGAGGTTCAGCAGCCTCAACGTCAGCGGTGCCGTGACGCTCATCCTGACCCAGGGCGAGACCGACAGCATAAGGCTAGACGGCGACGCCAAAGACGTGGCCCGATATACCGTCAAGCAAGACGGCGACAAGCTGCTCATCCGCCAGAAAGACAACATCTCCTTCCTTAATAGGGTAGGCAACTCCGGCAAAGTCACCGTCTACGCCTCCACACCCGACCTGAGCTACATTGAGGCCGCGGGAGCCTGCTCCATCATCATGGACAAACCCGTCTCGTTCAACAGCCTCTCCATCCTCGTCAACGGGGCCTCGGAAGTCGACATTGACAGCATCGCCGTCAACACCCTCAAAATCAGCAGCAACGGAGCGTCAGACATAGACATAGACCACGCCGCCGTCAGGGACGGGTTCGTCTCGCAGCTCAACGGGGCCGGCTCTCTCGACGCCTATATCGTAGGCGCTGAGAGCGTGAGCCTGAGCGCAGCCGGCGCCGGGAGCTGCGACATCAGCCTCAAGGACTGCGGCGACGTGGTGTGCAGCATGTCTGGCGCCGCCTCGGCCGACATATCGGGCAACGCCCGCTCCATAAGCAAAGACAAATCGGGAGCGGGAAGCATCGACACCGACAACCTCAAACTCGGGAAATAATTGGCTATGAACAGCTTTTCTCTGCGCCGCCTGTGGCTCACCATACGCTACATGGGCTCCATATCGTGGCGAGCCGAGGTGTCCGCGGCCGTCATAACATACCTCATCACGGTAGTCGTATTCTTCCTCACGTCATACGGCGATGACGACACAGGCTCCATCGAGGCCATCACATTCCCCTACGCCCTGGTGCGCTCGCTCTTCATCTCAGTGTGTTTCTCCAGGATGCTCATCCCCAACAAGGGCTCCAGCAGCCAGCTGCAACCCATGCAGCTCCTCCTCCTGCCCGCCTCCAACGCCGAGAAGTTCATCTCGTCACTCATCATGAACGTCGGAGCGCCGATTCTCTCGCTCACCGTGGCCTTCCATCTGGCCGTCCTGACCATGCACCCGTCAATCTTCTGGCCCCTGCTGACGCACGGCGGCATCACAGATCTTTGGTCCGTCTCGCTGGCCAACGGCTTTTCTGACGCCGACACGGCCACCACTCTCGGCCTCAACGCGCTCTTCGTCATTGGCCACGCCCTCTGCTGCGGCGCCTACGCCCTTGGCGGGATGCTTTTCAGCCGCTCAAGGTGGCTGCTCACGTTCCTGGCCATGTTCCTCTGCTCTCTCGGCCTCCTGCGCATCCTCGTGTGGCTCAGCGACGCTATAGACTTCGACGAGTACCGCGTCAACGTCACGGCCGCCATATGGTGGGCCAACAGCGTCGGGGCCGCGCTCTCCGCCCTGTTCTTCTGGCTCACATACAGGCTTTTCAAGCGCAGGCAGGTGGTAAAGGGCGCATTTCTGAACGTCTAACCCCACAAACATTTGCCTATGACAATGTTCAACAGCGACAGGGCAATATTCCTCCAAATGGCCGACCGCCTATGCGACGAGATCTTGACCGGCACATATAAGGAGGGCGACAGGGTGCCAAGCGTGCGCGACTATGCCATAAGCCTCCAAGTGAACACCAACACGGCCGTCAAGACCTACGAGCACCTGGGCCGCGAGGGCGTGATATTCAACAAGCGAGGCATGGGATACTTTGTCAGCCCAGGGGCCAAAGGCAAGATCATGGAAGAGCGCAAGACCGACTTCCTGCGCCGCACGCTGCCAGAGCTTTTCCGCTCCATGGGGATGCTCGGGATATCGATCGACGAAGTCGTGAGCAGGCACAAGGAATATTTCGCCCTGCAAGAAGGGGCCAAGCAGCCAAACGACTAGCAATATCGCCCAAATATTCACTAATAAAAAGTCATTACTTCTAAAATACCAAATATTGACAGAATGACATTCAGACGCGCAACGCGCAAGCATCGAGAAGCGACAAGAAAAGTGGCACAATATAAATGCGTGAAACACACAGCATTTTGCCGTTTCGCAAAGTATCACTAACTTTGCCTTACTCATATAGGCGTTATGCGACGTAGATAGGGGACCTAGGTCCCCTATTTTGTTATACCTTAACCAACGAATGATAAGCAAAGAGCAAGTCCTGGCCGCCGTGGCCGAAAAAATTGAAGCCGATGGCAACTTCATTGTGGAGCTGACGGTGGGGGCGGACAACGACATCCGCCTCGTGGTCGATGGCGACAACGGAATCCCCATCTCCTATTGCGAGGAACTGGACGCCATGGTGGAGACCAGCCTCGACCGCGACAAGGAGGACTACTCCCTCGAAGTCTCCTCCGCGGGCATCGGGGCGGAGCTGAAAGTGACGCGTCAGTTCCGCAAAAACATCGGCAACAAGGTGGAAGTGACCATGCCCAACGGCGCATGGGTCCGCGGCGTGCTGGTAGACGCAGACGACGATGGCTTCGACATCGAGACGGAGGAAAAGCGGAAAGTGGAGGGGCAAAAGAAAAAGCAGATCTTCACGACCGTGACACACTATAACCGCGCCGACGTGAAAATGGTGCGCGACATAGTGGAGTTCTGACCCCGCGGCTCTCCGACACATCCCGAATATTCAAGAATAAACATATAGACTTCTCATTAAAGACAAGAGGTTGTAATGGAAAACAACAATCTGATTGATACATTTGCCGAGTTCAAGGAGCTGAAGAACATCGACAGAGCCACCATGGTGCGCATCCTCGAAGAGGCATTCCGCGGTGTGCTGGTCAAGCAGTACGGCACCGACTCCAACTTCAACATCATCATCAACGCGGACAAAGGCGACTTCGAGATCTGGCGCAGCCGCACCGTGGTGGAAGACGGCAAGGTGGAGGACGACAACCAGCAGATCAGCCTCTCCGACGCCAAGAAGATCGACTCCGACTTCGAGGTGGGCGAGGAGGTCACTGACGAGGTCAAGCTCAAAGACTTTGGCCGCCGCGCCATCCTCAGCCTCAAGCAGAACCTGGCCGGCCTGGTCATGGAGCTTGAGAAGGACGTGCTCTTCAACAAATACAAAGAGAAGATCGGACAGATAGTCACCGGCGAAGTATATCAGGTGTGGAAGCGCGAGGCCTTGGTGCGCGATGACGAGGGCAACGACCTCATCCTGCCCAAGAGCGAGCAAATCCCCGCCGACTACTTCCGCAAGGGTGACCAGGTGCGCGCCGTAGTGGCCCGCGTAGAGTTCAAAAACAACAACCCCCTGGTCATCATCTCGCGCATCTCGCCCGTGTTCCTCGAGCGCCTGTTCGAGAACGAGGTGCCGGAGGTCTTCGACGGCCTCATCACCATCCGCAAGATCGTCCGCATGCCGGGCGAGAGAGCCAAGGTGGCAGTAGAGTCTTATGACGACCGCATCGACCCCGTAGGAGCCTGCGTGGGCATGAAAGGCTCGCGCATCCACGCCATTGTCCGAGAGCTCAAAAACGAGAACATCGACGTCATCAACTACACCAACAACATCCAACTCTACATACAGAGGGCCCTCAGCCCCGCCAAAATCAACCGAATCCAGGTTGATGACGAGAACCGCAAGGCCGAGGTCTACCTCGACGCCGACGAGGTGTCAATGGCCATAGGCAAGGGCGGAAGCAACATCAAGCTGGCCATCCAGCTCACCGGCTACGACATCGACGTCTTCCGCGAGCAAGCTGAGACGGTAGACGACGTCCGCCTGGAAGAGTTCACCGACGAGATCGAGCCGTGGGTCATCGACGTGCTCAAGGGCGTGGGCTGCGACACGGCCAAATCCGTCCTCGACCTTGGCTATGACGAACTCGTCAAGAGGACAGACCTGGAGGAGGAGACGATCAAAAACGTCCTCGCCGTCCTTAAGGCCGAGTTCGAATGATAGGGCGCAAGCGGCCGGCAGCGACGCCACGCCCGCGGCAAGACGCATGAACGCCGACGGGGCTTTGCTGCAAAAAACCATCAGACAGAGGCTCTTGGCCGCCCGCGCCGTCACAAGGCGAGACAAGTCTTGAGCCATTTAGAAACACAAAAAAGAAGGAGAGTAAAACAACATATGGCAGGAGGAATAAGAATTTCCAAATTTGCATCAGAGTCCGGCGTCGGCGTTACGACTATCATTGAGACACTCAAAAAATACGGTGTCACTGACGAGCTCAACCAGAACACCAAGATCAGCGAAGAGATGTATGACAAGCTGGCCAAGGAGTTCAAGATGGACCGTCAGGTGAAGAACGAGTCCGAGAAAATCGAAATATCCGCCAAGGGTAAAAAGGACTCCGTCGTCTCCATCGGCAACGGAGGCATTGTGACCGAGGTTGAAGCCCCGAAGCCAGAGCCCGCGAAAGGGCCCAAGGTGATCGGCAAACTAGACCTCAGCGCCATCCAGCGCGGCGGCAAAGGCAAGGCTCAGCAGGCAAAACCCGCGCAAGCCAAGCCAGAGCCAAAGAGGAGCAGCAGCCAAAGGCAAAAACGGCGCCGACTCCAGCGCCAGAGGTAAAAACCGAGACCGAGACGCAGCCCAAAGCAGCAGCAGAGCCAAAGGCCGAGCCGCAGCAGCCAAAAGCAGCAGAGGAGCCAAAGGCCGAGCCGCAACAGCCCAAAGCAGCAGCCGAGGCAGAGGCCAAGCCAAAGGCAGAGGCCACTATGCCCGCCGCGGAGCAGCCCGAGAAGGCCACCGCCACCGAGCAGGAGGGCGGCCAGACGTCAGAAGACGGAATATTCCGCCTGGGCGACAAGCCGAAGCTCACAGGCCCGACGGTGCTGGGCAAGATTGAGCTGCCAGTGGACAAGGGCGACAGCTCCAGAGACAAGCACAAGAAAAAACGCCAACGTATACAGGGCGGCAAGGAGAAAGTAGACGTGTCGTCTCCCGCCACCATAAGCCAGGTCAACTCCACGCTCAACAAGGAGCGCAACAAGCAACGCCAGCAGCAAAAACAGCAGCAGCAAGCGGCGCAGCAACAGCAAAACCGCAAAGACAAGCAGCGCAACAAGAAGCAGCAGGCCAACGCTGCGGCAGCCCCGAAAGAGGTGAGCGAGGAGGACGTCCAGAAGCAAGTCAAGGAGACGCTGGCGCGCCTCACAGCCAAAGGCCACAAGACAAGCACCTCGAAGCACAACCGCGAGAAGCGCGAGGCAGTGCGCCAGCGCGAGGCCGAGGAGGCCGAACGTCAGGAGCAGGAGAAGAAAGTCCTCAAAGTGACGGAGTTCGTCACCGCCTCCGAGCTCGCCACCATGATGAATGTGCCTGTCAACAAGGTCATTGCCACGTTCATGTCTCTCGGCATGTTCGTCTCCATCAACCAGAGGCTAGACGCTGAGTCGCTCGCCATCGTGGCCGAGGAGTTCGGCTACAAGGTCGAGTTCCTCAGCGTAGACAAGGCCCATGAGGTGGAGGAGGAGGAAGACGACGAGTCGCTCCTCGTGGAGCGTCCGCCCATCGTCACCGTCATGGGTCACGTGGACCACGGCAAGACGTCGCTCCTCGACTACATCCGCAACACCAACGTGATCCAGGGCGAGGCCGGCGGCATCACTCAGCACATCGGCGCATACAGCGTCACGCTCGAGAACGGCCGCAAGATAACGTTCCTCGACACGCCAGGCCACGAGGCGTTCACCGCCATGCGCGCCCGCGGTGCGCAAGTGACCGACGTGGCCATCATCATCGTGGCAGCAGACGACAGCGTGATGCCGCAGACCATTGAGGCCATCAACCACGCCTCGGCAGCCAACGTGCCCATCGTCTTCGCCATCAACAAGATAGACAAGCCTGGCGCCAACCCCGACAAGATACGCGAAGCCCTCGCCAACATGAACTACCTGGTCGAGGAGTGGGGCGGCAAATATCAGTGCCAAGAGATAAGCGCCAAGAAAGGCATCAACGTGGACAAGTTGCTGGAGAAGGTGCTCCTCGTGGCCGACCTGCAAGAGCTCAAGGCCAACCCCAACCGCGCGGCCAGCGGCAACGTCATCGAGAGCTCGCTAGACAAAGGCCGCGGCTACGTGGCCACCATGCTCGTGCGCAACGGCACGCTGCACCCGGGCGACATGCTGGTGTGCGGCTCCAACTACGGCCGCGTCAAAGCCATGTTCAACGAGCGCAACCAGAAGGTGGAGCAGGCCGGCCCGTCAGACCCGGTGCTCGTCCTTGGCCTCAACGGAGCGCCCCAGGCAGGTGAGAAATTCAACGTCTTCGCCGACGAGAGGGAGGCCAAGGAGGTGGCCAACAAGCGAGACCAGCTCCAACGCGAGTTCAGCATGAGGGCCACTCCACACATCACTCTCGACGAGATTGGCCGCCGCATAGCGCTGGGCAACTTCCAAGAGCTCAACGTCATCGTCAAGGGCGACGTGGACGGCTCCGTCGAGGCGTTGTCTGACTCACTCATCAAGCTCTCAACGGACGAGATCCGCGTCAACGTCATCCACAAGGCCGTGGGTCAGATCTCCGAGAGCGACATATTGCTGGCCGCGGCCTCCAACGCCGTCGTCATAGGCTTCCAGGTGCGCCCGTCTGCGGCGGCTCGCAAGCTTGCCGAGAGGGAGAAGATCGACATCCGCCTCTACTCCATCATCTACGACGCCATCGAGGAGCTCAAGAGCGCCATGGAGGGAATGCTCTCGCCCGAGATCCGCGAGCAGGTCACGGGCAACCTCGAGGTCCGCGAGACATTCAAGATCTCCAAGGTCGGCACCATCGCAGGTTGCATTGTCAACGATGGCAAGGTCAAGAGCAAGAGCAAGGTGCGCATCATCCGCGACGGCATCGTGGTCCATACGGGCGAGCTTGAGAGCCTCAAGAGGTTCAAAGACGACGTCAAGGAAGTTGTCGCCGGCTTGGAGTGCGGCCTCAACGTCAAGGGCTACAACGACATCCAGACGGGCGACATCATCGAGGCCTACGAGGAGATCGAGGTGGCGCGCAAACTGTCATAGGCGCTTGGGGCTCGCCCCAACGCCACATCTAAGGACAACACAGGGGCGCGCGGCCTGAGATGGCCGCCGCCCCTTTTTTATATCCGCATTTGCCATCAATGGACGAGAATAGAAGACAAGGCTGGCGGTGGGTGCCGAGCCTCTACGTGTTTCAAGGCGTGCCGAGCTGCTTGGTCATGACCACGTCATCCCTCATCTATAGCAACATGGGCGTGTCTCTGGGCCAGTTTGCCTACTGGAGCAGCCTGATATGCCTGCCGTGGTCTCTCAAACCACTGTGGGCCCCCGTGGTGGAGCGCTACGCCACCAAGCGGCAATGGGTCTTGGCCACGCAAGCCATCTTGGTGGCGGCCTTCCTGCTGCTTGGCGCGGCCATGCTCTCCTCGGCCTTCTTCCCGCTGTCGCTCGCGCTGATGTTCGTCGTGGCCATGGCGTCGGCCTGTCATGACATAGCGTGCGACGGGTATTATATGCTGGCCCTGCCCGAGCGTGAGCAGTCGTTTTTCGTCGGCATCCGCTCCACGTTCTACCGCGTGGCCATGGTCGCCGCCACAGGTCTCGTGCCTTTTGTGGCCGGCAGGGTCACACAGGCGTGGAGCAATCCCGCCGCCGGGTGGGCAGTGGCCATAGGGTTGGCGGGCGTGGCACTGGCCGTCATGGCGGCTCTATGCCGTTGGGGCATGGTCAAGATTGCGGAACCTAGGGCGCGAGACGCCAACAGCCTCGTCATCTTCTGGAAGGCTCTAAAATCATTCTTCACGCGAAGCGGTGCTGCCGCGGCCGTGACGTTTTTCTTTGTCTACCGCCTTGGCGAGGCCCTGCTCACCAAGATTGTGCTGCCGTTTCTCAACACGGGGCGCGATGTCGGTGGGCTTGGCATGAGCGTGGAGCAGTGCGGGATTACTTACGGCACGTTTGGGGTCATGGCCTTGGTGGCCGGCGGCATCACTGGCGGCGTGGTGGCCTCGCGCGTCGGGCTGCGCCGCGCCCTTTGGCCCATGATGTTGATGATGAACGTGCCAAACCTTGCCTATGTGGCCCTGGCCAGCGCCATGCCGCCGGCAGACAGCCCATGGGTGGCGGCAGCCGTCATGACGGAGCAGTTTGGCTACGGGCTGGGCTTCACGGCATATATGCTCGTGATGCTCCACTATGTGGCGGACGCCGAATATAAGGCGGCGGAATATGCCATCGGCACGTCCATCATGACGCTTGGGCTAATCATTCCCGGCATGGCGGCCGGCTTGCTGCTCAACGTCATCAGCTGCTCTTTCATCACACTGTTCGTAACCGCCTGCGTGGCCACATTGCCAGGCATGCTGGCGGCCGCATTTTTGAGAAAATAAAGAAGCCTCAGATTGGCTCTCGCCGCAAAATTGACTATCTTTGCGGCGCAAATGCGATGGTTCCGTAGCTCAGCTGGATAGAGCAACAGCCTTCTAAGCTGTGGGTCTTGGGTTCGAATCCCAACGGAATCACGACCTGAGGGGGTGCGACCCCCACATTTAGCATGAAAGGAGTGGCTCTTGCGAGTGACGCAAGAGTCACTCCTTTTTTTATTAAACCACGCCGCAACAGAAGCCCACCGCAACACATCTCCATGTCAATTTCCGCCCCACCCCACAGTTGAGACGGGGACTGCCGCCAGAAATCGAAACAGTTTTAAAATAGAACCCTTACATAATAGGGGTGGCCTGCGCCATTTTTTGCTTTTGATGACGATCCGGGCTACCTTTGCCTCAATATGGACATCAGCATAGCAAGCAAAGACACAGAGGCCGCCTACAGCACGCCAATTGTGCAGCAGACGTCTTTCTGGTCCGACGTGAAGAAAAGGATGGGACTCGAGTCTCGCGCATTTGAGTTCGCGGTTCGAAACAGCGACATCTACACCGGCGTCGGCGGATGGTCGGTCACGCACGCCGACTTCATCCTCTTCATGCAACACATAAACAGCCGCGACTATGTGGCCTACGTCCCCTACGGGCCCGAGACAGAGCCATCGGAAGAACGCCAAGGGCAGTTTCTCGAAGAGCTGTCAGAGACCGTGCGGCCCATGCTGCCCAACGGATGCGTCGCGCTGCGCTACGACCTCAACTGGCAGTCTCACTGGTGCCACGATGACGACTTTGACAGCCTCGGAAACTGGCGAGGCGAACCACGGCGCGAGTGCCAAGAGATCCAACTGAACTATGGCACAGTGAAGCACAACTTGCGCAAAGCCAACTCCAACATCTTGCCGACCAACACCATTGTGATTGACATAAGGCCAAGCGAGGAGGCCATATTGGCGCACATGAAGCCCAAGACACGCTACAACATCCGCCACGCCATGCGGCTAGGCGTGGAGGTGAGGCAAGAGGGCATAGGCAGCCTGGACAAGTGGTACTCACTATATAAAGAGACTGCAGTAAGAAATGGCCTGCACCTCAACGGCATAGACTACTTCAGAAGCCTTTTCGCCCCCAAGATTGGCAAAGAGGACGACGATGACGTGCGGGTGCGCCTCCTCATCGCCTACTACGCCGGCACCCCGCTCTCCGCCATGTTCCTCATCACCTCGGCACACAGAGCCACATATCTCTACGGAGCGTCGTCATCGTCACAGCGAAACACCATGTCGACCTACGCTCTCCAGTGGCACGCCATCCGCACGGCCAAAGCCGACGGGCTGTGGGAATATGACATGTTCGGCATAGCCCCTAGCGCAGACCCCTCCCACCCCATGCACGGGCTTTACCGTTTCAAAAATGGCTTTGGGGGCCACGCCTACCACCAACTGGGCTGTTGGGACTACCCTCTTGACGATGACAAGTATAACCTCCTGGCCGCCGCCGAGATGAGCCAACAAGGCTACTACGCGCGGTAGACATTGGCCGCGATGTTCTTTTTAGTAACTTCGCGACAAACAATCTATCAGTCAGATTTTGCTATAATGGCACAAGTGGTGAGCGCGTCGGAGTTGCAGGACGACCCGAACGTATATGACGAAGAAAAGACCGAGCGCCTGGCGGGCTACTACACAGGCATTTTAGGCGCCCTGGGCGAAGACGTTAGCCGCGAAGGGCTGGTCAAGACCCCCGTCAGGGTGGCTAAGGCCATGCAGTTCCTCCTCAAAGGCTACCGCGAAGACCCAGAGGCCATACTGAAGTCGGCCATGTTCAAAGAGCCGTATCAGCAGATGGTGGTGGTCAAGGACATTGAGGTATACTCCATGTGCGAACACCACATGCTACCGTTCTTTGGCAAGGCTCACGTGGGCTACATCCCGCACAATCACATTACCGGACTGTCAAAACTGCCGCGCGTGGTGGACGCTTTCGCGCGCCGCTTGCAAGTGCAAGAGAGGCTCACCACGCAGATTAAGGAGTGCATCCAAAAGACCCTTAACCCACTCGGCGTGGCCGTGGTCATTGAGGCGCAGCACATGTGTATGCAGATGAGAGGCGTGCAGAAGCAAAACGCCGTGACCACCACGTCAGACTTCACTGGGGCGTTCCTCAACAGCGAGGCCACTCGCGAAGAGTTTTTCAACATCATAGGCCGCAGGATGCACTAAAGCCGCGCAGCCCCCCCCAAAAAAAAGGCGGGGCGCGAGGATGGTCTTTTGAGACCGCTCCTCGCGCCCCGCGCTCATTTTCTTCCCCGCCACCAACGCCCGCCTCAACGTATGGAAGGCGCAAAAAAAAAAAGAGACTGCCGCCACGGGGGGTGAACCCTTGTGACGACAGTCATTACG
>SAMEA104315425__coassemble_854_pt1 | contig 20171 bp, 13 predicted proteins | sample SAMEA104315425__metabat2_high_PE_033 | metagenome-assembled genome bin SAMEA104315425 (sample SAMEA104315425) | gut metagenome | biome: Monkey gut; feature: monkey-associated habitat; material: faeces | place: China | collected 2013 | reverse complement strand
TTCAAGAGCGGCTACCTCACTTTTTTGCTCACGTCAGACACCACTGTGGCCGTGACCTTTGTTGATGGCGTTGACAATGTGGTGATTCCGGACACTGTGGCCGGGTGCCGCGTGACGCGCATTGCCGCCGAGGCGTTTCGCTGGTGCAGCCAGATGCAGACGCTGGTGATTCCGTCGTCGGTAGAGGCCATCGACGTTGACTTTGGCGGCGACCACGGCTACTCATCGCTCCGCGCGGTGTTCGTAGACGGCGGGAACCCTTCATTTTGCGCCTCGTCGGGCGTCTTGTTCAACAAGGGCAAGACTCGGATCTTGCTCTATCCCAAGGCCTCGGAGCAGGCCGAATATGTCATTCCGTCGTCAGTCGACACCATCGCGGGCGGCACTTTCGCCCTCTGCCGCACCCTGCGGCGCGTGGTGGTGCCGTCCTCGGTGCGGCACATTGGCTCCAGGGCGTTCGCCCGTTGCTCATCGCTCAGGTCGATAGAGCTTCCCGACAGCCTCCAGACCCTTGGCGCCAACGCCTTCGACATGTGCACGGCGTTAGACAGCGTGCGCGTCCCCGGCTCCTTGTCCCACCTGTCCGCGGCGGCGTTTAGCGGCTGCACGGCGTTGCGGAGCGTCGTGGTGTCTGACGGGGCGCGGAGCATCGGCGAGGCTGCGTTCGCCGGCTGCGTCAGGCTCCGCGCCGTGAGCCTGCCGCCCTCGCTGCTCTATCTGGGCAACGGAGCTTTCTCAGACTGCGACTCGCTCCAGAGCCTGACGCTGCCCAAGGGGCTGCAGGTGATCGGAGACGACGCCATAAGCCGTTGCCGCAACCTCACGAGGCTAAGCGTGGCGCGGGGCAACAGGCACTTTTTCGAGCGCGACGGGGTGCTGTTCTCGGCCGACACGGCGCGCGTCTTGTTCTGCCCCAAGAGCCGCGAGACGTTTGTCGTCTACCTGCCGAGCCGCGTCAAGAGCCTGTCCCCGTCGGCATTCTGGGGGTGCGAGGGGCTTGTGGCCATTGGGCTTCCCGAGGGGCTGCGCGCCTTGCCGGCCCGCGCCTTCGCGGGGTGTTCGGGGCTTCAGAGCGTGAGCATGAGCGGCTCTGTCGAGAGCATCGGCAGCTCCGCCTTTGAGGGTTGCTCAGAGTTGCGCCGCGTGGTGCTGACCGACGGCGAGGGCGGCGAGTATGAGGGCGGCGCCGGCGGTCGGCCGGTCATCTTGCCCGCCGCTGCCGAGATTGCCGACGGCGCTTTCGCCCGCTGCTCCGCGCTCACAGACGTGATGCTGCCCATGGGCGTGGAGTCGGTGGCCGACGGTGCTTTCGCCGACTGCGCCGGGCTGGAGCGCATAAGCCTGCCGGAGGGGTTGCGGACCATTGGTTGGGAGGCCTTTAGCGGCTGCACGGCCCTGCGCGAGGTGACGGTGCCGGAGACCGTGGAGAGCGTGGACTGGAAGAGCTTCGCCGGCTGCACGGCCCTGCGCTCCGTCAGGCTCTTGAGCGGCGTGGGCGAGATAGGCCTCCAGGCCTTTGAGGGCTGCGCGAGCCTGGAGCAGGTGGTGGTGCCGGCGTCAGTGTCCGCCATAGGGGACTTCGCCTTCGCGGGGTGCCAGAAGCTCCATGACATCTCGCTGCCAGACGGGCTATACGCCATCGCGGCCGGCACTTTCCGCGGCTGCGCCTCGCTGGAGAGGCTGCCCCTGCCCGATGGCCTGGCCGAGGTGGGAGACAGAGCCTTCGAGGGCTGCAAGAGCCTTAAAGCCGTGGCGTTGCCCTCATCGGTGGCCACGGTGGGCAAGAGCGCCTTTGGCGGATGCTCCGGCCTGACGAGCGTGAGCCTGCCAGACGGGCTGACCAAGATAGCCGACGGGGCTTTCGCCGATTGCTCCCGCCTGGCCGAGGTGAACATCCCGCGGCAGACGCGCGTGATAGAGGACGACGCCTTCCGAGCCTGCTCCTCCCTCCAGTCCGTCACCCTGCCGCCCGCACTGGTCAAGATAGGCAACTACGCCTTTGACGACTGCGAGGGCCTGTTTGAGATATATTGCCTGGGCGAGACACCCGCCGAGCTTGGCCGCGAGGCGATACCGGAGGCCACGTGGGTCAACGTGACGCGCCAGGCCCGCAAAGAGTACAGGGCGGCGTGGAGCAAGCACTCACGCATCAACACTTTCCGCCCATAACGAGATCAAAAGACACACACAACAACTCAATCAGATGAGGACAGACATAGACACCATCATAACCCCCGGCCGCGCCCAAGAGCCAACGGCCATGGCAGACGCGGGCACCATCACCAAGACCGACGGGACCAATGGCGGCGTGCTGGTGAAGCTGCGCCCCGACGTGGACTACGCCGACGTCTTCGGGGCGGAATTCCTGTTCGTGGTGGCCGACGGCGGCACGGTGCCGATGCGCATGGCCAAGGCAACGAGGCGCGGCGACAGGGCCGCCACGGTGGAGCTGGCCAACATCAGCACGGCAGATCAGGCCGCGCCGCTGGTGGGCTGCAAGATCCGCGCCGAGGCCGCGGCCGCGCCGGAGCAAGAGGATGAGGACGGGGAGCCGACGCTGGCGGGCTACACGGTGCTGACGGAAGAAGACGGCACGGTGGGCGAGATTGAAGACATTGACGACAGCGTGGCCGCCAACCCCCTCTTCATCGTGAGGCGGACCGACGGCACGGAGCTGATGCTGCCCGCCGCTGACGACTTTGTCGTGAGCCTTGACGACGACGCCAAGACCATCACCCTGCGGCTACCCAAAGGCCTCTTGGATCTTGACGAGGCGGAAGAGGCTTAGCTGTTTTGGCATTTTTGCCCTACCTTTGCGGCGCCGCCGCGCGTGGCGCGACATCTGAAAAAGGAGGATGACGGCAGGCGCGGGCTGGCATTTCACTCGATTCATATTTTTTTTACACGTAACCATATACTGCAAGACATGGTGACACAGGACCAGCTGAAGGACCTGAGCGGACGCGAGTTGGCGTTGAGGAGGTATCTTTGACGTCGACCGCCGACGCATGGAACTAGAGGAGGACGAGCTCCGCACCCAAGAACCAGGATTCTGGGACGACCACGCCAAAAGCGAGGAGGTGATGAAACGGGTGAGGGCTAACAAGAAATGGGTCTCCAACTACGAGAAAGTCCACGCCGCCCTCGAGGAGCTGACGCTGGCCGTAGAGTACCAGAAAGAGGGAGTGGTGGAGGAGGCCGACGTCGACACAGCCTACGCCGAGGCCACCCGCCTGACGGAAGAGGCCGAGCTGGCCAACATGCTCCAAGGCGAGGAGGACCAGATGAGCGCCGTGCTCAAGATTGTGGCGGGCGCAGGCGGCACCGAGAGCCAAGACTGGGCCCAGATGCTCATGAGGCTATACCAGAGGTGGGCCGAGGCCCACGGATACAAGGTGACCGTGACCAACCTGCAAGAGGGCGACGACGCCGGCATCAAGACCGTGACGTTCGAGATTGAGGGAGACACGGCCTACGGCTACCTGAAGAGCGAGAACGGGGTGCACAGGCTCGTGCGCGTGTCGCCCTTCAACGCCCAGGGCAAGAGGATGACGTCTTTCGCCTCGGTCTTCGTGACGCCCCTCGTGGACGACACCATAGAGGTGTATGTCGACCCGTCAAAAATAACGTGGGACCTGTTCCGCTCCGGCGGCGCGGGCGGCCAGAACGTCAACAAAGTGGAGACGGGCGTAAGGCTCCGCTACCAGTATACCGACCCCGACACTGGCGAGGAAGAAGAAATTATCATCGAAAACACCGAGACGCGCAAGCAGACCGAGAACCGCGAGAACGCCATGAGGCTGCTGCGCTCCCAACTCTATGACCGCGAGCTCAAACGCCGCAATGCGGCCAAAGCCAAGATAGAGGCCGGGAAGAAGAAGATTGAGTGGGGGTCGCAGATCCGCAGCTACGTCTTCGACGACCGCAGGGTGAAAGACCACCGCACCGGCTACCAGACGAGCAACGTGCAAGCCGTGATGGACGGAGACATCGACGCCTTCATCAAGGCCTACCTGATGGAGTTTGGCGCGCCAGACTCCGCCCAATAGGCCCAAGCGCGGCAAAGCCACAACCCAACGCCACAGAAAGCAATGGAACAGAGCAAGACAGACAACGCGGCAGCGGCCGCTCACATGAGCGAGTCGGACGTCATAAGGGCCAAGATAAACTCTGGCGAGCTGGAGGTCGGCACAGTCTATGAGGAGCCGGACCCCACGCCAGACCCCGACCACATGGTGCTGCGCACCGAGAAACTGGTGAAGATATACGGCTCGCGCAAGGTGGTGGACGGCCCGTCCATCATGGTGCGCCAAGGCGAGATTGTGGGCCTGCTGGGACCCAACGGGGCTGGCAAGACCACAACGTTCTACATGACCGTGGGCCTCATTGAGCCCAACGAGGGTCACGTCTTCCTCAACGATCAAGACATCACGACGCTGCCCGTCTACCGGCGCGCGCAGCTGGGCGTGGGCTACTTGGCGCAAGAGGCGTCGGTCTTCCGCACCCTGAGCGTTGAAGACAACATCTTGGGCGTGCTGGAGATGACGAACTTCCCCAAGGAATATCAGAGGCAGCGCGTGGAGGAGCTCATCTCGGAGTTTGGCCTGGGCCACATCCGCAAGAGCAAGGGCATCCAGCTGTCGGGCGGCGAGAGACGACGCACTGAGATAGCGCGCGCGCTGGCCATAAACCCCAAGTTCATCATGCTCGACGAGCCCTTCGCCGGCGTAGACCCCATAGCGGTCTACGACATCCAGAAGATCGTCTCGCACCTCAAAGACAAGAACATTGGCGTCTTGATCTCAGACCACAACGTGGGCGAGACATTAGCAATATGCGACAGGGCCTACATCCAGGTGCAAGGGCGGCTCTTCCGCGCCGGCACGGCGGAGCAGCTGGCGGGCGATGAGAAAGTGCGCGAGGTGTATCTGGGCCGCGACTTCATCCTGCGCCGCAGGACGTTTGACGACTAGGAGAAAAGAAGTAAGGAGCACGGCCCGTGACGCCCCCCCGCGGTCGCGTCACGGGCTTTTTTATTTCCACACGTGAGAGAATGGGGCGAACGCGTCACACCAGGCAATAGATTTTGTGGATAATTCGCCAAGCGTCCACTTCATTGCAATTCTAGTCCACCTTTGCCAAAGCTCGACAACGTATATTTGCCATCGTTAACTCAAAAATACGTAATTAAAGCAAACTCAATATGGTAAAAAGACTAGCATACGCAGTCTTCGCAGCTATGGCGGCCATGAGCCTAGCCTCTTGCAGCGACGACACCGACGACCCAAAGCCAGACACGGGCGGCGGCACGACGACGGAATTCGCCATCCCCACCTACGCCGATGACTACTCGGCCATAAGCGGCTGGGAATATCACAACAGTTGGAATCTGGCCAACGTCCACGACCCGTCGGTGGTGTATTGGACCGACGGATACTACTATATGTGGGGCACCGACGCCTCTTATGGCAACGCCCACGAGGGACACGGCCACTTCCAAGGCAAACGCTCACGCGACCTAGTCAACTGGGAATACGTCCCGGGCATATTCTATGACCAGACGCGCCCCACGTGGATTCTGGACAAGGTGAACGAGATCTTGACCGCCGCCGGCCGGCCAACGACCACGGCAGACGAGCTGCAACTGAGCTACTGGGCCCCCGTGGCGCGCAAGGTGACGGTGAACGGGCAGACGAAGATCAGGATGTATTACAGCATGCCCGTGGACAACCCGAAGCTTGGCGGCAATCAGGGCGTGCCGGCCCTCATTGGCGTGTGCGAGACCACCGACCCATATCACGGCGTGTGGGAAGACAAGGGCTTCGTGACCTGCTCCTCGTCAGACATGGAGCTCACGGCCTCAAGCCTCGCGGCCTCGCAGTGGGGAGGCTTCTACTACTACAACGGCATAGACCCCACCTACATCGTCACCCCCGCGGGCGAGCATTGGCTCATCCACGGCTCGTGGCACAGCGGCTTCGCGGCATTCCAGGTGGACGCCGTCACGGGCAAGCCGCTTAACGCCGACACTTCGGGCACCCCGTGGTGCGGCTCGGCCGCCGAGGTGCAGAGCCATTTTGGCGTGACCATAAGCACGCGCACGGCAGGCAACCGCTGGCAGGCCAGCGAGGGGCCGGAGGTCATCTACAAAGACGGCTATTACTACCTCTTCATGGCCTACGACGCGCTGGACGTGCCATACAACACGAGGGTGGTCCGCTCACAGAGCATCACAGGGCCATATGTGGACATCACAGGGCGCAACAACACCAACGGGCGCGGAGACTGCTACCCCATTGTCACACACCCCTATAAGTTCAAAGGTCACACCGGCTGGGTGGGCATCAGCCACTGCGCCATATTCCCGAAGCAGGGCGACGCTGACGCCACGGAGTGGTTCTATATGAGCCAAGGCCGCCTGCCCGTCAATGTGGGCGGCAACGCATACAGCAACGCCATCATGATGGGGCATGTGCGCCGCCTGGTGTGGGCGCCCGCCTCGGCCTCCGCTCTGGACGACAAATGGCCCATCGCCATGCCGGAGAGATATGCCGCCGTGCCTGACTATGGCGCGCTCACGGCCGACAGCGTGGCAGGACGTTGGGAGCATATCGACCTGGAATATCACTACGGAGAGCAAGACGAGAGCCGATACGTGAACTTCAACGCCGACGGCACCATCACGGACGATGGCGGCTCACCAACACTGGGCGGCACCTGGAGCTTTGACGCGCAGCGCAAGCTCATCATCATCGGCAACGCCGCCGTCTGCGTGGAGCGAGAGGTGGACTGGGAGGCCAGCCCCAGGCGCGTCACCCTTGTCTATGCCGGCATAGGGCAAGACGGCAAGACAACGTGGTGGGGAAAGAAAGTGAAGGAGTAACCACAAAAAGTCAATCTTCATATTAAAAGACCGGGGGCGCGACGTGATGTCGCGCCCCCGGCGTTTTTTGTCATGGCCGACTCTCGGCTACTTCACAACGATTTTGGCTGAGCCATTGGCTGTGGAGACGGCAGGCAGAGGGGGGGGGCATGCCGTCATCTTGCGCCCCGTCAGGTCATAGACCTCGAACTCCTCTCCTCGCCGACAACTTCTCTCGAGCGGCCTCGCTCTCTAGTTTCAGCCTCAGCCTGCGCCCCATCGGCAGCATGAGCGAATAGCTCACCAGGCCAGCCAAAACCGACGTCAGGATGACGACGACGGCGTCTATGGTTAGGTCCAGCGCTTCCCTCGTGGCCATCAAGCCCGCCCATTTCACGCCTTGGCGCAACATGGTGCGCAGTGAGCCTCGAAATGCCGCCGAGCCCCATTCCACAGCCATGCGGGCCGCCTTGCCCACAATGCGCTTGGCATATCCGATCAACTTGTGGCGCAGCATGGTGCCCTCCATCTTGACGGCCACGGAGGCAAGCACGGCATAGTCAAAGTCGTGTGCGTTCTTGACCCCGTATATCATCTCCTGCTCCTGCGCCATAAGAAAGACCTCTTTCTGGAAGAACACGATATCCACCACAAAGAGCGGCCACATGAGCCAATTTTGCGGCAGGCTGCACAACGCCGTCACCACCATGGCGCGAAAGGCGTGCCGCCGCGTAAGGCCCCTGGCCAGCCGGCTCGCCTCTTCGGCCCCCACCACGGTCCGGACGCACGTGGCACGCGCGGCCTCGCGCTGGGAGGGAGATAACCGCAGGCGAGAGCGCAACGCTGTGTCCAGCAACTCATCAGTCCCGCGGTAATAAGTCCTGAGCCAACTGATGGAGAGCAGGCGGCGCATGGCGGCGTCATATATGCCCAGGCTTTTCTCCACGCATCGGCTCACGAGGTTTTTCGCCCCGTCGCCATCGGCGCGCGCGTCAGGGAAATTATCTTGCGCATTCATGGGTCACAACCTTGTGAATTGTTTTACCAGACATATATCTTGAAGTCGCTCACGCATCCTGGGGCGCCCGCTTCCATGCGCGGCAAGTAGTCAACAGCCGTTATGGTGCGCTCGGCCTGCATGTCGATGACCATCATGTGCGGGTGCGGGCCCGCGGTGTGCCAATATGTGCTTTCTTGCAGGTCTATAGCCTTGTCTGCCGTGTGGTTGCCCACGTGGCTGCTCTCATATTCCACACGCCAATCGTCTCTCGCTATGCGCTCTCCGCTTTCTCCCCGCAGCCACATCTCGGCCGCGGCCACATCAGTGCCGCCATCATGCGCCGCGGCGCACACCAGCGCGAAGCGGCGACCCGTCACCGGCTTTGGCAGCGTAACGGTTTGCCAACCATTGCCGGGGGCGAACTCGGCCTCCAGCGCAGGGGTCAGGCCCGCGAGGTCGGGGGCTTGGCCCTTCGCCGCGGGGCGCAGATTGAGTTTGTCCAGCTCATGACGCCTCACACACGCGGCCGAGGCCGCCTCGGCGGGGCCAATGATGTCTTGCACCACAACCTCGTTATCCCCCTCCCGCAGCCAGCATCCTGGCACATAGAGGGTTTGTTGCGGGCCAACGTTCCAAAAACGGCCCAAGGGGTGACCATTGACGTAGGCCTGCCCTTTGCCAAAGGCCTCGAGATTAAGGAACGTGTCGCCCACGCGGCGCACTGTGAGGGTGCCTCGGTAATAGCCCGCGCCTTTGGCCTCTCCGCCCGTTGGCTGCGCCGCGGCCAGGGCGCGGCTCACGTTGGCGTAGTCGTCAGGTATGGTGGCGCACAGCCATTCGCCCGGGTCGACAGACACGCGGCATCCGCCGAGGCGGTACGAGACCGTGGCGCGGCCAACCAGACCTTTGTGGTCTTTTATGGCGCGGCCAAAATTGATGCGCCCCATGCCCTCGACCACCAGAGAGAGCCTGGCCCCGCGCGGCATGGCGGGCAGCATGGCCGTCTCCTGCCCCCGCGTGCGGTCAATAACAGCCACGAGACGGCCGTCGACGAACACGCGCGCATAGTCATGAGCCTGCGCCGAGAGCGTGGATGGCACGCCAATGGGAGGCAGGTCGGTGGAGTAGACCATGACGCCCCACCCCATGTCGGCCTCCTCAAACGTGAGGGGGGCGGAGGCGCGCAGCGTGTCCGTCACCCCGGCCTCCAATGGCGCAAAAGACGTGAAAGAGACCTCACCGGCCTCAACAGTGGGCAGAGGGGGCTTGGGGGCGGGAGGCAGCGCCTGGCCGCCGCTATGCTTGGCCATCACTTTTCGCAAGGCGAAGAACTTGGGCGTTGGGAGGCCTTGCTCATTGATGGGCGCGTCATAGTCATAGCTCGTCACGTCGGGCTGGTAGCCTGGCGAGTTGGCTCCCGCCCAATGGCCAAAACTGGTGCCGCCGTGGGTCATGTATAGCGAGAAGCTGATGCCGCGGCTCAGCATCTGGTCAATGCCGTCTGTCATGCTCTCCGCAGGCCGCGTCTCATGGCGCGCGCCCCACTTGTCAAACCATCCGCTCCAAAACTCACTGCACATTTGCGGAGCGTTGGGGCGCAAGAGCGCGAGCGGGCGAAACTCGGCATCTATGTCCGCCCCGGTGCCAAAGTTCATGGTCCACGCCAGGTCATCCAGCCCGTTGAGGGTGAAGTTTGACGACCAGTCGCACTGGAAGAGCTCCACACCGTCGAACCCCACCGCGCGTATGGTGTCTCTGATGGCGGAGACATACGCCTTGTCATGGCCATAGGAGCCATATTCGTTTTCCACCTGCACCATTATGATAGGCCCGCCATTTTGGATGGTCAATCCCGCCAACTGTCGGCCCACCTCTCGCTCGAAGGCCCCGACCCTGGCCATGAAATAAGGGTCTTGCTCGCGCAGCCTTACGTCTTTCTTTTTCAGCAGCCACCAAGGCAGCCCGCCCATCTCCCACTCGGCGCACACATATGGTCCGGGACGGACTATTACATACATTCCCTCGCTCTGGGCTATGCGGCAGAACTCTGCCACGTCCAGGTTGCCCGAAAAGTCGAACCGTCCCTCGCGCGGCTCGTGGGCGTTCCAAAAGACATAGAGGCAAATTGTGTTCATGCCTAACGCCTTGCACATCTTTATCCTATGCCTCCAGTAGGGGCGCGGAATGCGCGGATAGTGCAACTCGGCCGCTTTCACCACGAAGGGTCGCCCGTTGAGCAGAAAGGTCTTGTCCCCGACCGAAAAGGTCTCGCCACGGCCCGTCTGCGCCGCCGAGGCCGATGGGAGGAATGTCATCGCCGCCGCCATCGTCAGCGCTGCAAAATATGCTTTCATAGTTTTCTTTTCTTCATTTTCGAGACACGCCAAGGGCCGCGCTGCCCAATGAGGCAGTGCGGCCCTTGGCGTGCGGTCATCATGGCGCGTCCTTTTATTCCTTGTCCGCGTTATCGGCCGCGCCGGTTTTGGCCTCATCCGCCTCATTGGGCTTGGCTTCGGCCTGCTGCGGCTTGGCCTCTTTGGCAGAAGCCTCCTCCTCGGCCAGCTCGTCTTCGCGTTTTTTCCACGGGCGCGGGCCGAAGATTCGCTCCACGTCTTCCGTGAAGATCACCTCGCGCTCCAGCAGCAGCTCGGCCAGTTGGCGGTGCTTGTCGGCATTCTCTCTGAGGATCTCCTTGGCGCGCTCATATTGCTGGTCAATGATGGCGGAGACCTCATGGTCAATTATCATGGCCCTCTCCTCAGAATAAGGGGCGCGGAAAGCGTAGTCTTGCTGGCCCGTGGAGTCGTAGTAGCACATGTTGGGCAGTTTCTCGCTCATGCCGTAGTAGGTGACCATGGCGTAGGCCTGTTTGTTGGCTTTCTCCAAGTCGTTGAGTGCGCCGGTGCCCACTTGGCCGAATGTGAGGTCTTCCGCGGCCCGGCCGCCGAGGACGGAGCAAATGTCATCGAGGAGGTGCGCTTTTGTGGTGAGCTGCCTCTCCTCGGGCTGGTACCATGCCGCGCCCAGAGCCTTGCCACGCGGCACGATGGTCACCTTCACGAGCGGGTTGGCGAACTCTAGCAACCAGCTGACGGTGGCGTGGCCGGCCTCGTGGCAAGCAATGGTCTTGCGCTCCTCGGCGGTCATGATGCTGTTTTTGCGTTCCAAGCCTCCCACGATGCGGTCTACGGCGTCTTGGAAATCTTGCTTATCGACGAACTTCTTTCCCTTGCGCGCGGCAGTGAGCGCGGCCTCGTTGCATACGTTGGCAATGTCGGCTCCTGAGAATCCCGGCGTCAGCTTGGCGAGGAACGACCTGTCGAAGTCTGGGACCAGCTTGAGGGGGCGGAGGTGCACGTCGAATATGGCCTCTCGCTCGTGAATGTCTGGCAACTCCACCTGAATCTGTCGGTCGAAGCGCCCGGCGCGCATGAGGGCCCGGTCAAGGATCTCGGCCCTGTTGGTGGCCGCGAGGATGATGACTCCCGTGTTGCTCCCGAAGCCGTCCATCTCTGTCAGGAGCTGGTTGAGGGTGTTCTCCCTCTCCTCGTTTGACCCGTAGCCGGAGTTGCGGCCACGCGCGCGGCCAATGGCGTCGATCTCATCGATGAAGATGATGCTCGGCGCGCGGTCTTTGGCTTTTTTGAAGAGGTCGCGCACGCGGCTGGCTCCCACTCCCACGAACATCTCCACGAAGTCGGAGCCGGACATGGAGAAGAACGGCACTCCGGCCTCGCCCGCCACGGCCTTGGCCAGCAGCGTCTTGCCCGTGCCCGGAGGGCCCACGAGGAGCGCCCCCTTGGGGATCTTGCCGCCAAGCTCGGTATATTTGTCGGGGTGGCGCAAGAACTCCACGATCTCTTCAAGCTCCTGCTTGGCTCCATCGAGGCCCGCCACGTCTTTGAAGGTGACGTTCACCATGGTGTCTTTGCCCACCTCCTTGGCCTTTGACGAGCCCACGTTGAACACCCCGGAGCCTCCGCCCATTCGCCTGAACATGAAGAAATAAAGGATTCCGAAGAACAGGAGCGGCCAAATGAACATCATGGCCCCGCCCAAGAAGTCGCTCCGCTGCTCATAGAACACCGGGATGGGCCTGTTGGTGGCCTTCTCGGCGGCTTTGCGGCTGGCCTCGAAGCTGTCTATTGACGGCAAGTCCACCACAAAGTGCGGTCCCTTGACGGGTACGGGGGCGTTGGACATGAAGAGCTTCTTGTAGTTCTCCACCGAGTCGGCCACGAGGGTGACCTCGGCCTGCAGGTCATTGCGAACCACAACGATCTTCTCCACGCCCTGCCTGCCCAGGAGCTCTTGCTCAAAGCGGCTGTATGACAGGCTGTGCGGCGTGCTGCCCAGCCCCATGGTGCTGATGACGATGAGGGCCACGGCCACCAAGCCGTAAATCCAGTAGGGATTGAAGGCTATGGGGTTTTTGCCCTTTTTTCCTTTCGTGTCGGCCATTGGGTCTTGAGTTTAAAGATGGTTTGCTTTGGATTTGTTGTTTATGGGGGGAGAGGCGGCCCGCGGCGCTACTCGCCATCGTCTGGCAGGTCGTCTCGCTTGGCGTCGGACCAAAGGCCCTCGAGGTTGTAGAACGCCCTCTGCCGCGGCAGGAAGACGTGTGCCACCACATCGTGGTAGTCTAGCAAAATCCACTCGGCATTGGCTCGCCCCTCATAGTGCAGCGGTTTCTCGCCCAGCGTCTCGCGGACAGTGTCTTCAATGGAGTCGGCAATGGCCTCGACCTGCGTGTTTGAGTTGCCTTCGCATATGACGTAGAAGTCGGCGGAAGCGCCGTCAACGCCGCGCAAATCGAGAACGCAGGCGTTATGTCCTTTCTTGTCGCGTATGCCCTCGACAATCGCGTTTACGAGGGCGTTCTTTATCTCTACCATTTTTGTCTTAGTGTTGCTTAATCATTTTTAGAGTCGCCGGCGCAGGCCTCGACGGGGGTGTCGGTTGGCGTGGCCTCGAGAGCTGCCTCTATGACCTCGTGGATGTGCTTGACGTAGTGGAACGTGAGTCCCTCCACATAGTCATTCTTGATTTCCTCTATGTCTCTACGATTCTCTTTGCAGAGGATGATGTCGGTGATGCCGGCCCTCTTGGCTGCCAAGATCTTCTCGGTTATTCCGCCCACGGGCAGCACCATGCCTCGGAGCGTTATCTCTCCCGTCATGGCCACGCGTTTTTTGACCCGTCGGCCAGTCAATGCCGAGACGATGGCCGTGACCATGGTGATGCCGGCCGAGGGCCCGTCTTTTGGCACCGCGCCCTCGGGCACGTGGATGTGGAAGCTCATGTTGTCGAAATCCACGCCTTCGAGGCCGAAGAGCCGGGCGTTGGAGCGGACGTATTCCAGGGCGAGGATGGCGGACTCTTTCATCACGTCGCCAAGGTTGCCGGTGAGCGTCACTTTGCCCTTGCCCTTGCTGGCGGCGCACTCCACGAAGAGAATCTCTCCACCTACGGCCGTCCAGGCCAAGCCTGTCACCACTCCGGCGCGGAGGTCGTCATGCCATATGTCGCGGTCATACTTCTCGTTGCCGAGGAGTTTCTTGACGTCGTCATTGGTCATGTCCGCTTTCACTTCTTGCCCCTTGGCCACGCACAGGGCCACTTTGCGGCATATGTGCGCCAAGACCTTGTCGAGGTTTCGCACTCCACTCTCTCGGGTGTATTTGTCAATGACGTAGGTTATGACATCGTCAGACAGTGAGAAAGCGTCGGGCTTGAGGCCGTGCGCCTCTTTCTCCTTGGGCAAGAGGTGCCTTTTGGCGATCTCGACCTTCTCCTCCATCAGGTATCCGTCTACGGGGATGAGCTCCATCCTGTCTAGCAGGGGGCCGGATATGGAGCTCACGTTGTTCGCCGTGGCGATGAACATGACTTTGGAGAGGTCGTAGTCCAGGTCGAGGAAATTGTCGTGGAACGCGGAGTTTTGCTCCGGGTCGAGGACCTCGAGCAGAGCCGAGGCGGGGTCGCCGTGGTAGTCGGCGCTGACCTTGTCGATCTCGTCAAGGATGAAGACGGGGTTGGATGTGCCGGCGTTCTTGATGCCCTCGATGATTCGGCCGGGCATGGCTCCGATATATGTGCGCCTGTGTCCGCGGATCTCGGCCTCGTCATGCAGCCCGCCAAGCGACATCCTCACATATTTGCGTCCTAGGGCCTCGGCCACGCTCTTTCCGAGCGACGTTTTGCCGACACCCGGGGGGCCGTAGAGGCAGAGGATGGGGCTTTTGAGGTCGCCCTTGAGCTTGAGCACGGCCAGGTGCTCCAGAATTCTCTCCTTGACCTTTTCCAAGCCATAGTGGCGCGAGTCGAGGACCTTCTCGGCCCTGTCGAGGTCGAGATTGTCCTGGCTATACTTGCCCCATGGCAGGCTCACCATCACGTCGAGATAGTTCTGCACAATGCCGTATTCGGCGGAGTTGGAGTTGAGGCGCGAGAATTTGTCGAGCTCCTTGTCGAAGGCATCCTTGGCCTCTTTGCTCCACACTTTCGCCTCGGCCTCTTTGCGATATTTGGCCACGAGGGCGTCTTGCGGGTTGTCTCCCAGCTCGTCTTGGATGGTGCGCGTCATCTCGTGGAGCATGTACTCTCGCTGCTGACGGTCGATGCCCTGCCGCGCCTTGGACTGGATGTCGTCTTTGAGCTGGAGGAACTGTAGCTGCCTCTCCACTATGCCGAGCAGAGTCTCGGCCCTGGCGTAGAGGTTGGGGCTGTTGAGGATCTGCAGTTTGTCCTCGACGGGGACGTCGAGGTTGGAAGAGACGAAGTTGACAAGGAAAGAGCCGTCGTCAATGTTGCGGATGGCCACGCTGGCCTCCGCCGGGGCCGAATCCATGAGCCGGAACACCTCCGCGGCTTTGTCTTTGAGAGTGCAGATGAGCGCGGAGAGCCTCTCGGCCTGCGCCTCTGGCACCTTGTTCTCGCGGGAGCGCCTGATGGTGGACATGAGGTAGGGGTCGGTGGCGGTCTGCTCCAGCAGGTCTACCCTCTCCATGCCGCTCAGGATGACAGTGAGCGTGTTGTCTGGCATGGTCAGGACCTTGACGATGCGCGCCGTGACGCCCACCTTGTTGAGCCCGTTGACGCCAGGGTCCTCCTCCCCCTTGTCTTTCTGCGAGGCGGCGACCAAGATGCCGTGCGAGTGGCCGACATGGTCGACGAGAGCCTTAGACTTGGGCCTTCCCACCGAGATGGGCAGGACGGTGCCTGGGAAAAGGACCGCGTTGCGCAGCGCCATGACGGGCAGCTCTTTTGGCAACGAGGTGCGCTGTGGCTGCTTTCCCAAGACGAAAGCCGCCCCGTGAGAGCCCAGGGCCTCGCTGAGTTCGTCTTCCGGGGTCATCTTTATCTTTTTGCTTTTGCTATTGTCGCTCATTCTGAATGTGGTGGGGGTGATTCTGCCCCTGTGTCGAATATCATGCCATTTTGGCGGCCGTGGTGGCAAGTGTGACAAAAAGGCGCACTGGCGCCGGTCGCGCTGACATTTTGGCGTTTGGGCCAGGGGTTATCCCTCTTTGAGGCGCGCGGCGCTCAGGTGGCTGATGCGCTCCTTGGCATAGTCAAGGTCAATGACCAGCTCAGCGTCTCCGGCCGATGGGGTGGAATACATCTTGTCCATCAAGATGGTCTCGCATATGGCCCTGAGGCCGCGCGCTCCGATCTTGAACTCAACAGCCTTGTCCACGATGAAATCGAGGACGTCTTCCGGCACTTTGAGGTCGACGCCGTCAAGTTTGAAGAGCTTGGTATACTGCTTGAGCAGCGAGTTTTTTGGCTCTGTGAGGATGCGGCGCAGCGCGGTTCGATCGAGCGGCTGGAGCGACGTCAAGATCGGCAGGGGGCCAATGATCTCTGGGATGAGGCCGAAGGCCTTGAGGTCTTGCGGGGCTATGTATTGCATGAGGTTGTTGAAGTCCACCTTGTCCCGCTCCTTGTCGGAGTTATAGCCCACGACACGCGAGTTGAGCCTCTGGGCTATCCTGTTTCTGATGCCGTCGAACGCGCCACCGCAGATGAAGAGGATGTTTCGGGTGTTGACGGCAATGAGCCTTTGCTCGGGGTGCTTGCGCCCACCCTGCGGCGGGACGCTTACCACAGATCCCTCGAGGAGCTTGAGCAGTCCCTGCTGGACGCCCTCTCCGCTGACGTCTCGCGTGATGGAGGGGTTGTCTCCCTTGCGCGCTATCTTGTCAATCTCGTCAATGAAGACGATGCCCCTCTCGGCTCTCTCGACGTCGTAGTCGGCCTCTTGGAGCAGGCGGGAGAGGATGCTCTCGACGTCTTCTCCCACATATCCGGCCTCGGTCAGCACGGTGGCGTCTACGATGGTGAAGGGCACGTCGAGCAGCTTGGCTATGGTTCGGGCCATGAGGGTCTTGCCCGTGCCGGTGTCTCCCACCATGATGATGTTTGACTTCTCGAGCTCGACGCCGTCGGCGTCATCATTGTGCAGGAGTCTCTTATAGTGGTTATATACGGCCACGGAGAGGTATTTCTTGGCCTCGTCCTGTCCGATCACGTATTCGTCAAGGTACTCCTTTATCTCCTGCGGTTTGCGGAGTTTGAGTTTTGCCACCTCGGCGTGGCCGGCCTGCTTCATGGCCTCCTGCACAATCTGGTGTGCCTGCTCCACGCAATTCTCACAAATGAAGCCCGTGAGGCCACTTATCAGAAAGTTGACCTGCTTGCGGGTGCGGCCGCAAAAGGAGCACTTGTCTTCCTTAGTGTTTGCCATTTCTTAATGCCTTGTGTCTTCGGCCTCCGATTTTTTTGAGAGTGATAAAAACAAACGATGCAGGGCCGGGGCGACCGCCTCGGCGCTGCATCATTTTATCCTCCGTATCGGGACGTTGCCGGAATGTCAAGTCGGAATATTGTGTTCTGTATTCTTACTTCTTCTCTCTTCTGAGGACCTCGTCGATCATGCCATAGGCCTTGGCCTCTTCCGCCGTCATCCAGTAGTCGCGGTCAGAGTCTCTTGCCACCTCGTCAAAGGGCTTACCGGAGTGCTCGGCGATGATGTCAAAGAGTTCCTTTTTGAGTTTTTGGATCTCTCTGGCTGTGATCTCGATGTCGGACGCCTGCCCTTGGGCCCCGCCCATGGGCTGGTGTATCATGATGCGGGAGTGTGGCAGGGCCGAGCGCTTGCCGTGGGCCCCGGCCACGAGCAGCACGGCGGCCATGGATGCAGCCAGGCCGGTGCAGATGGTGGCCACGCTAGACGAGATGTATTGCATGGTGTCGTATATGCCGAGGCCGGCATATACGCTGCCTCCTGGCGAGTTGAGGTAGATGGAGATGTCTTTTGACGAATCGGCGGACTCCAGGTAGAGCAGCTGCGCCTGGACGATGTTGGCCACGTCGTCATTGATCTCGGTGCCGAGGAAGATGATTCGGTCCATCATGAGGCGCGAGAAGACGTCCATGCTGGCCACGTTGAGCTGCCGCTCCTCAATGATGGTGGGCGAGATGTAGGAGTCCGTAACCTTGCTGTATGCATCGAAGAGAGAACCGCTTACGCCACAGTGCTTGACGGCGAAGTTGCGGAAGTCGTTGCGATTTGTCATGAGTATCCTATTAAGAACGGCAACGCAGCCTTGCTCGCCAAAGAGGGGGCAAGGCTGCCTGTGCCGTTGGTTAATTGCCGTTTATCTATTATTTCTCAGCCTCGAAGAGCTTGTTGAAGTCGTCTTGGCTGATGGTCTTGCTCTCGATGTTGGCGTTGGCCTTGACAAAGGCGAAGAGCTTGTCCTCGACGGCGCCCTCGGCGAGGTGCTGACGCTGCTCCTCGTTTTGGAGCATGTTGTGGGCGTACTTGTCAAGCTGCTCCTCTGGGAAGTTGGTGATGCCGTATTGCATGACCTGCGCGCGAGCTGTCTTCTTGGCGAAGTTGAGGACGTCGTTGAAGTCAATCTTGACCTCGTTTTTCTTGGCGACGCGGTTCTTCACGACCTGCCACTTGAGGTCGTTGAGGAACTTGGGGAACTCGTTTGTGAGGACGTCGGGGGTGAACTTGTCATTGTCCTTGTTGACGACTGTGAGCCAGCGCTTGAGGAACTCCTCGGGGAGGCTGAAGTCTCCGGCCGCGGCCATGAGGGCCTTGCGCGCGTCTACTGAGAATCGGAACTCCTCGGCGAACTTGTTTGTGGCCTCGAGGGTCTCCTTGACCTTGGCGCGGAAGGCGGCCTCGTCAGCGACGCTGCCGTCGGGGTAGACGCGGTCAAAGAGCTCCTTGTTGATCTCGGCGTTCTTGAACTCCGCGACCTCGGTGATGGCCATGGTGGCGGTGGCGCCCTCGGGGATGGCCTCGGCCTGCTCCTTGCTGATGCCGAGGAGGTAAGAGATCTCGGTGTTGTCAGGGAAAGCCTTGCGGAGGTCGAACTCCACGGTGTCTCCGACTTTCTTGCCGATGAACTTGGCCTTCTCGGCCTCGTCTTTGATGACGGTGACGGAGGCCAAGCCTTTCTCGTTCTTATAGTCGCCCTGCGCGATGGTGCCTTTGAGCATGGAAGCCTCGGAAGAGACCTCGACGGGGGCGTGGCTGCCGTAGCGGCCTGCGATGTTGTTGACTTGCTCGGTCACAGCGGCATCGTCAACGACGATGGAGTATTCGGGGACGCTGAGGCTCTTGTCTACATTGACGTTGATCTCGGGAGAGAGGCCAAGGTCGAACTTGAACGTGAGCTTGTCCACGTCCTTGTCGAAGTCGATGGGCTGCTGATCTTTGTTGGGCAGCGGCTCGCCGAGGATGTCGATATTGTTCTCCTTGATATAGTTGGAAAGGGTCTCACCGACGAGGGTGTTGATCTGGTCGACGAGGATAGATTTGCCGTAGAACTTCTTGACCAGGCCTGCGGGTGCGTGGCCTGGGCGGAAACCCTTGATGGCTACTCGCTTGCCATAGTCCTTGATAGCCTTCTCTACTTTAGGCTCGTAGTCTGCCTTCTCGAATTCTATTGTCAGGACGGCGTTGAGCGCATCAATGTTTTCTTTTGAAATATTCATTTCAACCAGTTGTTGGATATATTACTATACTCTGTGGAGTACGGATGAGGGGACTCGAACCCCTACGCCTTGCGGCATCAGATCCTAAGTCTGACACGTCTACCAATTTCGCCACATCCGCAGATGCTTACCGCTTTAAGCAGCGCAAAGTTAAGCTATTTATCCTTTCGAACTTCAAATTGCGCAATATTTTTAAACGTCTCGCCCCTATGGCGAAACAGAAGCCCCCCGCCCGGCTTTAGGCCAGACGAGGGGCGACCCCAATAATTAATTTCCTGTGGCTTTATTTTATGATGAGGTAGGCCTCCTCGCAGGTGAGGGAGACGAAGACGTCATCGGCGTCGGCCTGCTCGGTGAGAGAAGTCTTGATGCCGGTATAGTTCTGGAAGTGGGTCTCGCCGTTGGCGTAGACAATGGTCATCTTGACGTCGACCGTAGCTCCGTTGTTGGTGACAGCGATGGTGTAGACAGAGCCGTCGATGTTGCCCTTGAATGTGTCCCAGTTCCAGTCGCTCTCGATCACTTTGTCGTCATTGCCGTCGTAGCCGGCGCCCCATCCGAAGTTGTCGGAGCGCAGCACGGCATACTCGGCGAGCGCGGCCGTGCGGAGGATGACGACGGGGCTGTGGAAGTTCTCAAGGTTGTCAGAGCGCACCTGGAGGGTCTTGGTGACCGTCTGCCCGTTCTTGACCTGCTCGTCGGCAGAGAAGACAGACCACCAGCCCGAGGAGAAGTCCGTGGCGCCCACCTGCGTGCAGCCCGTGGCGGCGACATTGGCCTTGCCCGTGGCCGTCAGGCCCTGATACTCAATGGAGAACGTTCCGTCGGCCGCTACGCTGGAGAACGTGACCAGGTTATTGTCAAGAAGCACTTTCTCACCATCGCCGCTGATGCCGTAGACGTTGGCGGAAGACTTGATGAAGGGCACGCTCTCGGCGCCATCGGGGAAGAAGTAGCTTGCGGCGTCGGGCTGCTCGATCTCGAGGCTTCTGAAGTCGGTTATCTGGAGCGTGTATGACGCGTAGATGGGCGCGCAGAAGTTGCCGCTGCTGGTCTTGTTGTAGAGCACCGTCACGGTCTTGATGCCTGTGGTGGTGAGGTCGGGAGCCACGAAAGAGAGGTCGAGGGTGTCGGCGTCGGCCGAGGTGCCGTCCTCAAAGTATATCTTGGCGGCGATGCCGGCATGGAAGGCCGTGTCTCCGAGGGTGAGGAACTGCGGGTAGCCGCTGAGCTCCATGCGCGCGGGGTTGCTCTCTGAGATGACGATGGTGGCCGGGGTGATGACGGCGG
>SAMEA104315425__coassemble_848_pt1 | contig 20290 bp, 22 predicted proteins | sample SAMEA104315425__metabat2_high_PE_033 | metagenome-assembled genome bin SAMEA104315425 (sample SAMEA104315425) | gut metagenome | biome: Monkey gut; feature: monkey-associated habitat; material: faeces | place: China | collected 2013 | reverse complement strand
TGATGAGATAGCGACGCGAATACTCCACAATGTCGCCCTGCGGCACGGTGTCCGCCTTGACAAGGCTCACCACCTCAACATGGCTTGTCAGAGTGTCTGGCAGAGGCAACACATTACAGTCCAATCCATTAGGAATCTGCACCGTGACGTTGAGGCCCACCTGCCCACCGACAAGGATGGAGACCGAGTCAAGCTCCGCCTTCACCACGGGCTGCTGCGCCAAGGCGGTGGAACCCAACCCTGCGGCGAGCGACACCAAGAAAAAATGCTTAGAGAAGCGCATAGGCAAAAAGAAAAAACCAATCAAGGGACCCCTGCCGTCAACCTCTCCTCTTAAAGAGGCCGAGCAGGCTCTTAACATAGTCGTCGTCAGTAAAGACGCTTACCGAATCAATGGCGCACCGCTTGAAGACGGCATCCAGCTCCTGGTCACGGCGCACGGCGTTCATGGCGTAGGCGCGACGCGTGGCGGGGTCTGACGTGTCCACCCAAGACTGCCGGCCAGTCTCGGCGTCGGCCAAGAGCATCAGCCCGACGTCTGGCAACTCCGTCTCGCGCCGATCCTCAACTCGAAGAGCCACAAGATCGTGCTTATGACCGGCGATGCGCAGCGGGAGCTCAAAGTTCTTGTCCGCCAAGAAATCAGAGATGAGAAACGCCGTGCAACGCTTGCGGATGGCGTTTGTCATATAGCGCAAGGCCTCGCCGATGTTCGTCCCGCGGTCTTGCGGCTGGAACGTCAGCAACTCGCGGATTATGTGCAACACGTGTTTCTTGCCCTTCTTGGGCGGGATGAAGTGCTCCACCTTGTCGCTGAAGAAGATGACTCCAATCTTGTCATTGTTCTGAATGGTGGAGAAAGCCAGCGTCGCGGCCATTTCCGTTATCAGGTTCTTCTTGAAGCGCAGCCTCGTGCCGAACTCGCGAGAGCCGGAGACGTCGATGAGCAAGACCACTGTGTTCTCCCTCTCCTCTTCAAAGATCTTGATGTAGGGCTTATTCATCCTGGCCGTGACGTTCCAGTCGATATTCCTCACGTCATCGCCATACTGATACTCCCTCACTTCGCTAAAGGCCATGCCGCGGCCCTTGAAGGCCGAGTGGTACTCGCCGGCGAAGATGTGGTTAGAGAGGCCGCGGGTCTTGATCTCAATCTGGCGCACCCGCCTCAGCAGCTCGGCACTGTCCAAATTATTCTGATCCATATGGCAAAACCTCCACTAGGGCACCTCGACCTTGTTGAGAATCTCGGAGATGATCTCCTCGCTCGTGACGTTGTTGGCCTCGGCCTCGTAGCTCAAGCCGATGCGGTGGCGCAGCACGTCGTGGCACACGGCGCGGATGTCCTCCGGAATGACGTAGCCCCTTCGCTTGATGAAGGCGTAGGCTTTGCCGGCCATGGCTAGGCTGATGGATGCGCGTGGCGACGCCCCGCACGAGATCATCTCCTTGAACTGGCCGAGGCCGTATTGGTCGGGGTAACGGGTAGCGAAGACGATGTCAACAATGTATTTCTCAATCTTCTCGTCCATATACACGTCCTTGACCACGTCGCGGGCGCGCACGATGTCCTCTGGCTTGAGGATGGTGTTCGGCTTCGGGAAATTCTTGGCCAAATTGTTGCGGATGATGAGCTGCTCCTCCTCCTTTTTGGGGTAGTCAATGACCACCTTGAGCATGAAACGGTCGACCTGCGCCTCTGGCAGCGGGTATGTGCCCTCCTGCTCCACGGGGTTTTGCGTGGCCATGACGAGGAACGGCTTTGCCATGGGGTACGTTGTGTCTCCGATGGTGACCTGCCTCTCCTGCATGGCCTCGAGGAGCGCGGACTGGACCTTTGCCGGGGCGCGGTTGATCTCATCGGCGAGGATGAAGTTTGAGAAGATGGGGCCTTTCTTCACTTGGAACTCTTCAGTCTTCTGGCTGTAGATGAGTGTGCCTAGGATGTCGGCCGGCAGCAGGTCCGGCGTGAACTGAATGCGCGCAAAATCGGCATCGACAACCTTGGCGAGGGTGTTGATGGCCAGCGTCTTGGCCAAGCCAGGCACACCCTCAAGGAGAATATGGCCGTCTGAGAGGAGGCCGATCATGAGGCTCTCCACCAGATGCTTCTGACCCACGATGACCTTGTTCATCTCCATCGAGATGAGGTCCACGAACGAGCTCTCGTTCTTGATTCGCTCGTTCAGCTCCTTAATGTCAATTGCTTCCATTTTTGATTTGCGTATATCTTACTGCTTATATTTTTCCAAGTCAGGTCTCCGGCTCGAGACGGGGGGCCGCGCATCCCGCCCGTCCTCGAACGGCAACGTAAAATTAACAATCTGTTGCGACATCTGGGGCATTGCGGAAAGCAAAATCAACATAATGCGCCAAACGAGGGCTGAAAGCCGTTTGTTTCTCAACGAGCGCAACGCCGAAGCCGCGCCCGACGGGTCATGAGTCTTTTGGCCACCGCAGCTAATGTGTAATGTGAATGATTATTGGTAAATTTGCCGCCAAAACGCGGGTGCGGCAAGCACCACTCTCCAAGACATGATAAAAAGCAACATAGGCCGTTGGCTCTACCAGCCATACAAGTATTTGATACTGGTGCCGCTCTTTGTGGCGGACACAGCCTTCTTCACCATCTGCACGTGGGTCTTCAGCGCATTCTCGGCCTCATTGGCCGGCAAGGCCGGTAAGGCCTGGGCCAAGGTGGTGCAGTGGCTCACCCCCATGCCCGTGAGGGTGGTCGGGCGCGAGAACATCGCCAAGGGGCAGTCATACGTCATCGTGGCCAACCATCAGAGCGCCTACGACATCATAATGGTCTATGGCAGCATGCCCATCGACTTCCGCTGGATAATGAAGAAAGAGCTTCGCGAGGTGCCCCTGCTTGGCTTCGCCTGCGAGAAGTGCGGCCACATATTCCTAGACCGCAGCTCCGCGGGGGGCGTGGCGCAGCATACAGAAAGCCAAGGAGATATTGACAGGCGGCACGTCGGTCGTCATCTTCCCTGAGGGCCACAGGAGCGGCCGCCCCCAGATGAACAACTTCAAGCACGGCGCTTTCCGCATGGCCTTTGAGCTGGGCCTGCCCATGCTGCCTGTGTCAATAAAGGACACGTGCAAGGTCATGCCCTCGGGCCTAGGCTCCCTGCTGCCCGGCCGGGCCACGCTCACCATCCACGAGCCGATAGACGTCCATCAGTACGAAGGGCGCCGAGAGGAGCTGATAGAGCTGCTCCAAAAGACCATAGCCACAGCCGTATAAGAGAGGCCGACGCCTCTCCTATTGCTCAAAGGCGCAAAAGAGACCACAGTAAACCACACAACGCAATACATATTTTCCCGTGGAGTTTGAACAAGAAATAGCGCGCAGGCGCACATTCGCGATAATAAGCCACCCAGACGCAGGCAAAACCACCTTGACCGAGAAATTGCTCCTCTTCGGCGGGGCCATCCACGTGGCCGGAGCCGTCAAGAGCAACAAGATAAAGAAGACCGCCACGTCGGACTTCATGGAGATTGAGAAACAGAGGGGAATATCCGTGGCGACGTCCGTCATGGGCTTTGAGTATGACGGCTACAAGGTCAACATTCTCGACACCCCCGGCCACCAAGACTTCGCGGAAGACACTTTCCGCACCCTCACGGCGGTGGACTCTGTCATAATAGTGATTGACGCGGCAAAAGGCGTGGAGACCCAGACGCGGAAACTCATGCAGGTGTGCCGAATGAGGAAGACCCCCGTCATTGTCTTCATCAATAAGATGGACCGCCCCGCCAACGACCCTTTCGACTTGCTAGACGAGATTGAGAGTGAGCTGAAAATAGGAGTCCGCCCGCTGAGCTGGCCCATAGGGTCAGGAGACATATTCAAGGGCGTATACAACATCTTTGAGAAGAGCCTATACCTCTACGAGCCCAGCAAACAGACTGTCCAAGAGGGCGTTGACGTGGCTGTGGACAGCGAGGAGCTGGATCAGAAGATTGGCGACCGCGCCGCCCAGACCTTGCGAGAGGAGCTGGAGACGGTGGAGGGCGTGTACCCCGACTTCGACGTGGCCACGTATCGCAGTGGCGACATAGCGCCCGTCTTCTTCGGCTCCGCGTTGAACAACTTTGGCGTCCGCGAGCTGCTGCACTGCTTCCTGAAGATTGCCCCGCAGCCTCAACCGAGCCACGCCGAGGAGCGCGACGTGATGCCGGAGGAGAAGAAGTTCACCGGCTTCGTCTTCAAGATCCACGCCAACATGGACCCCAACCACCGCAACCGCATAGCCTTCGTGAAGGTTTGCAGCGGCAAGTTTGAGCGGAACAAACCGTACCGTCACGTCAGGCTGGGCAAAGACCTTAAATTCTCCAGCCCCACGGCTTTTATGGCCGACAAGAAGAGCATCATTGACGAGGCGTACCCGGGCGACATCGTGGGCTTGCCAGACACGGGCAACTTCAAGATAGGCGACTCTGTGAGCGAGGGGGAGCAAATACACTTCAGGGGATTACCGAGCTTCTCCCCCGAGCTGTTCCGATATATTGACAATGCCGACCCGATGAAAGCCAAGCAGCTGGCCAAAGGCATAGACCAGCTTATGGACGAGGGCGTGGCGCAGCTCTTCGTGCACCAGTTCAACGGTCGAAAGATCATAGGCACTGTGGGCGCGCTTCAGTTCGAGGTGATAGAATACAGGCTGCTGCACGAATATGGCGCCAAGTGCCGATATGAGGGCCTGTCTCTCTACAAAGCCTGCTGGATCGAAAGTGACGACGAGGCGGAATTGGCCGAATTCAAAAAGCGCAAGGTGCAATATCTGGCAAAGGACAAAGACGGGCGCGACGTCTTCCTGGCCGAGAGCAACTTCATGCTCCAGATGGCGCAGCAAGACTTCAAGAACATCCGCTTCCACTTCTCAAGCGAGTTTTAACCAGCACACAACCCTCCCCGACAATAATGACCCGCAAATCCACATCGCGCATAGCACTAGCCGCCGTCGTGGCCACAGCCATGACGACTCCACAGGCCTACGGGGCGTGTGGCGACGGCACTGTGGACAGCCTGCTGGCCATAATTGACACCACAGAGGCGCCCGACGTCGTGGCCACGGCCAACGAGTTTTTCGCCGAACTCAGCCGCGAGAAAGTGACGGACAGCCAGGTGGTGTTCTCCGCCACCACCCCTACGGCCAATTTGCGAGGGCTCGTATGGTTTTGGGCGGCGGAATATTACTTTGCCCTAGGCGAATATGTGGCCACGCTGGACTATTGCGACCGCGCCATGCCGCTATTGGCTCAATGCCATGACAGGCAGACAGAAGGCGACTGCCTGACGCTGCAAACAGTGAGCCACACAATAAGGCGCGAATGGGACGACGCCTTGCAGACCGCCACGCGCGCCGTGGCCCTGGCCCGCGCGGAGCAAGACAGCAGCATTTTATGCTCCGCACTGAGCTCCATGGCATCCATTATGGTGGCGAAAGGCGACCTGCGAAAGGCGGAGACATATATGGACGAAGCCCTCGGCTGCGAGCGGTTCGTGACCGACGCCATGAAGCGTTGCCGCCTTTTCGGAATAGCCAATAGGGTGAGCTGCGCGCTGCGGCGCGACGCCTTGGCCTTGAGCTACGCCGAAGACGGGGTGGCCGAGGCGGAGAGGAGCGGCAACGGATGCCTCAAAGGCATGTCTCTAATACGCAAGGGGGAAGCGCTCGCTAATATGCGCCAATATGAGCGAGCCAAAGAGAGCCTGCGCGAGGCCGCGGAAATATTCCGCAACGATGGCAACATCTATCAACTTGGCGTGTGCTGCAACACCATGGGAGGGATATTGCTGCGACAAGGAGACGCCGCGGCGGCCGCCGGATGTTTCGGCGAAGGCGCATCTATCTTCCAAAGGCACGGAGACACGCTATGCCTGTGCCGCGCCCTGATGGGCCTCTACAAATCGACAGCCGCAGACGACAAACGCGCCCGTGCGAAAGTCGCTAGCCAGTATGACCTGTTGGCGGACGCATATAATAGCGACATTGACGCCGGACGACGCCAAGGACAAAAGTTGCGCTCTATCGAAGAGACAGTGGCAAAAGAACGCCACATGACACTGGTGAGCCTGGCAGAGCTGCTTGGCGTGTTAATATTCGTCGGCCTAGGCATAGCCACGGCTGTGCACTTCTTGCGCAAGAAAAAGAGAAACGCTGGTTTGCGCCACTCCATTCGGCGCGCCATGATAATCATAGCCCGCTGGCTCATGCTGCATTCGTCATCGGCCGGCGCATTGACAGAGTCTGACCGCACATTCCTGACAAGGTTGACGAGAGAAGTGCGCCTCGCCATGAAAAACAACCAGAAGATCTGTGAGAAAACCATTGCCGCCAGGATGCGAGTCAGACCGACGCAACTACGTTTGCGCACGTTCAACATTGTCGGCGAGACGGCGGACACATATATAATGAAACTGCGCATCGCCAAGGCCCGCCAGCTTATTGACAACACAGACTGCGCGGCAGAGGACGTGGCCAAGAGTTGCGGATATTCCACCTACAAAGATTTTGAAGAGGATTTTGAGACCGTCATGCACCTGACGCCGGCAGCATATAAGAGCCAGCGCGGAGCCTAGGGCCGTCAGAATCATAACATTGCCAAACATAGCGACGAGGCAGACACGCCATGCAGCCCGTCGCGCCACCGCTTGTCAAAACCAAGCATAGAGGCCACTACGGCAGACGGCCCAAAAGCCATGATCTTGCGCATCTCATCGGCCGCGGCGGCATAGGCGCCCACCTCGCGCTCGATGGCCTCGTCATAGTGCGGAGACGAGGCGCACTGTGAAATAAAAGTCGCCCCACTGCTCACCTCATCATAACGCTCACACGTAGCCTTGAGCGTCCGCCACACCTCGACAAGGACTTTATTCTGGCTGACCACAGTGCCGAAATCGGCCAAAGAGGAGCATCGGCCACCCGCAATCAAGTCAAGCATCAACTTTCCGTCCGATGCGGAGCATCGGAAAATGTCGCGGGCTAAGCCTTCCATAGCGTCCCACCTGGCATTAATGAGGATGGCCATCTGATGGACGGCATCGCCGCACCGCTCATCCAAACCAGTCAACCTCCTTTGCACAGCGAGCACATACACGCCCACCACTACTGCGGCAAACACCAAAACCAATGCAAAAACCAGCGAAATATCCATAGCAACATTCGATACACTCCCCCTAAAATATATCAACACCCAAACGTCAGCAATTTTTTTTAATGGCTTTTTACCAGAGGCCAAATATTAGTGACGAACTGCATAAATTGACGTTTAGAACGGTGCAAAATCGGTGACGAACGCCTTTATTTGGATTAACATCGCAATAATTTGCCACAACGTGTGTGGGAAAAGTCAAAACCCCGCCCCCGTCAGAGACGGAGAGCGGGGCGCTAAGATGCCGGTGCACCCTAAGCCTTACATCACGAGCGCAGAAGCACCTACAATGGCAGCATCGCCGCGCTTGAGCGACGAAGGCAGAATCTTGGCCTTGCCGCGGAAGATGGTGAGAAGATATTTGTCAAGGTTCTTGCGGATGGGGTCGAAGAGCATATCACCAGCGGCAGTGGGGCCGCCAAAGAGGAATATGGCCTCAGGGCTGGTGTGGCAGATGGCGTTGGCGATGCCTTGCGCCAGGTAGTCGCCTGTCTTGTCAAAGACCAAGAGAGCTATCTTGTCGCCCTTGACGGCGGCGTCGTAGATGTCTTTGCTCTCAAGCTCGGCAAAAGACTTCTGCGCCAAGAGGCTGTCTGTGGCGTTATATTCAGTCATAAGCTCAAAGGCTGTGCGCTTCATGCCGCCAGCTGAGCAGTAAGCCTCAAGGTGGCCACGGATGCCGCAACCGCACATACGGCCGCCCGGCACCAGCATGGTGTGTCCGCACTCGCCCGCGAAGCCGTCATGGCCATAGACCAGCTTACCGTCTACGACAAGGCCGGAGCCGACACCCGTGCCGAGAGTGAACATGACGAAATTTTTCATGCCCTTGGCTCCGCCATAGACCATCTCACCCATGGTGGCGGCGTTGGCGTCGTTGGTCATGACGATCTTGGGCATATCGGGGAATTGGGCCTTGAGCAAGTCTACAAGCGGCACAATGCCCTTGAAAGATAGGTTGGGGGCGTACTCTATGGTGCCTTTGTAGTAGTTGGCGTTTGGCGCGCCCAGGCCGATGCCAGCGAACGTCACGTCTGGGTTGAGCTTCGTCACGTCAGAGATAAGGTCGCGTATGGCCTTTGCCATCTCCACCACATAGAGGTTCGCATCGCCGTGCTTAGGGGTCGAGATATTGGTCTTTACAAGCACGTTACCCTCCGCATCCACAACGCCGATGGCCGTATTCGTGCCGCCAATGTCGACACCGAGCGACACTGTTTTTTTCATACTATCTGTCATTACTGTTAATATTATTGGGGCTCATATTTGCCGTAAGCCTACAACCGCGAGCCACCTCTCCGGCTTTTTTCTAAGCCTTGACTGGCAAACGCCACAGGCGGGACACGCGGTACAAAGATAGCAAATAGGCGAACAATAATTTAGATTTTTTGTGCCATCACGCTTGGTTTGACGAATAAAACTCGAACCCAGCCTCGCTCTTTCCGCCATGTTATTTTGACGCAGATCTGCCCAAAAGGCGCACATCGTTTTTTGGCATACACTTTGCACAGCGCATTGCGTCGGCTTGGTGCCGCTAATTTTAATTTTATGTACAGGACTACAAGTTTCAAGGCCTCCACCAGGCCGTTCACCCCCAAAAGGCTATGGAATCCATTACGAACCCGCCGGGAAACGCAAAAATTATTCTCGCTGTTTTACGACAGGCGATACACCCCCGAAGAGCTGAGGTTTGCGCACAAAAATGCCATACTTGCGCACAAGGAGTTGCGCACGGCTCTCAAGAGGATAAGGGTAAACACCATAAAAAAATGGATGTGCCGCGCACTGGATCACAGCGTGCCAATCGCCAAGATTCTGAGTAACAATTCATTTATGCTGAACAATAGATCATTATGGGGAAATGAGCAAGATTGAGCTATACGACAAACTCTGCAGCGAGTTGTGGAGACGTATCTGCCACGAAGATGAAAAGGAGCCTATGTTCGAGGCCGTTTGGTTCTGTGGCGAGGAGATCATAGCTGAAATGAACGAAAAGCTGCTCCTTACGATACTTAATGAGGACGACAGCGGCAGATATGTCCGCTCACTGCTAAGACGGGAGCGGCGAGGAGAAAGATGCGTGCCAGACTACTTATGGGCGGGCGTAGGGAAATGGATGACCTACATCGCGCAGAAAATGACAGGCGAAGCGGAATATTTGGAACACGGCTCAACGGAGCATGAGGTCATGCTAGAGCAAGAGCTGGCTAAACTTCAAGACAGAGCAAGAAAACTTCGCGAATGCGCCAAACGAAGGAGCATGATTTACAAATGCAGCCAGATAACCGACGAACTGAACGACGTCTTTATTGAAGAACACATCAACGAGTCTCGTTTCATCAAACTGTACTTCGGAAAGGAGGACCCCACGGACGAACAATACGCTACCGCTCTACGGGACATGGCCAGCAAACTATTGGAATACGCAACCAAATTAAAGACAAACGATTAGCAAAATGATAAGAAACAAAGGACGGCGCCACGACAGCTACAAGGAGCTTTTTCGCGCCATATGCCACAAGCATACGCCATGCCGTAATGACAGGGCGAAACGCCACACAAGAACAAACGTCATAAGATACACCAAAGCGTTCACAAAGGCCAAGCGAAAAGTATTCAGATACCCCAAATTCAACGACGTAGACTACCCTCCCGAAGTATTGAGGGAAGCATATAACGCGTCAACCCGGGTGTGCAACAACTTGGCGAACGCCAAATATTTTGGGAATGCCAACGCTATGAAACTTCAGACACGCAGGGTGATTGGAGACCTCTGTAACATAATATACGCCCTGGGGAAAAAGTAAGGCGGAATCGTAACTACGCAAGAACCAAAGACACGACTAAAACTTGCTCGGCATGGAAAAGATTAAGGTATACGACAAATTCATCAAAGAACTTGGGCAATACTATCGACACAATTCTATCTACGAAGAGCCAATGGTTCTCGGACTGTCATATTGCCACCGAGAGGCCGTCAAGCGCAAGGATAAGGAGATGCTCCGTCTGATGATTCTGGACAAGCACCCTTACCCAATGACAACAGCCATACTGGAACGCGAGAGACGCGGCGAGAGGCTCATCCCGGACTATGCGTGGAAAGCCATGGGGACATGGATAAGGTTTCAGACCGACTGGTGGCTCAGGGAAGCCAAAACCTTCGAACACCCCAAATGGAATACAGAAGAAGAGAAGAAAGAGCTAATGCTAGCCATGAGGAGGCTGAAGGAGCTGGACAGAAAAGGCATAAGCAACGACGAATCGCGAGAATTGGGGTGGAGATGCAGAGAACTAGACCCGGTGCGCCGCGAAATTCAACTTGGTTACGTTGAGTTTGTGAGCAGTTTCTATTTCCGGCATGAATATTTCAAGGGCCACATGCCATCCTACAAGGCGCAAGCCCGGGCGTTGCGCGACCTGGCCGGACGTCACTTGAAATTCGCGGAGATGTTTGAGGAGTAGCCCACTAAAAGATCGAACGCCATTTATCTATCAGACCCGCGATATTTGGTTGTCAACCCAACAGTATTAGCGCACGAGCATATTAACAATTACAATGCGTGAATCCCACACAAAGCGTTAAACCAACAATGAAAATGATATGGCAGCATAGCAGGCCACCATAAACCACATCCTATTTAAAGCATCTTATTTTCAAACAAAAAATCTTATAAACATAGTCATACAGGACGTATACTTGCAACTGAAACTTGGCGGTCAATAGACTTTGCCACATAACGAAAATTCACAAAAATGAAACCAACAAAAATCAGATCGGGCCTCGACTGGCTGCTCGCCCTGCTGAGGAAGAAGAAACACGATTCAAGTTCTTTACGACCCGACACGGAAACGCAGAAAGCGTTCTCGCTATTTCGCAACAGGCACTACTCTCCCCGTGAGTTAAGGACCATTCGAAACACAGCAGTCGCCGCTCACCTTACACTGGAAATGGCGCTAAATGAAACTCAAGTAGACGATGCGAAGTACTTCGTGAAAAAGGCAGAGGGATATTGCCTGAAAATAATCAACAAAATGCAATAATGAAAAGACACAGTATGATTGAGCTGTATGACAAATTCAGCTCGGAATTATGGCCTTATCTTTACGACTTAGATCGAGAGCCAATCACTAAGGCTATTTTGTTTTGTAAGGAAGAAGCCCTAGAAGAGATGAACAAGGATCTGCTTCTGATGATGCTGCAAGAAGACAAAGATTACGCCAAAGCTAACGCGATGATGGAACGAGAGCGGCACGGAGAGAAATGCGTGCCAGACTACTTGTGGAGAGCCGTCGGGAAATGGCTGACAAAAATGGCCAATGAGCTGACAGACCAGGCAGAGCGGACAGAACGCGACAAACCCACGGAACATGAGATCATGCTCGGGCGGGAACTGAACAAACTGCTCAGCAGGGCTAACGAACTCGGGCTGAAAGAAAGCTCCAAAAGAAGGTGCATTATCAACAAATGCAGTCAAATAACTTGCGAGCTTCACCCATCTTGCGGACAGGTAAGCTATGTCACCGCCGTCAGCAATGATGGCTTTTACGAGATGTATTTCAATGGCAAGAGGACCAAAAGTCGGCGTAAATTTGCCGCCGCCCTGCGAGACTTGGCGGGCAAGCTCCGAGAGTACGCCGATTTATTTGAAACTAACACCTATAATAATAGCCATGAAAAAGTTTAAGTTTATGCTTCACAGCAGCCTACGGCAACTATTGCGCAAAGTTTTGCTCCGGATTGCGCAGAATGACTACGACAATGCGAGAAATACCTCCCATACGTTCGACCTAATAAAATACGCTGAGACTTTCTCCCGCACCAGATGGAAGAGATATACACCCAACTACGACGCCCCCCAATTCCCAGAATTCAACAACGTGGATTACGACCCAGAGAAACTGATGTATGTATACAACACTGCGGTCGACGCTTATAAAAAACTAGCTGACATAAAGGAATTTGGGAATATCAACTCAATGCACAAGGCCTTAAAACAAACAGTGCACGGCAACATCTACAACATCATATCCGCCCTGGGAAAAGAGAAGAAAAAATGTGAGGGAACTAACGATGAAGACACCACAAACACGGCACAGCATGGAGAAAATTAAGATATACGACAAGTTCATCAAAGACCTCGGGCGACAGGACCGATTTGGTTCCTATTTTAGTGAACCCATAGTGCACGCGCTATCATATTGCCATATGGAGGCCATCAAGCACAAGGACAAGGGAATACTCCACCTGATGCTTACCGATGACAACCAGACGAAAGCCAAGGCTATGATGGAAAGAGAGAGGAGTGGCGAGAGGTGCGTCCCAGATTATTTATGGAAAGCCATGGGAAAGTGGATAAGGTTTATGGCCGACCGGTGGCTCAGGGAAGCCAAAATCTTCGAACACCCCAAAGGGATTACAGAAGAAGAGGAGAAAGAGCTGAAACGAGTCAAGAGAAGGCTGGAGAAACTAAGGCGAGAAGACGTGAGCAACGACGAATCGCGAGAGTTGCTATGGAGATGCCGAGAACTGGACCCAGAGTATCGTGAGCTTCAACTAGGCAAAATCAATTTTGTGAACAGTTTCTATTTCCGGCATGAGTACTTCAAGGGCCACACACCATCCTACAAGGCGCAAGCCCGAGCGTTGCGCGATCTCGCCGGGCGCTACTTGAAATTCGCGGAGATGTTTGAGGAGTAACCATCTCAAACAAGTCAAACACTAGTTTCGCCGCGCTGGCACCAACGCCAGCGCGGCGATTTCATTATGCGCAAACCATAATCTCCCCAACCCTTTGGGACGCCAAAGGTACACACCGCCTCTCAATAGTACTAAATCTTGTTAACACCCAGACGACTCACAACTAAGAGACGAGAAAGCCCAAGCGCAGACACGGAGGGACTATTAAGGGAATGACAAAACAAAAAATTCCAATCGGAATAAACTATCAATCAAGCAAATAAATTTCGCATCAGAAGCGTTGGCTAAATAGGGAAAGCAGTATATTTGCCATCGGATTGAGGCAAAACTAAAGTCATCGCCATCACCCAAAATTTAAAATATAAAAAATGGCAAAACTTAATTTTAAAGCCTTGATAAGGCTATTCGCCAGAGGATGGCGAAGAACTCGCACACTAACATTCTCAAAGAGACGCTGGAGAACACAAGACAAGCCCCAATTTTGTAAGCAGGATTACCCTCCGCAGGATCTAAAATTTATCTTCGACCAAGCTGAAAGCGCTCACAAAATCTTGAAGAGAGTCAAGAAGTTGAATCCAAATGAAATGCAGAAGGGGATGGTACTTGCGTTGGATTGCTGCAAACTGATAGTCCGCACCTTGAGTCAACCTCGACTTTTTAAACGAACCGAAGAAGACTATGAATAAGCCCAGCAATATTGAGGTCTACGACATTTTCCGCAAGGAGCTATGGCCGCATATCCGTGAGTACGGATACGAGCCAATCTCTGAAGCTTTTGAGTATTGCACAGAGGCGGCCATAGACGAACTGAATGAGGACTTGCTCCCTTCTATGTTGGGTTTGGGAAATGGCCGAGGTGTTTTCGATTTACTAGAGCGAGAGCGAAGTGGAGAAAGATGTTTACCGGACTACGTGTGGAGAGCGTGCCGAGAATGGCTGACTGACCTGGCGGAAGGACTGACAGATCAAGCGGAATATTTGGAGCATGACGAACCCACTGAGCGTAAAGTCAAACTGATGCAAGAACTTGCGAGGTTGCGCCGCAGAGGGAGAAAGCTAGGAGACGTGGCCAAGAAGAGATGCATATTGGCAAGGATTCAACGTATAAAAAGCGAGATAGACCCCTATCCAATATTGAGAGCTGACGGCATCGGCATAGATAGCATCAACAACATGTACTTCGATGGTGAGGAACCCGAAGACAAGCAAAAGTTCGCTGAAGCCCTGCGAGACCTGGCGGGGAAAATTTTAGACTTCGCTGGTCAATTCCAAATTGACAACTATAAAGACAACGAAAATGCGCAAAAATAAATTACACTTACTGCAAATTTTTCACTACATACGCCGTAGAAAATTTGACATAATTGAGTACACCAAAAGCTTCGCTGAGAAAAAGGCATCAAAAGTCTTAAAGTACCCGAAATTCAACAATAGACATTACCAAGATAGCGAATTAGAAGATGTACTTAAGATTGCTGCTGAGTGCTGCAAAAACTTAGCAGACGATGAGGGCATGGGAAATGCTAAGGTAATGAAACTGCGAATAAACGAGATAGCCGGCAAGTTATATAACATTTTGACAATCCTTGGGAAAGACGACCCCAAAAACTGTTAGGGATGGAAAAGATTGAAGCATATGACTGGTTCGTCAAAGAGCTGGGACAATACTATGATACCGAACCTTTAGTTTACGCTCTACGTTATTGCAATCGGGAAGCTTTCGAACACAAGGACAAGGACATACTCCGCCTTATACTCACTGACGACTATCCGTATCCGAAAGTCAAGGCTATGCTGGAACGCGAGAGGCATGGAGAGAGGTGCATCCCAGATTATTTGTGGAAAGCTATGGGAAAGTGGATAAGGGATATGAACACTGATTGGCTCAAACAGGCCAAGTTTTTTGGACGCCCGCCAAAACTTATTGATAAAGAGATGGATGAGCTAAAGGAAATCAAGAGGAAAATGATAAAGACGGAGTTCCCTGCAAGAATGTGGCATGAGTTGTTCCATAGGAGGCGGGAATTAGATCCTCAGTGGCTCGGCCGTGAAATTGGTTGCGCAGATCCGGTAAACAAGTACTATTTCCGCCACGTGTATTTCAGAGATCGCGTGCCTTGCTACAAAAAGCAAAACTACAGAAAGCAATTGAAGGCTCTGAAAGACCTTTCGGAGCGTCATTTGAGATTCGCAAAGATGTTTGAAGAGTAACCCTCTCAAACAAGGCAAACACTACAGGTCGCTTTTAGACCCTCCTTATTATGAAAATTTTGTCTCTATGGGGCTGATGCAATGAATAATGCGAGGAGCATAATCAGCAACATCCTAGAAATCATGAGAAAGAAAAACTATTAGCAACCCCCACATAGGCTCGCCTGCGAAAACAAGCATGCGAGCCTATGATCTTTATATTTATCACCATGACGAAAATAGAGCTATATGACAAATTTATGAGAGAGGTTGGTTATATGGACCTCTGGGGACGAGACGTGATTGAATACTGCCTCTACTTCTGCCGCAACGAGGCCATTGAGAACATGGACAAAGAGATTCTCCACGCTTTGCTGACCGACGAAGACGGCTCGAAGATCAAGGAGCTGTTTGAGTGCGAAAGGCATGGCGAGAGGTGCATCCAGCAATATGTGTGGGAGGCCGTTGGCAAGTGGCAGAAGGATGTGGCAAAAGACATCCTCGAGAAAGTCCAAAAACTTGAAAGACGAGGCATGGACAGAGAACAGATGGAGCGCAACATTGAGATAAGGAAAGAGATTGACAGATTAGGGGAAGAGATGAAAAATATAGGTTTCAGCAGCGAAGATCATAACAAACTAGTGCAACAAAGGGGAAGTCTCATAGATGAACTCGCACGTCAGGATGTGGCGGTAAGTTTTGACAGCATTCCACATATCAATCATTTCAGATTCAACGACAAGTATTTCAACGGTCATATGCCTACGAGCCGAAAGAAGTTCGCCGTAGCGTTGCGAGACTTGGCCGAGAAATTCTTGGACTATTCGAAGCGGTTCAGCGAATGAGGAGACGCTCCACAGAAAACAAAAGATGCGGCAAAAAAATTGCGCCGCACTGGGTTAGAGACCAGTGCGGCGCAATGCTTTTCTTATGGTTGGTTAAGCGCGACTACTTCTTCGTGTAGAACGCCCATCCGCTGCCGGAGCAAGCCTTCACATAGCCCTCAGGGACCGAGGTGGGAGCCTTGACGCCAATGCGGCACAAGAGCGAGCCGCGACGGCCAGTGGCCACAGCCTCATAATATGTGGAGGAGGCGGTAACCTTGACATCGCTCGCGCTGCTGACGCCCACGCTCTTGCGAGCCTCAATCATCTTCTCTATTGCCGAGCGGCAGTTGGCGTCTTGCCAATGGGGCCAGAAAACGCATGGCACGCCTGGCGACGAGAGGATAAACGCATAGGCGTGGGTCACATTGCCGGTGTATTTGCTGTCGTCTCGATAGGTGTCGTGGTTGTCTACGAAGGTGACGGCATAGGCGCGTGTGGAGGCATGGTGTATGAGGCCAGCAGGGCGCGGCGTGACGCCGTCCTCCTTCCAAGACATCTTGGCGAAATCTTTCTTTGCCAAACCGTTGTTGAGGGCGTCATACTTTTGCGGGAAGTCGAAAGCCATGCTCTTGTAGCCTGCGGCCTTGAGCCATGCGTTGACCACGTCGTAAGACCCGTCCCACAGCTCACCGACAGAGAGCCAAGGCGATGACGCGTCATTGAGCATGCCCACATATTTTCCATCATAGCCTTTGCAGAAGTCGAACCTCCAGCCGTCATAGCCAAATTCGCCCTTCAGCCAGTTAAGATACGCCTCACAATCTTGGCGCACATAGTCCGAGGTGAAGTCGAGGTCTCTCGCCCCACCCCAGTTCTCGCCCGTGTCGGCAGCCCCAGTGGCCTTGCCTAGCCAATTGGGGTCGGAGCATTGGTCGGGGTCGTTCATCTCATCGTCATTGCAGATGTTGGCCGCGGTGAGCTGATATTTGCCGTAGTCTCCAAAATCGTCCTCGGTAAAATTGCCCCATGCCGTGTCTCCGGCTCGGTGGTTGATGACGATGTCGGCAATAACCTTCACACCCTTGTCATGCAGGCCGGCAATGAGGCTCTTGAGGTCGGCCGCCGTGCCCCAGCAAGAGTTCTGATCGTTCCACTGGCGCGGGTGGTAGCCAACGTTGGTGCCACCAACGGCGTTACCGCCCTCCGCGCTGGCCGAGGGCGGAAGCCAAACGCAAGAGAACGACTTAGCAATCTCATCTTCCATCTTCATCAGCTGCTTCCAGCCCGTCATCTTCTGACTGTCCCAATAGAACGCCTGGAGCATCACGTCCTCGCGGCCACCGTCGGCGTTGTCCTCCTCATTGGCGGCAAACTGAGAGATGGAGACCGTGACAGTCACCTCTCCACAGGAGAGCGAGATGGTGGCGGTGCGCGCGTCGGCCCCTTGGTTCACCTCAAGCCTTACGGCTATGGCGTTGTCACCGGCCTCGCCAGAAGCCTTGTCTAATGACACCCACGGCGCGTCGTCAGCCACAGAGGCCGTCCAAGCCCCCGAGGCGTTGAACGTTATCGTGGTGAGAGAGACATCTGCCGCCAGATTCTGCGACTTAGAGTCGTCTGCCACGTTGATGACATCGGCGGCGGCCACAGGGCCGTCATCACCGCCGTCAGAACAGGCCGCAAAAGGCACTGGCGCAGAGACCAAGAGCAGCGCCAAGAGCCAATATGTGAGATTCTTTTTCATGTTTTGGCTATGAAAATTTGAAAGATGGGCCGACGACAGAGTGTGCCGACGGCCCATCGTGATTATGGTTTAGTCAAAAAGATCGCCCGCTAGTTCTTTACGACAGTGGCGAACATCTTGTCGCCCTCTGTTATGAAGGGGTGGAGGGTGATGGTGTAGTTGCCAGCCTCCTCAATGCTTATGTTATCGCCACCAAAGGTCAAGTTGTCAAACGACCCGCCGAGGTTGACGTCCCACATGTCATTGGCGCGGAACTTGATCTGGTCGGCCTTCAAGTCGCCCGTCCAAGTATAGACCCCTTTCTCCTTGTCGAAGGTCATGTCAGAGTCCTCATCCCAGCCGCCAGCCTGAGCCGGGCCCACGAGGCCGAAGCTCTCAATGAGGGTGGCACCGAAGCTGCCAGTGGTCAGATCGAGGTTGAGGCTGTAGACGCCGGGAACAGAGCATTCAATGTTTGAGTCGTCGGCGCTCTCGGCCCCCGCGAAGCCCTCGGGGAAGTCTGAGAAGTCGTTTTTGTTGTACTCAGCGGCCCAAGCCCTCTCCTTGGTAAACTTGAAGCCACCATCGAGATTGGCGAAGCCGACATACATGCCGTTTTGATCGGCGGAATGGAGGGCGGGAGCCGTCTTAGGATCCCAACCCTGCGCGTTGCCCGGGGCATAGATCCACTCAGGGAATGAGATGGGCTTGATGGCGATGGTGTATTCCATCATATTGAGCGTGATCTCATACATGAGGGCGCCATCGGTGGCAGGCTGCTTGAAGGCCTGCGGGTCGTCAATGACAAGGTTGGCCTCAAGGCTCTCGTCACCATTGGTCGCAGATCCAAGAATCTTGCCGTCCCACACATTGTCGAGCGCATAGGCCGAGGCGGTAGCTATCTTGAACCACTCCTCTACCCTATCGCCAGTCTCCTCATCATAAGACGCGGGAACGGTGCAGGTGAAAATGGGGTCGTCAAACACGCTGACGCTCTCGTCTTTGCGGGTGAATTTGTAGACTGGCTCCTTTGCCCAGCCGTTGGCCGTGCCAATGTAGTAGTAAGCCTCCTCGATCTCAGGCGCGCTGAGCGTGGCCACAACCGCGACGCTAGCCGCCTCGCGAGAGACAATGGTGCCGAACTTAGTGTAGGCCACCACCTTAGCAGCCAGTTCACGCTCATATGGGGCTTTGCCGAACTCAGCCTCAATGGCAGCGCGGAGGTCTGCCGTGCGGATCTGGCCATCAGGCGTCGCCTGGACCTCGGAGGTTGAGTTGCCAAGGATCACGTTATACTTGACGTCATCGGCCTGTTGGCCTTTGGTTGTGAGGCTGGGGGTGAAGATGGTCACAAGAGTGTCCACGTTCTCATCAAGATCCGCAAAGTTGACGGCTGCGGCAGGCTCGACCGTGAAGTTGGTCGCAATCATTTGGTCGGCCGCGGTGTCGGCGTTGCCTTGCGGCTGTTGCCAGTCATTGTAGCTGTCGTCATCGCAGGCCGCGAAGGCGAGCATGGCGATGGCCAAAGTTGAATATATCGGTTTCATAAGAGAATGCTCTTTAGTGTTGGTTGTAAAGGCCGTCGCCTTGGGCCCTGTGAGGATAGGGCGACGGCCTGTCGTTAATTACTTTTAGCCTACTTAGCCGTGAAAGCGTAAGAGCCATCAACATCGTTGAAGGTGACAATCCACGTGCCCTCGGGGACTGAGATGTCGGCGCCATTGCCCACACCTACGCCATAGGGGAACTCAGAGCCACCCCAGTTGGTGTCCCAGCTGCCTGTGGTGAGGAACTTAGCCTTGGTGCCCCCGGCGGGAGCCTCAAGTGTGTAGCTCCAGAGGTGGTTGTGGCCAGCCATGCAGTCGGCCGTGCTGAACGGGGTCATGGCGTTGGTGGCGTCCCAGCCGTTGAAGTCGCCACAGATGGCGATGGATTCGTAGACCTTTGGAGCGGCGCCGCCATACGGCTCTATGGATACGGAGTTCTCCTCATTGTTCAACGTCACGGTGTAGTAGCCGTTCTCGGCCACGGTGATGTTGCCAGAGCCACCGTCTTGGAAGACGAAAGCGCCGTCATTCATGCCCCACTGGTCATTCCAATCGCCCCTCTGGCGGATGATCTTGAAGCCATCGGTGGTCAAGTAGCCGTTGAAGACGAGGGTTCCCTTGCCAGTGTTGGAGTTATACTTGGCGCCGGAGATGATGGACATTGTGAAGTTGGAGACACCAAGAGCCTCTGGCGTATTGGTCCACTTGCCATCGCCGACACATGCACCAATGAGATACCACATTTCCGGGTCGGCGTCCTTGAGGGCAATGTAGTAAGGCGCGGCGCTGAGCTTCACGGTGTTGGAATATATTGTCAGAGCCGTCTGCTCGGCTTTGGCGTTCGGGGTGGCCATGACGCGGACGTAGACCTCCTGCTCGGCAGGCACGTCAGCTTCGCCCTCCCATCCGCTAAGGGCTGCAATGGCCCGGCAGACGTCTTTGGCGGCCACATTGTTGGCACACTGGTTGGTGACGTCTAGCGCATAGTAGTCTGCCACGGTGGCACCGCTCTCATCGGCAATTTGCTCCGCATAAGATTTTGTGAACTCACCAGACGTGGAGATCTGGACATTGTAGTTGACCACCAAAGGGAAACCCCAATTGGGCTGGCTCCAGGTGAGCCTGAGGCTATCAG
>SAMEA104315425__coassemble_797_pt1 | contig 21609 bp, 15 predicted proteins | sample SAMEA104315425__metabat2_high_PE_033 | metagenome-assembled genome bin SAMEA104315425 (sample SAMEA104315425) | gut metagenome | biome: Monkey gut; feature: monkey-associated habitat; material: faeces | place: China | collected 2013 | reverse complement strand
GTCAAACCGCGCGGGCAGCGGCGTTGGCTCGTAGGCCGTGTCGGTCATCACGATGGGCTTGCCTCCGTTGAGCGCGGTGAGGCGCGCCCTCGTCTCGTCGGCCTCGGCCTGTGCTCGGGCCAGCTGGTTGCGTGCCGTGGCGTAGGCCAGCTCGGCGTTGTTCACGTCGGTTTGCCTGGCGTCTCCGGCGGCTAGCCTCTGTCGGGCCGCGCGGGCCATCTGTCTGGCCATGTCGGCCCGCTCTTGTCTGTTGCGCAGCAGCAGGTTGAGGTGCGTCAGCTCAATGCAGGCCAGCTTGGCCTCCAGCAGCACCTCTTGCCGCGCCGCGGCGTAGCGGCTGTCGGCCACGGAGTCTTTGGCGGCCGCCGCGCGCCTCCGCAGCCCGCCCATGGCCGCCCAGTCGAGGGGCTGGCTCACGCTCACGTCTTTCCTGCCCGGCCACAGGTAGGCCACTTCGGCCTCCAGGGCGGGCATCTTGCGCTCGGCAGCGTTGGCGGCCTTGGCCGCGTCGGTCTCTTGCCTCATGGCTTCGAGCTCAAGGTTGTTGGCCTCGACAAGTTCAAGGGCGCGCCTCAGGGTCTGGGCTTGGGCGGCGGTGGCGAAGAGTGCGGCGAGGGTGGCTATTGTTATGGCTTTCATGTTTATTTTTCTTTTCGGTGGATGATGGTGTACGCTATTGGCACGATGAATCCGTTGAGCAGAGTAGACGTGACGAGCCCGCCCAAAATCACTTTGGCCATGGGGCTTTGGATCTCATTGCCGGGCAGGTCTCCGCCCGCTACCAGGGGCACCAGCGCCAGTGCCGACGTCAGCGCCGTCATGAGGATGGGGTTGAGGCGGTCGGCGGAGCCCGTGGCCACGCTGCTTTCGAGGTCGTGCCCCTCGGCGCGCAGCTCATTGTAGCGGGCGATGAGCAGCATCCCGTTTCGCGTGGCGATGCCGAAGAGCGAGATGAAGCCAATGATGGCCGGGATGCTGACCGCGCCGCCCGTGAGCCAGATGACCATCACCCCGCCGATGAGGGCCAGGGGCAGGTTGATAAGCACCACGGCGGCCTGGACGGCGTCTTTGAACTGATTGTAGAGCAGCAGGAATATGACGAGGATGGAGAGGAGCGAGGCCGCCAGCAGCGTGCGCGCCGCCTCCTGCTCGCTCTCAAACTGCCCGCCATACTCCACGTGGTAGCCCTCCGGCAGCTTCACGCCGCTGGCCACGGCCCGCCTCACGTCATCCACCACGCTCACGAGGTCGCGCCCCGCCACGTTGGCCGAGATGACAATCTTGCGGGCCACGTTTTCGCGGTTGATGGTGTTTGGCCCCATGGCCGACCGAATGTCCGCCAGGCTGGCCAGGGGCACCTTGCCGGCTGCCCCGTCAACCATCAGGTCGGCGATGCGCTCGGCCGTGGAGCGGCTGTCGGCGTCGACTTTGAGGGTTAGGTCGAAGGCGCGTTCGCCCTCATAGACTGTGGAGACGGTCTCGCCCGCCAGCAGCACCTCCACAGCTTGGGCGAACTCTGGCAGCGTGACCCCGTATTTGGCGAGCATGTCGCGGCGCGGCACTATTTGTAGCTGTGGCCGCTCCACCTGCTGCTCCACGTTGAGGTCGGCGAGGCCGTCGATGCCGGATATGGTGGCCTTGATCTGGTTGCCAATCTGAAACATCTTGTTCAAGTCCGTGCCGAAGAGCTTGATGGCCAGGCTGGCGCGTGAGCCTGAGAGCATGGCGTCTATCCTGTGCGATATGGGAGATCCCACTTCGACGCTCACGCCCCCTATCTCGCTGAGCCTGTGGCGGATGTCGGCCATCAGCTCCTCTTTGCCGCGCTCCCCGAGAGCGTAGGGCGCCTCGATCTCCGACACGTTGACGCCCAGGGCGTGCTCGTCAAGCTCCGCCCTGCCCGTCTTGCGCCCCACAGTCTTTATCTCGGGGATGGAGAGCAGCGCGCGCTCGGCTTGGAGGCCTATGGAGTCTGACTCGGCGAGCGACACGCCCGGCAGGGTGCTGACGTTGATGGTGAAAGAGCCCTCGTTGAACGGAGGCAGGAAGCTGGCCCCAAGGAACGAGAAGACGACCAGAGCCGCCACCAGAGCCGCCGCCGTGCCGGACAAGACGCCGCGCCAATGTCGCATGGCCCAAGCCAGGGCGCTGGAATACAGCCCTTTCAGCTTGCGCTCCACAAGGGGCTCGCGCGTGTCGCGCCCCTCGCCGCCCAAGAGCCAGCTGCACATGACGGGGGTGAGCGTGAGGGCCACGATGGTTGACGCCACGAGCGAGGTGATGAACGCCACGCCGAGCGGGGCCAGCATGCGCCCCTCCATGCCCGAGAGGAAGAAGAGCGGCGCAAAGCTGACCATGATGATGAGGGTGGAGTTGAGGATGGGCAGGCGGACCTCACGCGATGCCTCGAAGACGACCGTCAGCTTGGGCTTGCGCCCCGTGGACGGCAACGCCGCATTCTCGCGCAGCCGCTTGAAGACGTTTTCCACGTCCACGATGGCGTCATCGACAAGCGAGCCTATGGCAATGGCCATGCCGCCCAGGCTCATGGTGTTGATGGTGAGGCCCATGGCCTTGAGGGTCAAGATGCTCATGAGGAGAGACAGCGGTATGGTGACGAGCGATATGACTGTGGTCCGGGCGTTCATCAGGAAGACGAAAAGCACAATGACCACAAAGACGCCTCCCTCCAGGAGGGCCTCTTTCACATTGTCTATCGAGCTGTTGATAAACCTCTCTTGCCGATATATGTCGGTGCTCACTTTCACGTCGGGTGGCAGTTCGGCCTTTATGTCGTCCAGGGCTTTGTCCAGCTCAGCCGTCAGGGTCAGTGTGCTGGCCGCCGGCTGCTTGCTCACGGTGAGGATCACGGCCGGCCGGCCGTCATGCGAGGCCACGCCTGTGCGCGGCTCTTTGGCGCCCGCGCCCACCGAGGCCACGTCGGCCAGCGTCAGCGCCCGCCCGTCGGCTGTCCTCACAGTGGCTCTGGCCATCTCGGTGGTGTCTGTCGTGGCGGTCATGCCGCGGATGATGTACTCATTCCCATACTCATAGAGCGTGCCGCCGGCCGCGTTGAGGTTCATGCCGTCCACTGCCGCGCGCAGGTCGGCCAGCGTCACGCCCAGGGCGCGCATCCGCCCCAGGTCCGCGCGAATCTGATATTCCATCACGTCGCCGCCAAGCACTGACACTTGCGCCACGCCGCCCGTGGCCAGGAGCCTTGGGCGTATGGTCCAGTCGGCCAGGGTGCGCAGGTCGCGGGCCGAAGTGCTGTCTGCCGTGAGGGCCACGAACATGATCTCGCCCAAGATTGACGACTGCGGCCCCAGCGTCGGGTCGCCCACCGTCTTGGGCAGCAGGCCGCGGGCGGCGGAGATCTTTTCCGACACGATCTGGCGCGCCACGTAGACGTCGGTGCCCCAATCAAACTCCACCCACACGACGGAAAAACCCGTTGTGGATGAGGAACGCACGCGGCGCACGCCCGTGGCGCCGTTGACCGACGTCTCGAGGGGGAACGTGACGAGCTGCTCCACCTCTTCGGCGGCCATGCCGCGCGCCTCCGTCATGACGACGACAGTGGGGGCGTTGAGGTCGGGAAAGACGTCGACATCCATGGTGGTGGATGTGTAGAGGCCGGCCATGAGGACGATAACGGCCGCCACGATTATGGCTAACCTGTTCTCTAGCGAGAAGCGTATGATCTTGTCCAGCATGGCCTTAGTGATTATGTGTGTGCGCCGGGATCGCGGCCGACGCGCCGGCCAGATGAAGCCTCCTGGCGCCCGCCGTCACCACCTCGTCTCCGGCCGTGAGGCCGCTCAAGACTTCTACCCTGATGCCGTCTGTGGAGCCGAGTTTGACCTCGCGGCGCAAGTATGACCCTTCTTCGTCGGGGTTCTTGACGTAGACGAAGGTGAGTCCCTGGCTCTCTATGACGGCCTCCACCGGCACGCTTAGTGCCTCCCCTCCGCAGCCCAGCGTCAGGGTCACATCGGCATATTGGCCGGCTATGAACTCCTCGCGCGGGTCGGAGAATTCGAACGTGACGGGGATGTATGGCGCGCCGGCCTCCATGGCTTTTCCGAACGAGACGAGTTTGCCGCCCATCTGGTCGAGCCTCCACACGGCTTGTGACGACGCCACGCGGAAGTTGGCCGATGACACCTTGCCCATGTCGCCATAGTGCCTCTCCGGCACGTCGGCCCTCAGCCTCTTGCGCCCGCAGTGCTCAATGACGAAGAGCGTTTGCCCGACACTCACATATTGGCCTTGCTCCACGGCTCGGCGCACAATGTGGCCGCTCGCGCTGGCTCTGACGGCCACCCCTCCAGCCGTCTGCCGCGAGGCTGTGGCGTCATAGGCGGCCTTGGCGGTGGAGTGGCGCAACTCAGCCTGCTCGAACTCTTTGGCGGATATGATGTTGTCCTTGACAAGCTTCTTGGCCCTGGCCAACTCTTTTTGCGCGGCCTCGAAGTCTAGCCTCGCCCGCGTCGCCGCGTCGCCGTCTTGCAGCGTCTTGCCCGATATGGTGGCCAGGGTCTGCCTGGCCTCCACAAACATGCCCTCGGCGAGCCCGTCTCCAGTCATGCTCACCAGGCCAGCCTGGGGCGCCACAATGGCGATGGCCGAGCCTGGGGCCGACTCAATGATCCCGCCCACGCGCAGCGTGGCGGCGAAGGGGGCGGGCGTCACGCGCTCTGTCATGAGGCCCGCGGCGCTGGCTTGACGCTCGCTCATATGGACCTCATCGGGGTCGTGGGCCTCGCCATCGTGGCGTTCGGCGTGGTCATGCCCCTCATGCCCGTTTTGTCGGGCGCAGCTCGCGCAAAGGGCCGCGGCCAATAAGCCTGCGGCTATGGTGAAAATTTTTGTCATGCTTACTTAGGTGTTGTGTCTGTCGCCACGCCAGAGCCCCGCGCACCTCGCGGACGGAGTGGAGAAATGGGTGGCGCGCCCCCGTGCGCCGATATGCGTCGAGCGGCCCGCGGCCTCGATTGGCGCGGGTGTGGGGCGAAGTCAAAAAAAATGCAGTTCGTGGTTGAGAGATGGCGCCGCGGGAGGTCGTCGCTGTCGCCATTTTCTTTACGCCCGTGCGGGCGGGCCGCGTCTTGTGGCGTGGGGGCCGCGCCCTACGCGCGGCATGGGGGCGGGCTGCTCCGCCCATGGCCTTTCGCGCCTCACCTTTGTGGCGGGCGTCGGGAGCGCGGCCTTTCGCGTCTCGGTGGCCAACTCTTGGCAATGGTGGGCGCCCGGGGCTCCCACTCCCCGCGAGGTCACGAACGCCTCTCGCTCAATGCATGTCGTCTGGTCGCCTTTGTGGCCAGTGTGCTCGTCATTGTCCTCATTGTCGGCAAGGCAATGGACCACCACGGCGCACGCGGCGCCATGATGGTGGTGGTGAGGAGTCATGGAGGCTATGAGCAGCGACGTCACTGCCACCGCCATCATGAAGAATATTGTCTTTGCCTTGCCCTCTTTCATCTCACCCGCAAAGATATAGACCCCGATTTGCAACCTGTTTGCAAACGGGGCTTGGGCTGCTATCTGTTCATCAGCCTCTCAACGTCTTCGCGGGATATTTTTTTCTCATATATGGCCTTGCCCACAATCACGGCCGGCACGCCAGCCTCCGCGAGGGCCTCGATGTCGGCGGCCGACCCCACGCCCCCGCTGGCGATGACGTATATGCCGTCCACGGCGTCCATCATCTCTCTGTACAGTTCGGTAGCAGGGCCTTGGAGCATGCCGTCGCGGCTTATGTCGGTGCATATCACTTTGTTTATCCCCTTCTGCCTGTATCCGCTCACGAAGGGGATGAGGTCTTGTGTCGAGGTCTCAGTCCAGCCGCTCACGGCTATCTTGCGATCTTTGGCGTCGGCCCCGAGGATTATCTTTTCAGGCCCATATTTCACAATCCACCCTTCGAACTCGTCCGGGTTCTTGACGGCAATGCTGCCCCCCGTCACCATGGCGGCGCCGCACTCGAAGGCGATCCGCAGGTCTTCTGTCGTCTTCAGCCCGCCGCCAAAGTCTACGGTGAGGCCAGTGTGCCCGCACACGCGGTCCAGCACCCGATGGTTGACAATGTGTCCGGCCTTAGCGCCGTCAAGGTCCACCACGTGGAGGCGGCTCACGCCCCAGTCTTCAAAAAGGCGCGCCACTTCTAGCGGGTCTTCGTTATACACTTTTTTGGTGTCGTAGTCTCCTTTGCTCAGTCTGACGCACTTGCCGTCAATGATGTCTATGGCGGGGATGATCTCCATAAGGCGGGGTGTTTTTTGGGGGGTTATAACTCAATGAAGTTGCGCAATATATTCTCGCCCACTGTCCCGCTTTTCTCGGGGTGGAACTGGGTGGCGAAGAAATTGTCGCGCCGCAGCGCGTTGCTATATTGCACGGTGTGAGTTGATGTGGCTATTGTGTGTTGGCACACGGGGACGTAGAAGCTGTGGATGCAATAGACGTATGCTCCCTCCATGTCTGCGGAGAAGAGCGGCTGCCTGACGTCGTGCAAGCTGTTCCACCCCATTTGCGGCACCTTCAGGTTGAGCGGGTTGGGCTGCGGGATGGGGAATCGCTTCACAGGCACGTCGAACACGCCGAGGCAATCCACGTCGCCCTCCTCCGAGTGGGCGCACAGGAGCTGCATGCCCACGCATATGCCCAAGACAGGGTTGCGCAGGGAGCGAATGACCTGCGCCAGCCCCGTTTGGCGCAAGTGCGCCATGGTGGTCGAAGCCTCGCCCTGGCCAGGGAATATCACCTTGTCGGCGTTTCTGAGCTCGTCGGGGTTGTCCGTGAGGTTCGCCGTCACGCCGAGCCGCTCCAGGGCGTTGAGTACGGAGCGGATGTTGCCGGCGTTATATTTCACTACCGCGATGTTCATTTAGTTGTCTTTCATGCAAAGATAAGACAAAAAAGACGCGGCGCATAGGGTCGTGACCCTTATGCGCCGCGTCTTGTGTGTGCGTGACCAGCCTTTTTTACTCGGCGGCGGGAGCCTCGGGTGCTGCAGCCTCCTCAGCTTTAGCGGCCTCCTCAGCTTTAGCGGCCTCCTCGGCTGCCTTGGCTGCGGCCTCTGCTGCCTTGGCGGCCTCTGCCTCAGCCTTCTTCTTGGCCAGGGCCTCAGCTCGCTCGGCGTTGATCTTGGCCTCCTGCTCGTGCAGAGCCTTGGCGCTGGCGGCCTTGGTGTCGGCTGCCTTGGTGGCGATGGCCGCGAGCTTCTTGGCCTTCTCCTCTTTCCAAGCGGCGAGCTTGGCGTCGGCCTGCTCCTGGGTCAGAGCGCCCTTCTTGACACCCACGCTGAGGTGCTTCTGGAGCATGACACCCTCGCGGGAGAGGATGCTGCGCACCGTGTCGGTGGGCTGGGCGCCGTTGCTGAGCCAGCGGAGGGCCGCCTCGGCGTCAACGTCGATGGTTGCGGGGTTGGTGTTAGGGTTGTAAGAACCGATGCGCTCGATGAACTTGCCATCTCGTGGCGCTCTTACGTCGGCTACCACGATGTGGTAGAAAGCGTAGCCTTTGCGGCCATGACGAGCCAGACGGATTTTAACTGCCATTTTTTGTTTTTGTTTTGTTGTTGATACCTAACTTGGTGCCATCACGTGGCACGGACGCGAATATATCAATTTTTCCCTTACCGTCATCGCCCCGCTAACACTTCAAGGCTTTAACATTTGGGCGGGCCGAAATTTTTTCTTGTGCCGAAAACACTAGGATTGGTGGGCTGGGCCAACCCCCATTGGCGCATGCGGCGAAAGTGAAAGACAAGATGATGTTATGGCTTTGCAAGTTGTTGATTTTCATGGTGCCAAATTCGTTATGCGGAGGCTGGCCTCTGTGGGGGCGACGTTTGGCGAGACAAAAAAATAATAGTTTTTTCTTCGGCTCGTCTTAGCTATATTCGCAGTCGTTTCGGGAGGGGGCCGCACGCGGTGGCGGAGGCTCCGCGCCCGGCGAGATTTCGAAATAAATATCACTATAGAGCAATGATTCTTAGCATCGAGACATCCACCGACGTTTGCTCGGTGGCCCTGAGTGACGAGGGTCGTACCCTCAAAAGCATGGAGTATACGGGGACCCCGCAGCACGCTTCGCGCCTGGCCCCGATGATAGCCGACCTCATGAGCGGTGCAAGCCTCAACTACAGGGATCTCGACGCCGTGGCCGTGAGCTCAGGCCCAGGCTCTTACACGGGGCTCCGCATTGGCGCCTCGACAGCTAAGGGCATAGCCTACGCCGCGGGCATAAAGCTCATCGCCGTGCCTACGCTCAGCATCATGGCCCACGCCATCTTTGAGGCCGACCCCGACTGCCGCATGGCCTGCCCCATGATAGACGCGCGCCGCATGGAGGTGTATGCGGCCATAATAGGCCGCGACGGGCAGATTTTCAGCCAGACGGCGGCCGTGGTGGTGGACGCTGACAGCTTTGGCACGGAACTTGCCCACAATGAGATAACGTTTGGTGGCAACGGCGCGGACAAGTGCCGCGAGGTGATCAAAAACCCTAACGCCCACTTCGTGGCGGGCGTGAAGCCTTTGGCTAAAGATATGGCGGCGCTGGCGCATGACAGGCTCGTGGCCGGACAGGTGGAGAGCGTGGCGTATTTTGAGCCGTTCTATCTCAAGGAGTTCGTCGCCACCACGCCAAAGAACAAAGTCCTCAATTACTGATTGTCGCAAAACTGGTGGTTGAGGGCGCAAAAGAAGGCAACCATCATGAGCAGAAGCGTGACTTTGTTGGCCGCTCTGGCGGCGACTTTCGCGCCCGTGGGCGCGCAAACCACTCACAGGCCCCAATATTCAGGAGTCGTGTCGGAGGCTTTCGGGCCAGGTGAGGACTTGACCTATACCGTGCGCTATGGTTTCATCAAAGGCGGCGAGGGGCGTTTCTCAGTGCGGGACACTGTGATTGACGGCCGGCACGTGAACCATGTGGTGTGCGGCGGGCGGACAACGGGTGTGGCGGACGTGTTCTACAAAGTAAGGGACAGCTACGAGAGCTATATGGACCGCCAGACGCAGCTGCCGCTTATGAGCAAGCGAAACATCAGGGAGGGACGTTACAAATATTGTGACAAAGTGGTCTATGACCGTCATAACGGCCAGATGCTCAAAGTGGTGAAGCGGCGAGACAAGCCCGAGGAGACCAGCCGAGTGGCCATGCCTGACAGGCTGGTCGACATTGTCGGGGCTTTCTATCACGCCCGAAACAACGCTTTTGACAGCCGGCTGACGCCGGGCGACACCGTCTTCTATCAGACGTTTTTCTCTGACGAGATATACCCGCTCAACATTAGGTATGACGGCATTGAGACCTTGAACACGGTGATGGGAGAGAAGCGATGCTATAAATTTACGCCGGTGACGGAGGTGGGGCGCTCGTTCAAGAACAAAGACGACATGCACCTTTGGATTACGGCCGACGCTAACAGGCTGCCGGTAAAGATTCAATTTGACATGACGGTGGGTTCCTTCGTCTGTGAGCTGACAAAGGCGACAGGGTTGAGGCACTGACAGGCGAGGGACGACGAACACATAAAGAAATATGATGGTGGCGGGGGCTGGCCCCGCTACCATCTTTTTTTATCGGCCAAGGCCGCGCGAATGGCCACCACAATGGTCATGAGCGGGTAGATGGCCTCCAACGGCACTGCCGCCGCCAGTGACACGCGCGATGGCCACAGCCTCCGCCCAGCGGCAAAAGTGGCTGAGTCCACCGCAAGCTTGACGGCGAAGGCCGCGGCCATCAGCCACCACGGGGCCATGCCCGCGACCGCCAGCAAGGCCATGACGGGCCACGCCATGACCGCCGCGAAAACAATGACGGCCAGTGTGGTCACGGCCGAGCCTCCCGCGGAGGGATACCCTCCCGCCTTGGCCAACCATCGCGTGCGTTGGCGGATGTATGCCCTGATGCCGCGCGGCCCAGAGGTGCGTATCAAGGCGTCGCGGCGGCACAGGAAGCGAATGTCCGCCCCGGCGTGAATGGCGTGGAGCAGGAGGAACATGTCATCGCCCGAGGCGTAGCCGCCCTTGCAGTCGTGCGAGACGAACATGCCGCGGTCGAAGGCCATGCCCGCGCCATTGGCCATGGTGGGCGTCTTCATGATGGCCGTGCCGGCCGTGACGACTTGCAGGCACACGAACTCCATCTCCACCATGGCGCCCCACAGCCCTTGCCCGCCCTCCATCATCACGGGCAGCAGGAGCAGGAAGTCGCCTGAGGCCGGCGCCGCTTGCCTCACGGCGTCGACACACCCGTCGTCAAGCGCGCAGTCGGCATCGGCAGACATCACTATGCGCGACTTGGCCAAGGCAACACCTCGCGCCTGGGCCGTTTTTTTGCCTTTCTGCCCCTCGTTCTTCACCACGCGGATGCTCCTTTGCGCTGAGCGCGCGGCCTCTTGGAGCCATAAGACGGTGGCGGGCTCGGCGTGATCCGTCACGAAGATGGCCTCGTCACCATCGCGCAAGGCGCGGCTCAGGCTATTGACGCATTGGCCAAGCTCCGCGGCGTCTTCATGGCAGACGCAGATCACGACCGAGACCGTCTCCGCTCGGCTTGCGCCCTCGCGCCTGTCGTCGCGCGTGCGCCGGCGCACCATGACGGCGCACAGCCCTATCACGATGGCGTAGGGCAGGAGCATGGCCGCAAGCAGTGTGGCGCTCGATATTAAAGCCGTCATTTGATGATGGCGCGCTCGCCAAGCCGGTCGACGGAGAAAGAACGCTTGACCTTGTTGAGGTCGGCCAATTGTCTCATCACGTCTTCAATTTCCTCTTCTGGCGCGCCGGTCTCCGCGGCCGTGTTGAGTTTTGCCATCAGTGAGTCTATCATCTGCGTCAAGACGCGCATCCGCAGCTCGTCCACGGCCCTTGGCACCAGCGTGTCTAGCATCTCGCTCTCGTCTTTCACGACAGAATATTTGCTGTGGATCTTGCTCAGGTGCTGCCGTCCTCCCACGGCGTTTGCCACGAAGCTGGCCACGCCCGCGTCGTCCATGTTTATGTAGTGCCTCTCGTCAATGGCTGACGGGTCGGCCGCATTGCGGTATTCGTCAATGATTTTGCGCAACACGGGGTCTTGGCTCGTTATCTGATCAGCGTCCAGGGCCTCTATGATATATTGCGCCACGGTGGGTTTTCCCTCCGTCTCTTTCATCTCGCACTGTGTGTAGGTGACGAAAAAGCGCATCACCTCCCTCATCTCTGTCTCCTGCGCCTGTGCGGCATCGTCTTGCGTCTTTGGCTGCGCCTGTCGCGGTGCCGCTGTCAGGCCTTGGCTTTGGAGCATCGCCATCTCCGACGGTGACAAGTCTGGCGGCAAATCGTCACTGGGCTGCAGGGCGGCTTTTTCTGCCGCTAGTTGCTCGGCATATTGCTTGCGGCGTTGCTCGGCCACATCCCTGTCGCGGAGCTGCGTGGCGTTGTCCACCATGCGTTTTTGCAGCGCTCCGTATAGCGTGGTCTCGCTCACGCCCATGGAGCGAGAGCACTCCTTGATGAAGAATTCGCGCTTTATCTGGTCTTGCACCTCGGCGATGGAGGCTATGATGGTGTGGGTGGCCTCCGCCTTTTTCAGGGGGTCGTCGCCTGCGCTGGCCATGAGCGTCTGCGCCTCGTAGGAGATGAAGTCCACCTCGTGGTCTTTGACGTAGGCTTTGAAATCATCGGCCGTGTGTTTGCGAGAGAAAGAGTCCGGGTCGTCCCCGTCGGGCAGCAGCAAGACCCTGACGTTCATGCCCTCGTGGAGGATCATGTCTATGCCTCGGAGCGAGGCGTGGATCCCGGCCGAGTCGCCGTCATAGAGCACGGTGACGTTGTCAGTGAATCTCTTTATGAGCCTTATCTGGCTAGAGGTCAGGGCCGTGCCGGAAGAGGCCACGACGTTGGCTATGCCGCTCTGGTGCATGGCTATGACGTCAGTGTAGCCCTCCACGAGGTAGCATTTGTCTTGTCTGCCTATCTCGGAGCGCGCCTGGTATATGCCGTAGAGGGTGTCGCGTTTGTTATAGAGTTCGGTCTCGGGCGTGTTGAGATATTTCATGCTGACGCCTTTTGTGGCGGCGTCTAGCACCCTGCCTCCGAACCCAATGACCTTGCCAGACGTGTTTTGAATGGGGAACATGACTCGGCCTCGGAAATAGTCATGCTTGTAGCCCGCCTCGGCTTTCGCCGATATGAGCCCCGTCTTTATGAGCGCCTCCTCCTTATATCCGTCGGCCAGGGCCTTGGCCATGAGGCCGTCGCGCAGGTTGAGCGCGTAGCCCAGGCGGAAGGTGGCTATGGTGTCGTCGCGGAAGCCGCGGCTTCGCCAATATGTCATGCCCAGCGCCTGCCCCTCGTCGGAGTCTCGCAGGTTGGCCTCGAACCGCCGCGTGGCATATTCCATCACGGCGAAAAGGGAGTCTCTCTCCCTGGCGGCGCGCGCCTCTTCTGGAGAGGCCTCCTCTTCCGGCACGTCTATGCCGAACCTCTTGCCCAGGTAGCGCAAGGCGTCGGGGAATGACATCTTCTCCAGCTCCATGATGAAGCTCACGGCGTTGCCGCCTTTGTGGCAGCCGAAGCAGTGGTAAAACCCCTTGGCCGGCGACACGCTGAATGAGGGGGTTTTTTCGCTGTGGAACGGGCAGCAGCCAACGTAGCCGCTGCCGCGCTTGGTCAGTCTGACGTAGTCGCCAATGACGCTTACTATGTTGTCATTGGCTGTCTCTATTATCTGTTCTTTTACGAGAGGGGAAATCATGGCAAAGGGCCTTCCGCGGCCTTGTGTGGGAAAATTAAAGCCGCCGCCACCAAAGAGGTGGAGGCGGCTCTGTATGGCATGTGCCGCTGCGACTTATCGCCCGAATTCGCCAGAGTTGGTTATCCAGCTCTCGATGTGGTATGGCCCGTCCACGATCTGCTCTTGCACCCTCTCCGCCTCTGAAATGCTGCCAAAGTCGGCAAGGACGGCCACGAAGTGGTCTTTTCGCATTCCGACGAAGGCCTCGGAGAAGCCTTTGGCTTTCAGGTCTTCCACGCGGCGTAGGGCGGCTTGCTCGTCTTTGTAGCTTCCCACGATGATGTTGTACCTTTTCTTGAGCGGCTGGGCGGCTGTGGGCAGAGCCTTTGCCGCTGCCGCTGCGTTGGCCTCTTTGGGGGCTGCCGCGTCCGTTTTCACTTCCGTTTTGCGCGTCGCGGCGGTGTCAGCCTTTGCGGGAGCCTGCGCCGGTTGCGCTTGTTCCGTGGCTGGAGCCTTGGGACCGCAGAAGAACTTGTATGCCGCGTTGTCTTTGAAGAAGACGAAGAGAAGCAGCCATATGATGAGGAGCAGAAGCGCGATGGCCACAGCGACCCACAGGCCTTTATGTTTTTTCTTGTCCTCTTGCGGCTCATAGGTTTCTACAGGCTCTTCCGGTTTTGGGAACGACGCGTCGTCGTCTGGCTGTTTTTCGGCAAGAGGCTGCGCGGCGGGACTTGGGGAAGGCTCATCGGAGACGGCGTCGGTGTAGTTCGGGTCTTGCTCAAAGGCCACTTTGCCCTCGCTGTCGAGGAAGAACGTGCCGATCCCTTCCATGGTGACCGTTTGGCCGTTTTGCAGCCGGTTGTTGTACGAGTCCACGGCGTCGCGGATCATTCGCTGAGCCTCTTCCTCGCTTACGCCCGCGTCTTTTTGAATCTGGGCCGCAAGTTTGCCATCGTCAAAATTGAGGTGCGGGTTGAAGGAGAGCGACACGGTGTCCTCCCGCAGGGCCTGTATGCTGCCAAATTGCGGGATTATGACTCTCGGCTCTGCCGAGAGCAGCTTCTTGATGTATTGATCCATGAGAAATGATACTCTAGACGCAGCCCACCGCAGCAGGACGTATGGCATTGGCGGCCATTGCCATGACGCGGGAAGACCGTGCGGCAGGCGTGCACGGGGGCTGACGATTGCAAATATAGTTCAATTATCGCGAAATCCTAATTTAAATTATGGCTGGCGCCTTGAGGCGCGCACTTCGGTTAGGCGTTGCCAACCGCTTGAAAATCGCTATATTTGTCGGAAACAGCCCATCCTTATGCGAGAGAAATATTTGGATCCCAAGGCTGACCTGACCTTCAAGCGCATCTTTGGCGAGCACAAAGATCTGGTCATAAGCCTGATAAACGCCCTGGTGCCGCTGCCAGCCGGTTGTGAGGTCGCGAGCGTGGAGTACCTTACTCCGGAGCTTGTGCCGGACATTCCTTTGGCCCGGAACAGCATCGTAGACGTGCGCTGCGCGGACAAGAGCGGTCGCCAGTTTCTGGTGGAGATGCAGACGGTGTGGACCCCCGCCTTTATGAAGCGCGTGCTGTTCAACACGTCGAAGGCCTTCGTGCGCCAGCTGGACAGGAGCTACGAGTATAACGTGCTGCAGCCCGTCTATGCCCTCTGTCTGGTTGACGGCGTCTTTTTGCCGGACCTGCCTGACGAGTGCATCCACAACTATAGCATATCTCATGAGCGTCACTCTGACAAGCGCCTAGACGGAATCCATATGACGTTTGTGGAACTGCCAAAATTCCACCCGTCCAACTCGACGGAGAAGCGTATGGCCGTCTTGTGGTTGCGCTTCTTGACAGAGATAAACGAGGACACGTCGGAAGCCCCGGTCGAGCTGGAGGGCGACCCGTTGATCAACAAGGCGTTGGGCGTGGTCCGTATGGCCTCGTTTTCCAAAGGGGAGCTTCTGGCTTACGATGATTTCTGGGACGCCGTGCGCTCCGAGCGCACTCTCATCTCAGAGGCCACGCAGATTGGCAGCCGTCGGGGGTACGATGAGGGCGTGGAGAAAGGCATGCGCGAGGGAATGGAGAAAGGAATGGAGAAAGGAATGGAGAAAGGAATGGAGAAAGGAATGGAGAAAGGCGAAGCCAACGCCAAAGCAAACATTGCCAGGATGATGCTCAAGGCCGGAGAGTCGGTTGACAAGGTCATGGCCTACACTGGAATGGACAGGGAATCTGTCGAGGCCATCAAGAACAGATAGCCCAACCTCCTAATGCGACGCAAAAGCGTGGCGCCAATGGACTCCTTTGCCATTGGCGCCACGCCTGTTTTCGCTTGAGGTCAAACATCCTGAGGAGCGCCCCGCCCTACGGAGAAATAGCTCGTGAAGGGATGTGAGAAGTAGAATCCGCAAACTGACGAAGCGGGCTCCATCATAAGCTCTTTGTTCAGACGCATAGGGATGTTTCCCTCCACATCCAGCACGTCAAATAGTGTGCGCTTGTGGCTGTGATCGGGCGAGATGGGGTAGCCAATGGCAGGACGTATGCCTTGGTAGTGCCCTTTGAGGATTTCTGAAGGGTCGCACTTCTCATCGGGGGCGAAGCCCCACATCTGCGTTCGGACCCTGTAATGCAGCCACTCTGAAAGAGCCTCCACGAGTCTGTCCGCCAGGAGCTGATACATGATGGCTGAGTAGTCGTCTCCTTCGGCTTTCAGCTTGTCGGTACGCTCCTTTAGCCCGGCCCCGGATGTCGCGGCGAAGAGCCCGATATGGTCAGGGTTCCCTGTCGGGGCTATGTAGTCGGCCAAGGAGAGCGTGTCGCCGTCTGCGTTGACTGACAGTTGGCGCATGAATTGGAACCGTGCCAGTTCCTTATTTCGCTCTTCATCCGCATATATGGCCACTGTGTCGTCTCCCACGCTGTTGGCGGGGAATAGGCCAATGACGGCATGCGCCTCTGTCATATGCCCGTCAATGAGCCTCGTGAGATGCTCCCGCGCGTCGGCGGCAAGGCGCAGAGCCTCTTCAGCTTTAGGCCTCTCCTCGGCGGCGAAGCCCCCGAGCCACGCCTCTTTCTCACCCTCCGACATGGGAGTGGCCGCCTCGGCATACTGTCCGCCCACCTTCCAGGCGTTGAAGAACATGCGCCAGTTGATAAACGGGACTAGCTCCGCAAGTGGCACATTGTGCATCACCGATATGCCTGGGGCGGATGGTCGCGTGAACGCTGTGGAGGCCCAGTCGGCCTTGAAGGCGCGGCGGCGCGCCTCCGTCAAGGTCAAGGCCTCGGGCTTGGCTTTGGCGTTTTCTCGGCGCAGGCGCTCTTGGTCGGCCTTTAGGCTGGTCAAGTATCTTTCGTCGTGAGACAAGATGGCGTTGAGGACGTAGGCGTTTTGAGACGCGTCTTTGACGTATATCACAGGGCCGCTGTAGCATGGGGCTATCTTGACGGCCGTGTGGACGGCCGATGTCGTGGCCCCGCCTATCATGACGGGGATCTTGAGCCCCTTGGCCTCCAATGCCTTGACCACGGCTATCATCTCGTCTAGCGATGGTGTGATGAGGCCGCTGAGGCCAATGGCGTCGGCTTTCTCCCTGATGGCCGCCTCCACAATCGTGTCGGTCTCAACCATCACGCCCAAGTCTATGATCTCGAAATTATTGCACGCCAAGACCACGCACACGATGTTTTTGCCAATGTCATGGACGTCTCCTTTCACCGTGGCCATGATGACGCGCCCGGCCGACGTGCCTTCTTGCCCGGCCGCGCGCTTCTCCTCTTGGATGATTGGCTGGAGGATCTCCACCGCGCGTTTCATGACGCGCGCCGTCTTGACCACCTGGGGCAGGAACATCTTGCCCTGCCCGAAGAGTTCGCCCACTTGGTTCATTCCGTCCATCAGTGGTTTCTCAATAATGTCCAGGGCGCGGGGGTATAGTGGGCGCGCCTCGGCCAAGTCCTCCTCCAGGTGTTCCGTCAGTCCCTTGCGCAAGGCATATTGCAGCCGCTCCGCCACCGGCAGCCCGCGCCACTCGTCATTTGCAGCGTGGGCGGGCGCTCCTTTGCCGGTCTTGAACTGCTCGGCCACGGAGAGCATGATGTCTGTGGCGTCGGGGCGGCGGTTGAGCACCAGATCCTCTATCTTGTCGCGCAGGTCTGGCTCGATGTCTTCATAGGCGATCATGGCGGCTGGGTTCACGATGCCCATGTCCATGCCCTTGGCCACGGCGTAGTGCAAGAAGACGGAGTGCATGCTCTCCCTCACGTGGGTGTTTCCGCGAAATGAGAAAGAGAGGTTCGATATGCCTCCGCTTATCTTGGCGTGGGGCAGGTTAGCCTTGATCCACTCCACGGTGCGTATGAAGTCCACGGCGTAGCCGTCATGCTCCGGCAGGCCTGTGGCTATGGCCAAGACGTTGGGGTCGAAGATTATGTCCGCCGGCTCGAAGTTGAGCTTCTCTGTCAGCAGCTTATAGGCTCGGGAGCATATCTCGGTGCGCCGCTCAAAGCAGGTGGCCTGCCCCACCTCGTCAAACGCCATCACGACGACCGCCGCGCCGTAACTCTGGATTATGGACGCCTCGCGGAGGAACTCCTCCTCTCCTTTTTTGAGGCTGATGGAGTTTACTATGGCTTTGCCTTGCAGGCATTTGAGCCCGGCCTCTATGACCTCCCATTTTGACGAGTCTATCATGACCGGCAGTCGCGCCACGTCGGGCTCGGCGGCCATGAGGTTGAGGAACGTTGTCATCTCGGCGGCGGCGTCGAGCATGGCGTCGTCCATGTTGACGTCTATTATGTCCGCCCCGGCCTCCACTTCGGAGCGGGCGATGTCTAGCGCCTCGTCATATTTCTTCTCATTTATTAGGCGCAGGAACTTGCGCGAGCCGGCCACGTTGGTGCGCTCGCCCACCTTGTAGAATGGCTTGACGCTCTTTGACACCACTTCGCCGTCTATGCCGGAGAGGCGCATCTCGTGGGCGGGTGGCGCGGGGCGGTGCACCTTGTAGTCTTTCAGGCGGGCCGCCATGGCGGCTATGTGGGCAGGCGTGGTGCCGCAGCACCCGCCGAGGATGTTGACGATGCCCTGGTCCAGGAAATCCTGCACCTTGGCGGCCATGACCTCCGGGGTCTCGTCATATTCGCCGAACTGGTTGGGCAGTCCGGCGTTGGGGTAGGCGCTCACGTAGAAAGGGCTCTTGCGCCCTATCTCGGTGAGATAGGGCATCATGTCGTGCGCGCCAAACGAGCAGTTGAGGCCGAAGGTGAGGAGGTCGATGTGTGAGACGGAGTATAGGAAGGCGTCTAGCGTCTGGCCGGAGAGGATTCGCCCGCTCTTGTCCGCCACAGTGGCGGAGACCATTACGGGGAAGCCTTCCAGTCCTCGGGCCTTGAGCTCCCGCTCAATGGCGTAGAGCGCGGCTTTGGCGTTGAGGCCGTCGAAGATGGTCTCGACGAGAAATATGTCCACGCCGCCATCCAGCAGGCCTCGGGCTTGCTCGGTGTAGGCCGTGACGAGCTGGTCGAAAGTGATGGCGCGGAAGCCGGGGTTGTTGACGTCGGGCGACATGGACGCCGTCTTATTGGTCGGGCCCATGGAGCCGGCCACGAAGCGCGGCTTCTCGTCGGTCGAGAATTGGAGGGCCATCTCTTTGGCGTTGCGAGCCGCGGCCGAGTTGATGTCATAGACGGCGGCCTCGAGCTGATAGTCGGCTTGCGAGATTGACGTGGCGTTGAACGAGTTGGTCTCTATGATGTCGGCCCCCGCCTCGAGATATTGCCGGTGGATGTCTTTTATCACGTCTGGCCTCGTGAGAGACAGCACGTCGTTGTCTCCCTTGAGCGGGCACGGGTGGTCCGCGAAGAGCGAGCCGCGGAAGTCGGCCTCGGAGAGCCCCACTTTTTGAATGAGGCTGCCCATGGCGCCATCGAGGAGCAGGATGCGGTCGCGCAGGAGCGGGCGGATGAGCTGGTATCTGTGCTTCATCGTTAAGATGGTTGTTTTTTCTTCTGGAGCGGCAAAGATAGGAATTTTGTGCCACAGATGAGCGCAGTGTTCCAAAGTCCGCGGGTGCCGTGCCATAAGAAAGCCGCCAGGCGGGGGGCTGACGTCTCCCCGTCTGGCGGCTGTGGCGGCTTGGGCTTAGCCTCAAGATCTATTTCACAAGTCTCTTGCCCTTGCCCACGTAGATGCCGCGCGGCAGCGAGCGCAAGTCTCCGCCCACGGGGCGGCCAGCCAGGTCGTAGAGCCGCGCGGGGGCGCCCCCGTCAGCCTCCGGCTCCCTGATGGCCGTGGCCTTCTCCACGTTGATGGTGATGGGCACGTCGACAGTGCGGCCGTTGGAGCACACGTGGATGGTGACCGTGGCCTCGCCTTGCGCAATGCCGCGGACGTGGAGCTTGCCCCCGGCCACCGTGGCCTCCACCACGCCCTCTGGCGTTATGTCCGCCACGGTCTTGACCATTGCGAAGCTTGAGTTGTCGGGGTCGTAGGCAATGTCCGCCAGGTCAATGTCCGCCTCGCCACCTGTCGTGACGCTCTGCGCCCCAATGGGCTGCGCCTCTGGCGACGCGTTGTCTGGGAACACGAAGACAGACGGGAACCAGTAGTGACGCTCCATGGGATATTGCCCCGCGAGCTCGCCGCTGTTGGTGTAGCGGCGCACCTCGTAGCTCGTGCTGGCAAAATCTTTGAAGAGCGAGACGAAGGCGTCGTCAGACACGGGGTCCACTCTGAAGCTGGCTCCGTAAATTTGCCAACCTTCGGAGCTGAAGTCGAGGAAAAGCTCCGTCACGCCAGTGTCAATGTCGTATTTGTAAATCTGCCAGCTTTGGAAATATTCTGTGACGACCCAGTATATCACATTGTTCCTGGCGCTGGCGCAGAGGCCGTCGGGCGTCCACGCTCCCCACGATTGGCTGGGGCCGCTCACCGGCAGGTCAATCTCCTCGAAGTCGAAGGTGCGAGGGTCAATCTTCAGCAGGGTCTGTGTCGTTGGCCCCATGAACTCAATGGAGGCCACGTTGGCCCAGATGTAGCCGTCCTTGCTCTGGCACAGGGTGCTGGGCACCATTCCTTCGCTGTCGTAGGCGCTCGGCTTGATGGTCTTCACTATTTGGTCGGTGACGGGGTCAATGACCAGGATCCCCTCAGACTGGTGGCAGGCCAAGACGGCGCTTTCTGTGCGAAGCATGGCGCCGCTCTGCGCATAGTACAGCTTGCCGTAGCCGTCGGTGTTGGGGTTCTCGGTCCCCTCTATGATCTTTTCGAACGCCATGTTGTCCAGGTTCAGCACGCAGATGCCGTTGGAGGTGGAGACGTAGCCCTTGTGCTCATCCACGCCCACGAAACTGCGGCCGTCGCCTCCGCCAGGCAGCTCCTCGAACCTGTTCAATATTTTGAGAGACGGCCAGTGGAACACTGAGAGCCGCCCGCCCGTCACGTCGGCGCCCCCGTCTTTGGCTTGCTTGCTCGTCACGTAGAAGCGGTCGCCGTAGATTACGCCTATGGGGGCGGTGCAGCCAAGCTGGACGTCGCTGCCGTTGACGGCCTGGATGACGCGGTAGGTGAAAGTGCCGTCAGAAGACAGGTGATTGACCGTGCTGTTGTTGTGGCCAAACCAGTCCTCGTTGACAATGAGGCACCCGTCGGTAAAGTCGGGGGTGCCTTGCGCCGCGACGTTTCCGGCAAGGCACAGCACGCTCAAAAGAGCAGTAAGTTTTTGCTTCATCAAAAAGTTGTTTTAAAGATAGTTATATATATGTAGAAGGTTCTTAGTCTGTCAGCGACAGGTCAAACGCCGCGCCCACCTCGGTGCTGGTCTCGCCGAGCCAGCCGCAGTCTTGGTTTTGCCCCGTGTAGACCCTTATGAAGTCCACGCCGGGGAGGCTGACGCTGTTTCCCTCTGAGTCAACGGCCCAGTCGATGTCGAAGCTGCAAAGGTCTTTTTTCGTGTTGGGGTGATTGTCCACATAGCCCCATCCGAACGAGTAGAGGACATAGTAACGCCCCACCCCGCTCTCGTCTACGGCAGTGGAGAGGAGCCGCGACCCGGAGAAAGACATCTCGTCTTCCTCTATCCATGCCGGGTAGTAGTCTTGCGCGTGGTATGAGTTTTTCCTGACGTATCCTTCGCCGCCTTGGTTGTCCGTCCAGCGGATATATTTGGAGTCGGTCACGTAGGCCTGCTTGTCGGGCTCGGGCGTGTGGTCCGTGGGCCTGTGATATGTTATCTCGTAGTGGTGGAGGCAGCTGTCTGGTTGCGAGTATGCGCTGCCGGCCAGTTCATACCACGGGTCGTCGGGCAGCCCGTTCATGTTCGCGTCTAGAGACACCATGACGATGCCCGGCTCGCAGCTGCCTCCCAGCTTGGCCCCATATTCGGGACGGTCGGAGTAGAACGCGTTGCCGTTTATGCGGAAGTCTTTCCGCCCGTGGCGGTTGGCCACCGTGTGGTCGAAGCCGAAGGTGACGTAGCCGCCGTAGGCGCCGAGGGTTATTATCTCATCGTTTGCCAGGCACTCGCCGGCTTTGGCGGCCATGTCGGCTCCGGTGTCGCCGTCGTCGTGCCTCGGCAGCATGTTGACGAATTGCCCCGGCGCGGGCCTGTATTCGTAGCATATGGCCGTCGTGGGGCTATACGCCTCGGCCTCGGCCGTGCCCACCACGGCGAATGTCTTGACCCGTGTCTGCCCGTCCAGTGTGGTCATGCTCAGGCGGATGCGCGTCACCTCGCCCGCGGCGGATGGCACCACAATGCAAGACCGCTCCCGCGACACCACCTCCCGAGTGCCGTCCTCCCCCTCTCTCTCCCACAGGTAGGCGCGCGCGGCGCGTCCGGCGTCGACAAGAGCCTTTTGCAGT
>SAMEA104315425__coassemble_790_pt1 | contig 21953 bp, 20 predicted proteins | sample SAMEA104315425__metabat2_high_PE_033 | metagenome-assembled genome bin SAMEA104315425 (sample SAMEA104315425) | gut metagenome | biome: Monkey gut; feature: monkey-associated habitat; material: faeces | place: China | collected 2013 | reverse complement strand
TAGTACAGAAGATTCTGGTTCTTTTAGTCTGGGTTCGAATCCTGGTGGGGCAACAGCCGAATGTGGCGGCGCAAGACACTGTCTTGCGCCGCTTTCTTGTTTATAAGACTGTCACAAAAACGTCTTTAGAGCGATTTATATGTGGCGCGGGCCTTGCCCCGTCTCCCGCCGCGGCGGCTGGCGTTTTCCCAATATGTGACGGCCGCGACAAAAGAAGCCGCGCCAACACCCACTCGGGCGTTGGCGCGGCTCTCAGAGGCCTGGCCGGAGCTCACTTGATAAGCCCCCTGCGCTTCAGCTCCTCCAAATCTTCGGGAGTGTCTATGCTCAGGCTCTCAAGCTCCGTCTCCAATGCCTTTATGCTATATCCGTTTTCCAGCCATCGCAACTGTTCCAGGCTCTCGCACTTCTCCAAGTCGCCCGGCTGCAACTTGGTCAGCTCGTGGAGCGTGGCCGTGCGGTAGGCGTATAGGCCTATGTGGTTCCAGAACTTGTGCGCCGCCAGCCAGTCATGTTCGGCCACGCCGCGCAGGTAGGGGATGGGGCTGCGGCTGAAATACAGGGCGTTGCCCTGTGCGCTGACCACCACCTTGGGCTTGTTGGGGTTGAAGAGGTCCTCGCTCTTGTCGGCGTGCTTCACCAGGGTGGCAATCCGCACGCTCTCATCGTCAAAGGCGCTTGTCAGCAGGTTCACCTGGCGCGGGCTGATGAAAGGCTCGTCGCCCTGAATGTTCACCACCACGCCATAGTTGCGCCCGTCTTCGGCCTCCACCTTGCTGGCCGCCTCGGCGCATCTGTCGGTGCCGCTCCTGTGTTGCGCCGACGTCATCACCACGCGCCCGCCAAAGGCCTCCACCGCGCGGGCTATGCGGGCGTCGTCAGTGGCCACGGCCACGTGGGGCAGAGCCTCGCGCACTTGCTCATACACCCTCTGAATCATCGGCTTGCCGCCTATGTCGGCCAATGGCTTGCCCGGAAATCGAGTCGAAGCGTAGCGCGCCGGGATGAGGCCCAGTATCTCTCTTTTGTCCATTTCTGTCTCGTTTTTTATCTCTCGGTAAAAGTAGCTAATTTTGAAGTCTCATACTTTCGCCCGATGGATAATTTGGAAATCAAAGCGCGTTTCGGCATCGTCGGCAACGACCCGGAGCTTCTCCGGGCCATCGACACAGCCGTGCAGGTGGCCCCCATCCAGCTCTCCGTCCTCATCATTGGCGAGAGCGGCACGGGCAAGGAGGTCTTCCCGCAAATAATCCACGCCTTCAGCGCCCGCAAGCACAAGCCCTATGTGGCCGTCAACTGCGGGGCCATCCCTGAGGGCACCATCGACTCTGAGCTTTTTGGCCACGAGAAAGGCGCCTTCACGGGCGCGCTCAACGAGCGAAAGGGCTATTTTGAGGAGGCCGACACCGGCACCATCTTCCTCGACGAGATCGGGGAGCTGCCACTGGCCACCCAGGCCAAGCTCCTCAGGGTCTTGGAGAAGGGTGAATATATGCGCGTCGGCTCCTCCGTCGTCAAGAAAACCGACGTCCGCATCGTGGCAGCCACCAATGTCGACCTCGAAAAGGCCATAGCCGAGGGGCGCTTCCGCGAAGACCTTTTTTACAGGCTCAATGGCGTCATGGTGCGCATCCCGCCTTTGAGAAAAAGGCTGGCCGACATCCCGGAGCTGTTTCATAAGTTCACGAGCGACTTCTCCGACCGAAACCACATCCCGCCCGTCAGGCTCACGCCTGAAGCGCAGCAGGTGCTCATGTCATACTCATGGCCGGGCAACGTCCGTCAGCTCAAAAATGTGGCGGATCAGCTCACCGTCCTCGCCCCAGACCGCACCGTCAGCGCCGAGGTCATGAGGCGATTCATCCCCCAGACGAGGCCGGCTGAGAGGCCCGTATTGCTCCCGCAGGTCGAGGGGGCGCAAAACGCGTCGTTTAATTCTGACAGGGAACTGCTCTACAAGGTCCTCTTCGACATGCGAAACGATGTCAACGACCTCAAGAGGCTCGTCCTCGCCCTGCTCAATGGAGACGGGGCCCACTTGAGCCAAGAGGACTTGAAAATTGTGCAAAAACTCTACCCGGCAAGCAAACAGCCCGACAGTGGCGCCACCGACGCCAATGCCGCCGAAGCGGAGATCCACCAAGTGGAGAAGATCGACCACTTCTCTCCCATGTCCTTCCACAAGGGAGTCGTGGACATCGTGCCGGTGCGCTCTTCCGACGCCGCCGACACGACATACGAGAACGCCGCCGACAATAATGACATCCCTTCGCTCGCTGAGAGTGAGAAGGAGCTCATCAAGAGGGCGTTGGCCAAGTATAAGAACAACCGCCGCAGGGTGGCCAAGGAGCTCCAGATCTCCGAGAGGACGCTCTACCGCAAAATCCATGACTATGGCATTGAAGATTAGCCGCGCGATGAGACGCGGCCTGGCGCTGATGGCCGCCGCCGCGTCGCTCGCGCTCACGGCGTGCACCGTCTCCATCACCATGAGCGGCGCTTCCATTCCCGAGAACCTCAACACCTTCTCCGTCCAATACATCAACAACAGGGCGCCACTCGTCAATCCCGACCTGAGCTCCACCCTCACCGAGGGCCTCAAAGACAGGATTCAAAACGAGTCACGACTCTCCCTGGTCAACGAGGGGGGAGACGTCGATTTCTCAGGAGACATAACGTCATACACCACAAAGCCCATGGCCCTCAAGGCCGATGCCGTGTCCGCGCAGACCAGGCTCACCGTCTCCGTCAAAATCCGATGCCGCAACGCCAAAGACCCAAAGAAAGATTGGGAACAGTCGTTCAGCGCATATCAAGACTACGACTCCGAGAACAATCTCGCCGATGTCGAGTCCGACCTCGTCCAGCTCATCGTTGAGGAGCTGACTGAGAACATCTTCAACAAGGCCTTCGCTGACTGGTAGCGGCGACCGTTTTGCCAAATGAACAAGGAGTCTTTCTACGCGGCCATAGACAACCCGTCCGCCATCACGCCCGAGCTCGTCGACCAGCTCGCCGCCACGTTGCGTCAGTTCCCCTACTTCCACGCGGGCTGGATGCTCATGGCCAAAGGGCTGAGCGTCACGGGCAGCGTCCATTTTGCGGCGAGCCTCAAGCAGGCTGCCGTCCACGTCTGGGACCGAGGAGCGCTCTACTGGCTCGTCCATGACCGCTATGACAAGCACCCGGCCGCTCAACCAGCCAGGCGCAAACCCGCGGCCGCGGCAAGCGGGGCGGCGCCCGAGGCGCCAGACGAAAGCCCTGTCTCCAAACCTAAGGCAGACGTCAGAGATGACCTTGGCGAGCCGAATGATAGTGCGCAAGCTCAGCCAACGGTGGTGTTCGCACCCGTGGATCCCCTCTGCGCCGCCGAGGCCGACGACGTGGCCGATGAGCTGGGACTGCTCGACTCCGACGACGCCCGAGGCCAGTCGACCTACAACATTGAGGATGTCGACAGCCATTTCTGCCGCCCCGACGAGCGATACACCTTCACCGATTGGCTGGACTACACCTGCCAGCTCCAGACCATAGGCCGCGAGGAGACCCGCCAGAAGCACAGGGGGCAAGACCTCATTGACCGCTTCCTGAGCGCCGGAGACGAACTCATTGTGCCACAGCAGACTGACAAAGCGCAAGCGACAGACTCCAAGAAGATTGAGGACGAGAGCGTCCGCGAAAATGACGACATCCTCACAGAGACTTTGGCCTCCATCTACCTCAAACAGAAGCAATATGCCAGGGCCATTAACATATTTAAAAAGCTAAGTTTGAAATATCCCGAAAAAAGTGGTTACTTTGCCGCTCGAATATCTGAAATCGAAAATCGTAATCCATAAATCAACAAGATGTTCCAAACTGTAATATGGCTGATGATCATCGTCAGCGTCTTCATGGTCATCATAGTCCTCGTCCAGAGGTCCAAGGGCGGCGGCCTCAACCAGAGCTTCGCCAGCCAGACTCAGATCATGGGTGTCCGCAAGTCCACCGATTTCGTTGAGAAAGCCACATGGACTCTCGCCGCCCTCCTCTTCGTCTTCTCGCTCGTGTCCGTAGCCTTCATGCCTTCTGGCGTCCAGGGCGCGACGCAAGACGCCGGCCTCGACCAGCTCCTCGAAAACCGCGGGGCCAACACGCAGGGCGCTGCCCCCTCTTTTGACGCGCAAGCCCCCGAGGCTCCCGCCGCCCCGGCAACCGACGCTCAAGACGCCTCTGCCCCCGCGGCCCAGCCAGAGAAAGCCGAGTAGGACAGCACTTCTCGAAATGACAGCAAAGCCAGACAGCGGCGCGCACGCCGTGGCATTCTGAAAATACTCTCCGGGGCGGACGCGTATCTCTTGCGCTTCCGCCCCTTAATTCTTTTACACGCCACATGGCAAAAAACTCCAACTACCAGCTCGTCATCGTCGAGTCTCCCGCCAAGGCCAAAACCATAGGTCAGTTCCTTGGCGACGACTTCATCGTCAAGTCCAGCTATGGGCACATCCGCGACCTTCAGAAAAACAATTTCGGCGTGGATGTCAAAAACGACTTTGCCCCGCTCTACGTCATCCCCGATGACAAAAAGCAGGTGGTTGCCGAGCTCTCCAAGCTAGCCTCTTCGGCGCAGTGCGTATGGCTCGCGTCCGATGAAGACCGAGAGGGGGAGGCCATATCGTGGCACCTGGCCGTGGTCCTTGGGCTCGACGTGCCCTCCACCAGGCGAATCGTCTTTCACGAGATAACTAAAGGGGCAATCCTCAAAGCCATTAAGAATCCGCGCCACATCAACATGAACCTTGTCGACGCGCAGCAGGCCAGGCGAGTCCTGGACAGGCTCGTGGGCTTTGAGCTGTCTCCCGTCTTGTGGCACAAGGTCATGCCTAAGCTCTCTGCCGGGCGTGTGCAGTCTGTGGCGGTGCGAATCCTCGTGGACAGGGAGCGAGAGATCATCGCCTTCAAGCCAAAGTCGGGCTTCTCCACGTCCGCCGCGTTCTCCCTCACGGCCAAAGACGGGCGTGCCTACCAGATTCACGCCGAGCTCACCCCGCGCCTTGACGACATTGACCAGGCGCAGACCTTCATGGAACGCTGCGCCGGAGCCAAATTCCAAGTCTCGGCAGTAGACAGCAAGCAGCTCACGCGCAAGCCAGCGCCGCCATTCACCACCTCAACTCTGCAGCAAGAGGCAAGCCGAAAACTCGGCATGTCAGTGCAACTCACCATGATGACCGCGCAGTCTCTCTATGAGGCCGGTCTCATCACATACATGCGTACCGACTCCGTCAACCTCTCCGACACGGCTCTCGAGGCCGCGCGCGGCATGATCTGCTCCACCTTCGGTGAGCGCTATCATCAGCGAAGGCAATTCAAGACCGACACCAAGGGCGCCCAAGAGGCCCACGAGGCCATTCGACCCACGGCGCTTGAAAATCAGGCCATTGACGGCACGCCAACAGAGCAGAGGCTCTACAAGCTAATATGGAACAGAGCCGTGGCCTCGCAAATGGCCGACGCGCAGATCGAGCGCACCTCCATCTCCATCGCCTCGCCCGACCCCAAGGAGCGCTTCATAGCCTCGGCCGACGTCATCAAGTTCGACGGCTTCATGAAGCTATACATCGAGGGAGACGACAATGACGAGGCGACAGACAGCCCCGCCGCCGTGCTGCCAAGCGTCGAGGTGGGAGACGAGCTGGCCCTGACTTCTCTCTCCAGCCGTGAGAGATGGACGCAAAGGCCGGCCCGATACAACGAGGCAGCCTTGGTCAAAAAACTCGAGGAGATGGGAATCGGCCGACCGTCTACCTATGCGCCAACCATATCCACCATTCAGAACCGAGGCTATGTGGTCAAGGAGTCGAGAGAGGGCGCCTTGCGAACCTATCGCACCCTCACCCTCCGCGACGGGGCCGTCATACGCTCGCAGGCCACAGAGAACTCCGGTGTGGAGAAAAACAAGCTCTTCCCAACTGATGTCGGCATGGTCGTCACCGATTTCCTGCTCAAGCAGTTTGACGAAGTCATGAGCTACGACTTCACGGCCAACGTCGAGAAGCAGTTTGACGAGGTCGCCGAGGGCAAGCTCAAGTGGCAGACGGTGATTGAGGACTTCTATCGCCCATTCCACCGCCAGGTGGACTCCACCATGGAACAGTCGCAAAAAAGCACCGGCGAGAGGCTCTTGGGAGCCGACCCCGCCTCCGGCGAGCCGGTCTCAGTGCGCATAGGACGCTTCGGCCCAATGGCGCAGATCGGTGAGACGACCGAAGACGGCCCCAAGCCGCGCTTCACTTCTCTCCGAAAAGACCAGCACATCGAGACCATCACTCTCCAAGAGGCTCTCAAACTCTTCGAGTTGCCACGCAACATCGGGACGTTTGAAGACAAAGACGTCGTGATAGGCACCGGGCGCTTCGGGCCATATGTCCGCCACGATGGCAAATTCGTCTCGCTCAAGAAAGAGGACGACCCCTACACCATAACGCTCGCCGAGGCAATCCAGAGGATTGAAGACAAGAGAGAGGCCGATAGGAACAAGCTCATCAAGGCTTTCGACCAAAACCCCGACCTCAAAGTGCAAAACGGCCGGTGGGGCCCTTACATTGCCTACGGCAAGGCCAACGTCAAGATTCCCAAGGGAACCGACGCCGCGTCGCTGACGTATGAGCAGTGCATGGAGCTGTGCGAGCAGCAAGGCGCGGACCCAACAAAGAAAAAGTCTAGGTTCGCTAAGGCCTCTACCGTAAAAGAGAAGACCGAAGAGGTTGAAAAAGAGGATACTAAGAAAAAAACTACTAAGACGGCGGCCAAATCGTCTTCCACAAACGCAACACGCAAAAAGGGAAAAGCGTAATAATGAGAGGCCATAGAGACAAAAGCGAAATCCGTCTAGTCCATTATGTCCAATGAGGCGATGATGAGCCCGACGACAGACAGTGCGGAAAATGCCATGCGCAGCTTGCAGGCAAGCCCTCTCTGCTCCACTCCTCCACCGGTCACTTTGAAAGTCGACTGTGCGTCAAGGAGAAAAAATGTGAGGTTTTGCAGGACAAAGAGTGCATTATCGGCATTTTTTAGCTTAATTTGCGTTCTAGTAGGTAGCTTGGCCCTGGCGCAGAGCGAGCCGCAGTATACTGGCAGTTTCGCCATGCCGTCAGTGGTCAATCCGGCCGCGGCGGGCTGCGGGGGGCTCACAAGCGCCACGGCGGCTTTCAGGCAACAGTGGGTAGGCTTCGACGGGGCTCCCAAGCAGTTCCTGCTTAATGCCGACACGGAGATCGCGTTCTTGCATAACTTCCACGGCCTGGGACTTACGGCTGTGCAAGACAAGGCGGGGGCCGTCACGGCGCTCAACCTCGCGGCCTCCTACAGCTATCACATCTACCTTGACAAAGGCATCCTTGGCCTGGGGGCCAGGTTCGGTGTCTACAACGTCAAGTTCGAGGCTGGCGACCTCCACACCTCGCCCTCCGGCCTGCAAGACGACTATCATCAGGAGTCTGACGAGGCCTTGTCGGGGGCAGATGACAGCCAGTCCGCTTTCGATGTCGGGCTTGGGGCTTTCTTTCAGTCCGAGGCCTCGTTCCTCAGCCTGTCAATGGCGCACCTGACAGCCCCTGAGCTGGAACTGAAAAACGGAGCGAGGCTCAAAGTCAGGCCAGTGCTGCTTTTAGGCGCGGGCCGACTTTTAGGACGCGACGTGAGGGCGCGCTCTTTCGAGCCTAGGCTCGCTTTCATGACAGATTTTGCGTCATGGCAGCTCGAGCTTATGGCCAACTTCAATTTCAACCGGTTCTTTTGGGCCGGGGTGGGGGCTAGGCTGCAAGACGCCTTGCCGGTCGCGGCGGGAGTGAGGCTCCGAAACGGGTTAGACATATCCTACGCCTACGACATCTGCCTATCGAAGCTGAAGAGATATAACACCGGCTCGCACGAGATCGTGGCGCGCTACTCTTTCGACTTCGACAGGCAAAAACCTACCAAAAGGTACAAAAGCGTTAGAATACTGTAACGAAAAACAGGACATACACACTGAATCCTATGATAAGAGACGTAGCGTTTTATGCTGTGGCCTTGATGCTGATTACGGGCTGTAGTGGAACCACCGGCGGCGAGCTCGTCGGCGTTGAGCGCGGTGCGCAGTTCTATGAACCCGACCCCTATGGCATGGTCTTCGTGCCGCAGGGCAGCTTCAATATGGGTCAGAACGAGCAGGACGTGGCCGCGCTGACCAATGCGCTAACGAAGACTGTCACCGTCCGTTCCTTCTGGATGGACGAGACCGAGATAACAAACTCCGAGTACCGCCAGTTCGTCAACTGGGTGCGCGACTCCCTCGCGCGCAAGGCCCTCGGCGAGGCCAATGAGGAGTTCCTCATCACCGAAGACCGCGATGGCAATCAGCTTGAGACCCCCCTCATCAACTGGGATAAGGAGCTCGACTGGAAAGATCCGGATAACCAGGAGGCCCTCGCTTTCCTCTACTATGACGAGGGCGAGCGTTTCTTCGGCATGAAGCAGTTCGACAACCGTAAGTGGCAGTACACCTACGATTGGGTGGACCTTCAGCAGGCCGCCAAGCTCGAAAACAGGTTCGACCCTAATGATGGCGAGGAAGGCAAGTATCACGGCACGGTCTACGACATCAACGGCGAGGCGAAGAACCTGGAGGAGGAAGGACGAAAGGGCTTCATCATGCATGACAAGGTATGGGTCTACCCCGACACCTTGTGCTGGATCCAGAATTTCACTTACTCCTACAACGAGCCCCAGGCTCGCATGTATTTCTGGCACCCAGGTTATGATACGTACCCTGTCGTGGGTGTCAACTGGAAGCAGGCCACGGCTTTCTGCATCTGGCGCTCCAACCTCCTCAACGACTACCTCAAGAAGGAGCATCAGCCCATGGCCATGGACTACCGCCTCCCGACAGAGGCCGAGTGGGAATATGCCAGCCGTGGCGGCCTTGAGCACGGCGTCTACCCCTGGGGCGGCTACTACACGCGCAACAATCGCGGCTGCTTCGTGGCGAACTTCAAGCCCATGCGTGGCCGATACACTGACGACGGCTCTGTCATGACCTCTGCCGTGGCCAGCTACGCCCCCAACGAGTACGGCCTCTTCGACATGGCCGGCAACGTGGCCGAGTGGACTTCTTCAGCCTATGACGAGTCCTCCTACATCTACACGCACGATATGAACCCCGACTATAAGTACAACGCCTTGCCAGACGACCCCATCGTCATGAAGCGTAAGGTTGTCCGCGGTGGCTCTTGGAAAGACATTGCCTACTATCTCCAGTGCGGCACCCGCTCTTATGAGTATCAGGACAGCTCCTCGTGCTACATTGGCTTCCGCTGCGTCCGCGACTATATCGGTGAGTAGTAGGGTGCCATGCTTCCATTAAACAGTTATCTATATCAAACTAAAGATCTTATGACTCTAACAGAATTCGTCACTAGCCCCGCTTACAAGAAGTTCATGGGTTACGTTTACGGCTTTGGTGCCGCTGTCGCGATCATTGGCGCGCTCTTTAAGATTCTTCACCTCCCCGGCGCCAGCGTCATGCTTGTCGCGGGTCTGGGTGTCGAGGCGCTCATCTTTGCGCTTTCTTCTTTCGAGCCGCCCCATGAGACTCCGGATTGGAGCCTTGTATACCCTGAGTTGGCTGGTCTCGAGCCTGTTGAGGGTCGCTCGCATCACGGCGGCAACGCCGGCGGCAACGGTGGTGACACTCTTTCTGGCCTCGTGCAGAGTGGCGCCATTGATCAGGGCACGGTAGATAAACTCGCTGATGGCGTCAAGAAGCTAGCTTCCACCACCTCGCAGCTCTCTGACCTCTCTGGCGCTTCCGTGGCTACTGAGTCTTATCTCAAGAACGTCAAGGTCGCCGCCGATCAGCTCAACCAGTTCTCCGCTGCGCAGTACAACGTCACCGAGGCCGGCAACAAGTTCGCCGCCAAGATGGCCGAGGAGGGTGACAAGTTCTCCACCTCCTTCTCCAAGCTCAACACGGCTTTCGCCGCGCAGGCAGAGCAGTCTTCCAAGCTCGGCAGCAACATGACCGCCATCTCTGAGGCCTACCAGCAGCAGCTCAACGGCCTCAAGAGCCAGCTCGAGTCTTCCAAGAGCGTCACCTCGGGCCTCTCCTCCATCTCGCAGGAGATCGCCGCTTCCGTCGAGGGCGTCAAGGAGTATCGTCAGCAGATCGCAAGCCTCAGCAAGACCGTAGGCGAGCTCAACAACATCTACGGCAATATGCTCAGCGCCATCCGTCGCTAGGTCGGCAGGCGCATTTTCTTACTGACTTTTGTAGAATCTCATAATACCATATAGATAATGAGTGGTGGTAACTGTCCGGAAACCCCTAGACAGAAGATGATCGGCATGATGTACCTCATGCTGACCGCCATGCTCGCCCTCAACGTCTCTGGTGACCTGCTCAACGCCTTCGACCTTGTCGATCAGAGCATCAGGAACCAGAAGAAGACAACTGAGGAGAAGCTTGGACTGTCCTACTATAATTTTGAAGCCAAAGCGCAGCAGAACGAGCAGAGGGTTAAGCCAAAGTATGAACTCGCCCTCGAGGTCAAGGCTAAGTCCGACTCTCTCGTCTCCTACATCCAGTCTCTCAAGCAGACCATGATCGACGTGGCGGATGGCAAAGATTCCGGCTCCACGCCTGAGAACTATCTCAACAAGAGCGACCAGGACAAGGCCGGTCAGGTCATGATGGTTGAGAATGGCGGCAAGCGTCTCTATCAGTTCAGGGATGCGCTTCTGGCCTATCGCGAGTCTATGCTCAACGCTGCGCAGGCTGACACCTCGCTTCCTGTTGACTCCATGCTCATCCATGCCATTAACACAGCCATCGAGGCACCCGATGCCGACGCTACTGCCGTGCAGATGAACGAGTGGGGCGCAAGGCTCTTTGAGCACCTCCCGCTGGCCGCCACCATGGGTCTTCTCTCGGCTGTTCAGAGCAACGTCAGGAATGTTGAGACCGATGTCGTCAACTACCTCTACAAGTCCATTGACGCCGCGTCGTTCAAGTTCAATGTCCTCGTCCCCCTCGTCATCCCGGAGTCCCAATACGTCATCCAGGGCGGCCAATACAAGGCGGACATTATGCTTGCGGCTTATGACGACACCATGGAACCCATCGTCTCCGTTGGCGGCCAGAAGTTGCCCACTGAGGGCGGACGTGGCAAGTATGTGGCGTCTGCATCATCGGTCGGCATGAAGACCTATGAGGCTAAGCTCCAGATTCCAGACCCTGTCACGGGTGAGTTGAAAGACTATAACGTGACTGCCAATTATGAGGTCGGCGCGCCGAGCCTCGTCGTATCCGCAACCAAGATGAACGCCATGTACCGTGGCCTTGAGAATCCTATCGAGGTCTCAGTGGCTGGCGTCTCTCCCTCTGATCTTATCGCCTCTTGCCAAGGCGGATCCATGTCGCGCAGTGGCGCGGGCTATGTCGTCAAGCCGGGCGCTCCCAAAGAGATCACCATAAGCGTCCAGTCCAAGGCGGGCGGCAAGGTGCAAAACTTCGGCTCTAAGAAGTTCCGTGTATATGACGTTCCTGACCCTGTCGTGACTGTCACCGGCACAAAGAATGGCAACCTCACCAGGTCTGCGCTTAACGGCTTCGAGGTCAAGGCCGAGCTGAAGGACTTCGTCTTCGACGTTAACTTCAAGGTCACCTCGTTCACCGTCTCCACCACCAAGAACGGCTTCCTTATCTCTGAGAATGTCAAGGGCAGCAGCAAGCTGAATAAGAATGCGTTGGAGATGATGAAGAGCGTTGCGCGCAACAACCGAGTCTATGTCGAGAGTGTGAAGGCTGTGGGCCCCGACGGTCGAGAGCGTTCTCTCAACGGCATCACTCTTAAAATGCAGTAAACTTTTTGCACTACCAAGGTATGAAGAAGTTGTTTTTGCTTCTGGCCGTCCTCCTCGCGACGCCAGTGTTTGCACAGGATGATGCCAGTGCCGTCCTTGAGGGCGAGACTGATGGCGTTGTCGATGGCATCGTGAAGAAACAGCACATAAAGAACAAGAGGAACATGACCCCGGCTTACGTCCGTGAGGCCAACGTCCTTTGGTCCAAGACCATATGGCGCATCATCGATATGCGTGAGAAGCAGAACCTCTATCTCTTCTATCCAACCAACAGCGTTGATGAGAGGCGGTCGCTCTTCCGCACTCTTCTCGATGCCATCAATGCCGGCGAGTTGAAGGCCTACAGCACTGTGACCGACAACGAGTTCGAGACTGAGATATCAGTAAATGATGTCTTCGAGAAAGTGGGTGCCTCCCCCGTGGATTCTGTTGAGGCTGTCGACCCCGAGACTGGAGAGAAGGTCATGAAGTATGTCTATGACATGAAAGGTGGCATACACTATGACGAGGTCAAGAAGTTCATGATCAAGGAGGTTTGGTTCTTCGACAATAAATACACGATGATGAAGTGCCGTATCCTTGGCCTTTGCCCCATTGTTGAGCAAATTAATGAGGAGGGCACGCGCGTCGACCAGAAGACACTCTTTTGGATCTACTATCCCGACGCCGCTCCTTTCTTGGCCAAGCAGGAGGCCTTCTCCTACTCCAACGACGCCCAGAGGCCCTCGCTTTACGACCGTCTTGAGGCGCGCCAGTTTGGCAGCTACATCTATCGAGAGTCTAACGTCTACGACAACCGTATCATCACGAGCTACGCTAAGGGCATGACCAGCAATATTGAGGCTGAGCGCATTGCCAACTCAATCTTCCAAAAGGAGCATGACATGTGGGAGTATTAGTCACATGTCATAACCTAGGATAGAAACCTTTACGGGGGGAGGCTCTACTGACGACGACTGTAGGACCTCCCTCTTCTTTTTACCTCAGCGGCAAAGCTTAATTTTCCAAACTTTACACTATGAAAAGCCAAAAACTCACACTTACGGCAGTGTCTGCGGCTGCGTTGTTGCTCTTTGCGGCGCCGCATATTGTCTCTTGCTCAGACTCCGACCCCGCAAGTGAGCCAGAAGTCCCGCCAGCCAAGCACGATGATGCTGTAGACACCGCACGCCAAAAGCAATCGGCCCTAGAGAAGCTGATGGCCAATGGGGCGGACTTGGTCGTGACAGGAGAGGCCTATGCCATCGCCGCGACATCAGCAAGCATCCCATTGCGTGTCAATGCGGATAAGGAAAACCTGCCAAGCTCGCACATCGCCATTGTTTTGTCTGACTACCCCGACGTGGCCCTTGACTACGACCGCGGCAACATCGAGTTCTACTTAACGTCGAAGTCTGTTGATGAGGACGGAATTGCCATAGCCCATATGGACGACCTTACGCCCTGCACATCCTATCGCTACCGAGCTTTCTATCACTACAATGAGAAGGAGACGGCATATGGTGAAGAGATGAGTTTCACAACAACCGAGCCCGACGTTTTTGAGGCTGAGGCCGTTGATCTGGGTCTTTCAGTAAAGTGGGCGTCCGCCAATTTAGGCGCCACGCGCCCCTATCAGTCCGGCGTCTTTTATTCCTACGGGCAAGTGGAGCGCCATCCCGACGGCTCTTCCGTGGCAAGCGGAGACATTTGCGGCACGGCGCAAGACGCGGCCGCCGTCGAGCTGCCAGACGGGTGGGCCATGCCGACGAGGGCCCAAATCTTGGAGCTTGTCAACAGTTGCACATGGAAAGAGTCCGTCGAACACGGCTATGCCGGTTACCGAGTCTACGGCGTCAACGCGCGCAGCCAATATTCCATCTTCATACCCTTTGCGGGCTACTATAACGCCTCCGGCGTCCTGATGTCATCGCGCCAAGGCTTCATGCTGTGGGCGGGTCAGCAAGACGGTGCCGACGAGCGGGAAGCCCTCTGCCTGCGCCTCATCTCCGGGCAAGGCACAACGGGGCAGCTTGGGGCGGTTAACAAGACGTGGAGGCTGCCAATCCGCCCGGTCAAAAAGTGAAGGGATATTGCTATATTTGTCTAGGTATTGCGCGCCATTCAATAACATCTATTCATAATGCCAGACAATCTCTATTGCGTCATCTTGGCCGGAGGCACGGGCTCGAGGCTTTGGCCTCTTAGCCGGCCTGAGAGGCCCAAACAATTTCTCGACATCCTCGGAGTGGGGCGGACTATGCTCCAACTGACCTATGACAGATACCGCAAAATATGCCCGCCAGAGCGTTTTGTGGTCGTGACGTTGGAAGAGTATCGCCCTTTTGTGGAGGAGCAATTGCCCGACGTGCCATTGGCCAACATCTTGTGCGAGCCTTTCAAGAGAAACACTGCCGCCTCCATAGCGTTTGCGGGCGCTTTTTTGAAACAAGTGGCGCGGGACTCGACGATGGTCGTGACACCGGCCGACCATTTGATAATTGACAACGAGGTCTTTGTGTCGTCTGTCCTCTCGGCGGTGGACTTCGCCCAGTCCGATGACCGCCTCATGACCATAGGCATCAAGGCTTTCCGCCCAGAGACGGCCTATGGCTACATCCAGGTGGGCGGCCGTCTGGCGGGGTCGGACGAGAATCCCGTCCACGCCGTCAAGACGTTTACCGAGAAACCCGACGCCGACATGGCGAACACTTTTTTTGAGTGTGGCGATTTCTGTTGGAACTCGGGAGTCTTCATCTGGAGGCGCGAGACAATAGAGGCGGCCATGCGCCGCTACGCCCCGACGCTCCAGCAGGCTTTTGACGTCTTGGACACTATGCCCGTCTCGCGATGGACCGATGGAGCCCTGCGCTCCGCCTACGAGCAGGTTGAGACCATATCTGTGGACTACGCCGTGATGGAAAAGGCGCGAAACGTGGTGGTGTGTCTCACTCGCGCCACGTGGAGCGACATTGGCGGCTGGGGCGCCATCTATGAGCAATCGGCCAAAGACCAGTCTGGCAACGCCGTGGTGAACGGCAACGCCTTCTTGAAAGACGCCGAAGGGTGCCTGATCCATGCAGACCGCAAAGACCGTGTCGTGGTGGACGGTCTGAAGGACTATATGGTGGTGGTCCGCGATGGAGTGACCCTCGTCTGCCCGCGCTCTCGAGGGGCGCAGGCGTGGCGATACGCATCCGAGCTGAGGGCAGAGATGGACAGCTAGGCTTGGAGCCCACATCATTGGCGAAGCGCCTCTAATCATTTAGGGGCAAAATATATTCGCCCCCGCACGCCATCGGTATGCGGGGGCGAACTGATTTTTGATTTCTTTGCATATTTGACTGTTATTGACTACTTTTGCGCAGTTGTCATAGATATGCCATATCGTCGTCTGCCAAATACTGATCAGGCTCGGTTGCGGTCGCTCAAAGCCGCCCTGGAGCAGGTGAGAACGGTCTCGCCAGCCGACTTGATGTTCTCGCAGAAGACGGCTCTTGAAGCTGAGTCTTTCACCCCGCTTTTTGAGCAGACGGTGCAGATGTGCCTAGACTGCAAAGAGCGTCAGGCCGCGGTGAGCCGCCAAGTGGCGGAGTCGGGCCGAGTGGCCAGGCTATATCTGTCACATTTCGTGCAGGTGTTCAACATGTGCGTGGCCCGCGGAGAGATCAAGCCCGCGGCGAGGACCATGCTGGGGCTCGACGCTTGCGGCAATGCGGTTCCTGACTTGTCGGCCGACAAGGCCTTGATTGACTGGGGCCGCAAGATCGTGGAGGGCGAGGAGGCGCGCATGGCCAATGGGGGCGGCAACAGGATCTACAACCCTTCCATCGCGCTGGTGAAGGTGAAGCTCCAAATTTTCGAAGACAACTATAACAAGCACAGGGACATATTGCAGACTGTCCAAAAATTCAAGGACAAACTGGATGAAGCCCGCGTGAAGGCCGACGAGATCATCCTCCATCTGTGGAACGAGGTGGAGGGCAGCGTGGATCCCGTTGACACTGACGAGAAAAGGGAAATGTGCCAGCGCTACGGCGTGGTCTATTTCTATCGCCCCCAGGAGAGGCAGAAGGAGTTCCTCCTGGGGCAGATATAGGGGCGCGGCAGGAGGCGAGGATATAACAAATCAACAATAAGAAAAAGACATGGAGGACGAACTTGAGCTCATCATGGAAGAGTTGAAGGAGCAGATGGGCAAAGCCATCGAGCACCTTGACTATGAGCTTGGCAAGATAAGGGCAGGCAAGGCCAACCCCCACGTGTTGGACGACATCAAGGTGGAGTATTTCGGAGCGCCCACGCCTCTGGCGCAGGTGGCCAACGTCACCGTTCCAGACCCGCGCACCATCGCCGTCAAGCCTTGGGAGAAAAACATGATTGGCCCTATTGAGAAAGCCATCATGGCCGCGAACCTGGGCCTCAACCCCGACAATAACGGCGAGATGATCCGAATCATGATCCCGCCCCTCACCGAGGAGCGACGCCGCGACCTGGCCAAACTCGCCAAGAGGACGGCCGAGGAGTCTAAGGTGGCCATCCGAAACATCCGCCGAGACGCCATTGAGAACGTCAAGAAACTGAAGAAAGAGGGACTTGGCGAGGACGTCCAGAAAGACAAGGAGGCAGAGATCCAGAAAATCCACGACGCCTATATCAAGAAGGTCGATGAGATGTACGCCCTCAAAGAGAAAGACATCATGACCGTGTAGCGGCCACGCATGGAGGCAAAGACAAAACCCGGCAAGGCGAGAACCGCCTGTCGGGTTTCGCTCTGTATGGCCGCCGCGCTCTCTGCAAACCAGAAACACTGCCGAGCGACGCCGCAACCGCATGGCTCAGCTGTGCGTATACTAGGGCACAAATAACCTATTCACACATATGTACATTAAGAAAATCCCTATCCTGCTGTCTCTCGCCGTGGCCGCCCTCTTGTGCGCGCTGGTGCTGGGCCTCACGGCCGAAGACGAGGATCAGACCTATGGCGGTTCGCTTGTGGCGGAGGGCGCCGAGGCGCCAGACTTCGCCGTGGCGGACAGTTACGGCGAGGTGTATCGCCTCTCCGACTGGAAGGGGCGAGTGGTGGTGCTGGACTTTTGGGCGTCGTGGTGCCCAGACTGCCGGCGCGACATCCCAGCCCTCAAGCTCATCCGCGAGGTCTATGGAGAGAAGGCCATGTTCGTGGGAGTCTCTTTCGACCATTCGAGAGACGCTTGGGTCAAGTGCGTGGAGGATAACTCTATGGACTGGCTGCAACTGAGCGAGTTGAAAAAATGGCAAGACTCCGAAGTGGCGAAGGCCTATGGCATAAAGTGGATTCCGTCTGTCGTGGTCGTGGGGCCCGACGGCCGAGTGATCCTCTCTACAGTCACGCTCTCAAAGGTGCGCAATAAGCTCCACGAGCTCTTTGACGAGTAGCCTCCCCAAGGTGCGGGAGCGGGCATGGCCCCCTGCGCGGAGACGCGTGGGGGGCTCTCTCTTTAGATGGACAAGATGGAAGCTCACCCCCATTATCTTTTTCGCTTACTTCGCAGGCGAAAGTTAAAAAACTATCCTATGAAACTATTATCCCTAATCGCCGCGCTCGCTCTCTCTGTCGGTGGCACGGCGCTCGCGCAAGAGCAGCCCGCGGGCTCCAATCTTCTGACCCGCGGATATCGCGGTTTTGTAGACGGCAGCCTTGTCTGCGGAAATCTGGAGACTGACGGGTTGGACTTCTCCCGCACGAACATTGGCATCATGACGGCCCACGGCTTCCAGTTCAACCCTCATATTTTCCTTGGCGGCGGCCTAGGCTTCCGTTTCAATGCGGGTGGAGACGACATATATTGGTTAGATTCCGATGAGACCGTGGAGGCCTACAATGTCTACCTCCCCATTTTCGCGGCTTTTCGCTACGACATCATGGACAAGAAAGTCAGCCCGTTCCTTGAGTATCGCCTTGGCGGCTACGCCAGCCTCAGTGCCGATGAATATTGCTCGCTCGGAGGCATATATATGAACATGAACTTTGGCGTGCGCATTAAGCGGCTCAACATCTCATGTGGCTATGAGACCATGCCCGGCACGTTCTCCATAGACTTGGATAATATGGGTTCGGCGGATATTGACGTGAAGCAGAACTCGTTCGTCTTCCGCGTGGGCGTTGACGTCGGCAAGCGCAGGTGAGCCGTGGGCGTTAGTCCCATACACCACGAAGCCCCGAGGCGCTCTCTCGCCCCGGGGCTCTTCATGCGCTCCCTAAAAAAAGCATAAGGGCCGCCCCGCTAACCTTGCGGGGCGGCCCTCGACATGCCTCAGCGGGCTGTTAGTCAATGATGGAGACCCATCCGTGGGTGTCTGGCTCATCGCCATACTGAATGGCGCGGAGCTTGTGGTAGAGCGCGGTGCAGACGGGGCCTGGCTTGCCGTCTTTGCAATATTCGTAGCTCTTGTTCAGGTCAATGTCGTCAATTTTCGAGATTGGGCTCACCACGGCGGCCGTGCCGCACTCGGCAGCCTCCTCAAACGTGGCCAGCTCCTCCTCAGGAATCTGCCTGCGCTCCACCTTCATGCCCATGTCCTCCGCCAGCTGCTGGAGGCTCATGTTGGTTATGGAGGGCAGGATGGAGGTCGACTTGGGAGTGACGTATGTGTTGTCCTTGATGCCGAAGAAGTTGGCGGGGCCGCACTCGTCGACATATTTCTTTTGCTTGGCGTCCAGGTAGAGGACGGCGGAGTAGCCCATCTTGTGACCGAGGTCTCCAGGCACGAGGCTGGCCGCGTAGTTGCCGCCCACCTTGTATGTGCCGGTGCCGAGGGGCGCCGCGCGGTCATACTGGCGGAGGATGACCACCGGCGTGGCCTTGAAGCCGTCTTTGAAATAGGGGCCCACGGGCTGGACGAAGATGAGGAACAGATATTCGGTAGAGGGACCCACGCCGATGCGCGGCGAGATGCCGATGAGCAGCGGGCGGATGTAGAGGGAGCAGCCGCTCTCATAGGGCGGGACAAAACGCTCGTTGAGCTTGATGACCTTGCGGACGGCCTCTTCAAACTTGTCTATCGGCAGCTTGGCCAGCATGATGCCATCGCTCGTGTGCTGAAGGCGCTTGGCGTTCTCGTCCATGCGGAAGACGCGGATCTTCCCGTCCTTGCCGCGGAAGGCCTTCATGCCCTCAAAGGCCTCTTGACCGTAGTGGAGGCAGGTGGACGCCATGTGGATGTGGATGGTCTCCTCCGATGAGGTCTCAATCTCGCCCCACTTGCCGTCTCGGTAATAGCAACGCACGTTATAGTCGGCCTTCATGTAGCCGAAGCCAAGGTTGCCCCAGTCTATGCTATTATTGTCCATAATGATATTTTATGTGTCCTTTTGTCGTGCTTGAATCGTTCTATTTTTCACAAAGCTAATATTTTTATTCTCATATTGTCCGCTGCCCACCTCCTTTTTGTCCCCATCCTCCACAATTTGAGTATATCACCTAAAGGAAGCCTTGGCAAGGCCCGAGCCTCCGAATGGGATGGCGCGAGGCCGGCGGATTTTTCTTTTTGCCCTTTTTGCCATATTTTTGCCAATGACTGGCGTCTGCGCGACGCACAGACCTAACGGTAAGACAAATAAGACGATGTTCTCAGGGATAGTAGAGGATGCGGCCACCGTCGTGGCCGTCCGCAAAGATGGTGGCAACGTCCACCTGACGCTCCGTTGCGCTTTCGCGCGCGAACTGACCATTGACCAAAGCGTGGCGCACAACGGCGTGTGCCTCACGGTGGTGAGCAAAGAGGGAGACACATATACCGTCACGGCTGTGGCCGAGACCCTGCGGCGCAGCAATCTGGGTCTGCTCCAGCCCGGAGACGCTGTGAACGTGGAGCGCAGCATGCTGATGAACGGACGACTCGACGGGCACATTGTCCAAGGCCATGTCGACTGCACCGCGCGGTGCGAGAGCGTCAGCGAGGCCGACGGCAGCTGGTACTACAAGTTCCGATACTCAATTGACAGGCAAAAGGCGCGCGAGGGCTACTTCACGGTCGAGAAAGGCTCCGTATGCGTCAATGGCGTCAGCCTCACGGTGGTGGAGAGCCTCGATGACGGATTCTCCGTGGCCATAATCCCCTATACGCATGACCATACCAACTTCTGCCAGATAACGGCGGGCTCCGTGGTCAACATTGAGTTCGACATCATCGGCAAATACATATGCCGCATGAACAGTTTCAAGTAACGCCCGCAGCATGACAACCCCCAACATGGCGCGCCATTTGCGCCGAGGCCTGACAGCCATGACAGCCCTGCTCTGCGCCATGGCCTTGGCGCTGCCGGGCTGCTCTTCTGAGAAAAGCACGTCGAGGCAGACCACGCACAGGGTCGTAAGCGGAGGCAAAACAGCCACGCAGACCTCCAAGAGGCAGCAGCCCTCCACAACCAAGCAGCAGGGGCGGCAGGCCTCCAAGACAGGCTCGCAGGCCAAGACGCAAGGCAAGGTGGAGAAAGGCAAGGCGTCTTATTACGCCGACAAGTTCCATGGCCGCGCCACGGCAAGCGGCGAGAAATATGACAAGCGGAAGCTCACAGGGGCGCACCGCACACTGCCCTTTGGCACGGTGGTGCGCGTCACGAACACCGCCACGGGTCAGAGCGTCGACGTCCGCATCAACGACAGGGGCCCCTTCAAGGCCGGAAGGGTGGTGGACGTGAGCCGAGCCGCGGCCGAAAAGCTGGGCATGATTCAGGCTGGCGTCATCAACTGCACCGTGCAGGTGATCAGCGAACCTTGAGGCCATAAACTTAAACCTTAATTAACGTAGCTCCCTATGGATAGCAGCGAGGCCGCGGCAAAGATCGAGGCGGCAAAAGAGGCGCACGGCGCATTTATTGACATTGCACGATGGCTGTTGGAGCTCTGCGGCGTCAACGGGGCCTCCGACACCGTGGCCACTCTCATCATGGTGGCCCTCTCCACCGTCATCTCCGTCTCTCTCTATTGGGTGGCCAAGGTCATCCTCTTCTCTGTTGTCAAGCGGATTGTCCTCCGCACCCCGTCAGACTGGGACGACTACGTCTTCAACGACCGCGTCTTGCGCCGAGCGGCGTTCCTGCCGTCCATATTCTCCATGGTGGCCTTCGGCTTGGCCATGCACACCGATAATTGGCTCAACACGCTGTATATGAAAGTCGTGTATCTCTACATGACTTTCAGCATCGGCCGTTTCATATTGGCCTTGCTCGACTCCGTGTTCGACCTCATCAGCGTCAAGTACCCCAGGGTGCGGTCTCTCAAGAGCCTCAAGCAGCTCCTCACATACGTCATCTTCATCCTCATGGTCATCGTGATGGTCTCCATCATCATTGGCCGGAGCCCGGAGGTGCTGCTGGCCGGCCTTGGAGCGTCGGCCGCCATCATGTCCCTCGTCTTCAAAGAGACCATACAGAGCCTCGTGTCTGGCATCCAGCTCTCGGCCAACAACATGCTTGCCGTCGGAGACTGGATCGTGGTGCCTAAGGCCAACGCCAACGGCGTGGTGGTGGAGATGAACCTCAACACGGTCAAAATCCGCAACTGGGACAACACCATAACCACCGTGCCGCCCTCCACGCTCCTCGCCGACGCCTTCACCAACTGGAAAGGGATGAGCGAGAGCGCCGGGCGAAGGCTGACGCGCTCAATATGCATAGACATGGCCTCAGTCCGCTTCCTCACGGACGATGAGGCGCGCCGCTTCGAGACGGTGCCGGAGCTCCACCATTTCTTCCACCGCCGCGCCGATGGCGCCGATGGCTCGCAAGATCAGCTCACCAACCTGACCCTCTTCCGAGAGTATATCTACGCCTACCTCATCCGCAACCCGCAGATCCAAGATCCCGACAGCTCGACGCGCATGAAGGTAATGGTCCGCTACCTCCAGCCCACGCAATACGGCCTGCCCGTGGAGATGTATTGCTTCTCCAAGACCAAGGTGTGGGAGGAGCATGAGGCCGTCATATCCCAACTTGTTGATCACATGGTGGCGTCGCTCGCCATGTTTGGCCTGCTGCCTTACCAAGTGGCAAGCGGCGCCACTGGCGGCGAACCCACGCCCGAGCCTGTCCGAGCCGCCTT